>WNFM01329520.1_pt2 | contig 21586 bp, 23 predicted proteins | sample 5400271 | NCBI WGS metagenome assembly WNFM01 (sample SAMN13153352, study PRJNA577476) | soil metagenome | isolation source: 60 cm saprolite on Douglas fir-dominated hillslope | place: USA:California | collected 2013-09-17
CTGAGCTCGCCGGGCTGTCGGAGGGTGAGACGCGCACCTTTAGGGGAGCTTTGGGCTGGAGAACAGGAGGATCGACGGCACGTTGAGCGGGCCGTTATAGTCGATCGCGACCTGCCCCGGCGGGCCCTGGACCAAGGCCGAAGGAGGGTTCGATTCGAGGAACGAGTAGACAAACGTAGGCCCTGTCGTCAACGTTGCCGCATCGCCGACAAGCATGGTGCCTTGGGTAAGTCCGCCTGCGGCGAAACACAGCAGGCTTATTCCGGATCGCGCCGCCCAGCAGTTGTATGTTTCCGGGATCCCGCCCGCGACGGTCAGGGCAGGCGCATCGTACACCGTCGCACCCATGATGACCTTGTTGTTGGCGTACGAGAGCGCGTTCGTCCTGAAAAGAATTGACTGTCTGATCTCCTGCAGCAAGGTCAAGCCGTCGGGTAGCACCTGCCACTGGTCCAGGATGCCGTTGTCGTCGTTGAGGCCGTAAAGCGTTGCCCCCGCCGCGTCGAAAGTAAGCTGGTCGGAGCGTCCCAGTCCGGTGACCCTGAGCGGCTGCGTCACCATGTCTCGCAGCAGCATCGCTGCCGCGCCCCCCACACCCGGCGTAAGCGCGACGGCGGCTACGCTCGAATTCACCGGGGACACGGCGATCGCTAGCGCGTTGGCGTGGCCGAGGAACGAATCCACGGGCAGCCGCGTGCGGCCCTGCTCCGACATCGACGGCAGCGCAAGCTTCACCACTTCGCCTGATCCGTCGAGCCCCGCATAGAGCGCGCTGCCGTCCGCAGCGATCGCGAGCGCATTCGGTTCGGAGCCGACCGGGGCCGAGTAGGCGATTTGCCCGCCGGGATCGATGGTCGCGATGCTGTTGCCGAAGCCGGCGACCGATCCCGGGATGCTTGCGTAATACACGTTGCGCCCGCTGTCGAAAACGAGCGCGCCATGAGGGATTCCGATACCGAGGGCGCTGCCGTCGCGTGTGGTCGAGGTCGTGACCAGCCAGCTCGGCGGCGCCAGCGTGGCGGGCGCAACGAGGTCGGCGCTGGAGAACAGGCGGATCTTCGAGATAAATCCTGAAGTATTCGCCTGGTAGCTGACAGCGACCTGTCCGGCCGGTCCTTCGACGAAGCGGCGCGGAGCCCCAGATTCCGAGCCCGCGTATAGGGGCAAGGCCTTGATGACGAACGTGTCGCCGTCCACGACGAGAATGCGCGGCTGTCCACCGCCGCCCTCGGCGGCGCTCAAGCAAAGCAGGCGGTTTACGGAGCGCTGCGGCCGGCAATCTCCCCGGCTCGGCGCGACACCCGCCGCGGACAGGTCCGGGGCGCTGTAGACCGAGTGCCCGGCGACGAGGCGGTTATTCGCGAAGCTTAGCGCGCGTACGATGCCGTGAGGAAACCCGCTATTGCCCTGGACGAATTCGTGAAGAAGGCCGTCCCCGAGCACCTCGATGCGGAACAGGCTCGCTGCGGAACTCTCGGCGTCCAGGCCGTAGAGCGTGGTGCCCGCTGCATCGAAGACGAGGAGATTGCCGCCTTCGTTCAGCGTTTTTGGCTGCGCCACCAGACCGCGGAACAAGACGAGACCGGCCTGACTCGGAAGCACATTCCTGTCTGCCCTCGATACGGCGACGACGTCCGGGTCCGCGGGCGATACGGCGATGGTCGCCGCAATGAGCCCGGCGCCGATGCCCGCGCGCCCCACGTCGGTCATCGCGGGAAGGGCAAGCTTTGCCAGCTCGCTCGTGCCGTCGAGCCCGACGTACAGCGCGCTTCCGTCGGCAGAGAGGGCGAGGGCGTCCGGCTCCGATCCGATCGTCCCCGAGTAGGAAACCTGCCCGGTCGCCGGGTCGATCGTGGCGATCCGGTTGCCGTTGTTCGGCACGGATCCGGGAATGCTCGCGTAGTACACGTTGCGCGCAAGGTCGTAGACCAGCGCGTTGTGCGTGAGGGGCAAGTCGAGCACGGATCCTCCGAGCACGGGAGGGGGCTCGGACAGATCCCAGACCGCGCCGCCGACCAGGCCGCCGCTGAACACGAGCGTGTGCGGGCCGTCGAGCAGCGCGCCGCGCAAGTCGACGATTACGCGCTGCGCTCTGACCAGTCCCAGGTTCGGCGCGAACCACGCGTCTTCGGTGAAGACTAGGCCCACATCGCTTGTCCTGGTCGTGCGGACCACGAAATTGATGACGTTGCGAAAGTGCGCGACACCGGTCAGTGTGTCCGCGGCGGACAGCTGCATCGTCTCGAATCCCAGGAACACCTGTGTGTATTCGAAGCGGAAGCTCTCGCTGATGCCGTCGCCGTCGACGTCTTCGCCCCAGGGACCGCTCCTCACGTGCCTGCGCACCGCTCCGACTGGATAAAGCGGAGTCGCGTAGTCCAGGATGGCGCCGGCGAGGGAGGTCGCGGCCGCCGGCGCATCGCCGAGAGGTCGGGTATTCAGGAGACCGTCCGCGGTGATGGTGTAGGGAGTGACATCGGAGCCGCCGTCGTCGTCCTCGAGCTCGACGTGCCCCGCACCGTCGTCCGATATTACTTTGCGCGCCGTGGTTCCACTCGGGCGGGAGGTGAGGTCGTTGATGATGTTGTACGACCAAAAGTCGCCGGCGCCCATCGGGAACAGATTCTTCGTGCTGACGTCGATGCGCGCTCCCGGAGGGAGCTCGTCGCTGCTTGCCACCGGGAAGGGTGTGCTTAGGCCACCGCCATCACCGCATGCGGCGAGCAAGAGACTTAGCATCGCGGCGCGGGCGAGCGCGAAACAGTCCGTTCCTGAGAGCTGCAAGCTTGGCCTCCCCTTTTGGAATATGGTACATGCGCGTCAGAGCGAAATCATGTCGGTGTCTCTCTACACTTTGTCGCGCCTTCCCTACTTACCCTGTCGGACGCGCAAGCGTACGATGCCCCAAGGAAGAAGCCGAAGAGGCCGTAGCCTCCTATCGCGAGGCGGAAGAGTCAGGCCGCTTCCGTGCACGTTCGCCGAATGGCAACCGCCCATGGTGAGGCGGTCGGCGCCGGTCTGCTTCTACGCGAAGCCCCACTGCCTGTCGCGCTCGCGCTGTTTCGGTCAATCGCGTTCCCTTGAGGTTGGCGCCGCGCTCGTCTAACATCGTGCAGTTTCCCGCGCCGCTTGCTCCAGGCGCGCTCTCAAAGGAGAGACCATGACCATCCAGGCAACCGATCAGGACGAGGGCACCGGCAAGCACGACATCACGCGCGCCGGCGCGAAGGTGACGGGAAAGAAGCCCGCATTCTTCAAGATGCGCGCCCAGATGCTCGACAAGGGGCGCACCAACACGGCGCTCGCCAGGACCGAGAACATGTGGGCGACGCTCAAGGTCTACGCCTCCGGCGGCGAGAACGGTCTGCACACGCATCCCAACGAAGACCACACCTTCATCGTCCTGCAGGGCAGCGCGCGTTACTACGACGCGGACGGCGGCCATACCGATGTCGGCAAGCACGAGGGGATCATGCTGCCCGCGGGCGCGTATTACTGGTTCGAGGCCACCAGCAAGGAGCCGCTGGTGCTGGTGCGGATCGGTTGCCGGGTGGGACCTCGAGACGCTTCCGGCCGGCTCAATATCCGCGGCGAGGCTATGCCCGGCGATTCGAAGGAGAACAAGCGCGTTCCCGTGGTGGTCCGCGACGGCGAGTTCTTCGAGTAGGCGGCGAAGGTGCACGCTAAGGGGATCGACGGCGTCATCATCTCCGCGGATTCGCACGTGATGGAGCCGGTCGACCTCTGGAAGAAGGGCGTTCCGGAAAAATACCGCGAGGCCGCTCCGCTCTATCCCCCGCACAAGCTCGGCGAAGGCTTTCAGCAGCGCGAGGGCGGCTGGGACCCGAACGCGCGCATCACCGAGATGGAAGTCGACGGGCTCTCGGCCGAGGTCCTCTACCCGACGCTCCTGCTCAAGCTCTTCGCGCTGGACGACGTCGGGCTGCAGGAAGCGTGCTTCCGCGTCTACAACGACTGGCTGATCGAGTATTGCAGCGTGGACCGGGACCGTCTGATCGGCGTCGCCGCGATCTCCGCATACGACATCGACAATGCCGTCAAAGAGCTGGAGCGCTGCCGCAAGGCGGGCCTCAAGGGCGCGCTCGTCTGGCAGGCGCCGCACCCCGACCTGCCGTTCCATTCGAAGCACTACGACCGGTTCTGGGCCGCCGCCCAGGACCTGGAAGCGCCCGTGAGCATGCACATCCTGACCGGGCACAGCTACCATGTGAAGGAAAGGAAGGGCATCGAGCACTATAGAGGCAGCGTCAACCTCAAGCTCATGGACGTAGCCAATGCGCTCTTCGACTTCATCTTCTACGGCGTGCTCGAACGCTACCCGAAGCTCAGGCTCGTGACCGTCGAGAACGAGTCCGGCTGGCTGCCCTTCATGGTGCAGCAGTGGGACTATTACTGCCGGCGGTTCCGCGGCGTGAATCCGCCGCCGATCACCAAGGAGCCGGGCCTGTACGTGCGCGAGCAGATCTACTCGTGCTTCTTCAACGACTCGGTCTGCGGCCACAACCTCGAGTGGTGGGGCCAGGACAACCTCATGTGGTCGAACGACTTCCCGCATCCCAACTCGACGTGGCCCAATTCGCTCAAGGTCATCCGGCGCGATCTCGGCCACCTGTCTCTGGAGACGCAGACGAACGTGCTCGCCGCGAACGCATGCAAGCTGTACGGCCTAGACATGTCGGCGCTCCCCGCGGGCATTTCCACGGCGGCGCAGGCAGCGCAAGCGGCGGCTTGATCCATCGGCTGATTTTCGCGTCGCTGCTGGCCGCTGCAGCCCCCGTCGCATCGGCGCAGTCGTTCGCCGAGCTCGCATCCGACGCGAGCCCTTCCCGCCATCGGCGCCTGGTCGAGGCGGCGCGAAAAGAAGGCTCCTTGACCGTCTACACGTCCAACGCCGCGCCGACGATCGACGCGTTGAACGCCGATTTCGAAAAGCGCTATGGCGTTCGCGTCGATGCGTGGCGGGCGTCCTCGGCCAAGGTGTTGCAGCGCGCGGCGGCGGAAAAGAGGGCGAACCGCTGGGACTTCGACGCAGTCGGCGTTTCTTCGCCGGAGCTCGAAGCGCTGGTTCGGGAGAACCTCCTGCAGGAAATCAATTCCGCCTGGCACAGGGAAATGCTCGAAGGCACCATGCCCGCCCATCGCACGTGGGCGCCGCAGTTCATCAACGTTTTCGTGCAGGCGTACAACACCATGGCAGTAAGAAAGCAGGACCTGCCCAAACGCTGGGCCGATCTGCTCGAGCCCAAGTGGAAAGGCATGCTGGGCGTGGAAGCGAGGGCCGGCGAGTGGTATTGCAGCCTGCTCAAGAACCTGGGCGAGGAAAAAGGCGCGCTGCTCTTCCGGGAGATCGCGGCGCGCAACGGCTTGTCGGCCCGAAGCGGCAATTCGGTCCTCGCCAACATGGTCGTATCGGGCGAGGTGCCCCTGGCGCTCGCCGTCTACAGCCACATGATCGATCAGGCGAAGCAGCAAGGCGCGCCCGTCGATTGGTTCGCGATCGATCCGATGATCGCGCGCTCGAACGGCATCGGCGTTTCGCGCAAACCGCCCCATCCGAATGCGGCCTTGTTGTTCTATGAGTACGCGATCGGCGATGCGCAGCCGCTGATGTTGAAGATGAATTATCTGTCGCCGCTGAGGAAACTCGCCTCGCCGCTGCGCGGCGCCAGGATCCTGTTCGTCGACCCGGCGGCGGACAGTGCGGAGGTCGAACGTTGCGACAATGCCTACGACGCGCTGATCAAGGTGAAAAGGTAATCTTCAAGGAGCATCGCATCCATCTCGTTCGTCTGCGGCGCCGACAGCGACGTAAGCTTTACGTCAGCCCGAACGGGCGCGAGGCTGGTCGCGAAAGGCGGAGCCGTCAGAGGTTGATGCCGAGCCCCAGATAGAAGAGTGGTGCCTGCCCGCGCTCGACGATCGGACTGCGTGCGGCTGCGCTGCCGAGTCGGGTTGCGTTCGCGCCGAACATCAAAGCAATTCGTTTGGTCCAATTATACTGACCAGTGACCCATGGCGTGACGTTGGTCGTCGCACCGGGCTGATAGTTCGCGCGCGTCGCCGTGACCTCGGAGGGCGTCACGCCAAAGTAATAGTTCACGACCTTCGAGTCGAGGCGGGACAGCTCGATCGTTCCGGACACATCCCAGCGACCGTCGTTGATGAACGGCCTGTTGAGCAAAACATCGACGTATCCGCCGCGGCTGGCGCTACTGAGATCGAAAAAGTAGCCGAGGCTCAGGGCGCCCGGATCGCCCTGCCAGTCAAATGTAGGGCCGCCGGAGAGGCTGCCTCTTCGCGTCGCCATGCCCGCGAGCTTCGCGCCGTCGCTGGCGTGAAAGCCAAGACGTGGTTCGAATGAAAAGCTGACGCCTTTTTTCTTGTCCTCGCTGCTCCACACGTACGCGCCGGCACGATAGAGGTTGACGAAGAACCATTCGTCGTAGGTTACGTATGCGATAGGCAGGGGAAGCACCTGAAAGTCCTTGCCGCCGACATACTTCGGAACGAACACGGGCCCTGCGCCCAGCGTGCCGGACCAGCCCGAACTCGTTGCCGCAGCCCGCGCTTGCGCGACGGTGAGCATCGGCAACAGCAGTGCGAGCGAAACAATGACGCAGCGCAAATGCCCGCGCCGGTCGGCCGCTCCCAGACTTGGGTTCGCAAGGGGTGAGCTTATTTCGCGCCTCCGAGGCGATTCGCGACCGGCGCTCCGGCTCGGGCTTCATCTGCAGTCGGACTGGACCACACGATGACCTTGCCGTGCCTGTCCTCGAGCCGCGAGCACTCCGCATCAACGCTGTGATACGCGCCGTCCGCCATGCGCATGCGGACGCGGATCTGTTCTCCCACGCCGGTCCGCTCGACGCGTCTGGATATCTCATCGACCGACTCGGCGTCTTGCGGATGCATGGCGTTGGTCCAGCCCTCGCTGTCGAGCGACCCGTGCGGCATGCCGGTGATCTCGTAGAGCTTGGCGTTGAAATACTCGATTTTCCCGCCGGAGCGGCGCGTGCTCCATATATGGGGAACAGTCGCCGCGAGCATGTCGACCCTCTCGGCATTGGTGCTGGCCGAGTTTCTCGCTTCGGACAGGTTGGCGAGGACTTCTTCAAGCCTTTTGTTCCGGTACTTCGTCTCCAGCATGAGTATGTGCGCTTCGTATTTGGATCGCTGCAGCCATTCGACGAGAAAAAGCATCACCAGCGTGGTCAGCAGGTACAAGACGATCGCACCGAAATCTTCCGCATCGGGCTCGCTAAAAGACTCATAGGGCTGCACAAAAAAATAAAACCCGACCAAGAGTCCGGCTATCGCGACGAAGAGCGCTCGCCAGATTCCCGCGTAAGCGCACACGAGAACGGCGGCGGCCGAGAAGAAGAGAAAGCGGTAGTGTTCCCCCAGGTATTGATGGAGCGCATAACGCACGGCGAAGGCGATTGCGAGCGCCCCCAGGGATATGAGCATCGGTGACCACCCCTCGGGCGCCCATTTCCCGGCATTTTTCATCGTCCAGAATCCCGCCGATTCGAAGTTGTCAGCATGTGAGTTGTCAGCATGTTGAAAGTTTCGCGCAGTAGTATGCACTTCCCTCTGCGCAGTCTGCTGCCGATAATTTTCAGGAGCGCGCAGCAGTCTTGCCAGGTCCTTTGTCAGTCTACTTTACCGAGTGCGGAAATCCAACATTGAAGCAGAACACGCGGCCCTGCTGATTCACGGTCTGTCGGGCAGCCCGCTGGAAATGCAATACCTGGCCAAAGGTCTGCGGCGGGCCGGGTTTGCTACGTTGGCGCCACATTTCAAGGGCTACGGATTCGGCGCGCGCTCCGACCCGTTCGCGACTGGAAGGTGGACGGGATGGCGCACCCAGGCCCTCGAGCACTTCGACGAACTGGCGCGCAACTACCGGAGCGTCTGCGTCTCCGGGTTGTGCGTCGGCGCGGTGCTCGCCCTCGATCTGGCCGCCGAACGTCAGGGCCAAGTGGCCGCGCTGTCGCTGCTTGCCACCACGCTCGCCTATGACGGCTGGAGCATCCCCTGGTACTACATTCTTGCGCCGCTCGCCTACCACACGCCGCTGCGACATTGGTACTCGTACCGGGAGCGGCACCCGTACGGCGTAAAGAACGAGTCTCTGCGCAAGTGGATTGCGCGCGAAATGTCGGAGAAAACGACGTCGATCGCAGGCGCCTCGAGCCTGCCGATGACGGCCGTCTACGAGGCAAAGAAGCTCATCCGCCACGTGAGGGGAGCGATATCGAGCGTCAACGCGCCGGCGCTCGTGATCCACGCAAAGGAAGACGACGTAGCCAGCCTCAAGAGCGCCGAGTTCGTCCTGGAGAAAATCGGATCCAAGGATGTACATTTCGTGCTGCTGCATGACAGTTACCATATGGTGACTCTCGACAACGAGAAGGAGGTCGTTGCGGACGAAACGGTCAGCTTCTTTTGCGACCGAATCCGGAAAACCGCAAGTGCTCCCAGGGCGGGCCGGACTCTCCGGGACGCGACGAATAAGTCGTCTGCAGCAGCATAAGGTTGTGGACACTCTGACCACAGTGCAGCAATTGATTGCCGCCGAGGCCGACCTGAAGCTCGAGGATCTTGCCCCGGGGCGTCCGCTAGAAGAACTCGGGGTCGACTCGCTTTCGGTTCTCATGGTCGCGTTCAAGATCGAAGACACGTTCGGTGTCAAGATGCCCGAGGAGCGCGTGCCGTTCCGAACCTTGCAGGACATAGCCGATCTCGTGGATCGGCTCGTAGCGGAGCAGTCCACGAGCCGAAGTAGCACGAAGTGAATTCGCGCCGCGTCGTGGTTACCGGCATGGGAGTGGTGAGTCCCGTTGGTAATGACTGCGGGACGTTCTTCGACAGTCTTCTTGCCGGTCGATCGGGAATTCGCAGACTATCGGCGAGCTTTGTCGACCGGCTCACGGCCAACGTCGGCGGCGAGGTCGACTATGATCCGGCCACACGCTTCAGCAAGGCCAAGCTCGGTCTGCTCGATCGTTTCAGCCAGTTCGCACTCGAGGCGTCTGCTCAGGCAATTCAAGATTCGGGCCTTGAGTTCGATGAGGCATTGAAGGCTCGCACCGGGGTGTTTGTGGGGACCGGTTTGGGAGGCGCGCGCACTATCGAGAGCGGCTACGAGGAGATATTCCTCCAGAATAAGAACCGGGTGGCTCCCTATATCGTCCCTCGCGCGATGAACAACGCCGCGGCGGGACACATTTCGATCGATTACGGCCTACGTGGTCCGAACGTGACCTACTCGACGGCGTGTTCTTCGTCAGCGGTCGCCATCGGCGAGGCTTGCCGGACGATCCGGCACGGGTACGCTGACGCCGCGATCGCCGGCGGCGCCGAGTCGCTGCTGACCCTCGGCACGATCCGCGCCTGGGAAGCGTTGCGCACCCTCGCCGTCACCGACACGGATGATCCTGCAGCTTCGTGCCGACCGTTTTCGAAAGATCGCACGGGACTCGTCCTCGCGGAAGGCGCCGGCATGGTGGTGCTGGAAAGCCTCGAGCACGCGCTGCACCGCGGCGCAGGCATACACGCCGAGCTCATCGGCTACGGAGCCGGGAGCGACGCGGTGCATCTCACCCGGCCCGGTCTCGAGGGTCAGGTCGAGGCAATGCGGCAGGCGCTAGCCGCCGCGGGCATTGCAGCGGATGAAGTGGATTACGTCAACGCTCATGGCACTGCGACGCTCGCGGGCGATGTGATCGAGACCGCAGCCATCAAGCGGGTGTTCGGTGCCGCCACCGGTATCCCGGTCAGCTCCACCAAGTCGATGCACGGCCATCTGATGGGTGCGACCGGTGCAGTAGAATTCATCGCCTCGGTCCTCGCGATAAAGCACCGCGCCGTGCCCCCCACCGCCAACCTGCGTGTCGCCGACCCGGAGTGCGATCTTGATTACGTTCCCAACCGTGGGCGCAAAGAGGTGGGAGTACGTACCGTGCTGTCCAATTCCTTCGCTTTCGGCGGCAGCAACGCCGTGCTGATTGCCCGCGCCTTCGGCGAGTAGGCCGACCTCGGTTGTGGCGCAGCCCGCGGGCACGACTCCGCGGTCAGCCGTTACCATACGGGAATGCTTCGCAACACTGCCGATTCCTGGGGCGCCCCGGCCAAGCTGTTTCACTGGCTGATGGCGGCGCTGATCCTCGCGCAGATCGCGCTCGGCGTGATGGCGGCGAGCTGGCGGGTGTCGCCGGCGAAGCTCGAGCTTTTTTTCTGGCACAAGTCGAACGGCATGCTGATCCTCTCGCTCGTGGCGCTGCGCCTCCTGTGGCGGCTCGCCAATCTCCCGCCGGAATTGCCCTCGGGCATGGCCGCCTGGGAGCGCGCCGCCGCGCGCCTGAGCCACCTCCTTCTCTACGCGCTGATGATCGCCCTGCCTCTGACCGGCTGGATCGTCAACTCCGCCTCCAACATTCCGTTTCGCATCTTCTGGCTGATCCCGCTCCCCGCGATCGTGGCGCCGGACGAGGCCACCGCCGACCTCGCCGCGCTCGTGCACGGGGGACTCGCCGCGCTGCTTGCGCTCGTCCTCATCGCGCACACCGGCGCGGCGCTGCGGCATCACTTCGTCAAACGCAACACGGTGCTGATACGGATGCTCCCCGGCAGCTGGAGAGCGCCGTGAAGGAATTCGCCGGCCCGCTCGCGCTGTGCGGCCTGCTGGCCTTCGCGCCGCGCCCCGCCCATTCCGCGGACTGGAAAATGGATCCGGCCGGCAGCAGGCTCGAGTTCATCGCCACCTTCGAGAAGACCGCGGCTCCGGGCGAGTTCAAGGAGTTCGACGCGCGCCTGCGCTTCGACCCGGAGAAACCCGCCGGGGGCAGGCTCGATGTCACCGTCAAGGTCACGAGCGCCGACATGAACGTCGCCGACGTGAACAAGGAAATCCGCGGCAAGGACTGGTTCGACTACGCTGCCTTTCCGCAAGCCGAGTTCCACTCGACCGACCTGCGCCGCATCGGAAGCGATCGTTATGTGGCGCGCGGCACGTTGCTGCTGAAAGGCCTGAAGCAGCCGGTCGAGGTGCCGTTTACCTGGACCGGCTCGCCCGACGGCGCCGTCATCGAAGGCGAGTTGACGCTGAAGCGCGGCGCGTTCGGAATCGGCGCGGGGGAATGGGCGGCGAGCGATGTCATCGGCCCCGACGTGAAGGTGAAATTCAGGGTGAAGCTGCGCAAGGCCGGCTGAGATGCGCTCAAAGGCTCTTCGCGCGGTGCTTCTATCGGCGATGCTCGCGGGCTGCGCGCCGCTCCTGCGCGAGCCGGCGCCGGCTCCCGCCGCTCCGCCGGCGGATTTTCCTGAAGCTTATTACCGGGAGGCCCTGGCGCAGGGGAAGCCCGTGTTCCGGGTCGATCCGGCCGAGTCGCTCATCGTGATCGAAGTGCGCCGCTCAGGTTCGCTCGCCCGCCTGGGGCACGACCACGTCGTCGCCAGCCATGAGGTGGGCGGTTACGTCGCGCCGGACGAAGGCCGCGCCGATCTGTATGTCGCGCTCGCCCGCCTGGCGGTGGACGAAGCGGCGCTGCGCGCCGAGGCGGGCTTCGACACGCAGCCCGCCGAGTCCGACATCGAAGGAACGCGCGCCAACATGCTGGAAAAGGTGCTGGAGGCGGAAAGGTTTCCGTTCGCGCTCATCCGGGTGAGCGGTGCGGACGCGAGACAAGGCGACGTCGCCCTGAGCGTCGCGATCACGCTGCACGGGAATACCCGCACGCTGCGCGTGCCGGCGAGAATCGACGCCGATGCCGGCGGGCTGAACGTGAGCGGACGGCTCTCGTTCGACCAGACCGATTTCGGCATCACGCCCTACTCGCTCCTGGGCGGAGCCATCGCGGTGAAGAACGGCGTCGAGCTGCGTTTCCGCATCCGTGCGCGCCGCCTGCACGGCGCAGGGTAGCCGGGAGGAGAACATGTCGGGCGGCACGTGGATCGATCACTTTCCCGGCAACTTCATGTGGTCGAACGCGATTCTCGTCTGCAAGGGCATGGCCCCCTACGGCGCGGTCGCGGTCGGGGAGATCGACGGGATCTGCGAGCGGCTCGCCGCGCGCGGCATGGGCGACCTCGACGCGTGGTGGCAGGAATGGTGCTCGATGGCGGAGAAGAACGAGAAGCTGGCCGACGCAGCCGCGGTCGACGGCCGCGACTTCACCGCCAGTGACCACTACCTGCGCGCGGGCAACTACTACTACACCGGCGAGCGCTTCGTTCCGCCGGGGGAAAGGAAGCTCGCGATCTACAGGAAGGCGCTGCGCTGCTACCGGGAGGGACTGAAGCGGCGGAACAAGAACATCGAATTCGCCGAGGTGCCGTACGAAGGCAAGACGCTGCCGGCGTACTTCATGAAGGCTCAGGGCTCGAAGAGCCGCGCTCCTACGGTCGTGCTCTTCGACGGCATGGACAACTGCAAGGAGATGAGCGTGCTTTTCGCGGGCCAGGAGTTCGCGAAGCGCGGGATGAATACGCTCGCGATCGACGGGCCGGGGCAGGGCGAGGCGCTGCGCCTTCGCAAGATCTACGCGCGCCACGACTACGAAGTGCCGGGCAAGGCGGCGTACGAGTTCGTCGCCAAGCGCGCCGACGTCGATCCCGAGAAAGTGATCGTCATGGGCTACAGCTTCGGCGGCTATTACGCGCCGCGCATCGCCGCCTTCGAGCGTCGCTATGCCGCCTGCGTGTGCCTGGGCGCGCTGCACTGGGATCTGCACGCGTGGCAATCGAAGATCAAGGAGCAGCTGAAAGCCGACCCCCTGAAGAGCGCGCAGTCGAATTTCCAGTTCCAATGGATCCTCGGTCTGGACGATTCGGACGCGGCGCTCGAGCGCGCGAAGCAGTTCTCGCTCGCCGGTGTCGCGGACAGGATCACCTGCCCGGTGCTCGTCACGCACGGGGCGAACGACCGCGTGGTGCCCGTGGACGCGGCGCACAAGCTCTACGCCGCGCTCGCGACAAAGAGGAAGACGCTCAAGATCTTCACCGCCGAGGAGGGCGGGGCCGAGCATTGCCAGGTGGACGACCGGCCCCTCGGGATCAGTTATATTGCCGACTGGATCGCAGGAAATATTTCGTAATCGGGGATCGAGCGTGAGCATCGCGAGATTTTTCCCCTCCTCCCTTGGGAGGAGGGGTACGCCGAAGGCGGGGGGTGGTGGCGGGCCGCAAACCTCCCCGCCTGCTTCGCAGGCACCCCTCCTTAAGAAAGGAGGGGAAGTCTCTTGCCTGGCGTTGCTGCTCGCTTTGGCGCATGGCGCCGTTGCGCAGTATCCGTCGAAGCCCATCCGCCTCGTGGTGCCTTTCCCCGCGGGCGAGTCGGTGGACGCGACCGCGCGCCTGGTCGGCCAGTCGTGGTCGGCCGCCCTCGGGCAGCATATCCTGGTGGACAACCGCGGCGGCGCGGGCGGGACGATAGGCAGCGACGCCGTGGCCAAATCCGCCGCCGACGGCTATACGCTCCTGTGGGGCAACGTCGGGCCGCTTGCGATCGGGCCGGGCCTCTACAAGCACCTCGGCTACGATGTCGCGAAGGACTTCGAGCCGGTTTCGCTCGTCGCGACTTTGCCTTTCGTCCTCTTCGCGAGCCCAGCGCTGCCGGCGAATTCCATCGTCGAGCTTCTCGCCTATGCCCGAGCACATCCAGGCGAGTTGAATTTCGGCTCGACCGGGGTCGGCTCCGGCCTGCACCTGATCGCGGAGCTCTTCAAGAGCGAAGCGGGCATCCGGATCGTGCACGTGCCCTACAAGGGCGTCGCGCAGGCGCTCCCCGAGATGATGTCGGGCAAGGTGCAGATCGCATTCAACACCATCCCCGCGTTCCTGCCGCACGTGAAGTCCGGGCGCCTGAAGGCGCTCGTGATCACCTCGACCTCGCGCTCGCCCCTTCTCCCCGACGTCCCGACAACTCCGGAAGCGGGGCTCCCGGGCGTGCTGGGCGCATCGTGGCACGCGGTGGTCGTGCCTGCGGGCACGCCGAGCGAAATCGTCAACAAGCTGAACGTGACGCTCGTGGACACAATCGCAGTGCCGGAGTTGCACGCCGCGCTCATCGCGCAAGGCGCGCGTCCGGTCGGAAGCTCTCCGGAGGAGTTGAAGACCTTCATGCGGGAGGAGGCGGCGAAGTGGGCCCGCGTGATCCAATCCTCCGGCGCGCGCGCCGACTGAGGGTGGTAGAGTAATCCGGAGCGTCGGTTGACGGTCAAAACAATGGGGGAGAGGCGATGGTCCATCGATTCAGTAGACTCGCGTTCGCTGCGGCTACCCTGGCCGCGTTGACGGGCGTCGGCATGGACAAAGCTGCGGCACAGGAAAAAACCACGGTCGTGCTCGGCACGGCCACGCAAGGCGGCGGCTTCCAGATCTACGGCGCGGCGTATTCGGCCGCGCTCAACGAAGCGGACGCGACGCTCGCGGTCGAGCAGCGCAGCACCAAGGGCAGCACCGAGAATATCCCGCTGCTCGCCGAGGGCAAGATCGACATCGGGCTCGCCACGGGCGAGGTGACCCACGAGGCGCTCGCGGGGATCGGCCGGCCGCCCGCGAACCTGAAGATCATCAACGCCATGTATCCCAACTCCGGCATGTTCATCGTGCGCAAGGACAGCCCGTATCGCACGCTCGCCGACCTGAAGGGCAAATCCATCGCCTGGGGTGCGAGCGGCTCGGGCTTCGTGGTGCTCGCGCGCTACGTGTTCGACGGCCTGGGAATGGACATCACCAAGGACTTCACGCCGATCTTTCTCGAGCACGCCGGAGACGGCTCGAAAATGGTGCTCGACGGCCGCGCCGCGGCGCTGTGGGGCGGCGGGGTCGGCTGGCCGGGATTCGTCGAGATATCGAAGGCGCCCGGCGGCGCACGCTTTATCACCCCCGACGCGGAGGGCATGAAGCGCATCCTCGCGAAATATCCCTTCATCAAGCCGATCACGCTGCCCGCGGGAAGCTACCCCGGGCAGGATGCGCCGGTCGCCGCGCTCGGCTCCTGGTCGCTCGTGCTCGCGCGGCCGGGGCTGCCCGACGAGGCCGCGTACAAGCTCGCGCGCGCTCTGCACAAGGGCGAAGCCGCGCTCGGGGCAAAACTCGAGCAGGCGAAGGGATCGACCCTCGCCAACACGCTCGCCGCGGCGCCGCGGCAGGATCTGATCCACCCCGGCGTGCTGAAGTACATGCGCGAAGCGGGGATTCTCAAATAGCAGGGGAAATCATGAGCACGATCGCCAGGTTGTCCGCCGCCGCAATTCTCTGCGCAGCCAGCGCCGCGTTCGCGCAGGAGTACCCGTCCAAGCCGATCCGCTTCATCGTCCCGCTCACCCCGGGCTCGGGCGCGGACATCCTCGGCCGAATCGTCGCGAAGCACATGAGCGACGCGTTCAAGCAGCCGGTGCTGGTCGAGAACAGACCCGGCGCGGGCGGCATCATCGGCACGCAGGCCGTCCTGAACGCCGATGCCGACGGCTACACGCTGATGGTGCAATCCGCCTCGCACGCGGCGAACCCCGCGATCTACAAGGCCCTGCCTTACGATCCGCTGAAGGACATCGTCGATGTCGCCATGCTCGGAATGACGCCGTACGTGATGATCGCGGCGAAAGCCGGCGCGTATCCGACGCTGCAGTCCTTGATCGCCGCCGCCCGCGCGAAGCCCGGCGAGATTCCCTTCGCTTCAGCGGGCGTGGGGACCTCCACGCACATGGCGGCAGAATACGTCGCCCAGGTGGCGGGAGTGAAGATGCTGCACATTCCCTACAAGGGCTCGCCCGAGGCGATCCAGGACACGATCGCCGGACGCACTTCGTTCTACATGGCGCCGCTCGATGTCGCGATCGGGCATCTTAAGGAAGGCAAGATCGCCCCGTTCGGGGTTTCCACCGCGCAGCGCTCCGCAATCGTGCCCGATATTCCCACCCTGGCCGAGCAGGGGCTGGCGAACTACAACCTGTCGCTGTGGTTCGGCATGTGGGCGCGCGCGGGGACCTCGCCCGCAGTGATCCAGAAGCTGAACGCGCAGGTGACCGCGATCGGCCAGAGCAAGGACGCACGCGCGCAGCTCGACAAGCTCGGCATCACTCCCGTATCGATGAGGCCCGACGAGTTCGGCAAGTTCGTGCGCGAGCAGATGGTCGTTTTCAGGAATATCGCAAAGCAGGCGAACATCCAGCCGCAGTAGGCTAGGGTGAGGGCGGGCGCGAGCGCCACTGCACGAGGAGCGCCAGGCAGGATGCGCTCGCCGCGATGGCGCACACGGCGAGCCATCCGGCGTACGCCAGCGCGCTGCTCGCGAGAAACGCTCCGGTGGTGTTGCCGGCCCACAGATGCGCACCGAACACGGTGTTGAAGCGGCTGCGGGCGTCCGGCGCGACCGAGGTGACGAGCGTCACGTTGGCCACGAGGGCCGCGCGCAGGCCGCAGTCGAGGAGCACCGCGCCGGCGATCACCGCGCCGATCCACAGCGGCGCGAACCCGAACACGAGATACGCCGCGAGCACCATGCCCACGCCGGAGGTGACGACTGGAAAGGCGCCGAGGCGGTCGGTCCAGCGGCCCGCGGGCCGCGCGAGGAGCAGGCCCGCCGCGCCGGGGATGGCCATCAAGCCCGTCTGCGCCGGACTGAACCCATGGAGCTGGAGCAGCATCAGCGCGGCGGTCGCCCAGAAGCCGCCGTAGGAAATGCCCAGGAGGAACTGGATCACGGACGCGCGCCGCAGCGCCGCGTTGCTGCGCAGGAGCCCCGCCATCGAGGCGATCAGCTGGCCGTAGGACAGGCTCGTGCGCGGCCGGCTGTGCGGCAGCCGCAGAAGGAGCAGGGGCACGAGGGCGGCGAGCATCCCGGCGGCGATCACGTAGATCCAGCGCCAGCCTATGTACGAAGCCGCGAATCCGCCCGCGAGACGCGCGAACAGGATGCCCAGAAACAGGCACGCGAGTATGGTCCCGAGCATGCGCCCGCGCGACTCGGGCGGCGCGAGCTCCGCCGCGAGGGGAATCATGAGCTGCGGAAAGGAGGCGGAGATGCCCACCGCGAACGCGGCGCCGGCGAGCATCGCGAGCGAAGGCGCGGCGGCCATGGCGAGGAGCGCCACGATCAGCACCGAAAGCTCCGCGAGAATCAGGCGCCGCTTGTCGAAGCGATCACCGAGCGGAACGAAGAAGATCGTGCCGAGCAGAAAGCCGCCGAAGGAAAGGGTCGCGACCCATCCCGCCGCCGCCGGATCGGCGCCGAACTCGGCGGCGAAGGCCGCGAGCATCGGCGTCTGGTAATGGATCGTTCCGGCCCCGGCAAAGGCCGAGACCGCGAACAGGACCATCAGGCCCCGGCTTAAGCGGTGGGGAGAAGTCACGACTTCCTCGACGGTGAACTGCCGCATGATATCCGGAACCCCGCGTACGCCGCCGCCCCGCCCCGGATAGAATTCCGTTTCCCGCCGCCGCCCGAAGGAGGCACCGTGAGCCCGCTCGTTCGAAGTCTGTGCACCACCGTTTTCCTTGCGGCCGCCCTGCCGGGTCTCGCCGCCGCGCAGCCGGTGCAACCCGTGCTCGCGCTCGCAAAAAAGGAGCGCCAGCCGCTCCTCGACACGCTGAAGGAGCTCGTCTCGATCGAGACCGGGAGCCGCGACCTCGAGGGTCTGGATCGCGCGGCCAACCTGATCGCCGAGCGCCTGCGCGCGCTGGGCGGCAAGGTCGAGCTCGTGGATACGAGCGAGGGGGCGTACCGCATGGAGGACACGCCGGGGAAGATCGGCAAAGTCGTGCACGCTCGCTTCGAGGGCACGGGAACGAAGAAGATCCTCCTGCTGGCTCACATGGACACGGTGTACCTGCGCGGCATGCTCGCGAAGCAGCCCTTCCGCATCGACGGCAATCGCGCCTACGGCCTGGGCATCGCCGACGACAAGAACGGGGTCGCGCTGATCCTGCACGTGCTCGCGATGCTGAAGGCGATGGACTTCCGCGGCTACGGCACCTCCTGACGCGCCTCGGGGCGGAGCACGACGCGGTGTTCTCCTGCGAGTCCTCGCGCGTCGACAGCGACAAGCTCTCCCTCGCCACGTCGGGCATCGCCTCGGTGATCCTCAAGGTGAAAGGGCGGGCCTCGCACGCGGGCGCCACGCCCGAGCAGGGCCGCAACGCGCTCTACGAGGCGGCGCACCAGATCCTGCAGACGCGCGACCTCTCCAATCCCGCGACCGGCCTCAAGATGAACTGGACCCTGATGAGCGCCGGGACCAACCGCAACGTGATCCCCGCCGATGCCGTCGCGACCGCGGACGTGCGCGTGCTGCGCGTGTCGGACTACGACGGCATCGAGCGGGCGGTGCGCGAGCGCATACTGAACAAGCTCATCCCCGACACGCAGGTCGAGATGTCGTTCGAGCGCCGCCGCCCGCCGCTCGAGGTGACGCCCGCCTCGCGCTCGCTCGGCGATCACGCCCGGCGCGTCTACGCGGAGATCGGAAGAAATCTCGTGGTCGACGCGCTCGCCGAAGGCGGGGGCACCGACGCGGCGTTTGCGTCTTTGCAAACCAAGGCGCCGGTCCTCGAGCGCTTCGGCCTGCAGGCCTTCGGCGCGCACTCGAACGACGCCGAGTACGTCGCGGTCGATTCGATCGAGCCGCGCCTTTACCTTCTCGCGCGCCTGATCATGGACGTGTCGCAGGGCAAGGACCGGCAGTGAGCGAGGCGCGGCGGCGGGCGTCGCAAGTTCGCATCGTCTGCGCCTTCGCGCTCGTTCTGGCGTGGAGCGGCGTAATCGCGCAGGCCTCGCGCGCGCCGGGGCGCATGCTCGTCGGATATCCGCCCGGAGGCGCGGTGGACGCGCTGGGGCGGCTTTTCGCCGAGGCGATGAGCGAAGCGCTCCGGCGGCCGGTCGTGGTGGAGAACCGGCCCGGCGCGGTCGGGCAGATCGCCGCTGAAGCGCTGAAAGCCGCGGCGCCCGACGGCAACACGCTGATGATCGCACCGGATGCGACCGTCGTCATCCGCCCGCAGACGCTGTCGAAGCCGCCGTTCGATCCGCTCGCCGATTTTGCTCCCGTCGCGCACGCGGGCGTCTGGGCCTTCGCCCTCGGGATCCACGCGGGCTTGCCGGCGAAGACTCTCGCCGATTACGTGAGCTGGGTGAAGGCCGATTCCGCGCGCGCGAGCTTCGCATCGTCGGGCGCGGGCGGCTCGACGCATTTCTTCGGCGTGCTGCTCGGGCAGACGCTGGGAGTGCCCTTGCGCCAGGTGTCCTACAAGGGCGCGGGGCCCGCGATTTTCGACGTCGTCGCCGGGCATGTTCCCGCGACGATCCAGCCTCTGGGCACCCTGCTCGCCCAGGCAAGAGCGGGCAGGATAGCGGTGCTCGCGATGTCGGGCAGGGAGCGCTCGCCGGGCGCGGCGGAAGTCCCGACGTTTGCCGAGCTGGGCTATTCTTCGCTCACCGCGGAGGGCTGGTTCGGGATTTTCGCGCCCGCGGGAACGCCCGACGGGAGCGTCGCGAAATTGAACGCGGCCTTCGTGCAGGCGATGCGCGCGAGCGCCGTTCGGGACAAAATGCGCAACCTCGACCTGGAGGTGCGCGAGATGAGCCCCGCGGAATTCGCGGGCGTCGTAAGGGCGGACTACGTCCGCTGGGGGCCGATCATCCGCGCGTCGGGCTTCAGCGGCGACAATTGAAGGCTTCCGGGTTCAAGGCGGAATGAGCTCTCTCGCTTCGGTCGACGGAGTGAAACTGCACTACGAGGAGCGCGGCGGGGGTCCTGCAGTCCTGTTCGTGCACGAGTACGGGGGCTCCTGCCGCAGCTTCGACATGCAGGTCGCGGCTTTTCGCGCCCGGCATCGTTGCGTGGTCTTCAACGCGCGCGGCTATCCGCCCTCGGAGGTGCCGGCGTCGGTCGGCTCCTATTCGCAGTACCACGCGGTCGCCGACATCGGCGCGGTCCTGGACGGGCTGGCCATCCAGCAGGCGCATCTCGTCGGCGTGTCGATGGGGGCCGCGTCGGCTCTGCAGTTCGCGCTCAAGGAGCCGGGGCGCGTGCTTTCGGCGACGCTGGTCGGCATCGGCTCGGGTTCCGACGATCCGCCGCTCTTTCGACAGACGGCGGAGGCGAACGCGAAGCAGATCGAATCGGTGGGGATGAGGGCGTTCGCCGAGCAGATGGGCCGGAACCCCAATCGCGTTCGATTGATGGAGAAGAACCCCGCCGAGTTCCGCCGCTCGCTCGAGGAGCTTTCCAGGATGTCGCCGGTCGGCCACGCCAACACGATGCGCGGCGTGCAGGCATGCCGGCCGCCGCTCTACGCGCACGAGAAGCGGCTGGCGTCGCTGCGCGTGCGGACGCTCGTCGTAGTGGGAGACGAGGACGCGGGCTGCCGCAAGCCGAGCGAGATTCTCGGGCGCGTGCTCCCCGATGTGCGCCTGGTCGTCGTTCCAAGGAGCGGCCACGCGGTGAACCAGGAGGAACCGGCCGAGTTCAACCGCATGTGCCTCGCGTTCATCGAGGCAGTGACGGTCGCGGGCGCGTAGCGTGGGCAGTGTCGCGACCGAGATCCGCGGCTCCGTCGCGGTCGTCAGCTTCGACAACGCAGCGCGCATGAACGCGATCGACGCGGGCGTCGCCGAAGGCCTCGCCGCCGCTGCGGCGCAGCTTAAAGGGCGCAAGGACGTCGGGGCCCTCGTACTGCGCGGCGCGGGCGAGAAATCGTTCTGCTCCGGAATCGATCTCAAGTTCGTCGAGCAGTTCCCCGAGCGCGCAGCGGGCTTCGCCGCGCTCGAGGAAAAAATAGAATCCTTCAGCCGCGATATGGCCGGGATGCCTTTCCCGACGATCGCCATGCTCTACGGCCATTGCCACGGGGGCGGGGTGCATCTCGCCGCGACGGCCGATTTCCGCTTCGGCGATGCGGCGCTCAGGCTCGCCGTGCCTGCCATCAAGAACAGGCTCTACTATCCGATCTCTGCACTCGAGCGCCTGGTCCTCATCCTCGGAGAGACTCGCACCAAGCGTCTGATGTACGAGGGCGAAACCTTGGACGCCGGCACGCTGCTGGAGTGGGGCTTCCTCGACCGCGTGTGTCCTGCGGGCGAATTGGAGCGCGTGACGCTGGACCATGCCGAGAAACTGGCGGCGCAGCCGCGCGGCGTGGTGGCGGCCTACCAGGAGATTTTCCGCGCCCTGAGGAGCGGGGACGCGGACAAGGCGCGCGCGCTGCGCGCGCAGGCGAAAGCACGCGCAGCCGAGTAGCTCAATCCGCTCCCAGTGTATACATAGGCGAAGAAACCATGGATCTGAAGCTCGCCGGACGCACGGTGCTCGTCACCGGCGCGTCGAAGGGGATCGGCCTTGCGACCGCGCAGTGGTTCGCGCGCGAAGGCTGCAATCTGCGCCTGGCCGCGCGCTCGAAAGAACTGCTCGAGCGGGAAGCCGCGGCGATCCGCAAGAACTCTCGGGTCGAGGTGCAGGTTTTTCCCATCGACCTCTCTGGGGAAGAGGGCAGGAAGCGCCTCACCCACGCCTGTCCCGAGGTCGATGTCCTCGTGAACAACGCGGGCGACATCCCCGCGGGC
>WNFM01010645.1_pt2 | contig 21560 bp, 16 predicted proteins | sample 5400271 | NCBI WGS metagenome assembly WNFM01 (sample SAMN13153352, study PRJNA577476) | soil metagenome | isolation source: 60 cm saprolite on Douglas fir-dominated hillslope | place: USA:California | collected 2013-09-17
CGGCCCCGCCCCCGTTCCGCCGCCCACGGGGACACGGATCACCACCGGGATCCGCGCTCCCCAGCGGAAATGGGTTTTCGCCAGGTTCTGCACGATCTGGTTGAAGGCGCAGGTGATGAAGTCGCCGAACTGCATCTCCACCATGGGGACGAAGCCCCCCAGGGCAAGGCCGAGCGCGGCTCCCACGGCCCCCGACTCGATGATCGGGGTGTTGCGCACGCGCGCCTTGCCGAACTCCTCGACGAAGCCCTCGGTCACCTTGAAGACGCCGCCGTACTCCGCGATGTCCTGGCCCATCAGCACCACGCGCCCGTCGCGCCGCATGGCCTCGCGCAAGCCGTCGCTGATCGCGTCCAGGTAGCGCAGCTCCTTGGCGTCCGCTTCGGCGGCCGCGCTCGGCGGCGCCGGCTCGAGCCGGCTCGGGGCGAGCACGTCGGCCAGCATCTCCTCGGCGGTGGAGACGGGGTCAGGGGCGGCGAGCGCGTCGTCGGTGAGCGCGTCGATGCGGAGCTTGTAGGCGGCGCGCACAGCGGCCGGGGCCTCGGGGGAGAGCACGCCCTTCTCGATCAGCATCTTCTCGTAGCGCGCCACGGGGTCCTTGAGCCCCCACTCGGCCAGCAGCTCGGGGGGCACGTAGTCGGTGCCGGACGCCTCCTCGTGCCCCCGCATGCGAAAGGTCTTGAACTCCAGGAGGGTCGGTCCATCGCCCCGGCGCGCCCGCTCGGCGGCGCGCGTGACCGCGCGCACCACCGCCAGCAGGTCGTTGCCATCGACGACGAGCCCCGGCATGCCGTAGCCGAGTCCCCGGTCGGCCAGGTGACGGCAGGCATATTGCTCGTGGGTCGGAGTGGAGAGCCCCCATTGGTTGTTCTCGATCACGAACAGCACGGGCAGCTTCCACACCGCGGCCAGGTTCAGCGCCTCGTGGAAGTCGCCTTCGCTGGTGGCCCCCTCTCCGGTGAAGGCCGCGGCCACGCGCTTCTCGCCCTTGAGCTGGGCGGCCAGGGCCAGGCCGCAGGCCACCGGCAGCATGGCACCGAGGTGGCTGATCATCCCCACGATCCCCTTCTCGAGGCAGCCGAAGTGGAACGTGCGGTCGCGGCCCTTGGTGTACCCGCCTTCCTTGCCGAGGAGCTGGCGGAACAGCCGCGGCAGGTCGATGTCGCGCCCGGTGAAGACTCAAGCGCGCTCACCACCCCGGTCGCGATCGCCTCCTGGCCGATCCCGGAGAACCACTTGGAGAGCTTGCCCTGCCGCAGCAGGATCAGCATCTTCTCCTCGATCATCCGGGGAAGGAGCAGCGCCCCGTGGAGCTGTCGGAGGCGCTCCGGGGTGAGGCCCTCGATCAACGGCTCTGCGGGCGCCTCGGTCGGGGCGGAAGAGTCGGGGCTCATCGGCCCATTTCAACAGGAGCCGGTGGCCGAGGCAAACCCGTCAACTCGTGTGGCCGATGTCGTCGGGCGGCGGCTCGCGGCTCTCCTTCGACAGCGAGAGCAGCAGCATGAGACCGGCCAGGAGAACGTAGCCCAGGGCGAACTGGTAGGCGACGGTGCGGGCCAGGGGATCGGCCAGCCTCCAGGGAAGGTACATGGACCCCTCGGGGTTGGCAGAATGGATCACCCCGAAGAACGTGAAGACGGCGAGGATCCCCAGGTACAGCGCGGATCGCCTGAGCCGCCGATCAATCATCTCGGCCAGGAACGCGCCCCAGAGCATGGCGGTGAGGATGAAGCCGTTGCCGAGGGCCACCGTCACGAGCACCTCGGGCAGCTCCTTGCCGGGGGTCGTGAGCAGCGTCTGGAAGCGCTCCGCCGGGACGAACGCGCCGTTGCCGAGCTTGATCTGGAGAAGGCGGGCCACGCTGGGGAAGTAGGAGAAGGCCACCGCGGGAGCGTGGCGCGCCGGGCAGGCCAGGAAGGCCTGCACGGCGATGTCGAGGGCCACGAAGATCAGGATCGGGGCCAGCACCGCGCGCGGGATCAGCTCGATGATGAACGAGAGGTAACCGAGGATCCCTCCGAGGCCGATGAAAAGGCCGGTCAGGAGCGTGTAGCCGGCGCGGGCGCCCATCCTCTTGTAGGCGGGCTGGCCGATGTAGGGGGTCGACTGGGCCACCCCACCACAGAAGCCTGCGACGAGAGTCGCCACCGCCTCGGTGAGCAGGATGTCCCGCGTGTTGTAGTCGTCGCCCGCCACCCGCGCGCTCTCGGTTACGTTGATCCCGCCCACCACCGTCAGCAGCGCGAACGGCGCCGCCAGGGGCAGGTAGGTGAGGGCGGGGACGAAGCCCTTCAAGAAGTCGAGGGTCGGGAGGGGGAAGCCGAAGTGCAGCTCGGTCGACGGCGCCGCGTAGGCGCCGCCGAGCACGCCCGAAGGGCCGAGGATGTGATAGAGCGCCGTGCCCACCGCGATCGCGGCCAGGACGCCCGGCACGTTCCCGGGGAGGCGGATGCGCGCCACCAGGCCGTAGAGGATGAGGCCCAGCGAGACCATGCCGACCACGGGCAGGCGGAAGACGTCGACCAGCGGGCCGAAGCCGATGAGGACCATGGCGATTCCCGCGATCGATCCCAGGAGCGCCGCCTGCGGCACCAGCCGCTGCACCCAGCTCCCGGCGAAGGAAAGGACCAGCTTGATGATCCCGACCATGACCATGGTGGCCATCCCGATGTACCAGGTCATGAGCGCGGCCTCGCGCTCCGCCATGCCGGAGGCCTTCAGCGAGACGAACGCGGGGCCGAGCACCACCAGGGCGAGCCCGATCGTGGAGGGCGTGTCGAGCCCGAGGGGCATGGCGGTGACGTTGCGTCCCGTCCGGCGGGCCAGGCGGAACGCCATCCAGGTGTACACGAGGTCGCCGAAGAGCACGCCGAACGCGGTGCCCGGGAACATGCGCCCGTACACGATGTCGGCCGGATAACCGAAGACGAAGACCAGGATCCCGTACAGGAACGACAACACGGTCAGGTTGTCGAACATGAGTCCGAAGAAGCCGTTGACGTCGCCGACCACGAACCAGCGGTACCGGCCGCTCTCCCCAGTCATGACGCCTCCTTCGGAGTGGGGATTCTAATATGATCTTCTGCACACTGGAGGTTGCCGTGCCAGACAAGACGGTCGCGCAAAAGGCCCGCGTCAAGCCTGGCGCAACAATCGCCGTCATCAACCGCGTTCCGGGTATCGTCGAGTCCCTTGGTCTGGAGGGTGTCGCCTTCGTGAAGCCTGCTGACGCCCAACTCATGTTCCTGTTCGTGCGCACACGCGCCGAACTCGAAGCGCAGATGCCGCGGGCGGTCGCCGCCCTCAGCCCCGCCTCCGCGATCTGGGTGTTCTTCCGCAAGGGCTCAAGGGATGCCGGGCTGGACATGAATCGGGACACCGTCTGGGCGGTCGCTGAGAGGCTCCACATGCGGCCCCTGGGCCTCGTTAGCATCAACGAGACGTGGTCTGCCTTCCGGCTCCGGCGGGCGGGCTAGACCCTCGTGACACGCGCAAACCTGCATCCCGTCCTCGTGACGGGAGCCACGGGCCGGGTCGGGCGCGCGGTGGTCGCCCAACTGCTGGACGCGGGCGTGCCGGTGCGCGCGCTCACGCGCCGGCCGGCAACGGCGGGGCTGCCGGCGGCCGTCGAGGTCGTGGCGGGTGACCTCACCGTGCCCGAGTCTCTCGACGCGGCGCTGGAGGGCGTAGGTGCGGTTTTCCTTCTCTGGACCGCGCCGCCGACCACCGCTCCTGCCGTCGTCGCGCGTCTCGCGTCGCACGCGCGTCGCGTCGTCTTTCTCTCCTCGCCGCACCGGACGCCGCACCCGTTCTTCCAGCACCCGAACCCCGGGGCTATGCTCCACGCCGAGGTCGAGCGCCTGATCGCGGCCGCCAGAAGGGGAGAAAGCAATGAATGCAGGTCGAAGAGCACTGAGGCTTGCCGGAGGGCTGGCCCTCATTCTGACGCTCGGGGGCTGCGGCGGATCGGGCGGCAATGGCGGGTGCGCAGCAAACCCCGCCGGCCCTGGATGCTCCCCCACGCCGACTCTGCTGGCCCCGGGCCAGACCATCATCACCAGGGGGTCATGCGCCCTCGCCGTCAACGGTCTCTGCTTCTTCCCGTCGTTCACCACGAGCCAGAAGGGAGACCTCGAGGTCACCGTCGATTGGACCTTCCCTGAAGATTCCATCCAGGTCCTGGTTTCGAGCGGTAGCTGCACGCTCGATCAGATCAACGGCGACCAGTGCACCTACATCGCTTCAACTCCGGCGTCCACCGCGCCCAAACCGCGGCTTGTCACGGCCAGGGGCATGCCCCCAGGAACCTACCAGCCGATCGTGGGCAATCGCGGCCCAAAGACGGAGGCGATCGCGATCCAGGTCATCGTGACGACTGGGGGGGCGGCGAGCTCTCACGAGCCGCCGCCCTAGAACACCCCCTGCATGGTCCGCGCGTAGCCAGTCATCTCGACGTAGCCGTTGCCCACCACGGCCTTCCCGGCTCTCGTGCCTTCGACTCGAACCGCTCCTTCCCAATATGTGAACGACGTCCTCATCTCCTGGTTCGGGACCCAGGGCACGACGCGCAGCTCGAGGCCGGCCGAGGGCACGGCGAGCTTCCAGCGCGATGGGTAGGATGCCCCGGTCTCCGGGCTCGTCCAATGGTCTTCCACCTCGATCCGCACTTCCGCGAGCCCGAGCCGTCGGGCGCGGCCGTCCGGTTCGACGAGGGTGCCTCCGGAGACGGGCTCGAACGAGCCGTCTTCCCGCCGGATCCGGAAGAACATCAGCTCGCGCTCGTCGCTCGTCTGCAGGCTGAACCAGTCCCAGCCGACCGCACCCTTGCCGAGCGCGCTCGTGCTCCACTCGTGGTCGAACCAGCTCGCGCCTGTCACTTCGAACGTCCCCGACGGCGTGGTGATTCGGCCGCTCGTGCGGAGCCTCGTGTACCCGACGTAGTAGGACGCGTTGCCCGGCTCGTCGCTCTTGGGCGAGAGGCCGCGGTCGCCATGGGCCACGAGTGGCTTGGCGGCCGCGAGATCGAGGTCGAGGGCCAGCGCGCCGTCGTGCGCGGTGAGATGCAGGGAGCTGCCCTCGGGGTTTCGGCCTTCCGCCCGCCAGCCTTCGAGCCACACCGCGAACGGCTCGCCGGTGGCGCCCGCCAGATCGCCTGCTCCTCGGCTCCACCGCTCGGCGAACGCGTGTCGCCCGGCCGCGCTGTCCGTGATCGCGGAATGCGCGAAGTAGACCTGGTTCGTGGCGAGGCCGGGGCCGGCGGGCGGCGGGTCCGGGGAAAGCCCGCGCCGGAAGAACGTGAGCTGGTACCCGAAGTGCCGGCCTCCCGGATCGGTCAGGTTGCCGATGTAGTACCACCATTCCGTCTGATGCTCGAAGTGCGGACCGTGGTCCGCCGGCAGGTGGAACTGTCGGAGGTTCGTCGCGTGAGCGAAGGCGGGGAGAGTCGGCTCGGCGGCGAGCCGGAGCGTCGGGGCCGCGCCATTCCCATTTCCGATCCCACCCGCGCAGGCCGCGGTGACGAGCGCGAACAGCAGTGCGAGCCTCTTCATTCCTGCCGCAGGGCCGCGGCCAGCGGCCGGCGCTGGAGCCGGAGGATGGGATAGACCGAGGCCAGGACCGCGGCCGCGATGCTCAACACCATTGCCTGAACGAACACCATGGGGTCCGTTTGGAGGCGCATCGTCCAGCCGAAGGACCGCACGTTGATCACCTTCACGAGGATGGCGGCGAGGAGGAAGCCGGTGGGAAGCGACAGGATCCCCGCGGTCGCGCCCATGAAGCCGGTCTCCAGGAACGTGAGCCCCCAGAGCTGGCGGGCGGTGAGGCCGAGAGCCTGCAAGGTGGCGAGCTCCCGGGTGCGCTCCACCTGCAGAGCCATGAGCGCGCTCCACACGCCGATGAAGGCCACCACTACCGCGAGCAGGCGCAGGGACTCCGTCACCGCGAACGTGCGGTCGAACACCTTCAGGGCCTGACCGCGGAGCGAACGGTTCGAGGTCACCTGGAGGCCGGTTCCCGCGAGGGCGGTCCGGAGCCTGTCCGCGACCTCTTCGAGGCGATGGCCCGGAGCCACGGAGACTCCGAGAGAGGAGGTCGCCCGGTCGTCCCAGTAGCGCTCGTAGACGTTGCGCGACAGCATGACCAGCCCGCGCTCGGTGGCGTAGTCGTAGAAGACGCCGGCCACCGGGAACGTCCGCGCCCCGCGGTCCGTGAGCAGGGTGACCGAACCGCCGTGGGACGGGATGCCGTGCCGAAAAGCGAAGGGCTCGCTCACCACCACCGCCCCGTCCAGCACGCGCTTCCACACCTGGCTCGGGCTGCCCTCCGCATAGCGGTAGAGGGCCGTGCTGCGGACGCCCCGAGGGTCGGCGACCGCGAGCTGGACGTCGCCGAGGGGGCTCGACACCGTCACCGCGCGGAACGTCTCGAGGGCCGCGACTCCCGGCACCGCCGCCACCCGCGCCGGCACGTCGGAAGAGAGGACAGGCCGGGCCCGCGCGCCCCCGGGCCCCGTCGTCGCGATGAAGATGTCGGCCCGCAGCGAGAGGCCGAGCCAGTTGTCGACCGTCCCCCGGAAGCTCTGGATCATCAGGCTGACCCCGATGGTGACCGAGACCGCGACCATCAGCGATGCGATGGCGACCCCGGTTCGGCTGACCGAGCGGGTCACGGTCCGTGCGGCCAGTCGTCCCAAGGTCCCCACGAAAGCCGCCGCGAGCGGTCCCGCGGCCGCCATGAAAAGGACCGTGAGCACGGGAGCCACGAGGGCCAGGCCAAGGACGATGGCGAAGAGCCCGGCGAAGCTCATCAGGAGGGACCGCGGCAGGCCCACGAGGGCCGCGGCCCCGAGCGCGGCAAGCAGGAGGCCCGCGAGGGACACCCAGGGCAGGAGCCGCCGCGTCTTGCCCTCGAGCGTGCTCGGACGCAGGGCCACGATGGGCTCCACCCGCGAAGCCTCGAGCGCGGGCGCCACGGCGGCCAGGAGGCCCGCCCCGATTCCGAGGCCCATGCCCTTGAGGATGGCCGGCAGGGTGAGCGGCGCCTCGCGCACGGACAGCACGAAGTAGAGGTCGTTGATGGTCTGGGTGACGAGGCGCACCGCTCCCTGGCCGAGGACCCAGCCGAGGCCAACCCCGAGGAGCGCGCCGAGCGCGGACGTGAGGGCCGTCTCCACCAGGATCAGGCCGAAGATCTGCCCGCCCGTGACTCCGAGCGCGCGCAGCGTGCCAAGGACGGCCCGCCGTTGCACGACGCTGAACAGGACCGTGTTGTAGATGAGGAACATGCCCACGAGGAGGGCGAGCAGGCTCAGGGCCGTGAGGTTCAGCGAGAAGGCCGCCGTGAGCTGGGCCGCGGCGCCGGCCTGCTCGCTGGCCGGAGCGAGCCGCGCCCCCGCAGGCAGGAGCCGCTCGACCCGCGCGGCCTCCTCGCCCTCGAGGATCAGGTCGATGCGGGTGAGGCGGCCCCGCAGGCCGAAGAGCCGCTGCGCCGCGCCGACGTCCATCACCACCAGGCCGTCGAGCGAGCGCTGCTCGTCCGGGTCGGCGGTGTCGATCACTCCCAGGATCGTGAGGGAGGCGAACCGGTCGTGCACCTGGACCCGCAGGGGACTGCCCGGCACCAGGCGGTAGCGCGCGGCCATGCCCGAGCCGACGAGCACCGCCTGGGGGTCGGTGTAGAAGCGGCCAAAGCCGGAAGCCCCGATCGAGCCTCCGCCCACGAGCGCCCGGAACGGCCCCTCGGCCAGCGGGTCCACGCCGAGCACGCGCAGGGGCTGCCGGTCCAGGTCGAGGCCTAGAGCGACACCTTCGACCACCGGCGCGCTCTTTCGCAGGCCTTCGCGCCGCAGCCGGGCGAACACCTCCTCCGGCACGCCCGAAGGCCCGCCCAGGACCTGGTGCGTGGCGCGGCCCACCACCGCTTCCGTGCTGCGGTGGAAGGCTCGGCGGGCGCTGCCGTTCGCGAGGTCGATGGCGATGACCACGGCCACGCCCAGGGCCACGCCCAGGACCATGAGGCCGGTGTGGAGCGGCCGGCGCAGGAAGTCGCGCAGGCCGGCGCGCAGGAGGCTGCGGGTCAGCATCGCGAGGTCAGTCGCGCGGCGCGCGGGCGGCCGCCTCGGGCACGAGGTGGCCTTCCTCGATCCTCAGGACGCGGTCGGCGCGCGCCGCCACCTGCGCGCTGTGGGTGACCAGGACCAGGGTCCGGCCCGCCTGCCGTGTCGTCCGCTCGAGAAGCGCCAGGACCGCCTCGCCCGTGGCGTCGTCCAGGTTGCCGATGGGCTCGTCGGCGAGGAGCAGCTTCGGGTCCTGGACGAGCGCCCGCGCGATGGCCACCCGCTGTTGCTCGCCCCCGGAGAGGCGGTCCGGGAAGTCGATGGCGCGGTCCAGGAGGCCCACCTGGTCGAGGAGGGCGCGTGCGCGACGCGCGGCGTCGCGGACCGCGGCCCCCGACAGCTCGGCCGGGAGCTGGACGTTCTCGATCACGGTCAGGGTGGGAATGAGGTTGAAGAACTGGAAGACGAAGCCCAGGTGTTCGCGGCGGAAGAGCGTGCGGCCGCGGGGCGAGAGGCGGCTCAGGCAGGTGCCGCCGATGAACAACTCGCCGGCCGTGGGCAGGTCTATCCCGGCCATGAGGTTGAGGAGCGTGCTCTTCCCGCTGCCGCTGCGCCCGCGAATGGCCACGAACTCGCCCTCGGCGATGGCGGCGGTCGTCTCGCGGAGCACGACGCGCGTCTTCGTCCCCTCGGTGTAGTCCTTGCTGACGCGGTCGAGCCGGACGAGCGGGGGAGTTTCCATGTTTCAGTATCCCGCGCCTGCGCGCGGGGGGAGCTCCAGGTACGCATCGGCTCGCGGCGCGGCCACGATGGCCGCGAAGTAGAGGGGGTCGCGTTCCCCGTCGCGGTCGAGCCCGGCCGGGGACAGCTCGAGTCGATGCCGGCCCGGCGCGAGATCCGCGCGGAGAACCGCCCAGTTTCCCTGTCGCGGCCCAGGCGCCTCCCGACCGTCAACGAGCACCCGAAGGACGCGCTCGGCGAGGCGACGGCCCGCAATCACGAGCACGTGGGGGCCCTCCGCCTCGACCTCGAAGGGCAGCCTCCGGCCCTCGTCGTCGGCCGCGTCGAAGCGGGCGAGCCCGGGGGCGACCAGGGGCAGCGTGGCGGCGAGCCGCCGCCCGCCCGTGCCCGTGACCGTCGGCCAACCGTAGGCTTCCTGGGCGATCGGGAGGTAGTCCCCGAAGGGCTTGCCGTTGGCCACCGCGAAGACGATGCGGTAGGCGGGCAGGAGCGCCGAGCGCAGACGCGGCTCGCGCAGAGTCACGAGGTCCGGCGGTGGGTCGAGAGGCTCCGCGCAGGCCCGCCTGTCCAGGCGCTCGTCGAAGGCTGGATAGCCCGGGAAGAGGAAGCAGAAGAGGGCGAGGCGGTTGTAGTAGCGCTCCCGCACCAGCAGGTATCGGTAGTCGGGGAGGAAGCCGGGCCGCGCGCTGAAGTTGAAGAGGAGCGCGTTCTGGGTCGGGCCGAGCGGGTAGTGGGCCTCGGCGGCGTTAAGGAGCCTGCGGTCGGGGGCCTCGGCCGTCGTCACTTCTCGTACCCGCCGCAGGTAGTGGACGGTCTCCTCGACGACCGGGCGCTCGGCGACGTACATCCGCATGCCGCTCGCGAAGGCGGCGACGTCTCGGACCATCCCCACCGCGAACCAGGCCGCGAGGACGAGGCGAGCGGGCCATGGTGCGCACCGGAGCCCCTGAGCAGCGAGCAGGGCGAGCGGGAAGAGCAAGTGGATGGCGAACCGGTACGGGTGGTTGCTCCAGTTCCAGAGGTGGTTGTAGGCCAGGAGGAGCGTGGTCGTCAGGAACACGACCTGGAAGAGCACGAGCCGGCGGTTCGGCGCCCGGGCGATCGCGAAGGCGGCGGCCGCCACGTAGGTCGCGTAGAAGGACAGGAGCGCGATGGGCGCCACGCTCATGGCCAGCGAGCCTTCGTCGAGCCCGGCCAGACTTCCCGGCTCGCGAAGGAGCGCGAGGACGTAGGGAACAATGACCACGGCGGCCGCTCCGTAGCCCCAGAAGTAGGGCCGGCGGTCCCGGTCGGCGAGGAAGGCGATCGCGAGGAGGGCGGCGCAGAGGACGGCCAGCGCACGTATCGAGACCGGAGGGCCGAGAGCCGCCCACGCGCCGAACCCGAGGATCGCCAGAAGCGGGGCCGCTCGCCGGGCCCCGGGCTTCGACGCCGACGAGGACCCTCGGAAGGACCGGGTGGTCAGCCAGGCGACCTGCACCAGGCCCACGTTCAGGAAGGTGACGGTGTGGACGTGGAGGAGGAGACCGGTCATCGCTCCGAAGCCGAGGGCTCGCCAAAGGGTGAACTCCTCGAAGGCGAGGTAGAACAGGCCCAGCGCGGGCAGGAACAAGACCCAGCCGAGCGACTGGGCTGTGGCCAGCGAGATGACATGAAAGGGCGTGTGCAGCACGCTCTCCAGCGTGTTGGCATCGAAGCCGGGCAGCAGACGAGGGAGCCCCGAGCTCACTCCGAGCGAGACGAGCAGCGCGGCGAGGAGTGCGCCGGTCCCCTCCCGGCTCAGCGCTCGTACCGTGAAGAAGACGGCCAGGAAGAGGAGCGAACCGAGGAGCGGACCATAGAGGACGGCCTGCACCGTCATGGTGGGCCACCCGAAAGGGGCGCTCAGGGCGTTGAGGATCGCGTCCGAGAGGTAGTTGTAGTACGTCGGGAACTCGCCAGTGAAGCCGTCGGTGAGGTAACGGTGGGGCGGCAAGACCCACCACCGGCCATAGGTGGAGAGCGAGGGGCCCTCTCCCTCCAGACGGATCGGCCAATCGAGCCCCCGGCGCCAGGCCAGCCCGAGGAACGGGCTCGCATAGAGAAAGCCGATGGCCGCGGCAAGAGCCAGGGCGGCCGCCATTGCCCGCCTCTCGCCCGGAGGGCCGCCCGGCGGGCCGCTCAGCGCAGTTTCCAGATCTCGCATCCCGCTTCCCGCTTCCCGCGGGGTCGCATCTTAGCAGACGACCTTGCCGCGGCCCGGCGATTCCACTATGAATGCGACATGACGAGCGCGCGGTCCGATCGAGGCCCCGTTCCGGCGCGCTTCGCGTTCGCGATCGTCCTTGGCGCCTTTCTCCTGTTCCTGGTGCAGTTCATCCTGGCCAAACGGTTGCTCCCGTGGTTCGGGGGCGCTCCCGCCGTCTGGACCTCCTGCATGCTCTTCTTCCAGGTCCTGCTCCTGGCCGGCTACGGCTACGCGCATGGCCTCACGCGCTGGGCGCCGCGACGGCAACGCGACGTTCACCTCGCGCTGCTCGCCGCCGCCCTCCTCCTCCTTCTCTTTCGCGCGCGGTCGTGGCCCTCGCCCCTCACCCCGGGCGATGAATGGAGCCCGGACGCCGGCGCCAGCCCCGTTCTCTCGATTCTCCGGACGCTCGCGGTGAGCGCGGGCCTGCCGTACCTGGTGCTGGCCGCCACCGGGCCGCTCGTGCAGTCGTGGTTCGCTCGGCTCTCTCCCGGCGCTTCGCCCTACCGGCTCTTCGCGCTCTCGAACCTCGGCTCGCTGCTGGGCCTGCTGAGCTACCCGTTCGTGATCGAGCCCTGGCTCTCCGTGGCCGGCCAGGGGTGGCTCTGGACCTGGGCCTTCCTGCCGTTCGCCTTGGCGGTGGGTGCTTGCGCGGTGGCGGTGGGGCGCGCGCCCGCGGGGGAACGCGCCGCGTCCGGCCCGGGCGCGCCCCGACCGGCTACCGTCCAGTACGCGCTCTGGTTCGGTCTCGCCGCCGTGGCTTCGACGCTTCTGCTCGCGGTCACGAACGAGCTGTGCCTCGACGTGGCCGTGATTCCGTTCCTGTGGGTCGTGCCCCTGGCGCTGTACCTCCTGTCGTTCGTATTGTGCTTCGAGTACGAGCGGGTGTGCCGGCGCGAGATCTGGCTCGGGGCGGTGGCCGTGGCGGCTCCGGCTTGCCTCTACGCTCTCTCCCGCGGAACCGATCTCGCGATCTGGGGACAGGTCGCCGTCTTCGGGGGCGCGCTCTTCGCCTACTGCATGGCCTGCCACGGCGAGCTGGCCCGGACGAAGCCCCCGTCCGCGCACCTCACGTCCTTCTACCTCGTGGTGGCGGCGGGTGGAGCCGCCGGGGGCCTCTTCACGGGACTGCTGGCGCCGGCGGCGTTCCCCGGCTACTGGGAGCTGCACCTGGCCCTCCTGGGCGGCCCCGTGTTGCTGGTCGCCGTCCTCCTGCTCGACGCCGAGTCGTGGTTGAACCGCGGAGACGCCGGCCGCGTCCGGGCGAATCGCATCGCGGCCTATGCGGGCATGACGGTCCTGGCGTGGAGGCTGGGCGCGCAAGCCATCGGCGATCTTCGCGGCTTGATCGAGGTGCGCCGCGGGTTCTTCGGCGTGCTCTCCGTCGCCCTGGAGAACCGGGGCAAGCCCGACGAGTGGCGCAAGCTGCGCCACGGGCGCATCGCCCACGGCCTGCAGTTCACCGCCCCCGAGCGACGCCGCGAGCCCACGACCTATTACGGCCCGCAGAGCGGGGCGGGGCTCGCGCTGCGGCGCCACCCGCGGCGCCTGGCCGGCGAGCCGCTCCGGGTGGGTCTGGTGGGCCTCGGCGTCGGGACGCTCGCGGCCTACGCGCGGCCGGGCGACGTCCTCCGCGTCTACGAGATCAACCCCGACGTGCTCCGGCTCTCGGCGGGGCCCGACCCGCTCTTCACGTTCCTGCGCGACGCCCCGGCCGAGGTCACGACGGTGGTGGGCGACGCGCGGCTCTCCCTCGCGCGAGAGCCCCCGCAGGACTTCGACGTCCTCGCCCTCGACGCTTTCAGCGGCGACGCGATTCCGATGCACCTCCTCACCCGCGAGGCGCTCTCCGTCTACCTGGGCCACCTGCGCGCGGGGGGCGTGCTGGCCGTGCACGTCTCGAACAAGTACCTCGACCTGAAGCCCGTGGTGCGGGGGCTCGCGGGCTCTCTCGGCCTGCGGGCCGTCCTCGTGGATGGTCGGTCGAGCGGCGTGCTCTGGTCTTCCGACTGGGTGCTGGTCGCCCGCGACGGCGCGCTCTTCGCCGATGCGGAGATCGACGCGGCCGCGCTGCCGCTGGCGGTGAGCGAGGCCGGGCTGCCCGTGTGGACGGACGCCTACAGCAACCTGCTCGGCGTGCTGAGGCGCTGAGGGTCCGGAGTGCTACCCTTCGGCCGAGGGCCCGTCGGAGCCATGCGCATGGTCGGCAAGCTGCTCGTGATCGCGCCGGTCCTGCTGTCGGCCGGCGCCGTCGTCCCGTTCGCCCTGGAGCGAGCCGAGGAACGCCGCCCCGCCGCGGTCATGAGCTTCCGCGGCGCGGACTGGCTGGAGCGGGAGGGTCGCGAGCAGGAGCAACGTCCCGAGGAGGTCATCAGGACGATGGGCCTCGAGGACGGCGACGTGGTGGCCGATCTCGGCTGCGGCACCGGCTACTTCGCGCGGCGGATGGCCCGGGCAGTGGCCCCGAAGGGCCGCGTCTACGCGGTGGACATCCAGCCCGAGATGCTCGCGCTCATGAAGGGCCTCCTCGAGAAGGAGGGGACGACGAACGTGATCCCGGTGCTGGGGGAGGCCGGCGACCCCAAGCTGCCGAAAGGCGGGCTCGACTGGATCCTGCTGGTGGACGTGTTCCACGAGCTCCAGCAGCCGAAGGCGATGCTGGCGAAGATGCGGGAGAGCCTGAAGCCCACCGGCCGCGTCGCTCTCGTCGAGTACCGCCTGGAGGGCACGAGCGCGCAGCACATCCGCGCCGAGCATCGGATGTCGCCCGCCCAGGTGCTGGCCGAGTGGCAACCCGCCGGCTTCCGGCTCCTGGCCCGCCACGAGTTCCTGCCCACCCAGCACTTGTTTGTTTTCGCCAAGCGGGAGTGAATCGGTGAAAAGAGCTATCGTCCATCTCCATGAAGCACGGATCGGGCGCGAGAGGGTGACCAGGGCCCGCGCGACCTTCGACAGGTACTTGCTGGCGGGACTCCTCCTGCCCCTGCTTCCAACCCCGTCCGCCTTGTCGCAAGAGCCACCGGCAAGCCAGTCCGTCTCGTCCCCAGGCGGAAAGCTCCAGTTGTCCTTCCGCCTGACCGGCTCGGGGGCGCCGCTCTACGCGCTGACCTTTGCCGGCCGGCCCGTGGTGAGGGAGAGCCGTCTCGGCATCGAGCTCAAGGACCGCCGCGGGCTCAGCGACGGCTTCTCCGTCGAGAGAGTCGACCGGTCGAGCAAGGACGAGACCTGGGAGCCGGTGTGGGGTGAGGTGCGGCGCATCCGGAACAACTACCGGGAGGCTGCCTTCACGTTGCGGCAGCCCGCGGAACCCGAGACGCGGCTGGTCGTGCGCTTCCGGGTCTTCGACGACGGGCTCGCCTTTCGGTACGAGGTCCCCGAGCAGAAAGGGCTGACGTGCTTCGTCGTCGCCGACGAGAAGACCGAGTTCAACATGGCGGGGGACCACAAGACGTTCTGGATCCCGGGCGACTACGACTCGAACGAGTACCCCTACTCGACCACGCGCCTCAGCGGCATCGACGCCTCGCCGGAGCAGCTGGGCGCGGGCATCGCCGTCCAGGCGCGCATCGCCGCGAACGCCGTACAGACCCCCTTGATGATGAAGACGGCGGACGGGCTCTACGTCAACATCCACGAAGCGGCCCTCGTCGATTACCCGGCCATGGACCTCATGGTCGATCGGGAGGCCTTCAGGTTGACGGCGCACCTCGTGCCCGACGCGGTCGGCAACAAGGCCTACCTGTGCGCGCCGGCCCGGACCCCGTGGCGCACGGTGGTGGTGAGCGACAGGGCGGCGGACATCCTGGCTTCGAAGCTGATCCTGAACATCAACGAGCCCTCCAGGATCGCGGACACGAGCTGGATCAAGCCCCAGAAGTTCGTGGGTGTCTGGTGGGCGATGCACGTCGACAAGGCCACGTGGAACTACGCCGACGCGGCCAGCGTGAGCCTGACGGGGACGGACTGGAAGAGCCTCAAGCCGAACGGACGCCACGGCGCCACCACCGAAAACGTGAAGCGATACGTCGATTTCGCGGCCCGGCATGGCCTCGGCGGGGTGCTCGTCGAAGGATGGAACGTGGGCTGGGAGGACTGGTTCGGCCGCTGGAAGGAGGAGGTCTTCGACTTCGTCACTCCCTATCCCGATTTCGACGTGGAGGGGCTGCATCGCTACGCCGCTGCCAAGGGCGTCAAGCTCATCATGCACCACGAGACTTCGGGCTCGGCGACGAACTACGAGCGCCGCCTGGAAGGGGCCTATCGCTTCATGAAGGAGCACGGGTACGAGGCCGTGAAGACGGGCTACGTGGGCCGCATCATCCCGCGCGGCGAGCACCACGACGGGCAGTGGATGGTCAACCATTACGTGCGGGTGGCCGAAGCCACGGCTCGCCAACGGATCATGCTCGACGCTCACGAGCCCGTGCACCCCACCGGGCTGCACCGCACTTGGCCCAACTGGCTCGCCTGCGAGGCCGCGCGAGGCAACGAGTTCAACGCCTGGAGCGCGGGCAACCCCCCGGACCACGAAACCATCCTGCCCTTTACCCGCCTCATGGGCGGTCCCATGGACTACACGCCCGGCATCTTCCAGATCAAGAGGGACTACTACCAGCCGGGGCGCAAGGAGCAGGTGCACACGACCTTGGCCAAGCAGCTGGCGCTCTACGTCACGATGTACAGCCCCCTGCAGATGGCGGCGGACCTGCCCGAGAACTACGAGCGCTTCCCGGACGCCTTCCGGTTCATCGAGGACGTGGCGGTCGACTGGGACGACACGCGGATCCTGGAAGCGGAGCCCGGCGACTATCTCACCATCGCCCGCAAGGCGAAGAACGCGGACGAGTGGTACGTCGGCGCCATCACGGACGAGAACGCGCGCACCGCGACGATTCCCCTCCTCGACCTTCCCGCGGGGCGTTCCTATGTGGCCACCGTCTACGCCGACGCCCCGGACGCGCACTGGGAGCGCAACCCCATGGCCTACCGCATCAACCGCTACCGCGTCGACGCTCGCAGCGTGCTCAAGATCGCGCTGGCCCCGGGCGGGGGAGCCGCGATCGCCGTGAAGCCTGCGTCCGCGGACGACATCAAGACGTTGAAATCCTACGAGCCCTAACTTTGACCCTCGAAGTAGTATTACATGAACATAGTTATCTTATTATAAATGCAACGTAAACGGAGATAGGGAGAATCCAGCAAGGCCAGACGGTCCTGGAGCAGGGACTGGCGGATGGACCCTCGCGGACGGTCCCGGCTGTTTCCTGAACCGCCGTCCTGCTCCGTTCGTATTCTCCGAGCAGATGGCATTCGCCAGAGCAGTGGGCGCGTAAACGTCACCCTTGACCGCTGGGTCAAGGGAAGCTAGCCTCCCCGACAAGGAACAGGAGCGCGCATGGACCCGATTCTGGACAAGGCCCGCGCCGGACAGAGCTCGCTGGAGCAGCTCGTCAACTCGATCCCCGGCTTCAAGGGTTACCGCGAAAAGGAGCTGCGCCGCGACGCCGACCGGCTGCAGCGGGAGTACCTGGCGTCGCGCCTGGACGAGTCGAAGAAGAGCCTCGACGGGTTGGCCGCGACCGCCAGCCGGGCCGGGGCGCTCGACGCGATCAACGACATCGGAGACCGCGCGCAAGCGCTGCGACAAGGTCGTGGCGCGGATCCGTTACGCGGACCGTGGCTATGCCGGCTTCTTCGCCACCATCAAGGTCGACGAGGCTGCCCTCGACCGCGTCTACCGCTACGACCTGAGCCTGCTCCAGGGCGTGGAAGACGCGCGCAAGGCCGCCGCCGGCGCGGCCGCCGCATCGGACCCGGCCGGTTCCGTGCGCGACATGATCGCCCGGCTCGACGCGCTCGATGCGGCGCTGTCCGAGCGCGAGACGATCCTCAGCGGTATCCAGTAAACGGAGGGAGCCATGGCGATCGAGGTCATCCAGTACTTCGACCCCACCGGGCAGGAGATCGTTCACCGCGAGCCGCCGTCGGGCTCGGCCGACATCAAGCTCGGCGCCCAGCTCATCGTCCAGGACAACCAGTGGGCCACCTTCTTCCGGGACGGCAAGGCCCTGGACACGTTCACCTCGGGACGGCACACCCTCACCACGATGAACCTGCCTCTGCTGGGCAAGATCATCGGGCTGCCCTTCGGCGGCACCTCGCCCTTCCAGGCGCAGGTCTACTACATCAGCCGCCAGACCTTCACCGACATGAAGTGGGGAACCAAGGAGCCGATCACCTTCCGCGACGCGGAGCTGACCATGGTCCGCCTGCGGGCCTTCGGCCGCTTCTCGATGCGGGTGACCGACCCCGGCATCTTCCTGCAGCAGCTCGTGGGGACCCGGGGGACCTACGCGACGGGGTCGATCGAGGATTTCCTGCGCGACATCTGCGTGGCCCGCCTCAACGACCTGCTCGGCGAGACCCTCAAGACCATCCTCGACCTGCCCCGCTACTACGACGAGCTGTCCGGCGCCCTCAAGGGCCGGGTGGCCGACGACTTCGGCAAGTACGGGGTGGAGCTGGTGGACTTCCTGATCGGGGCCATCACCCCGCCCGAGGAAGTGCAGAAGATGATCGACGAGCGGGCCGGCATGGGCGCCATCGGCGACATGAACCGTTACCTGGCCTTCAAGGCGGCCCGCGCCGTGGAGGCGGCGGCCACGAACCCGGGGGAGACGGGCAGCACCGCGGGCCTCGGCCTCGGGGCCGGGATCGGGATGATGATGCCGCAGATGATCGCGCAGGCCATGGGGGCGGCGGCGCGTCCCGCCTCCGCCTCCGTCACCGGAGCGCCGGCTCCCGTGGCGCCGGCGCCCGCCCCGGGTGGCGGACGCCGGGAGATCAAGCCGGGGATGAGCTTCGACGAGGTGCGGGGGGTCTTCGGCAACCCGGCCGGCGAGGTGGTCTTCGGCAACAAGGCGCGCTGGAGCTTCGCCGACCTCACGGTCGTGTTCGAGGACGGCAAGGTCACCGAGGTCAAGTTCTAGCCGGCCTTGCCGGTGACCATCGAGACGGGCGTCGAGTGGCTGGTGGACGCGCACGGTTGCGCGCCCGCCGTGCTCCGCTCGCGTGAGGCCCTGTCCGGCCTGTTCGGGCGCATCGTCGCGGAGCTGGGCCTGCGGCCCGCCGGGGAAGCCGTCTGGCACGTCTTCCCGGGCGAGGGCGGAGTCACCGGCGTCCTGCTCCTGACCGAGTCGCACCTCACCTGCCACACGTTTCCCGAGCACGGCTACGCGGGGTTCAACCTCTACTGCTGCCGGCCGCGCGCCGAATGGCCCTGGCGGGAGCGCCTGCGCGAGGCGCTCGCGGCCACCCAGGTCTCGGTGCGCTCGTTCCCGCGGGGTGGGGCGGAGCCGGCTTCCCGGGAGGGCGCCCGGTGAGCGGCTACGAGGCCCGCTGTCCGTCGTGCGGCGGGCCCATCGTCTTCTCGCTCGGCTCCACCCTGCTCAAGGTCTGCGACCACTGCGGCTCGGCGGTGGCCCGCAAGGGCGCGGACCTCAAGGCCTACGGCAAGTCGCTCTCGGCGTGCGCGGCGGCTACGAGGGCGCGCCCCCTTTCGAGCTCGTGGGCCGTCTGCAGCTCGGCTACGCCAGCGGCACCTGGGACGAGTGGCTGATGGCCTTCTCGGGTGACACCTGGGCCTGGCTCTCCGAGTCGCAGGGGAAGTTCCACTACATGGGCGCGGCCCCCCTTCCGCCGGTCCCGGAGTTCGAGCACGTCCGCGTCGGCGAGACGGTCGACCTTGGTCCGCCCGGCACCTTCGTGATCACGGAAAAGCGGAGTGCCAAGTTCGTCACCGCCCAGGGCGAGCTGCCCTTCGACGTGGAGCCGGGCAGCGCGCTGCACTACGCGGACCTCTCGGGCCCCGGAGGCCAGTTCGCCACCCTCGACTACGGCACCGGCCAGACCGCCGAGGCGCTCTACGTGGGCCGCGAGGTGGGTCTCGACGAGCTTGGCATGCGCGGCCTGCCCGAGGCCGAGGAGCGCCGGAAGCGAGTCGGCGGGGAGGCGCTGTCGTGCCCCAACTGCGGGGGCCCCCTCGAGATCCGCGTCCCTGACCAGACGCAGCGCGTGGCCTGCCCCTACTGTGGCTCGCTGCTCGATGCCACCAAGGACCTGGCGATCCTGGAGGCCCTGTCGCTCGTCCCCGTCGAGCCGCAGATCCCGCTGGGCTCGAAAGGAACGATCGACGGCGCGGAGTGGACCGTGATCGGCCTCATGGAGCGCAGTGTCACCGTCGAGGGCATTCGCTACCCCTGGCGCGAGTACCTGCTCTACGAGCCGAGGAAGGGGTTCCGCTGGCTGGTCGAGTCGAAGGGTCACTGGAGCTTCGCGGAGCCCGTCAACGCCGGCGACGTGAGGCAGGTCGGTCTCCAGCTCTATCGGTGCCGCGACCGGACCTTCAAGCACTTCCAGGGCGGCCAGGCCGTGGTCGACCACGTGGTCGGGGAGTTCTACTGGGCGGTGGCCCGGGGGGACACGACCGAGAGCAACGACTACGTGAGCCCGCCCTTCATGCTGTCGAGCGAGAAGGACGAGTCCGAGATCAACTGGAGCCATGGCACCTACAAAGCGCCCCGGGAGATCTGGGAGGCGTTCTCTCTCCCGGGCGAGGCGCCGGCTCCCCAGGGGATCGCACCCCACCAGCCCTCACCCTACGCCGGCCGGGTGGCCCGGGTCTGGGCGGCGGCGCTCCTCGCCCTCGGGCTCGTCTGCTCGATCTACATCGTCTTCCTGTTCGGGGGCGGGCGGACCGTCCACAAGCAGTCCGTCGTCATTCCACCGACGGCGGTCTCGGGCTCTCCCGAGGCGGCGGTCTTCACCGACCGGTTCATCATCGAGAGCACGGGCAACGTCGAGATCCGCGTGAACGCGCCGCTCAACAACTCCTGGCTCTACCTCGATGGCGCCCTCATCAACGAAGAGACGGGCGCGGTCGACGAGTTCGATCTGGAAGCCTCCTTCTATTCCGGATCGGACAGCGACGGGTCCTGGTCGGAGGGTGGTCCGGAGGCGCGGACCTACGTCTCCGCGGTGCCCCCCGGACGTTACGTGCTGCGCCTGGCCCCGCAGTGGGATGCCGGGCATCGCGTTTCCGGGTACGACCTGGTGGTGCGCAGCCGCATCCCGCGCTTCTACCAGGCGCTGGTGGCCGTCCTGCTGCTGCTTTTCTGGCCGATCGTCCTGTCGTGGCGGGCCGGGCGTTTCGAGGCCGGGCGCTGGTCGGAGAGCGATCACGCTTTCGGCGTCTCGAGCGGCTCGAGCGACTCGAGCGGCTCGAGTGAAGGGGGGGATGACGAATGAAAGGCTACGGCCTGTTCACCCTGATGGTGCTGGGGCTCTATAGCGTCTCCGCCTGGAGAGGCTGGGAGATGGGGTCGGCCAAGCGGGGGCTCATCCCCGCGGGCGTCCGCCAGGCCCCTGGCGGGTATCGTTCCTACGGCTACTGGCGAGGAGGGAAGTGATGGAGCAGTGGATCCTGAACCATTTGCGGGCGATCGTCGATTCCGTTCTGTATTCCATCATCGGGGCGGTGGTCCTTCTGGGGGCCTTCTGGATCATCGAGAAGATCCTTCCGTTCTCGCTGACCAAGGAGATCGCGGAAGACCAGAACGTGGGCCTGGGGATCATCCTGGGCGCGTTCATCCTCGGGCTGTCGCTGATCATCTCGGCCGCCATACGCGGCTAGAGCGGATCCGATCAGGATTCCGCGATCAGCCAGGAGAGTGTTGAGCACCGACGGCGAGCGGCGGGCCAGTCCCCCGTGGTCCCCCCTCGTCTACCTGACCGTGCTCGTCGTCGCCACCTGCGGGCTCGTCTACGAGCTGGTGGCGGGGACGCTGGCCAGCTACGTCCTCGGCGACTCGGTCACCCAGTTCTCCACCGTCATCGGCGTCTACCTCTCGGCCCTCGGCCTGGGCTCCTCGCGCGCCGCTTCGTGGAGATCGAGCTGACGGTGGCCCTCCTGGGCGGCGCCTCCGCGCCGCTCCTCTTCCTCGCCTTCGGCTACCTCCCGGACTTCTTCCGGCCGGTCCTGTACGGCGTCGTGGTCATGGTGGGGACGCTCGTGGGCCTCGAGATCCCCCTCGTGATGCGCCTCCTGCGCGAGACGGTGGACTTCAAGGAGCTCGTGGCCAAGGTCCTCACCTTCGACTACCTCGGTGCGCTCTTCGCCTCCCTCCTCTTCCCGATCCTGCTCGTGCCGCGCCTGGGCCTCGCCCGCACCTCGATCCTGTTCGGACTGGCCAACGCGGCGGTGGGCCTCTGGTCGACCTGGCTCTTCGCCCCGCTCATGGGCGCAGTGGGCGGCTTGCGAGTCAAGGCGGTTGCGGTGCTGCTGGCCCTCACCGTGGGCTTCGCCTACGCCGACCGGCTCACCGAGATGGCCGAGGAGGGCATCTACGCCGACGCCGTGGTGCTGGCCAAGACGACACCCTACCAGCGCATCGTGCTCACCCGCCACCGCAACCAGTTCCAGCTCTTCCTGAACGGCAACCTGCAGTTCTCGTCGGTGGACGAGTACCGCTACCACGA
>WNFM01183980.1_pt3 | contig 21557 bp, 15 predicted proteins | sample 5400271 | NCBI WGS metagenome assembly WNFM01 (sample SAMN13153352, study PRJNA577476) | soil metagenome | isolation source: 60 cm saprolite on Douglas fir-dominated hillslope | place: USA:California | collected 2013-09-17
TGGCGGCCGCCAGCAGCATCAGGAGCACGAAGCCCCCTAACTTGGCGATCAGCAGCTGGCCGTAGGGCAGGCGCAGCACGCCCAGACTTCCCATCAGCAGCCAGGCCATGGCGAGGCCCGCCAGCAGGATCAGCGGCACGAGCCGCCCCGCAATCGTGGAGTAGCGCTGCAGAACGCGAACCGCTACCAATCGTGACTCGATGCGGGTGATCCGCATGAGCGGCAGGAGCGATCCGAACCAGAAGGCGACGACGAACAGGTGCAGCGCCAGGAGCGGAGCCAGCACGGCCCGCAACGGATGTGCGCTGGTGTGACCGGTCAGCAGGAATCCGCCGACGGCGATCAGCCCACAGCCAGCGGCCCAGATCTCTCCGCTGCGGGAGGACTGCCTCAGCGACACCGCCAGCCCCAGGAGTCCCGCGACCTGCACCAATGCGGACACCCCGGACCGTGAGGTCCAGGCGAGGCGTTGCAGTGGGGCGTCCCACAGGCCCGACATGTCGCCCGACATGCGCGGCGCCTCCAGAGCGAGATGCAGCAGGATGAGCAGCACGCCGGCGGAGGAGGCGATGCGGCCGATGCGGTGCAGCTCAGGCCGCAGCTGCACCAGCTCTGGCCCAAAGAGCGCCAGAAAGAACGTCAGGCCTACCGCCTGGAACAGGGCGACGAAGCCCAGGGCGCGCAGGGTGACCGATAGGAGATCGACGGCCATGAATCCTCGGGCAGGGCAATTCAGGGAGCGGGCGCCAGCCTGAATCGGATCGTGCCGGAGGTCAGGTGATTGTCATCCGCGGCTACCACGCGGTATGTCAAGGTGAAGGTTCCCGCGCTTAGCCTGGGCGCCGCGACGCTGAAGTTCGTGCTGGCCGCGCTCGGCAGCGGCCCGAGCTTCTGGGCCCGGGCGTCGCCTTCCCGGCGCAGACTCAAAGCCGTCAGGTGCGCGGCTTCGGAGAACTTCAGCAGGAATTGCACCGGCGGCACCGTCAGGACGCTGCCGTCCGCCGGTTGCGCCCCGGCCAGATGCGCATGGGCGAGGGCCGGAATAGGCAGCAGGGTCAGGCTCACGGCGACAATAGCGGCTGCTGACCTCATAGCACTGCTCCTTGCTACCAACCCGCTCCAGCGTCGGCTTCGGACCCAGGGTTCCCGCAGCTCAGCGGATAGAGCGACCGCCTCCTAAGGGGCACCCGACGGCGTTGTCGATTCTAAGTGAATGAACGCGTTGCGTCGCCTGAATGCAGGCGAATCGATGCTACACAGCGGCTCGCCATGCGGCTACCCGTCCGTCCGCAGCCCCATGAAAAGTAAATGCCGGGCTCGGACCCGGACTCAGGGCTGCTCCGCGTACCTGACCAGACCGTCGAGGCATCCGGTCCAACCGCGCTCGTGGCTGATTCGAGCCGCCTCGCTCGGAATGCGTTCGTGCGTGACGATTACTTCTGTCGACGCCTCATGCGCTTCAAAGCACACGGTAACCCGCTCTGCCGGCCCCTTGTGCGACTCCAGTCTCCAGGTATAGGCCAGCCGATGGGGTGGCTCGATGACATCGAAAATGCCCGTGATCCAGACTACGGTCCCATCTGGAAAGCGGTTGGCAATCCGGTAGGAGCCACCCACTCGCAGATCAATCTCGGCCGCAGGACACGCGACGCCCTGGGGTCCCCACCAGAGCACGAGCAGTTCTGGCCGGGTCCAGGCGGCGAAGAGCTTTTCCGGCGTCGATCTGATTCGCCGGCGCACGACGAGCGTCGCGGCCAGGGTCGCTGGTGCCGCATCAGCCGGCGTATCAGTCATATATTGTCTCCGTGCCTCAGCGTTGGGCCTGGTCTGCCGCAAACTGGGCCAGTGCCTCGAGCCGTTCTGTCCAGAAAGTCCGGTATCCCGTGAGCCATCGCTCCACTTCCTGCAGCACCTCGGGCCGAACAGTGCAGCGACGCCTGCGACCGTCGATGGTGCGCGAAATGAGCCGCGCCTCTTCCAGCACCCGCAGATGCTTCGATACCGCGACCCGGGTCATGGCAATCGGCTCGGCCAGTTCCCCGACCATGGCCGGGCCTGCTGCCAGTCGCTTCAGTAGCGTTCGGCGCGTTCTGTGCGACAGGGCATGAAGAATCGCATCGAGCCGATCCTCAACTGACTGACGCCGGACAGGGGCTCTCGCAGGCATAGTCGACCTCCGGGCTGGTATAGGAAACCATTTGGTGTCATATTGCAAGCCAGGCAACGGGCAGATAACGTAAAGGAGGCCAGCAATGTCCGCGTTCGTAGCGCCAACATCGACTCCACATGGACTCAAGCGCCGGCAGCTCATTACGGCCGGTGCGCTCGCGATGGCCGGCGTGATCACACGCCCGTCACCAGCCCTGGCCCAGGCGAACGCCGAGATTTCCCACAACGGGGAATCCATTCATCAGGAGCGGGTCTTCACCGCGAGACGCCAGCGCGTTTACGAAGCGCTGACGGTCGAAAGGCACTTCGACCGGATCATCCATCTGGGTGGCGTGATGAAGGCCGGCGTCACGGCCAAGATGCAGAATCCGACGAAGTTGAGCCCCCATGCGGGCGGAGCGTTCGCTTTGTTTGGCGGACACATCGTGGGCCGTCAACTCGAACTCGTGCCGGATGAACTGATCGTTCAGGCATGGCGCGTGGTGAGTTGGGCGCGGGGCGTGTATTCGATCGCCCGGTTTGAGCTCTTGGACCAGGCCGGGGCCACGAAATTGGTATTCGACCATACGGCGTTTCCGCCAGGCGAAGCGGAGCACCTGGCTTCTGGATGGCAGGAGCATTACTGGGATCCGCTGGTCAAATTCCTGGCCTGAGAATTCAATGGTCCCGCCGAACGCCGTCCTGCGCGGTCAGCGGTCTTGGTGCGGGAGTTGGCGTTCAAGCAAGCGTATCGCAGCCGCTGACAGCGCTGGCCAGCGTCCGGGGGTATTCGCCGGGTGGGCGCCCAGTCGGCGACCCTGGGTACATTTAACTTAGTGCTGCAGCATTCAGCCACTCGCATTACAGCGGGCTTTATTGTTGGCCGGGCCCAGAGTAGTGTTCCCTCAAGAAGTGGGGGCGACCCACCGTTCCATGTCTTAGGCGCGCCCGATCCTCTGGCAGGGGTGTCCTGAGCCGCCGGACCGTGCATCAATTCGACAAAGATAATCGAGGCCGACTCCATGAAAATATCGAACGGGCCTTCACTGGTCCTGATCGCCATGATGCCGCTCATCGGAAATCTGGCCTACGGCCAGGTGGCGCCCACCTATTCAGACGCCAGTCTGAAGGGAACCTACGTGGGGGCTGGGTACGTATTTTTGTCGCAGACGCTCCAGCCCATTCTGCCGGGACCCTTGCCGGCCCGGCCGGCGTCGCCCCTGGGGTTTGAGTCCAGTGGGGCCGCGTTTGTCTTCGATGGCGCCGGCAACTTTAGCGGACCACTTTTCCACAATGACGACGGGTCCATAACCTCTACTACAGCAACCGGCACCTATTCAGTCGCCGTTGACGGTGCGTTCACGCTCAACGCCGGTGACGTCCTGACGGGCAGCGTGGTGGAGAGTGGCGCGATCGCCTTGATCTACGCGGGAACAGCTGGCACGCATCCGCAAATCATCGTGCTCGTACGCCAACTGGGCCCTGATGACAACACGTCGGCGGGTGCGGATGCCCTGATCTCGAACACGACCGGCATCGAAAACACCACCACTGGCGCTTACTCGATGTACAAGAATTCGACCGGAAACTTCAATAACGCCGCGGGCTACCAGGCCCTGTATGGCAACACAACGGGATTCGGAAACGCCGCAGACGGGTATCAGGCGCTATTCACGAACTCCCAAGGGAACAACAACACCGCGTTTGGATACCAGGTGCTCTACAGCAATTCGACGGGTGTCGGCAATGCGGGTCAGGGCGCTTTCGCGCTCCAACACAACTCCACGGGCAGTGGGAGTACGGGGCTGGGAAATCACGCTCTGCAATTCAGTAACGGCAGCCGGAATGCCGCGCTCGGATTCTATGCCGGGTTCACGCTCACGAGCGGCAGCAACAACATTGACATCGGCAATCCTGGCGGCGCAGCAGGGGAGAGCAGTACCATTCGCATCGGTACAACGCCGACGACCACTGCGGGCAATGTGTTGGCACCCCACACAGCAACCTACATCGCCGGCATTACCGGCACGCAGGTGACGGGGGCGGCGGTGTACGTGACCGCCTCGGGACAGTTGGGAGTCCTGGCTTCTTCTGAGCGCTACAAGACGGACATTGCGCCGATCGCCAGCAGCCCCAACAAGCTACGGCAACTGCGTCCCGTCAGTTATCACCTGAAGACTGAACCTAAGGGCGACGTCCAGTACGGCCTGATCGCGGAAGAAGTGGACCAGGTTTACCCGGAACTGGTGATCCGAGACGAGTCGGGGAAGGTTCAGGGTGTACGCTACGAGGAACTCACTCCGATGCTGCTCGCGGAAATGCAGCAGCAGCAGCAGCTGGGCGCAGCGCAGGCGGCGAAAATCGAGGCTCAGGATCAGCACGCAGCGACCCTGGACGCGGAAATCAGTGCATTGACGGGGCAACTGACGGCGTTGCACGCGGCCCTTGCCGCGATGCAGACCAGGGATCAGGGCGTCGCGCACCGCTAACGTCGATGTCGGCGGCCCCCGGTTTCCTGCCGGAGGCCTCCCCTGAAGACTGGCGCTCTTGACGGTCCGCTTTGTCACGCCGGGCCGGTCACTGAGCGCATCAAGCGGTCCCGGCCTCGGAGCGGGCGGCGGACCCGTGACGCCGAGGTAAACCGCTGCGCGACGGTGGAGGCGGTAATCGGCCCTGCCAAAAGCCAATTAATTCAATAACGCCCTTGCAGCTCAGTGCATGGAGCGAGCGCCTCCTGCCTTTTCAGATAGCGGGCGGAACATCTGTAATCGGGCACGACAAGCGCAGGGAACGCGCGCAGTGCTCCTCCGCATCAACGCCCAACGGCGACCCGGCTGTCGAATCCCACGTCCGTTTGGAGTACAGTCCCAAACGGACGCGTGCTACCGCGTCGCCCTGCATCAAAATAATAAGTGTCTGGGAGGGTCGTTCACCATGAATCGTAAACTGACTTTCATACTGTGCGTCGCTAGCCTGCTACTGGCCAGTTGTGCTGTCACGACTCAGGAGGTCGTTACCCTGCGCCCGGACCAATTCACGGGCCATGCCGTTCCCGTGGGCGTGGTAATGACCAAGCTGCCGAAAGTCGACACGCAATTTCCAGGTGCCGGCTGCCTGCTGTGCCTCCTGGCGGCCTCGACTGCCAACAGCTCGCTCACCACACATACCCACACCCTGAGCAGCGATGAATTGCCGAAGGTCAAGGACGCTGTCGCAGAGTTGCTGCGCAAGCGCGGTGCCCAGGTCGTTGTGATTGCCGAGCCGCTCGACCTCAGTACGCTGAAAGCAGCTACGGCCACGGGTCCGAATATTGCGAAGAAGAATTTTGGCCCCCTCAAGGACAAGTACAAAGTGGAGGAGCTGGTTGTCATCGATGTCACCATGCTCGGTATCGTGCGCCACTACTCGTCCTACTTTCCTACCGGCGATCCGCAAGCTCAACTTACCGGGTCCATTGTAATGATCAACCTGGCGACGAATGGTTACGATGTATTTTCCCCTCTTGATGTCAGCAAGAGTGCCGAGGGTGCTTGGAGCGAACCACCGAATTTCCCGGGGTTGACCAACGCTTACTACCAGGTTGTGGAACTGAGCATGGATGCAATCAAGGCGCCGTTCGGCCCATGAATGGCTCCGCGTCCCGTTCGAGGCTTCGATGCTGATTAAATGTGGGACTTCGTCAAACTATTGCGCTTAACGCCAGCGCGTCGATTGGTGGCCCTGGGCGTCTTCGCCCTGCTGACGCTGGCCCCTGCAACGGGCGCTGCCGACGATAATCCAGCGGTAAACGCTGCCAGTACCAGCCGAGTCGAAGTCCCGGTCCTTACGGTCCGATTGCCCAAAGATGAATTTGCGAACTTTTCTGGCGTGGTCAATTTCGACCAAGCCGGAATCAACATGGGCGAGATGCTTTACCCGGCACCCAGCGCCGCAGGCTTTCTCGCGGCAATCGCCACTCATGGTTTCCTGATGGGCCACATGAAGGAGAAGCAGAAGGCCCAGATGCGCGAGGCGGCCGACAAGGTGCTAGAGCCTTACCAACCAGCGATCAGCCACATGCGCATGGATGAGCTCATGCAGCGCGCGATCGCTGAGTTGGATACGCATGGCGACAAGCATTTGATTCCGTTCACCGAGAGGTCTGCCCAGGGCTTGCTCCTTGAGGGCTCACCTCAGTTTTACATGACGCCCGATGCGCGCGCGCTGATAATCGAAAACCTCGTGTTGTTGGCTCCGACGCCAGATGCCGGAAAGCGCCACACGGTCACAGTGAAGATCGTCGATGCGCCGCGCGATGAACCCGCTGACCAGATCGAGTCCTACTGGTTGCGCGATAACGGCGCGTCACTGCTGGCGACCAGCGCCAGACTCCTGCAGGAGTCGCTGCTTCTGGCACTTGAAGAATCCAGGGGACTCGGATCAAGTAGCACTGCTTTCACCACCATTCGTTACCGTGAAGGCGGTCGGGAAAATATGGAGCGGGCGCAGCTGATTAAAGATGAAAATGATCAGCTGATAGTGCGTACCCTTCGTGGCTGGATACTGGCGGTCCCGGCGAACAGGCCGGTGGCGTCAAACACCACTGCGCCGGACGTCAAGCCGACTGCCAACTAAACTATCCGGCTCAGTGCGCGATGCTGCGCGTAGTCGTAATTCCTTGTGTCGGGGAATGCGGAGCGGACGGTGCATGAGTCATAACGTGCCATGTCCAAGCGTGGATGCCCGCGACCCTCATGCGGGGCGTTGCGCAGCCGGATAGCTGCCGTTAGCTCTCGGCCGGTTCGGCTTAAACCCTGTTACCCAGCTCAATGAAGGGCCCGCTTCACTGCGAGATCCCAAACCCGGAGCTTGGCGCTGACCGCTGCGCAGAGTTCCTGGGCCGACGATGGGACGGGGATAAGCGTTACAATTCAATATCGCCCCTGTAGCTCAGTGGATAGAGCGACCGCCTCCTAAGCGGTAGGCCGCCGGTTCAACTCCGGCCGGGGGCGCCATCCAGGGACCTTCAGAGTCCTCCAGGGACGTCCGCGGGCCGCCAGTACTTCGCGTAACTCCGCATTTCGGAGTGGAATGTCATTGGTTCTCAATCCCTGCGACCTCTTGACCTTATTCCCGATTTCCGGACGGATTAGAAGTGGACTAAGCGGCGCTCTGAAGTCCTCCACTGGAAGGAGGGAGGACCATGAAGGGCAAGCGATTTACGGACGAGCAGATCACCTACGCGGTGCGCCAGGCCGAGGCTGGCACTCCGGTTGCTGACGTCTGTCGGCAGCTGGGAGTGAGCGAGACGAGTTTCTACGTGTGGAAGAAGAAGTTCGGCAAGATGGGCATGACCGAGATCAGGGAGTTGCGTCAGCTGCGGGACGAGAACGCGCGGCTTAAGCGGTTGGTGGCAGAGCTGACGCTGGACAAGCATATCCTCGGAGAGGTCGTCCGACAAAACTTCTAAGGCCAGCGCGCCGTCGCGCGCTGGCCTGTTGGATTCGCGAGCGCTACCAATTGGCGGTGCGACGCTCATGCCGTGTGGCGATGTTCTCGCCGGCGGCCTGGTACGCCAGGAGCAAGGCGCGTGATCAGCCGGTCCTACGACAGCGGATTCGCGAGATCGCACAGGCCCGTCCGCGATTTGGCTATCTGCGCATTCACGTCATGCCTCGACGCGAAGTATGAGCCGTGAACAAGTAGCGGGTTCACCGCTGGTATCGCCTGGAAGGCCCGCAATTACGCATGCGGGTGCGCCGTCGCAAGCACATGTGTCTGCATCGAGGCGTCGTGCCCCAAGCGCCGCGCACCCCTGAGCGCTGGAGCATGGATTTTGTCCATGATCAATTATTCAACGTCCGACCATTTCCGATCCTGACAGTGGTCGATAGGTTTAATCGTCAGCGTGCGCTGCTTGAGCCACGCCTGTCGTTCGGCGGCCAAGACGTTGTGGCCGCCCTGGAGCGGGCGATTGCGCGTGCCGGTACGCCGGTATCGATTACCGTGGATCACGGCACCGAGTTTACGTCACGCGCCCTTGAGGACTGGGCGTATCGGCGGGGCGTGAAACTGCATTTCATCCGGCCAGAAAAGCCGACGGAAACCGGACACATAGAAAGCTTCAACGGGCGTCTGCGCGACGAGTGCTTGAACGTCATGCCGTTCGAAACGCCCGACGATGCAGAGCGAAAGCTCGACGCGTGGCGGATCGATGACAATGGCCTGCGACACCATAGCTCGATCTGTAACCTGACACCGAATGAGTTTGGGCGAAGACGTCAGGAGAATAGGGTCTCAGTTGCAGCGACCCTCTAACTGAAAAGCGTCTACAAAATGAGGCAAGATCAAATGACCTAATGGCTATGCCGGAAGTGTCCACCAAATCTTGAGTACTCCACAGGTCATGCGACCTGGAAATGTAATACGCAACCTATCTCGCAAATTAATAGGTAGCGCTGTCTGCCGAGCTTCCGGTGCTCGTCATTCCGTCTGACAGGCAAGGTCGTTGTGAGGCAAAACCTGCCGCAGGACGGGGGCTTGTGCGCGTCATTTAAAAGTGCTGGCAGGAATGTGGTTGATGGGGTATTCCGCGTTGTCGTCAATCCAGATGGGCGGCAGGGGCTCCTAAGTCGGTTATGTGTCGGTTGCACAATTGCGGGTTTGGACTAGTATCAGGGTGAGGGGGATCGCACGGTCAGCCGGGAAATGTTCCTTGGTACCAGAAAAGATCCGTTGGGTAGAGTTTAGCGGCACGAGTGATCGCGAGACGATACCGTTCACACGCTACAGGGTTGCTGGTGTCGTGAGGAAGCTGAATCAGTCGGGCGGGGCAGCGCCGCAGGAGAGGCGCAGATGGCGCGCGATGGTCATGGCGCTGGTCGTGGGCACCGGGTTCACGCTCATGAGCCTGTGGGTGGGGGAGTTTTCGCCGATAGCGTGGTGGTCGTCGTGGCGAGCGGCGCATCAGAGCGCGGCGGTTACGACGAGCCAGCATCCAGCCAGCGCACCTATCACGTCTCCGATCAGCATCACGCCGCCTGCACCCAAGGGCAACAATTCCTCGGTGTCTTCGGCACCGGTGCCCCTCATCCTGGTGTCCACGCAACCGGCACGTACCCTGAGTGAGAGCCTGGCCATGGTGGGCACCGAGGCTGTGAGCCCACAAACCTACGTGGGCGGCGCGACGCTCAGCAATGGCGCGAGGATCACAGACATCAAAGGCGACTACATCGTCCTGAGCAAAGACGGGCGATCAGCGCGACTGTATCGACAGGGATCGGCCAGCGGCATTGCCAACCACCCGGAGCTCGCCAGCCTGCTGCTAAAAGTCGGTGGAATGCAGAGCGAACCTGCAACCATCGAAGCGAGTCGTGAGCCAATTACGGACTACCTGCGTCCGAGCCCGGTCTACGACGGCGACTCGCTGCGCGGGTTTCAGGTGTACGCCGGCAATCGCGCGGGCGTCTTTGCGCAGATGGGGCTGCAGCCGGGTGATGTCATTACAGCGCTCAATGGGATACCGCTTACCGATCCGACCAGCGGCGTCGGCATGCTGGAAGAACTGGTTCATGGTGTCTCGTTGGACGCTCAGGTGGAGCGCAAAGGACAGAGGCTCGCATTGACGCTCGATGGGGCACTGATCGTCAGTGCGGAACGGACCCTGACCGCCGCCAGCGCTACGCCACCTGCGATGCCGTAGACCCGTGAATCCCAGGAACATTGCCATGTGGTCGAGTTCAGCAAGCCCATAGATCAGGTGTCCACAGGAGGGGAGCCCGGCTCGCGCCGGGGGCGCTATGGTCAAACTCATCACTCGCTCGATCGGTGCACTGGTCCTGCTGCTGGGCGCGGCTGTCGCCCATGCGACCACCGACTGGAATGCTCAGGACTACAACCTCTACGCGGGCGATTTCAATGGCGATGGCAAGACCGACATTCTGTATGTGGCCAAGGATCCCAGTAAAGCCAGCGGCATCGCCATTGCTGACGCGAGCAATCAGCCCAACACACCCTGGCAGAGTTGGCCCAGCAACTACCTGAACATCCCCTGGTCCGGGAATGCCTACAACATCGTGGTCGCGGATTTCAACGGCGACGGCAAGGCCGACATCTTCATGCAGAGTACCGTGGCGGGTGACAGCTATCTGCTGATCACGGGCGCTAACGGCAAGGTGGTGGGTATCTACCAGACCCTGGCGTATGCGGCGCTGGGGACGAATCTCGCCTGGGGTGCCGGTCAACACCGACTGATCGCCGGCGATTTCAATCACGACGGCCGCGCGGACCTGTTTCTGCAGGCAACGTCACCAGCGGGCACCAATGCGGTCGTGCTGGCCAACGCGGATGGCACCTTCACCACGGTGAAACAGACTTGGCTGGATGGGTACCTGGGCTTCAAGTGGTCGACACAGGACGCCAACGTCTTTGCCGGCGATTTCAACGGCGATGGCTACGCTGATCTGTTGATCCAGGCCAAGCCGAAGTTCGCCACCATCGACTACGACGTGCCATTCCCGGTGCCAACGTATCCTCCCAATCTCAACGGCCTCGTCAAGGCGCAGGCAGGTGCCAGCCCGTTTGTGCTAGCCGGGGCGCAGGCCTGGAGCCGCAAGAATAACGGGGTCGACTGGTCGCCGCTGACGAGCGGGCTGGTCGTGGGCGACTTTAATGGCGATGGGCGCGCCGACATGATACTGCAGGCGAAGTACGCCTCCGGCAGCAGTTACCTTCTGACGGGCAACGCATCCGGGGCGGCCTTTGGCACGAGCGGAACTTTGCTGTCGGGCAATATTGTGCTCGCGGGCACAACGCTGCTTGCCGGGAAATTCGGCGGCGGTGCTGCGGGTCTGTACGTGCAGACGGCCCTGCCGAGCGGTAGCAACTACCTGATTTTGTCGGTAGTGAGCGGATTTACCGCGAGCGCGCAGAATCCGTCGCTGGGGAGCGGTGCCACGGCAGCGACGGCCGTCGGCTGGACGCCCGGGAACCTCAGTGTCTCCAACCAAGGCACGGCAACCTATGCGATTCCCGTGGTGGTGCCGCCGGGCGTGGCCCAGATTCAACCGCATCTGGCAATCACCTATCAGAGCAGCGGTGGCAATGGTCTGCTCGGGGTCGGTTGGGGTCTGTCGGGCCTGTCAGAAATTGAACGCTGCCGCGGCACAGTGGCCCAGGATGGCAGCAGCTCGGCGGTCACGCTAACGAGCGCGGACAAATTCTGCCTGGATGGCAACCGGCTGCGACTGACCGGCACGATTGCCTATGGCGCCTCGGGTTCGACCTATCAGACGGAGGTGGAGACCTTTGCGCGCGTGACCGCGAGCGGCACGGCAGGCAACGGGCCGGCCTATTTCACGGTCGAGGCGAAGAATGGCCTGAAGTACGAGTATGGCAACACGGCGGACGCAGCCATCGAATCCACGGCCCCCGGCTACACCACCACGCGTCGGGCCTGGGCGCTGGACAAGGTGAGTGATCGCTATGGCAACACCATGAGCATCACTTACCAGGAGGACGGGGCTGCGGGCAACGGCAGTTTTAGACCGCTGCAGATGCTTTACACGTCCAACGCGGCGGCAGGTCTCGCGGCCTCCTACAAGGTGGTGTTTGTGTGGGAGAACCGTCCCGCGGGGGACGTGCTGACCCAGTACTTAGCCGGTGGCCTCATTCGCGAGACGTACCGGCTCAACCGGATCGAGACGCAGTACAACGATCCTTCGCCGGGTGCTTTCCGTTTGGTGCGCAAGTATCAGTTGAGTTACCTCAACAGCAGCGTGACCGGTCGGAGTCTGGTGGCGGCGGTGCAGGAGTGTGATATCAACGGGCTGTGCCTGTCGCCGACCACCGTGGGATGGCAAGACGGTAACGCGAGCCTGGGGGCGGAAACGCTGTTCCAGAATCTCGGAAATGGGCTCCAATATTCGCTGCCGCTCGACATCAACGGCGACGGCCGCACCGATCTGGTCTATCCGACGTACAACAATACGTCGGCGTTCGCCAGTGCCACCTGTACGTGGATGTTTGCGCTTGCCAACGCGAGTGGGGGCTATTCAGCCCCGCAGCCCGTCGGCTTCACGGGTACCCACTGTGATTCGGCCCTGGCGCTGGACTACAACTCCGATGGGCGTGCGGACTTCATCCTCCAGAATGCCTCGGGCAACTGGCAGATTTTCCAGTCCACGGGCACGGGCTTCACGGCCATCGGGACGACCATTGCGGCGCCGGCGACCGGGAACAAGGCGTGGATTGCAGATGTGAATGGTGATGGACGTCCCGACATTGTGTCGGTCAACGCGGATAACACCACGATATCCGTGGCCACAAATTCAGGGTCGGGATTTTCGGTCGCGGGAACCTACTCGCCTCTGCCCTCGAATGGATTCTTCAACACGACGGCGGGTTCCGGACCGGCGTTCTGGGTCATTTCCCAATCGGCGTTGGCGGCGCTCGATGCGAACGCGGATGGCAAGAGCGACTTTCTGGTGTCCTACTACACGCGCGTGCCCAGCGGTTTTTCCTATACGTTCACCTATTACATCGGCTTGATGCGTACGGTGAATGGAGTCCCGCAGCTCGATGCCACGCCGCTCGTGACTTCGGGTAGTTCCTCGACGATTGACAGTACGTTTACCGCGATGCGGGCCGCCGATTTGAATGGCGATGGAAATCTGGATCTGCTGTATCCGTGTCCCACGAACGGGGCCGTGTGGTGCGCCCGCTTTGGCACCGGAGCGGGCTTTGGTGCCGAGATCGTGACGGCGGCGTCGACCGGCTCCAATGTAGCGCAGGCGGTGGCCTTCGACTGGAACGAAGATAGTCGCACCGACATTCTGGAGCCGGCCTCGGCGGGCGTGTGGACGGTGCTGATCTCGACCGGCAATACCAGCGAACCGCTGTTCGTCACCAGCCCGACCACCATTTCCACCTCCGGAGTGGCAGCCGCGCGGGTGGTGGACATCAATGGCGATGGATTGCTGGATCTCGCCTTTGCGGATACCTCGTACAACTGGAAATACAGGCTGCATACCGCGCCGCTCCCGGATCTGGTGACCTCGATCAACGATGGCTTTGGCAATAGCAGCGCCGTCAGCTATGCGCCGCTCACGGACCCCACGGCCTACACTCAGGGGAGCGGTGCCGTCTTTCCGGAGGTTGATTTCAAATCGCCGATGTATGTGGTCCGGCAGACCACGACCTCGGACGGCATCGGCGGACAGTTTACGCGCTCGCAAACCTATACTGGGGCGCGGGCGCACCTGCAGGGTCGCGGCGTGGAAGGCTTTACTTCGCGCAGCGAAGTGGACAGTCGCACCGGCGTGATGACCACGAGCGTGTTCAATCAGCCGGCGGGGACGCAGTGGCCGTTCGCCTTCCTCGGCGCTGTTACTACGGTGACCGTCAAGCAACCCAATGGCAAGGTGATCTCGCAGCTCAACACGCATTACACGGACCTGGTCACGAATGCAACGGCATATGCGGATCGGCATTTCCCATACGCCGACACGGAGACGCGCCTGCTTAATGAGGTCAGCGCGAGCGACGCCACGGTGGATGGCCAGCCCGTCTCCAAGGTCGTGACGACCACGAGTGTGGATGGCTATGGCACACCCACCCTGGTAACCGCCAACACCTACGACATGACGGTGGGCTCGGGCGCGCTGGCGCTGACGGTGACGACCAACAGCGGCACGCCGACCAACGACGCCACGTACTGGTGCCTGGGGTTCGTGACCCGTGAGCAGGTCACCAAGACCGTGCCGGGTCTCACCAGCGTGACCCGAACGGGCGATACCATCAAGGACGCTGCGGCGCCGTCGCTGTGCCGCGCCAGCCAGAAAATTATTGAACCGACGGACCCGTCGCCCTACATCAACAAACTGACGGCGACCTACGGTTATGACGGCTTCGGCCACATCACGACGCAGACCGTGTCGGGCGCGAATATCGCCGATCGCGTGACCCGGACCGACTACGGGACGCGGGGTATTCTGCCCGTTTCGGTCACCAACGCGGAAGGCGAGACCGCCGGGTCGGATTATTACTACGATCTTGGCCTGCCCAAGAGCAATACCGATGCCAATGGGCTGGCGACCTCGTGGACTTATGATGGCTGGGGCCGTAAGCAGTCCGAGAGCCATGCCGATGGCACCTCGATCTCCTGGACGCTGTATCGCTGTGGCATCGCCAATGCGTATTGTGGCGATCCGCTATTGCGCTACGAAGCCGTGGAACAGCAAAAAGACAATGCGGGTGTCGTGCAGCGCTATGGCGTGCAGATGCTCGATTCGATGAGCCGCGTGAAGTATGCCCAGTCGCAGATGGTCGATGGGAACGTCTCCAATGTCGCGACGTTGTACGACAACCAGGGGCGGGTGTCCCAGCAGAGTCAGCCGTTCCTTTCCGGGGCGATCGCCAACTTCACGACGACGGGCTACGACCTGATCGGCCGCGTGCTCAGCGAGACGCATCGGGTAAGCGACGCCGATGCCTCGCTGCAGTCGTCCCAGTACACCTACACGCGACTGACGAGAACATTCAAGGACGCGAACCTGCACACCACGACCAAGCTGCTCAATGTCTTGGGGCAGGTGGTGCAGGTCACCGATGCCCGCGGCGGCCTGACCAAGTATGAATACGATCCGTTCAGCAATCTGACCAAGACTTCGGACCCGGCCGGCAATACCAGCGGTTTCCACTACAACGTGCGCGGGTTCAAAGACTATTCCGACGATGCGGACCTCGGGCACTGGAGCTATACGTACTACCCGACCGGAGAGCTGTGGACGCAGACGGATGCCAAGCTGCAGCAGGTCACCTTTGGGGTCGATCGGGTTGGGCGGCCAGTGTCGCGGACCGAAGTGGAGGGGGTGAGCAGCTGGAACTACGGTACAGCAGGGACCTACACGCCGACAAACCGCAATATTGGCAAAGTGCTCAGTATTTCCGCGCCGGGTGGCCACAGCGAGAGCTACACATATGATGCGTTAGGGCGCCTCCAGGACCAGACCACCAGCGCCGATGGCAACGGCTATACGGTATCGCGGGCCTACAAGCCCAATACTGGCTTGCTCGACACGCTGACCTATCCCTCGGTCACGATCTCGGGGGTCACCTCGCGCTTCCAGGTGCAGTACGACTACAGCTTCGGGTTCCTCAAGGACGTGAAGGATGCCTCGACGGTGTACTGGCGGAAGAACGCCGCCAACGCCATGGGTCTGGGCATCGACGAGCTGTTTGGCAATGGCCTCCACAGCTACTCGAACTACGACTCGGTCACCGGCCGCCTCCTCAATCGAAGTACGGGTGCGACGGGCCAGGTGCAGAACCTGAGCTATACCTGGGACAAAGCGGGAAATCTGGGTGAACGAGCCGATGTGAACCTGGCGCTGACCGAAGATTTCTTTTACGACGAGCTCAACCGGCTCGACTATTCCAAGCTCAACGGCAACATCAATCTCGATCCGAATTACGACGCGACCGGGAACATCATCGCCAAGTCTGACATCGGCAGCTATGACTATGTGACGGCGCAGGCAAGCTGCAACTACACCGGCCTCACCGCGCAGCCCCACGCGGTACGCAAGGCCGGATCCACCGTGTACTGTTACGACAAAAATGGCAACATGACGAGCCGGGGCGGCAGTATCCTCACCTGGACGTCCTACAATCTGCCCTCGCAAATCTACCAGGGCACGAATTACAGCACCTTCTCCTATGGCGCGGATCGCAGTCGCTACAAGGAAGTGGCGTTCGTCAGTGCCGGGGGCGTCCTGCCGACGGGTACCGAGACGACGATCTCGATCGGTGGCGTATTTGAGCGGGTCACCAAGCCCAGTGGTGTCATCGAGTACCGCCACAACATCATGGCCGGCAGTGACGTGGTGGCCATCCGAACCTTGAGAAGCAATGCCGTGTCGGACACGCGTTATCTGCACAAGGATCATCTGGGCAGTGTGGACGCGGTCACCAACGAGGCGGGGGCCGTTGTACTGCGGGCGTCGTTTGATGCCTTCGGCAACCGGCGCAATACCTCGACCACGATTGCGGCCACCACACACCGCGGCTACACCTATCACGAACAGTTGGACAATGTGGGCCTCGTGCACATGAACGGGCGCGTCTATGACCCGACAATCGGACGCTTCCTCTCGGCGGATCCGGTGGTGCAGGCGCCGCTGATGAGTCAGAGCCTGAATCGCTACAGCTACGTGGTCAACAACCCGCTGAGTCTCGTCGATCCGAGCGGGTATTCGTGGCTCAGCAAGCTCATCGATCGCATCTGGCGACCGGTACTGGCGATTATTGTTGCCGCACTGGCGTACAACTATGGCGCGCCCTTCTTCTCGCAATTGCTCTCGTCGACGACCTTGGCACCCGGAACCATCACGACCGGTGGCGCGGCACTGGCAGGTGGTCTATCGGCAGCGCTATCGACCGCTGTTCTGGGAGGCAGCGGGAGCGATATCCTCAGGTCATTCGTAATGGCGGCGCTGCTCGCCTATGGCAGTTCGAAGTTTGCCGAGGAGCTCGCCGAGACACCTGACGAGGAAGGTGTTTCGCGGGGACTGTACCGCAGCGAAAGGACTGAAACGGGGACCCATATCACGCTGGTCACCGACTATTCGACCGTGCCGAAGCGTAGCTGGCTGTTCATCAATGGCATGAAAAACACGCTGGAGCACGCTGCTGAGCTGGCCTTCGCAGCGACGAACCAGGATGTGGTGTACCTCTATTACAATCCTACCAATGGCTTCTGGCGCGATCTGCTGGAATCCTTTGTCGAGAAGATCTCACCCACTTCGGCACTGGGCGATGGCCTGGCGGATGTGCTGCAGGCCACCACCAACCAGTGGGCCGGGATTGTTGCGCACAGCCAGGGGACTCTGATACTTTCCAATGCCATGCGCACGCTGGCGTTGCGGGGCGTGAGCGTCGCGGGACTGCCTGCGCCCATCTACTACGGCGCCGCGGCAAACCGGTGGCTGGCCAGCGGACTTGCCCACAATATCGGAATTCCGGGCGTCACAGGTTTCGATCACTGGGGTGATGCGGTGGGCAGTATCCTGGGCTTCAATACCTGGAACCCGTTCCGGATCGTGGTGGCGTTCTTTGAGACCCCGCTGCTGGTCACCTCGGCGAGTCCGCATTCGGTTTACCCATGATCATTGCTCGTACGCGGGCCCTGACGGGCGTTCTGTCGGTCTTGCTCGCCAGCTGTAGTGCGCAGGTGCCGCTGATGAATACGCTGCAGAAGAGTCGTGCGACGTTTGAGTATGAAACCGTGCGTGGATCGGTCCTGCTGCCTGGCGGCGGCCGCCCCGTCGGACCGAGTGGCGACGGCTCATCACACACGTCCGGCACGGTGGCCGGAGCGCTGTATTTCACCTCACGCTCAGGCGATCTGCCGGACTTCACGATCGGTGTCAGTGTCGACCGGCGGCCCACGCCGGGCAGCACCGCGTTGTCTATTGCTGAGTTTGCAAAGGAGCGGGATGAACTGCGCGAACTGACCTCGAGAGAGCGTGGGTTCAAGACGCCGGGTAATGCCCTCGATCCTGCGACGATCCAGAGCGTCGATCTGGGCGGGCGGTCCTGGTTTCTGGAATCGGGCACGGCGCCCGCGGCCCTCTACTATGTCTGCGTCGTCAACGAGCGGTACATGGTGGTGGTGCGGGGGTATTTTTCCACGGTACCGGGCAAGTCCATGGATCAGTTACGGGCCGCGAATGCGCAGGTGCTGCGCGCTGTCGCCGAGTCGTTGGAGATCGTGCCGTGAAGCGCACGTTGAAGCGGTGCCGGTAGTGTCGATGGGTGTCGTAAGAGCGTGTTTAGGGCGAGTGCCTGGGGTACAGGCTACGGAGGATCCATGAAAAGAAGTCTATTGTGGGCGTGTCTGTTGTGGGTAGGTGGTGTGGCCGGCGCCGAAGCCGCAAGTCAATGGATGGTGGGCACGGTGAAGTACGTGTACCCCATTGGCTTCCTTGGCGCGTTCTATATCGCGTTTACCAGCGATGCCGGGTCGACGTGCACCAACACGTCTACGCCCAAATACTATCAGGTCAGTCCGATTGCGGGCCCGAACGGCACTTTCTACGACGCGGGTGCCAAGGCGATGCTGGCCGTGGCACTCACCGCGTTCACGACCGGAGCTACGCTGGCCGTCAACTACGACGACTCGACCAGCGCCTGCATCGTGTCCGGGCTTTACATTCAATAGGGGCGTGCAGCGTGGTCTTTGACACACAAATGATGCAGGAGGGCGTGGCTGCCATAACGGGCGGGTCAAGAGTTCTCGCGGCAGGAGAGCGCCAATGAGCACTCTTAGAGCGTTTGCCGTGTTGGCAATGGGGGTACCGCTCACAGCGTGGGCCGATCAGTGGGTGATGGCTGTGACGCCGACCTAGGTTGTGAGCGGCAACAAAGGTGGGCTGTACATCCAGATTCTGACGTCCGAGGCGATCGTCAGTCCGGGTGGGTGCCAGTCGGACTCCTGCATCAATCGCGATCCCGCGTTGACCAGCAGTGTGGACGCTGTGGGTGATGCCTTGAGCGCCCCTGGAGCGCCCATCTGGCGCAGGAGTACGCTGCCCTGCCAGAGTTTTCTTGCGGAATTGAATGAATTGCGTTGTCCGTCAACCATAGACATTCCATAGAACATGGGGAGATATCACGTGAAAGAAACGGCAAGTCGGCCTGGCGTAAGTGCTGGTTGGTCAGTGACATGGTTTGCGGCCCTTGTCGTAGGGTCGATCGGGATGGCCGCCTCAGTGTCCGCGTCATCCGTGCGCGACATTTCGCTTGCTGGATCCGGATCCCTGTTGCGCGAACGAGTCGGTGTACAGGGTCCCGTTCAATTCAGCCTGATCACAGGGCCGATGAGCAATCATGGGGGCCCGATTCAGAATGCACCGGCTGTCTACATTGTTTACTGGAACTGGACTTCAGACCTTTATGGTGTCCAGGCCTATTTGCAGGATTTCCTGGCTACAGTGGGCGGAACGCCGTGGCTCAGCCCGGTCACGCAATACTCGGGAGCCGGTAATCCGTCATCCCTGCTAGCGGGCACCTGGTCCGATCCCACTACCGTCCCAGCGCATCCGACCGACACGCAGATCCAGACCGAAGCGGCCGCGGCTGTCACGCATTTTGGACTCGGCAATTCCACGAATTACCAGATCGTCGTTGCGCTGCCCACCGGGCACGCCTATGCCAATTTTGCAGTGCAGGGTGGGACCTGTGCCTATCACGGTGTCATCCACGGCCTGAACGTCAGCTATACGGCCTTGCCTTATATGCCCGACGGCGGTTCGACCTGCGGGTCCAACTGGGTCAGTGGTCCCCTGGATGGCGTGAGCATCCTTGAGGGCCACGAGCTCGCAGAATCCATCACCGATCCTCATCTGAACGCTTGGTACGACAGTGGTGGTAACGAGATTGGCGACAAGTGTGCGTGGATTCAGCTGGGCACGATTTCGACCTCTCAAGGCACCTTCGCCGTGCAGCCCTTGTGGAGCAATGCGGATAACGGCTGCGTGAGATGGGGTGGCAGTGCCCCCTCAAACGCCGGGACACTGACGCAGGGTCTGTACACGAACGGCGCCGGAAATGTTGTCATTGTGGTCAAGGGGTACGGGGCCAGCGTTACGGGGTCATATACGCCTACGGCGTTGGGCGGCGGACGCACACTTTATGGCTTTAATGATTTTGATCAGTGTCAGGCCCCTGGCCAGAACTATCCGCCGCCGACCTGCCCCACCAGTTCGCCCAACGTGAATATCAATCCTCATGCGACGGTCACCATCACCGGGTTTACCGCGAATCCGGGGATGGCCTGGCTCTTCTCCGCCACCGCCGGGGGTGTGGCCCGGTCGGGTTACGCCGCGACTTACTCGTACAGCAATGGCCAGGCGACCTGGACCTGGCAGGGCTTGACGCAGCTGTTCGGATTTACCGGGAGCGGTACGACGGCGACGGTGATTACGCACCAGTAGGAGCGGGGGAAGGCCGACCAGCAGAAGAGTCGACTCGCCAGTCAGGTATGCGCAGGCGATCGAACCTGCGCAGCCGCACCAGGGGAAGTTGAACGCCGGAGAATTCTCCGGCGTGGTTTTCCGTTAATGGTCGTGGCGCGAGGTGCGTGGCGAAGCCGTTGGCGTGGCGTGAACGCGAGGTTGAGCGATTTGGTTTACTTGTCTACATTTGTCGTTGGGAACGGTTGACCTTCGGGTCTAGAAATGGGCGGGAGTGGGGTAGGATGCCGGCACGTGGGTGCGAGCCTCAGATGTGGTTGCGGGCCTCAGAAGTGGAGCCGGTGGTCCAGACTGGCTCAGTAAAGTTGCAGATGGCTTAGCACGTCCATTCCCAGTGCCAGGGACGGCGGCCTCGCAGCCGCTATAGCCCGCGACGGCATGCCGGGTGCCGATCGCCATGTGTGAACGCTAACGACCTAACACTTGTGCGCGGTTTGCGGTAATGCGCGAACAGCACAGGAGAGCCGCTGCGGTTTCTCCGAGCGCATCGGCGTGTAAGAGGATGGTGACCTGTCGATCGTTCGTCCGACGCAGCAAGGGTTGGGGAGATTGCAGCAGTCGCTAACTAGGGTCCGGTAGCGTCCAGCTAGATCCACTCCCCTGCCGGAGACTCAACTGGGGGATCTGTCGATAGCACTCTCTGACCTTAGCGATTGCCCCAGGTGATTCTGATGTTTTCCACTCCGGCCGGGGGCGCCAGCAATTTATTAGAATTTCCGGATTAGGCCCAAGGTGATCATATCGGGGTGCGGGCCGGCGGCCGTGAAGCGCTTGTATTCGGCGCGCGCGGCGAGTGAGCCGAATTTCACCCGCACACCGGCACTGGCGGCGAAGCCCGCATCGGTCGGAATGTGGGGCCGAGGACCAGGAAGGCCGCGTGCGACTCGTTTATTTTCGACCGGGCTGCTTTTGCAGCGCGCGTAGGCCGCTGGTTCACGTGACGATCCCGGATGGCGGCGCCAGCTGGGCGTCTTCGGGCGTCCCTTAATTCTGACCGAGCTTACGACGAGGTAACGAGACGCAAGAGACGTAGAACGCCGGGCTGATCCCGACGAGCCACGCCAGCAAGGTTCACCCTGCGGACCCGACCGCCGGACTTGGCGTTCACTTCACCGGCACCGCAAGCCACCGAGTGACTGGACCGTATCGCATGGGGCCGCCTTTCATACGTACATCAAGGCTAGAGATCTTCTAGGATCATCTCCTAACCTATTGGCAATACAGTTCTTCTCGTGCATATGGAGGAATTGGTCCCGCGTCGCGATGCATGTGCAGGGCCCACTTGCTTGGCGTCAGATAATCACCCAGAAGAAAGCGAACAAGGTGTTGTTGTCCGAGGCGTTGCGGCCCGAGCCGTCGTAGTTGGTGCTGGCACCGTCGAACTTGGAGTAGTCGGTG
>WNFM01022817.1_pt2 | contig 21535 bp, 22 predicted proteins | sample 5400271 | NCBI WGS metagenome assembly WNFM01 (sample SAMN13153352, study PRJNA577476) | soil metagenome | isolation source: 60 cm saprolite on Douglas fir-dominated hillslope | place: USA:California | collected 2013-09-17
CCTCCACCTCGACCATATCCAGGGCCTCGTCTTCTTCGCCCCCGCCTTCCGACCGCAGACGGAGATCGTGATCTGGGGGCCGGCTTCGCCCGAGGCCTCGCTGCGCGACCGCATCGCCCGCTACATCTCCGCCCCGCTCTCGCCGGTCGAGGTGCGCGAGCTGCCCTGCGACGTCTCCTTCCGCCACTGCCCCGAGACCGAGTGGGAGATCGGCCCGGCGCGGATCCGCGCCGCCTCGGTCGCCCATCGCGGGCCGACGCTCGGCTACCGGATCGACGACGGCGACTCCTCCCTCACCTACATCCCCGACCACGAGCCGGCGCTCGGCGCCGATCTCGACCGCCTCGATGAGGACTGGATCTCCGGCTTCGCCCTCGCACAGGACACCTCGCTGCTGATCCACGACGGCCAGTACGCCGACGCCGAGTACCCCGAGCACGTCGGCTGGGGGCATTCGGCCCTCCGTCACTCGCTCGCCTTCGCCCATCGCACCGGGGCCGAGCGAACCGTGCTCTTCCACCACGACCCGATGCACTCCGACGACTTCCTCGACCGGCACGGAGCCGAAGCCAGGGAGCGCTGGGTGGCGATGGGCGGCGAGGGAACAGCGATCGAGGTGGGCGCCGAGCGGGACGAGTACGAGCTGCCGGCGCGAGCGCCGAAGGCGGCCGCCACCGCCTGAGCCGCCGCCCCCGGCGCGTTAGGCTGCGCGAAGATGCCGTCTCCCGCAATCGAGGCCGCGGCCGCCGAATCGGAGCTGATCCGCGAAGCCCTTGAGATGGCTGAGCGCGCCCACGCCGGCCAGACCCGCAGCGGCAGCGGCGGCATGGCCTACATCCACCATCCGGTCGCCGTCGCCGAGCTGCTGGCGGAGCACGGCTACGGCGAGGAGACGATCGCCGCCGCCCTCCTGCACGACGTCGTCGAGGACAGCGAGACGAGCGTCGAGGAGATCGCCGCCCGCTTCGGGCCGAGGGTCGCCCGGCTCGTCGAGGCGCTCACCGACGACGAATCGATCGAGCCCTACGATCGCCGCAAGGACGAGCACAGGCACCGCGTCGCCGAAGCCGGCGGCTACGCGCTGGCGATCTACGCGGCCGACAAGCTCTCCAACGTCCGCGTCCTGCGCCGCACCTACGCCAACGAAGGCGAGGCAGTGGGAGAGGAGTTCGAGGCCCCGTTGGACGTCAAGGAACGCATCTGGGCAGCCGACCTGGAGATGCTGCGGCGCGAAGCCCCCGAGCTGCCCTTCGTCGACGACCTCGCGAGCGAGCTGGCGAAGCTGCGCGAAGATCGCGCTACGGCGTATCCGGCTCCTCCTCGGAGCTGAGGCGTCGCTTCAGCGGCAGCGCGTACCAGAGCAGGACGAAGACGGAAAGGGCGGAGGCACCGGTGACGATGGTCGCCGCGGTGCCGAACAGCAGGTCGGTGATCAGCACTATCGCCCCGGTCATAGCCAGTGCCAAGCAGCCGAGCCCGGCGATCGTGAAGCGGTTGGCGAGGAGGACGAGGTGGTGCTTCTGCTGCAAGCGGAAGGTGATGCGATGGTAGGCCGAGGGGGCGATCAGCAGCGCCGCCGAGAGCGCGGTCAGGAGCAGGGTCGCGAAGTAGACCTTCTCCTGGAAGACGGTGATCTTCGTGAAGTTCTGCTGAAACGGGACCGCCAGTAGGAATGCGAAGAGGACCTGCACGCCGGGCAGCGCGATGCGCAGCTCCTGCAGCAACTCGCCGAGGTTGCGGTCGAGGCGTTCCTCCTCGCTCTCCTGTCTTCCCGACGGACGGTCCGCCATCCGCTCACCATAGGGGAACGCGGCATAGGATCGACTCCGATGGGACGGCTCGCCGTGATCCTCGGCAGCAACGCGCTCGGCCCCGGTGGCGAAGAGATCGCCGCCGCTGCCGCCGAGCACGGGGCGGCGATCGTCCAGCGCCACGGTGGAGCGGACGGCCCCTACGTCCTTCCCCACCAGATCGACCACGCCGCCAACCTGCGGCCGCTGCTCGAGCAGGGCTGCGACCGGGTGCTGGCGATCGGCTCGGTCGGCTCGCTCCGCGCCGAGCTGCCGGTCGGCAGCCTCCTCTGCCCCGACGACTTCATCGCCCTCCATCTCGGCCTCTCGATCTTCGCCGACGCAAGCGCCCACAGCGCTCCCGGCTTCGATCCCCGCTGGCGCGGCGAGGTAATCGCCGCCTGGGAGTCGGGCGGGCAGGCTCCCCACGACGGCGGCGTCTACTGGCAGACGGTCGGGCCGCGCTTCGAGACCCCGGCGGAGATCCGGCTGATCGCCGCTCACGCCGACGTGGTCGGGATGACCATCGCCTCCGAGTGCGTCATCGCGGGCGAGCTGGGGCTCGAATACGCGGCGCTCTGCGTCGTCGACAACCTCGCCAACGGGATCGGCCCGGGCCCGCTCAGCGTCGCCGAGCTGGAGGCCGACCGCATCGCCAACGCCGGCCGCCTGCGCGACGGCCTGGCGGCGGTGCTGCCGCAGCTCGGGGTAGTGGGTCGATGAGCGGAGTTGGCGTTTTTGTTGCCGTACGGGCAAGAAAGACGCCATCGGAAGGCGAGCGTTGGCGCTGACGGTGACCGGTGCCGTCCTCGACGGCGAGACGGTCGGCCTGCGCTGCGAGGACGGGCGGCTCGCGGCACTCGGCCCGGACGTCGTCGCCACTCTCGGCGACGAGACGATCGACGCCGGCGGCGGGCCGCTGGTCGCGCCCCTCCTCAACGGCCACACCCACGCGGCGATGACCCTCTTTCGCGGCAGCGGCGGCGACCTGCCGCTGATGTCGTGGCTGGAGGAGCGGATCTGGCCGGTCGAGGCGAAGCTCGTGGACGAGGACGTCTACTGGGGCGCGCGTCTCGCCTGCGCGGAGATGACCCGCACCGGCACGACGCGTTTCTGGGACATGTACTGGCACCCGGAGGCGACCGCGCGGGCGGTCGCCGACGCGGGCCTCAGGGCGACGGTCGGCGCCCCGCTCTTCGACCGCGACGGCGACAGCGATGGCATGCGGCAGGCGGCGCTATGCAGCCTGGACCGCCTCGCCCAGCTCGGACCGGCGGTGACGCCGTCCCTCGCCCCGCACTCGATCTACACGGTCAGCGAGTCCTCGCTGCGTTGGATCGCCGCGCTGGCCAGCGAGCGCGGCGTGCCGATCCACATCCACCTCTCCGAGACCGAGAAGGAGGTCGAGGACTGCCTCGCCGCCCACGGCCTGCGCCCGGCCGCCTACCTCGACGAGCTGGGGATGCTGGGCGAGCGCACGCTGCTCGCCCACGGGACCTGGCTCGACGCCGCCGAGCTGGAGCTGATCGCCGAACGCGGCTGCACCGTCGTCACCAACCCGGTCGCCAACATGAAGCTCGCCGTCGGCGTCTTCCACTACCCGGCGGCGCGCCGCGCCGGGGTCGCGGTGGGGCTCGGCACCGACGGTGCCGGCTCCAACGACTCGCTCGACCTCTTCGCCGACCTCAAGGCCTTCGCGCTGGCGCAGAAGCACGCCGCCGCCGACCCGGCCGCGATCGAGGCGGCCGAGGCCTGGGCGATCGCGACCGGCGCCCGGGCGCCGCTGCTCGGCGCCGGCGCGCCGCTCACGGTCGGCGCAGCCGCCGACTTCCTGCTGCTGCGCCCGGGCTCGCCCGAGCTCAGCATCGGCGACCTTGCCTCAGACCTCGTCTACGCCGCTTCGGGCTCCGTCGTCGACACCACCGTCGTCGGTGGCCGGGTGCTGATGCGCGGCGGCGAGCCGCCGGGGATGGACGAGATCGTCACCCGGGCGGTCGAGAGGGCGCGCCGGCTCGGCCTCTGAGCCGAACGGGCCGGCAACTTGACTGGTTTTCGATACTGGCTGCATGGCAGACGTCCTGAACAAGATCGCCGAGGGCTTCGAACAGTCCTTCCTGATGGCCTACGAGGTCTGGTGGGCGCTGGTGCTGGGCTTCGCGATCTCGGCAATCGTCCAGGCCTGGGTCCCGCGCGAGCGGATCGAAGGGGCGCTCGCCGGAAGCGGCTTCGTCCCGGTGGCGAAGGCGACCGGGCTCGGCGCCGCCTCCTCCTCCTGCTCCTACGCGGCGATCGCGATCGCCAAGTCGCTATTCCAGAAGGGCGCCTCGGCGGTGACCGCGCTCGCCTTCCAGTTCGCCTCGACCAACCTGGTCTGGGAGCTGGGGCTGGTGCTGTGGGTGCTGATCGGCTGGCAGTTCGCCCTCGCCGAGTACGTCGGCGGCGTCGTCCTGATCGCCCTGATGGCGGTGCTGCTGCGCCGCTTCGTCTCGCCGCGACTGGAGGAGCAGGCGCGCCGCCACGCCCTGGAGGCGCAGAGCGGGCACGTGCACCACACGGCCGGCATCGAGGCCATGAGCTGGCGCAAGCGCCTCGCCTCGGCCGACGCCTGGGCCGACGTCGCCGGCAACTTCCGCGGCGACTGGACGATGCTGTGGAAGGAGATAACGATCGGCTTCCTGCTCGCCGGCTTCATCGGCCTGCTCGGCAACGACACCTTCAACTCTCTTTTTGTCACCGACGCGCCGCCGCTCCTGCAGACGATCGAGAACGTCCTCGTCGGGCCCGTCATCGCGATCCTCAGCTTCGTCTGTTCGATCGGCAACGTGCCGCTGGCGGCGGTGCTGTGGTCGGGCGGGATCAGCTTCGCCGGCGTTATCGCCTTCATCTTCGCCGACCTGATCGTGCTGCCGATCGTCCTCGCCTACCGAAAGTACTACGGCACCGCCTTCGCTCTGCGGATCACCGCGCTGATGTTCATCACGATCGTCACGGCCCCCGCCCCACCCGCGCCGACGTCTTCGGCTCGATCGAGCTCGACTACAAGCTGGTCCTCGACCTGATCGGCGTGGCGGTCTTCGCCGTCCTCTTCTGGCTGAGCCGGGGCCGCGGCCATTCTTCCCATTGCGCCGCGCATTCCGCCCACCAGATGAGTGAGTCGGGGGCCAGCGGGGTATAGGCTCGCCCCAAGTGCCCGTGGGAGAGGCCACTAGCGAATCGCAACCCGAATCCGGAGCCTCCTCCGTCAGCTATGAGGGCGCGACGAAGCGCTACGGGGACTCCAAGGTGGCGGCGGTCGACCACCTCCCCCTCGAGGTTCCGGCCGGCGACATCTGCGTTCTGGTCGGCCCGTCCGGGTGCGGCAAGACGACCGCGATGCGGATGGTCAACCGCACCGTCGAGATGACCGAAGGCGACATCCTGATCGGCGGCGAGTCGGTACTCGACCGCGACCCGGCCCGGCTGCGGCGGGAGATCGGTTACGTGATCCAGGAGATCGGCCTCTTCCCCCACCGGACGATCGCCGAGAACATCGCCGCGGTGCCGCAGCTGCTGGGCTGGGAGAAGGAGTGGACGCGGGAGCGGGCGCGGGAGCTGCTGGAGCTGATCGGGCTCGACCCCGGCCTCGGCGACCGCTACCCGGCGCAGCTCTCCGGCGGCCAGCAGCAGCGCGTCGGCGTCGCCCGCGCGCTCGCCGCCGACCCGCTGGTGATGCTGATGGACGAGCCGTTCGGGGCGATCGACCCGATCAACCGCGAGCGCCTCCAGAACGAGTTCCTGCGGCTGCAGGCGGAGCTGCGCAAGACGGTCCTCTTCGTCACCCACGACATCGACGAGGCGATCAAGATGGGCGACCGTGTCGCGGTCATGCGCGAGGGGGGCAGGGTCATCCAGTACGCGACCCCGGCCGAGATCCTGATGGACCCGGCCGACGAGTTCGTCGAGGACTTCGTCGGCGCCGACCGGGCGCTGAAGCGGCTGGCGCTGATGCGAGTCTCCGACATCGACCTCTGGGAGGCGCCGCTGGCCTACGTCGGCCAGCCGACCACCGAGGTGCGGGCGAAGCTGGCGGCGCCCGACGTCGAAGTCCCCTACCCGCTGCTGGTCGACGGCGAGCGCCGGCCGCTGGGCTGGCTGTCGGAGCGCGACCTCGCCGCCGACGTCGTCCTGAGCCACCCGGACTCGCCGCTGGGACCGGTGCTCGACCTCGACGACGTGATGCGCGACGCGCTGGCCGACCTGCTCCAGGGCGAGGCCCAGTACGCGGCGGTGACCGATCGTCAGGGGCGGATCGCCGGGGTGCTCTCGATCGAGATCATCTCCGAGTTCCTCGGCTCGCCACAGGCGAAGACGGAGGAGCACAGCGCCGTGGAGCGCCCCCTGAGCGCGGAGCGAACGAACGAGATCGCCGGTGACGATGAGCGTGAGTGAGCAAAGCGCGAAAGTTGTGTCATGAGTAGCCCGGCGCTGCTGGCGGCCGTCGGCGAAGTCGGCAGGGGCTTCATCCACGAACGGACCACCGAGACCCTCCCCTGCCAGGCAACCGGCAAGCTCTTCTGCTTCGACTGGGCGAAGGAACACATCGGCCGCTACGAGACGCCGACCGTGCAGCACCTCGAACTGGTGGTGATATCGGTCTTGCTCGGCTTCGCGATTGCCTTCGCGCTATCGCTTCTCGCCCACCGCCACGCCTGGCTGCGGCCGCCACTGCTGGCCGGCACGGGCATTCTCTACACGATCCCCAGCATCGCCTTCTTCTTCCTGCTGCTGCCGATCACCGGCCGCAGCCGCGAGACCGCGATCATCGCCCTCAGCGCCTACACGCTGCAGATCATCTATCGCAACACCACGGTCGGGCTCGCCAATGTCCCGGCCTCGGTCAAGGACGCGGCGCGAGGGATGGGCCTCACGGAGCGCCAGATCCTCTGGAAGGTCGAGCTGCCGCTGGCTACGCCGGAGATCGTCGCCGGCCTGCGAATCGCCACGGTCAGCACCGTGGCGATCGCGACGCTTGCGGTGTTCGCCCACGGCGGTGGGCTCGGCACCCAGATCTACGGTGGGGGCAACCTCAACTTCGCCACCAGCATCATCATCGCCGGCAGCATCGCGATCATGATGGCGCTTGCCTTCGACGTGACCCTGCTAACCCTCCAGCGCCTGACGACTCCCTGGCGAAGGGCGGCCAACGCATGAGCGTCGCCCTCCTCCCCCAGCCTGTGCTCGCCTCCTTCGGCGGCGCCGTCGAATTCATCTTTACCCCGCAGACCTCAAACGTGACCGGCGGCAAGACCGTCGGCGGCTTCTCACAGGTGGTCGAACTTACCCTCACCCAGATCGAGGTGACTGTGCTGGCGCTTTCGCTTTCGCTGCTCGTCGCACTGCCGATCGGTCTCTATCTCGGGCACCGCGGGTCCGGCGAACTGCTTGCCATCGGGCTCGGCAACGCCGGTCGCGCGATCCCGGAGCTGGCGCTGATCGCGCTGATGGCGACCGCGATCGGGGTTGGGGTGGTGAACCTCACCGTCGCCCTGGCGGTGCTCGGCGTGCCGCCGATCCTCACCAACGCCTTCGTCGGCATTCGTCAGGTCGACTCCGCGACGGTCGATGCCGCCCGAGGCATGGGCATGACCGAGCTCGAGATCCTGCGCAAGGTCGAGCTGCCATTGGCCATTCCCACCGTGATGACCGGCGTGCGCGGCGCGACGATCGCCATCGTCGCAACGGCGACGATTGCGCCGCTAGCCGGAGTCCTGACCCTTGGTGACTTCATCATCAACGAAAACGTCTACGGTGACAACGGCGTGCTCGCGGGGGCGATACTGGTGGCCTTGCTGGCCCTGGTGCTCGAGTTCGCACTCGCCGGTGTACAGCGCCTACTTACCTCGAAGGGCCTGAAGCTGAAGACTGCCTGACCTAATCGACCAACACACGAGGAGGCAACAAGTGAGGATCGACCAAACGAGGCTGCGGGTAGCGCTGGCGGGACTGCTCGCACTCGCGCTGACGCTCGGCATCGCCGCCTGCGGCGGCAGCAGCGACAACAGCAGCAGCTCAACCGAAGCTGAAGAAGGCGGAGGCGCCGGTGCGATCGTCTCCAACCCCAAGAACGGCAAGGTCAGCCTGACGATCGGTTCGAAGAACTTCCCCGAACAGGAAATCCTCGGGGAAATCTACGGCCAGGCCCTGGCGGCCGCCGGCTACAAGGTGAAGACCGACCTCAACCTCGGCTCCGAAACCGTGGCCCTTCAGACGCTGAAGGCGGGGCAGATCTCGGGCTACCCGGAGTACGCCAGCACGGCCCTGACGTCCTTCTTCGGGCTCGAACCGGAAGAAGTCCCCGCCGGCGCCCAGCCGGCCTACGAAAAGGCGAAGGCCGAATTCGAAAAGGAAGGCCTGACCGCCTTCCCGCCGACGCCGTTCGCCAGCGCCAACGCGGTGGGAACGCTGAAGAAGACGGCCGAAAAGTACGGCCTGAAGACGGTCTCCGACCTCGAAGGGCAGTCGGAAAAGCTGACCCTCTACGGCTCGCCCGAGTGCCGCCAGCGAATCGACTGCCTGGCCGGGCTCGAAAAGTACTACGGGCTCAAGTTCAAGTCCTTCACCCCGGTCGACATCGGCCTCCGCTACACGGTCCTCGAAAAGGGCCAGGCCGACCTCTCGATCCTCTTCACCACCGATCCGCAGCTCTCGGCGGAGAAGGACAAGTTCGTGATCCTCGAAGACGACAAGCACGTCTTCCCCGCCGGCAACGTCATCTTCGTGACCAAGTCCTCGGTCGCGGAAAAAGCCGGCCCCGACTACGAAAAGACCATCGTCGCGGTGCAGAAGGGCCTGACGCTCCCGGTCATGCAGGAGCTCGACGCTCGGGTCGAACTCGAAAAGCAGACCCCGAAGGAAGCGGCCGCGGCCTACCTGAAGTCCGCCGGCTACACCGGCTAGGAAGCGGAGGTGTGAAGCGGGCGGGCCGAGAGGCTCGCCCGCTCCCGCAACCGCGCGAAGGAGACGTGGGCGGCCCAGGCGGCGGAGAGGCCGGTGACGCCGGCCAGCAGCAGGGCCACGCGCGGATCGTAGGTCTCCGAGAGCCAGCCGGTCAGGGGGCCGCCGATCGGCGTCGAGCCGAGGAAGACGACCGAGTAGAGGGCCATCACGCGGCCGCGCATCTCGGCTGAGACCGCGAGTTGCAGGGTGGAGTTGATCGTGGCCGCGAAGGTGACGGCGGCGGCGCCGAGCAGGGCCAGTACCGGAATCTCCAGGGCCAAGCTCGGCATCGACGCGGACAGCAGCGCGAGGGCCCCGAAGGCGAGCGCGCCGCCGGCGATCAGGCGCGGGCCGGTGCGGCCGTGGGCGCCGTTGACGAGGGCGCCGGCGATCGAGCCCACCGCCATCGCCGAGACCATCGCCGCATAGGTCGCGGCGCCGCCGCCGAAGCTGAACTTGGCCAGCAGCGGCAGCACCACCTGGAAGTTGAAGCCGAGCGTCCCGACCAGCGCCATCAGCGCCAGTGGCACCGCCAGCTCGGGAGTGCGGGCGACGTAGCGCAGGCCCGCTCGGATCGCGCCCGGGCCGCGGGGCGCGACCGGCGTCGCGTGCAACCGACCCGGGTCCATGCCCCAAAGAGCGACGATCATCGCCACGAAGGTGAGCGCGTTGAGCGCGAAGCAGGGGACGACGCCGAAGCCGGCGATCAACAGCCCGGCAAGCGCCGGCCCGACGATCCGCGCCATCTGCACGATCACGCTGTTGAGGCTGACCGCGTTGACGACGCGGTCGGGCCCGACCATCTCGAACACGAAGCTCTGCCGGGTCGGGTTGTCGACCGCGTTGACCGTCCCCATCGCCAGCACCGCCAGGTAGACCATCCAGGGGGCGACGATCCCGCTCGCCGTGACCGCGAAGAGGCCGACGGCGGGGATCGCCATCAGCGCCTGCGTCGCGATCAGGAGCCGGCGTTTCGGGATGCGGTCGGCGAGCAGGCCGCCCCAGGCACCGATCAGGAGCATCGGCAGGAACTGCAGCGCCGTGGTCAGGCCAACCGCGACGCCGCTGCCGGTGAGGCTGAGGATCAACCAGATCGCCGCCACCGTCTGCATCCAGGTGCCGGAGAGCGAGATCAGCTGCCCGATGAAGTACCGGCGGTAGTTGGGCACCTCGAGCGAGTTGAACGATCGGCGCAGGGCGGCGCTCACCCTCGCTCATCCTCCAGCATCCGCTCGAGGATCCCCGCCGCCCGCTCCAGCGCCTCGACGTCGGCCGGCGGCAGCTCGCGCATGCGGCGCGCCAGGTAGGCGTTCTTGCGCCCGCGCAGGCGCCGCAGGCGCTCGCGCCCGGCGGCGTTGACGCTGACCAGGGCGCTGCGGCCGTCGGCCGGGTCGGGCATGCGCTCGATCAGCCCCTCGCGCTCGAGGCAGCCGAGGGTGCGAGTCACCGTCGGCCGCTTCACCCGCTCCAGCTCGGCCAGCTCACTGGGAGTGAGCGGGCCGTGGCGCTCGATCGTGGCCAGCGCCGCGGTCGAGGTCGGGGTCAACCCGGTCGCCTCTGCCGCCGCCTCCTGGCGCAGCCGCCGCGCCGTCCGCACGATCCCCATCCGCAGCCGGGCGGCGGCGTCGGTGAGCGGGATGTCCTTGGCCTTGGGGGTCATTGATTAGCGTTGGTAATTAGTTTAGCAAACTAATTACCAGAGGCCCAACCGCCGAGAGCACAGGCAGCGAACCAGCTGAGGCTCAGGCCGCGAAGCGCTGGGCGGCCCGAGCGCGGGCTTTTGCCGCCTCGACCTCGCGGTCCCTGGGCGGCGCCGCGGTGACGAGACGGTCGAGCAGATGAGCCGATGCCTCGGCTACCGCGTCGACTGCCTCTTCGAACGCCTCCGCGTTCGCCTGCGACGGCTTCGTGTAACCGCTGATCTTGCGGACGTACTGAAGGGCTGCGGCGCGGATCTCGTCCTCGTTCGCTGGTGGCTCGTAGTTGTAGAGAGTGCGGATGTTTCTACACATGGCCTCGATATTAGACGCACGAGGCCCCGCTGATACCGAAGTGTCAAAAAGGTGTGTCAATGGATTCACACCTCGATTGATGCGGGAATTCGCGTTTAGCATCGCCGGCAGGAGGGCGCAGGAGACGGACGTACTCCACGCGAATGACACTCGTTGTGCCCGGTCCAACCAATCGGGTCCGGTTCGATTCCGGCGCCCTCCGCAGTCGAAGACTCGCCAGGAGCAGTCGAGTACTGGAGCGATCTGCCGTGCTAGCCTGAGGCAGAGTGTCAATCGTGTGCGGGGTGGTTCCCCGCTTCGCCAGACTCGACCCGCTCTGGCGGGTCAAGTCATTTCTGGAGACGCCTTACCGCGAACCTCAGCCAGGTGCCTCAGCGAAGGTGGTCGGCGGGGCGGCGTCGAAACAGTCGCGGTGAGCTCCGAAGCGGCTGAGAGGCCCGTGCGCTGCGAGCCGGGGATGGACGCCCGCAGCACGCGGGTGGCGGCAAGGCTGAACACGCCGATGCTGATCGCGGCGGCGCTGACCATTCCCACCGTGGCGATCAGCGAGGCCCACCCGGGTGGGTGGCCCCAAGACGTCGCGATCGCCCTCAACTGGATCACCTGGACGGCCTTCCTGGTCGAGCTGGTGGTGATGCTCGCGGTGGTCCCCGATCGCCGGGCCTGGATCCGCCGGCACCCGCTCGACCTGGTGATCGTCTTCCTCACGCCACCGGTGCTCCCAGCCGGCCTCCAGGGCCTCCGCGCCCTGCGGCTGCTGCGCCTCCTCCGCCTGCTGCGCCTGGCCCAGCTCTCGCGCGAGGTCTTCTCGCTGGAGGGGCTGCGCTACGCGCTGCTGCTGGCGACGCTGACCGTGGTCGGCGGCGGCGCCCTGTTCACGGCCTTCGAGAAGCACAGCCAGCACCTCGACTTCTGGGACGGCGTCTACTGGGCGATCACGACGATGACCACGCTCGGCTCCAACATCTACCCGAGCACCACCGGCGGCGAGATCGTCACCAGCGTCATCCTCATCGTCGGCATCGGCTTCGTCGCCCTGCTCACCGGCGCCTTCGCGCAGCGCTTCCTCGCTCCCGAAATCGCCGCGGTCGAGGAGGAGCTGGAGGGGGAGGGGGAGCAGCTCACCGCCGAGGCGCTGGCGCTGCGCGAACTGCGCAGCGTCCAGGAACAGCTACAGGCGCTCGAGGTCGCGGTCGAGCGGATGGTCGACCAGCGCGGCCGCTAGGCCGGAGCCTCAGCCCTCCCTGTCGCGCTCCTCGGCGATCTTCGCCTCCAGCTCCTCCATCACGTCCGGGTCGCGCAGGGTCGTCACGTCACCCAGCGCCCGCCCCTCGGCGATGTCGCGCAGCAGCCGCCGCATGATCTTGCCGGAGCGCGTCTTCGGCAGGTCGTCGGCCCAGACGATCCGCTTCGGCCGGGCGAATTTGCCGATCCGCTCGGCGACCACGCCGCGCACCTCCTCGACCAGCGCGTCGCTGGGCTCGGTGCCGCCGCGCAGGGTTACGAAGGCGCAGATCGCCTGGCCGGTGTCCTCGTCGGACTGGCCGATCACCGCCCCCTCGGCGACCTTCTCGTGGGCGACGATCGCCGACTCGACCTCGGCCGTCGAGAGCCGGTGGCCGGAGACGTTGACGACGTCGTCGATGCGGCCGATCACCCAGAAGTAACCGTCGGAGTCGCGCCGGGCGGCGTCGCCGACCAGATAGCGCTCCCTGCCGAAGCGCGAGAAGTAGGTCTCGACGAAGCGATCGTCCTCCTTGTAGAGGCCGCGCAGCATCGAGGGCCAGGGCCGCTCCAGCACCAGCAGGCCCTGACCTTCGGCGACCGGCTTGCCCGCGCGCTCGTCGACGACCTCGGCCTCCACCCCCGGGAACGGCTTCGTCGCCGAGCCCGGCTTGGTCGCGGTGACCCCCGGCAGCGGCGTGATCATGATCGCGCCGGTCTCCGTCTGCCACCAGGTGTCGACGATCGGGCAGCGCTCGCCGCCGATCACCTTGTGGTACCAGAGCCAGGCCTTGGGGTTGATCGGCTCTCCCACCGAGCCCAGCAGCCGCAGCGAGGAGAGGTCGGACTTCTCCGGGATCTCCGCCCCCCACTTGATGAAGGTGCGGATCGCCGTCGGCGCCGTGTAGAGGATCGTCGCCCTGTAGCGCTCGATCAGCTCCCACCAGATGCCCTTGTGCGGGTAGTCGGGCGCCCCCTCCCACATCACGCTGGTGGCGCCGTTGCTGAGCGGGCCGTAGACGATGTAGGAGTGGCCGGTGACCCAGCCGACGTCGGCCGCGCACCAGTAGACGTCCTCCCCGGGCTTGAGGTCGAAGACATAGCGGTGGGTCGCGGTGACGCCGGTCATGTAGCCGCCGGTCGTATGCAGGATCCCCTTCGGCTTCGCGGTCGAGCCCGAGGTGTAGAGGATGTAGAGCGGGTGCTCGGCCTCCATCGGCTCCGCCGGGCACTCCGGCTCGGCCACCGCCATCGCCTCCTCGTAGAAGACGTCGCGCCCCTCCCGCATCGGGCAGTCGATGCCCGTATGGCGGATGACGACGATCGTCCGCAGGGACTCGAGATCGTCCATCTGCTCGTCGACCTGGGGCTTGATCGGCGCCGTCTTGCCTTTGCGCCGGGCGCCGTCGACGGTTATCAGCGCCTTCGCCTGGGAGAAGTCCATCCGCTCGCGCACGGCCTCGGCGGAGAAGCCGCCGAAGACGACGTTGTGCGGCGCCCCGATCCGTGCGCAGGCCAGCATCGCGACGACGACCTCGGGGATCATCGGCAGGTAGATCCCGACCACGTCGCCCTTGCCGACTCCGAGGTCCTTGAGCGCGTTGGCGAAGCGCTGGACGTCGCGGTGCAGCTCGGCGTAGGTGACGTCGCGCTCCTCCCCCTCCTCGCCGCGCCAGTGGTAGGCGACCCGGTTGCCCCGGCCCGCCTCGACATGACGGTCGAGGCAGTTGGCCGAGGCGTTCAGCCGCCCGTCCTCGAACCATTTGTAGAAGGGGGGATTGGAATCGTCAAGCCCCCGGCTCGGCTCCGTGTCCCAGTCGAGCAGCTCGGTCGCCTGCCGCATCCACCATGCCTCCGGGTCGGCCGCCGCCTCCTCGTAGACCTTCGGGTCGCTCCAGAGGGCGCGCTCGCGAAACTCGGCCGGCGGCTCGAAGCTCTCGACCTCGAGCATCGCCTCCAGCTCTCGCTCCAGGTCCGAGCCTCTCGCCTCAGTCGCCATCGCCCCAAACGCTACCCCCTAGAAGGCGAAGATGAGGGAGCAGGTGATGCCGGCGACGATGCAGTAGATCCCGAACGGGGTGAGGCGGTTAGTCTCGAAGAAGCGGAGCAGGAACTTGACCGCGAGGAAGGTCGTCAGCGCCGCGGCGATCGCCCCGACAAGGGCCTGGCCGCGGACGCCGTTGCCGGCCGAGCCGAGGAGTTCGGGCAGCTTCAGCACGCCCGCCGCGCCGATGATCGGCGTCGCCAGCAGGAACCCATAGCGGGCGGCGTCCTCGTTGGAGAGGCCGACGAGAAGCCCGCCCCCCATCGTGATCCCCGAGCGCGAGATGCCCGGCACCAGCGCTGCCGCCTGCGCGGTGCCGATCGCGAAGGCCTGTTTGAAGCTCATCTTCGCGATGCGGCGATCGGAGTCGCCCTTGTAGTCGCCGGGCCGGGGAGGGCGCTTGCGGAACCGCTCGAAGACCAGCAGCAGGACACCGTTGATCGTGAGGAAGATCGCCGCCGACTCCGGCGAGGCGAAGAGGCTGCGCAGCGAGTGCTCGAGCAGGAGACCGAGCACGCCGGCCGGGATCGTCCCGATGACGAGGAGCCAGCCGAGCCGCGCGTCGGCGTCCTCGGCGCCGATCTGGCGGTCGCGCAGGGAGCGTCCCATCCCCCGGAAGATCCGCATCCAGTCCTTCAGGAAGAAGAAGAAGAGGACGATCGCCGTCGCGCAGTGGGTGGCGACGAGGAAGGAGAGGAAGTATTCGTCGTTCTGGTGGATGTTCCAGCCGAGAAGGCTCGGCAGGATGACGCCGTGTCCCAGGCTCGAGATCGGGAACGGCTCGGCGAAGCCCTGAAGCAGGCCGAGCACGATCGCCTGGAAATAGGAGATGGGTTCCATCGGCTGGCGCGGCTACGCCGGCGTCTTCTCCGCCGGGCCGCTCTGGAACCAGGCGAAGACGAAGCAGCCCAGCGCCACAACGAAGGCCGCGATCCCATGCTTCGTGTGATGGTGGCTGGACCCGGCTTCGTGGCCGGGGAAGAACGAGGGCAGCGAACCGGCCGGCTCGACCAGGTAGATCACCGCGACGACGAGGAAGACGATGCCGAGCAGAACGGCGGGAAGGATCAGGTTTCGGCGCTTGGTCATCGGGACGTTGGCCCAACCGTATATGCAGCCGGCAATTTCGTGCGCCTCATGTCGCCTCCTCGTCGCTTCTGGGCGCGGGAGTGTAGGCCGCTCTTCCTAAAGGCAGGATTAGTAGCCGGGCGGGTGCCGCGCGATGAAGCCTTCGGGCGAGTCCACCGGCGAGGAGTGCCAGCGCGGGCCGGGGCCGCCGACGGTGTCGAAGGCGAGGCCGGCGATCATCATCCAGGCGTGTTCGGCGTTGGCGTAGACGGTGATCCACTTGCCCGGGCCCGGTTCGCCCCAGGTCTCCAGGCCGGTCGAGTCGAGCGGGCTTTCGAGGAAGCCGCCGCCGTGCAGGGCGTAGCTGACCGCGCCCGAGCAGTCGTAGCCGGAGGATTCGAAGGAGCCGTGGCCGCCGCCCCAGATGTAGGGGGTCGTGGCGATCGCGTTGGCGGCTGAGATCGCCGCCTGGATCGCGGCCGGGGCCGAGGCCGGGGCGCTCGCTTCGCTTTCGTTGATGAATCCCGCCGTCTCGCCCGGGGTCAGCGGCGCCGGCACTTCGCCGGTCGGGACCGGCCCGCCTTCGGAGGCGATCTGGTTGGAGATCGAGGCGAGGTTGTCGCTGAGCGACTGTTCGCGCGACTCCAGCGCTTCCATCGCTTCGCGCCGCTGCGCCTGCGCCGACTTCAGTTCGGCGAAGCGGGACTCGGCTTCGGCCCTAGCGGCGGCGACTTCGCGCTCGTTGGCGGCGATCGCGTCGCGGGCGCTTTCGATCTTGGCCCGCGTGTCGGCCAGCCGCGCGACCGCGTCGGAGACCTGGTTGCGCAGCGTCTTCACCCGCACCACGACCGAGTCGTCGTAGCTCTGGATCCGGTTCAGGTATTCGGTCTGGACCGCCATCTGGGACCAGTTGTCCGATTCGAGGATTGCGTTGACGACGTCGGGCGAGCCCGCCTCGTAGATCGCCACCAGCCGCTCGCGCAGCACTCCGAGGGCGCGGTTGAGCTGCTCCCGGACTTCTTCCAGGTGTTCCTTTTCCTTTTCCAGCGCCGCCGTCGCCTGGTCCAGTTCGCGCTGCTTTTCGGCCAGTTCGGCCTCGACCGCCGCCTGCTTCTGGCGCAGCGCCGAGACTTCGCCGATCATCGAGTCGATCGCGGCGTTCTGTTCGGCGATCGTTTCCGCCAGCGAGCTCTGGCTTTCGCGCACGTGGGCGAGCTTGCCCTGGGTCGCGTCGAGCTTTTCCTGTGGGGTCTTCGCCGGCGCGCTCGCCTCGGAGAGCGACAACGTGCACAGCGCCGCCAGCAGCAGCGCCGCGAACAGCAGCGCGCGCCTCTTGGACGCGCCCGGGTGAGTGTGGAGGAAGGGAGCCCGCATCGATTCCGCGCCGTCCCCGAAAGGGGGGTTGGGCAGGGGTCGCGCAGGCTAGCGAAGTCGCCTGAAGATTGTTAGGAGTTGCTAATAACCTGCAACTTCGCTTGCAAATCGAGGACTTCTGGAGGAGTCGGGGCCCCCACGTCGAGGGCCCCAACGGCTCTATGCGAGCAGTTTCGCCTTCGCCTTGTCGAACTCCTCGGCCGACAGCGCGCCCTTTTCCTTCAGCTCGTTGAGCTTGTGCAGTTCGTCCGCGGGGGTGCTGTGCGCCTGCTGCCGGACGTACTGGTCGAAGTGCTGTTTCGCCTCGGCCTGGGCTTTGATCGTCCTCTCGCGCATGCCGCTGCCGCGGGCGATCAGGTAGATCAGGGCGGTCAGGAACGGGATGAAGACGAGGAACAGGACCCAGGCGGCCTTCGCCCATCCTGAGAGCTCGTGGTCGCGGAAGAGGTCGGAGAGGATCGTGATCAGGATCCAGATCCAGACCACGAAGAAGAAGATCTCCAGGGTGAGGAGGAGCAATTCTCCAAGGTTGATGTCGGCGAGAGGCACGGGCGCTTCCTTTCGGTCAGGTGGGCAGAGCTAGCCTAACGCCGCTGGGGCCCTGGCGCTGACGATCCAGGTCGAGGCCGGCGCCGAGACGCCGTCGGGGCCGTCGAACTCGGCCAGCGCCTCCCGCAGCGCCGCCTCGATCTCGGGCCGGATGCGCTCCGCCTCCTCGCCCGCGAGCCGAATCACCTCGCCTGCCGGCCCGAGCGCCATCGCGAACTCGACCGCCTCGTCGACGTCGCGGCCGATCCGGATCTCGATATCGCAGCGACGCAGCGAGATCTCCTCGAAGCCGGCGCCGAGCAGGATCTGGCTGGTGACGTCGGCGTCGCCCATCGAGAACGGCCCGGGGCCGCAGGTCGGCTCGTCGGACTCCTCCGGCTCCTCGACGAACTTCTCGACGACCGTCTCGGCCCGGTGCATCCACTCGTTCTCCAGCTTGCGGCGCCAGACGACCATGCAGAGGCGCCCGCCCGGGACCAGGGCCTGTCGCACGTTGCGCATCGCCGGCACCGGGTTGGCGAAGAACATCGTCCCCATGCGGGAGAACGCGTAGTCGAAGCTCTGCTCGAACTCGGTCACCTGGAGGTCGCCGACGGCGAAGCGCACATTGCCGGCGCCGGCCGCCTCGGCCTCCTCGCGCGCCAGCTCGATGAAGCGCTCCGCCGCGTCGAAGCCGAGGGCCGAGCCCTCCGGACCGACCATGCCCGCAATCCGCTGCGTGGTGTCGCCGAAGCCGCAGCCGATGTCGAGCGCGCGCTCGCCGGGCTGGGCCGGGTGGATCCTGAGCGCCTCCTCGCCGTGGGCGCCGAGGCCGGCGGTGACGATGTGCCGGTACTTGACGAAGCGGTCGAAGAGGACGCCGTTCCAGGCTTCGACCGCCTCCTCGTTGGTCGGTGCAACGCTGGCCATATTTCCCATCCTAGGGCCGCTTCCTCACTATGCAAGCCGCGAGGCGAACAGCACGACCGCGACCGAGGTCGCGAGGTTGAGGCTGGAGACACCCTCCCGCATCGGGATCGCGACGCGAGCGTCGGCGCGCTCGAGCAGCTCGCTGCTGATGCCGTGGCGCTCGGTGCCGAAGGCGAGCACGGCTCGGGCGGGCAGCCTGTCCGGGTGCAGCTCCTCGCCCTCGGGGTCGATCGCCAGCAGCGGCCGGTCGCTGTCCGGCAGCGCCTCGACGGCGGCGACCGGGAGCGCGAAGTGCAGCCCGGCGGCGCCGCGCACCGCGTCCGGGTACCAGGGGTCGTTCTCGCCGCTGGTCAAGACCGCGGCCGCGTCGGCGGCCGCCGCGACCCGCACGCAGGCGCCGATGTTGCCCATGTTCTTCGGCTGCTCGAGCAGCACCACCGGGGCGGGACGCGGATCGGCGAGCACGGCGGTGAGGTCGACGGGCGGGCGGCGGGCGATCGCCACCACCCCCGTGCGCGGCACCAGCGGCACCAGTTCGGCCAGTTCCCCGGCGTCGATCTTCTCCACACGCCCGCTCAGCTCCCCGATCAGGTCAGGCGCCAGCTCCCGTGCGAGATCGTCGAGCGCCTCGGGATCGACCGCGACCGCCTCCACCAGCTCGGCGCCGAAGCGGAGCGCGTGCTTGAGGGCGTGGAAGCCCTCGACGACGGTCAGCTCCGGGTCGCGCCGCGCCTTGCGGAAGCGCACCGTGAGGTCATGGCCCATCGCGGCATCATGACTCCATCTGCGCCGACTGGACAAGCCGGTCGCAGCCGGCGGCCTTGGCCCGGTAGAGGGCGTTGTCGGCCCTCCCCACCAGATCCTCGATCGTCTCGGCGAGGTCCCAGCAGGCAAGGCCGGCCGAGCAGGTCTGCTCCCCCGGTGTCGCCGCCCGCAGCCGTTCGACGATCTCCGCCGCCTGCTCGAGCGGCGTGTCGGGAAGGACGACGAGGAACTCCTCGCCGCCGAAGCGGACGATCGTGTCTTCGCCCCTCAGCTCGGAGTCCCAGGTGATGGCGCAGTCGCGGAGCATGACGTCCCCAGCCAGGTGCCCGTGGACGTCGTTGTACGCCTTGAAGCGGTCGAGGTCGATGAGCGCCAGACATAGGCTCGAGCCTGCCCGCCGCGCCCGCGCCATCTCCCGAGGCAGCTGCTCGTCCAGGGCCCGCCGGTTCGGCAGCCCTGTGAGGGCATCGCTGCGGGCCAGGCCGGCGACTTCGCTCAGCAGGCTCTCGCGTTCGGCCTCGACCCGCTTCAGCTCGGTGACGTCGGTGGCGCGGGCGTAGACCAGCGACTCGTCCGCGGCCAGCGTCGAGCTCCAGCGCAACCAGTGCCAGCTGCCGTCCTTGGCGAGGTAGCGGTTCTCGAAGCCGACCGTCCTCTTGCCGTCGAAGAGGCCGGCCGTCTCGACCCGGGTGCGCTCACGGTCCTCCGGGTGGACGAGCTCGAAGGAGGGAGCCGCCCGCAGTTCCTCGGCGCTGTAACCGAGACAGTCCCCCCAGGCCGAGTTGAGCTCGACGAAGTTGCCCTCCATGTCGGCGGTGCAGAGCATGTCCTGGGACAGCTCGAAGAACCGCCGTGCTCGGAGATCGGCGCTGGCGCGGCGGGCGACGATGGCGCTGGTCAGGCCCATCACCACCGAGGGTGAGTACCCGCCGGTGCTTTCGACCACGGCCAGGGCCAGCCCGTAGACGCCGAGCAGCCAGGCGAGATGCGCCACCGCCACCCTGCGCGGAAAGTAGTAGGCGGCGATCAGGGTCGCCCAGACGAAGATCGTCCCGTACTGGCCGATCGCGACACCGCTCTCGTAGATCAGCAGGCCGGTAACGCCCGCGGTGGCGCCGAGCATCAGATGGGTCGCCGCCAGCGGGATGCGCCAGGCGAGGAGCCAGCTGAGGAGGCCGACGGCCACCATCGCCGCGGCGGTCGCGATCAGCGCCCGGGTGTCGGCGCCGCTCGGGTGCGGCAGGGCCAAGGAGAGGGCCACCAGGCCGGCCCCGGCCAGCAGCAGCGCCCCGATCGCCCGCGCCTCGGACCGACCGGGAGCGCGCAGAGCCTGCTGCGTTTTTGGTATCGCTGCCAACGCGGATCGGGTATCGGCAGCCAGCTCTCCTTCATTTAGAGACGGGCGAATCTAGGCGCGCACGACCTCGAACTGGCTCATCAGACCGTGGTCCTCGTGGTCGAACATGTGACAGTGGATCACGAACTTGCCGGTGTGGTCGGTGAAGTGCCCGGCGACGAGGATCCGTTCGCCCGGGTAGACGAAGAAGGTCTCCTTGAGGCAGTCTTCCCACGGCGGTGGCGGCTTGCCGTCGCGGGCCAGCAGGTACCAGTCGTTGTGGTGGATGTGCATCATGTGGGCGACGCCGGTGTGGTTGACGATCTCCCAGGTCTCCGTCGTGCCGAGCACGGGGAACGCATCCGCCCGGGCGGGATTGAAGGTCTTGCCGTTGATCAGCCAGGTGGTCTTGAAGAGGCCGCCGATCGAGATCTCCCAGCTGCGGTCGGGCACGCGCTTCGCTTTGCGAGCCCACTCCGGAAGCGGCCGCAGCTGGCGCGGGATGCGGGTCTTGTCCGGGGCCCGCTCGGCGCCGACCCTGAACTGCATCAGGGCGCCGGCGTAAGAGCGCGCGCCGGCCGGGTTGCGCCCGCCATGACGGCTGCTGCGCAGCTCCACCGACTCTCCGGCGGCGGCGGCGAAGTCGACGATCACCTCGACCCGCTCGGCCGGTCCGATCAGGATCCGGCCGCGGCGGACCGGCTTCGGCATCAGGCCGCTGTCGCTGCCGATCTGCACCATCGGGGCGCCGTTGGAGAGGTGGAGGTCGTAGGAACGGAACTGGGAGACGTTGAGGATCCGCAGCCGGTAGCGGCGGGCGCTGACCTCGTGGTGAGGCATGAAGGCGCCGTTGACCAGCACGGTGTGGCCGAGGACCCCGTCGGCCGGCGGCCGCAGCCCGGTGAAGGGATCGGTCAGCTGGTTGTGGCGGTCGAAGCTGCGGTCGCCGATCATCAGCGGCAGGTCGCGGTCGCCGGAGGGCAGCGGCAGCGAGGAGTCGAACTCGTCGTCGACGATCCACATCCCGGCCAGGCCGCGCCAGCTGTGCGGGGCGGTGCGGTCGAGGCGATGGTCGTGGTACCACTGGAACGCGGCCCGTTCCGGCCTGCCGTCCTCGACCAGGTCGTAGACGTAGGTTTTCCGCCCTCCCGGGGGGATCAGCAGGTCGTTGCCGGACTCACGCGGGGAGAGGCCGCGCGGGATGTGGCAGTAGTAGGAAACCGGCTGGGACTTGGTCAGGCCGCCCGGCTGGCCGTCGAACCGGGTGCGGTTGTGGCCGCCGTGCAGGTGGACCGACAGCTCGCCCGCCTCGGCGGGCAGCTCGTGGTGGAAGGTGACCCTGGTCCGCTGGCCGGCGCGGCGGCGAACGGTCGGGCCCGGGAAGGTGCCGCCAAACGTCCACAGCCTTGTCTTGCGGCCGGGGAGGATCTGGACCTCGGCCTCGCGGATCGGAATCTGGAGGTGGGGGTCGCTCAGCACCGGCGGGATC
>WNFM01066704.1_pt1 | contig 21530 bp, 22 predicted proteins | sample 5400271 | NCBI WGS metagenome assembly WNFM01 (sample SAMN13153352, study PRJNA577476) | soil metagenome | isolation source: 60 cm saprolite on Douglas fir-dominated hillslope | place: USA:California | collected 2013-09-17
ATTGAAAGCCCGATGGCTTTCGCAGTCTTGAGGTTGATGACGAGCTCGAACTTGGTGGGCTGTTGCACTGGCAGGTCCATAGGATCAATGCCGCGCAGGACTTTGTCCACGTAGATCGCACCGCGGCGCCATAAGTCTGGGCGGTCGGGCGAGTAACTCATAAGTCCCCCAACCTCTACATGCTGTTTTGGCCCAAAAAGTGAAGGTAGTTTGTGCGCCAGCGAGAGTTCTGCCAGCTTCTTTGCTCCGGCAATGAAAAGTGGAGTCGAAAGAACCAAGACCGCGCCGGAGCGTTCTCTTTTAATTGCCGAAAATGCGCGCTCATATTCCGCCGCGCTCCATACTGGAACAGACTGTATTTCCAATCCCAGAGAGGACCCCGCCAAGTTGAGGGCGTTCATTCCCGGTCGATGTGACGGTGTATTGGGGTCCCAAATAACGGCAACGCGCGAGAGCTGGGGAATGATTTCCTTGAGCAGTTCGAGGCCTTTCACATTTGTCTCTGTCATCATCAGAGACAACCCCGTGATATTGCCGCCGGGCCGGCTTAGGCTGCTCACGTGACCGCTGCCAAGCGGATCTGCGTGGCTTAAGAATATGATTGGAATTTTCGTGGTCGCTCGCCGCGCGGCCTCAGTATAGATGGAACTCGGCGCTATGATGACATCGACCTTGAGCCCTACGAGTTCCTCGGCCAGCTCGCGCATACGCTCGGGGCTGCCGTTCGCCCACCTATATTCGATGACGATATTTCGCCCGTCATTATAGCCCAGTTCGCGAAGCCCTTGCCGGAAGGCCTCGATGCCATCAAGAGAAACGGCAGGACCGTCCCACAGAAAACCGATGCGAAAGATCTTCCCGGGCTGCTGCGCACGCCCAGCGAACGGCCAAGCCGCCGCAAAGCCGACCAGCGTGATAAACTCACGCCGTCTCATTCCCTCCCCCACGGATCATGACGGCATCGTAACAGGTCGAAATGGCAATGTCCGCTTTGGGTGGTGGTCTCAACCGGTCGACGTAGCACTCTATCTCATTCTCTCCGCTGAGGTTTGAATCCCAAGGTCTTGCGTACGCTGCCAGTGATCCCAAAGTCTCCGTTTTCTCTGCCGCAATGAAGCCTCGAAAATATCCTCGACGTATCATCATACACTCCTTCTTTCCTCCCTTCGAGATAGCGTGTTGCGTCGACCGGTTGAGCTGGCAGTTCATAAGCGGACATTCGTCGGCGGCCGGCGCAGGTCGGTTTTTGGCTGCGCGTTTATGATTTCCATGACAGCGGAAGTTTAGCGCGATAAGAACATCCGTTACTCCCCCCGGAATCGTCAATTGTCCTCTACGCCAACTTACACATCGACGACGCGTCCGCTCGATGCCGTGGCAGCAGGCATTGTCGTTGTCTTATGCCTGTCCTGGGGCTTCAACCAGGTCGCAACAAAGCTTGCGATCCATGACATCCCACCGCTGACACAGGCTGCTATTCGCTCGGTCGTCGCCGCGCTGTTGATCGGGGGCTGGTGCCGCGTACGCAATATCGCGCTGCTCAAGCGCGATGGCACGCTCTGGTTCGGCCTTGCCGCCGGCGTTCTCTTCGCGATCGAATTCATCCTGATCTATCAAGGTCTCCTCTACACCACCGCAACGCGCGCGGTGCTGTTCATTTATCTTGCGCCGTTCTTCGTCGTGCTCGGCGCGCGCATTTTCCTGCCGGCGGATCGCTTTGGCGCCGCGCAATGGCTCGGTCTCACTTTGTCGTTTGCCGGCATGTTGATCGCGTTCGGATTGCCAACACCCGCGATCGATCCTCGCCAATTCATTGGCGATGCGATGATGGTCGGTGCCGCGCTGTTCTGGGCCGCGACCACGCTGATTATCAAGGCGAGCCCGCTGACACGCGTGTCCGCTGAAAAAGTGATGCTCTACCAGCTCGTCGTGTCGGCGCCCATTATGGCCGCGGTGGCACTCGCCATTGGCGAGCGCATCACGGCCATGCCGTCCGCGCTGGCGTTGGGGTCGATGGCCTATCAGACCGTCTGGGTCGTCAGCGTTACATTTGTGGTCTGGTTCGCGCTGGTTGCGCGCTATTCGGCGAGCCGCCTGTCCGCGTTCACATTTCTGACACCCTTGTTTGGCGTTGCCGCGGGCCATCTGGTCCTGGGGGAACCTCTAACGCCGGCATTTGCGGCCGCCGTGGCGCTGGTCGCAGGCGGCCTCGTGCTGGTTAATCGGGCACGATAATGCAGTCATTTCAGCCCCTTCCGCCGGCGTTGACCATGGATATTTGTCCGACACCTCGTTATATGAGAGCGACAGATGAGCACGAGCACCCAGCAACGGCATAAAACGACCCCGGTCGACGTCGGCGGCGTCACGGTTGGCGGCGGGGCGCCGATAGTCGTGCAGTCGATGACCAACACCGACACGGCCGACGTCGAGAGCACGGCCCGCCAGGTGGCCGCGCTTGCCCGCGCCGGCTCGGAATTGGTGCGCATCACGGTTGATCGCGACGAGGCCGCGGCGGCGGTGCCGCGCATCAAGGAGCGGCTGGCGCAAATGAACGTCGCCGTGCCGATCGTCGGCGATTTCCACTACATCGGCCACAAACTGCTGGCCGACCATCCCGGCTGCGCCGAGGCACTCGATAAATATCGCATCAATCCCGGCAATGTCGGCTTCAAGAGCAAGCGCGATCCGCAGTTCACCCAGATCGTCGAGACGGCGATCAAATACGGCAAGCCGGTGCGCATCGGCGTCAACTGGGGCTCGCTCGACCAGGAATTGCTGACGCGGCTGATGGACGAGAATTCTCAGTCGCCGACGCCGCGCGGCGCCCGCGAAGTCACGCACGAGGCCATGGTGCAATCGGCGCTCATGTCAGCCGCGCGTGCCGAAGAGATCGGCCTGCCAAAAAACCGCATCATCCTGTCGGGGAAAGTTTCTGCGGTCCAGGATCTGATTGCCGTTTATCGCGAACTGGCGCGCCGCTCCGACTATGCATTGCATCTCGGCCTCACCGAAGCCGGCATGGGGTCGAAGGGGATTGTCGCTTCCAGTGCGGCGATGGGCGTGTTGCTGCAACAGGGCATTGGCGACACCGTCCGCATTTCACTGACGCCGGAGCCCAATGGCGACCGTACATTGGAAGTTCAGGTCGCGCAGGAGCTGTTGCAGACCATGGGCCTGCGCACCTTCGTGCCGCTGGTTGCAGCCTGCCCCGGCTGTGGGCGCACGACCTCGACCACATTCCAGGAGCTGGCCTCCGACATCCAGGGTTTCATCCGTGACTCGATGCCGGCCTGGAAGGTGCGCTACCCGGGCGTGGAAAATCTCAACGTCGCGGTGATGGGCTGCATCGTCAACGGCCCGGGCGAGAGCAAACACGCCGATATCGGCATTTCACTGCCGGGCACCGGCGAACAGCCGACCGCTCCGGTATTCATCGATGGCAAGAAGGCCGCCACCTTGCGCGGACCCACGCTCACCGCGGACTTCAAGCAGATGGTGATCGATTACATCGAACGGCGCTTTGGCACCGACGCGCGGGCCGCGGAATAAAAAACGCGCAAGCGCGCTCTTGACCCGTCTTAGTTATAGGACTATATTCCAAACGCCTTAGCTTGCATCCTTCGCCATCTCGAGTGGCGTTCGATGCGGGGAGTGGGCGCGGCGCGACAATGCGCACCGCAGTCAGGCTTGCGCGGACTGCGCACGAGCTTGACGGATGGAGCGCCGGGAGGCGCAGCGGCCTACGTTATTGGCCGCGTGCGCCCCGAAGCGGTCGCCCTGGGTAACCAGGAATGGCCGTGGGCGCACGGGTGGCCCCGATCGCAAGGGCTGCCCAAAGGGGTCTCGCAAACCCCTGGCGCCTCCCGGCGCTCCATTCCCCTTTTGGGGAAACGGAAAAAGGGATATCGGCCTGCCCGGGGCCGCAAACAACACGGGCGATGACGCACGCCTTACATCCAGCCGCCACCGTCCTGGCCACGATTGGCGACGCTCGCTTCTTCGAGGTCGAGTTCGTATTCAATACGACGGCGCGCTTCGTCGGTGATCTTGCCGTCGCGCAAGAGTTGATAAATGAATTCGCGCTCGGCATCGATCAACTCGGTCTTGACCTTGGCGGTTTGGCGGACCTGATCGAGGCTTTCAGTCAAGTTTATCGGCAATATCTGCACGCGACTTTGGTTGCGCGTGCGCAAATGCTTGATCGCTTCATCAGGCAGGTCGTGGTCTTTTATCGCCTTTTCCAGTCGCCTCTCGACCTGTTTCAACGCGGCCTTGCGGGCGCGGAGCTCGGCCTTGATCTCGTCTTTGTGTTCCTTTTTCCCAAGGTGGCTTAAGCCGAGCCAGTGTACGACGTAGGGCAGCATCAAGCCTTGGCCGACCAGCGTAATGATGATGACACCGAACGTGACGAACAAAATCAGGTCGCGGTGCGGAAACGGCTCGCCACTGAGGATCGTAAAGGGAATCGCAAGCGCAACGGCGAGCGAGTCGACGCCGCGCATGCCGGTAAATGCCAGGAAAAATGGCGCCTGCCAGGGCGGCGATGGGTCGCGTGTGCGCAGGCGTGCACTTAACCAGCGCGGAATATAGGTCGCAGGAAAAACCCACAAAAAACGGGCCGCGATCGCGATCAGTGTCGTCCATGCCGTCGCTATGATCAATTCGCGGATCGAGAATGCGTGGGTCTGTTCAATTAGCGTTCGCGTCTGCAAGCCGGTGACGAGGAAGACGAGACCTTCGATGAGATAGACAATGAGGTCCCAGAAGAAAATTCCCTGTAGCCGCGTGCCTGACGGGATAAGAAGGGGTCCGTTCCAGCTTACATACAAACCGCAAGCGACCGTCGCCAACACACCAGATCCGCCAAAGTACGCGGGGACCCAGAATGCGAGATAGGGCGTCATCAGGGACAACGTAATTTCGACACGCGGCTCATGAGCCCATTGCCGCAGGTGCAGGCTCAACCATCCAATTGCGAGCCCGTAAATGGTCTCGCCGATAACGATGAGAACGAATGTCTCGGATGCACGTTCGAGCGAGAATGTTCCGGTGCTGATGGCGACAACGGCGAAGCGGTAAAGCACCAGCGCAGTGGCGTCATTGGCGAGGCCTTCGCCCTCCAGCACAACGACAAGCCGGCGCGGCAATCCAAGTTTTCGTGCAATTGCGAGCGGTGCCACGACGTCGGTCGGCGAAATGATTGCGCCAAGGAGAAAGCCGACGGCCCAGTCGAATTTCAAAAAATAATGAGCGGCTGCCGCGATCGCGCAGGTCGTAAACAGCACGCAGCCGAATGCCAGCAGTGCAATTGGCCGCAGGTTGAACTTGAATTCACGCCAGCTCATGGCGACGCCGGCGGAATAAATCAGCGGCGGCAGGATCACCAACAGCACGACTTCCGGCGCAAGTTCGACCTTTGGAAGACCGGGAATGAATGCCATGCCGATTCCGGCGACAACCAGCAGGATCGACGGCGCAATGTTCAGGCGCTTGGCGACAACCGCGACCGCTGCCAGCACTGCCAGCATGAACAGCAGCGTCTGTACGGTCGCGGTCATCGGTTCACGGGCTTACAAGTTGCATCAGATCAGGTTCGAAATGATGTTAACGGTCAAGGCGATCACGGAGACATTGAAAAAGAATGCCAGCGCGCCGTGCACGGTCGCGATGCGGCGGATAACCTTGCTGGTGATCACGACGTCGGAGACCTGCGACGTCATCGCAATGACCAGCGAAAAGTAGAGAAAGTCCCAATAGTCGGGAGGTTGCCGGCCGGGAAATGTCAGCCCGCCGATCGCGTGATCGCCGCGCTCGCCGTAGTACTCGTGGGCGTAATGCAGCGCAAAGATCGTGTGCACGAATGCCCACGACAAGAAGATGGTGGCCATCGCGATTGTAACACCATATCCGCTGCGAGGCTGCCCGGAGACTTTGGCAATACCAAGCTCCGCGACGATTGCGCCCATGATCGCAAGGCCGGAGAGGCCGGTGAGGACCAGCAGCGCGACTGCGCCTTCGTCGTCCTCGGCGGCGCGCCGGCGAATCTCGTCGATGCCGCAGGTGACCATCAATTGATAGACCAATACCAGATACAGCACGACGCCGATGTCCCAACCGAGCAGAAGCTTGGTTGCCATGCTCCAATCGGTCATCGCGAGCACGAGGATGACTGCCATGCCGACAGCGATGGAAATCAGCAAACGCGCGTGCAATCGCGCAAGGCGCACCGGCAGAATGGGTCGTGCGGCGATCTTGCGGGCCACAGGTGCTCCTTCTAAGTCGTTCGCTCTGCGATGAAGCGGGCGGCGGCGCGCAAAGTATCGGCCTTCGCGCCGAATGGCGCCAGCGCGGCATCGGATTCCGCAATGAGCACCTTCAGCCGTGCGCGAGCGCCGTCAGTTCCGAGTGCGGCGACCAACGTTGCCTTACCCGCTGCGGCGTCTTTGCCGGCAGCTTTGCCGAGCGTCTTGGCGTCACCCTCGACGTCGAGGAGGTCATCGGCGATCTGGAACGCTTGGCCGATTGCCGCGCCGTAGCGGTCGACGCTTGCGCGTGCGGCGGCGTCGGCTTGAGCAAGAGTAGCACCGGCGCGGCAGGCGAATTTTATGAGTGCGCCTGTTTTCATCGCTTGCAGCGTGGCGATCTCTTTTTCGTTCAATGTACGTTTTGGGTCGAAGCGCCCTTCGGCGGCGAGGTCGAGCATTTGGCCGCCCGCCATTCCGCCAAGGCCGGAGGCGCGGGCGAGTTCTGTGACAAGCGCAACGCGTACCGCAGCATCGGCATGGACCTCACGCCGCGCCATGACATCGAATGCGAGCGTAAGAAGTGCATCGCCAGTAAGAATGGCGGTCGCGTCGTCGAAGGCCTTGTGGACAGTCGCGCGTCCGCGACGGAGATCGTCATCGTCCATGGCCGGAAGATCGTCGTGCACCAGCGAATAGCAGTGCACGAGCTCAAATGCGGCACCTGCCATCAGCGCGCCTTCGTGGGTCACGCCAAGCATTGCCGCTGTCTCGACCACCAAAAACGGCCGCAAGCGTTTGCCGCCATCCAGCGCAGCGTGTCGCATGGCCGCGACAAGCCGTGGCGGGCGAGCGATCTCGCCTTCGAGCGGTGCACTGCCAAGGAGCTGCTCGAGCAGCGTCTCGGTCTTGGCGGCGACCGCGGCAAGGCGGGCGGGAAAATCGATCGTGTTCTTGTTCATCGCGGTATTGTTAGCCGCTGCGCGCGGGTCCGCAAAGTGGGTACGGGTTTGGAGATTTCGCCTGTCGCGCAATAGGCCTGCGCCTACGGTAAATAACCGTGCGGATAGGTTAATCTCCAGAAGTGCACCAGCCAGGCAAAAGATCGCACTTAGGCCATATCCTGCGGCGGCCGCTGCGAGCCGCCATCACCGCTATACTGGCAATCCTGCTGCTGCCATACGTGCTCAGCCCGCTTTATGCCGTGGTCGACCCGATTTCGACCAAGATGCTTTGGCGGCACCTGACCGGCGCGCGGGTCGAGCGGCATTACGTTCCGCTCGCACGTATTTCGTCAGCGGTGCCGCTCGTGGTGGTTATTGCCGAGGATGGCCGATTTTGCAGCCACCACGGCGTCGATATGGCGGAAATCCGGGAAGCGATCACCGAAGCCGACGACATCGACGAGATGCGTGGTGGTTCGACCATTACGCAGCAAGTGGCAAAGAACCTGTTCCTTTGGCAGCGCCGAAGTCTTGTACGCAAAGCGCTGGAATTCCCGTTGGCGCTGTGGATCGACTTGACGCTGTCGAAGCGGCGGATCCTGGAAATTTACCTCAATATCGCCGAATGGGGTCCAAACGGAGAATTTGGCATTGAGGCGGGTGCCCAACGCGCGTTTGGTAAATCCGCGCGCGAACTTTCTCCATACCAGGCGGCCTTATTGGCGGCGATGTTGCCCAATCCGGTCGAACGTAATGCCCGCCAACCAGGACCGGGATTGCGCCGTCTCGCCGGGCTTTATGCAGCGCGTGGGGCGCGGGCGCCAACGGCGGCCGCTTGCGTGATGCAAACCCACTAGCCAAGCTACTAGCTTTGGCGCGTGCCTTCCTCTATAAGCCCGCTTTACACCGATATATTACGCTTTTTCAGGAGTTTCGACCCATGGCTGTGCCGAAAAGAAAAACCTCGCCGTCGCGTCGCGGCATGCGCCGTTCCGCGGACGCGCTCAAGCGGCCCGCCTATGTTGAGGACAAGGATTCCGGCGAATTGCGCCGCCCGCACCACATCGACCTGAAGACCGGCATGTATAAAGGCCGCCAGGTCCTGAAGGCGAAGACTGAGGTCTAACGCCGACGTCGGGCGGCCGGAGAAAAGCTTCGCCATGTCCATGCTGGGCTTTCCACTGCTGCTGATCCCGTTCGCGATCTACAACATCATTGCTTTCCTGATGCCGGGCGTTAGCTGGAGCGGTGTGATTTTCACCGTCCACATGATGTCCGGTGCCGACTGGACGATGGCGGCCGGCGACATGCTTGTCGCCCTGGCGATCGTGCTGTTGTGCGGCGAGATTTTGAAATCGACTCGCATCGGTGTCCGCACTGTCGTCGATCATGGCCTGTCGCTGGTGCTTTTCCTCGGCATGGTGGTGGAGTTCATCATGGTGAAACAGGCGGCAACCGCGACATTCTTCTTGCTGCTGGTGGTGAGCTTCATCGACGTGCTCGGGGGCTTCGCCGTGACATTGCGCTCCGCGCAGCGCGATCTCACGGTTGAAGGGGTCGAGCACGTTTCGTCCTGATCGTTCCAACATCCCTGGTTTTGTCATGAGCCGCGATTTCCAGCTTCCTGGCCGCTCGCCGGTAATTTCCGGTGACGGCATGGCCGCAACATCGCATCCGCTCGCGACGCTCGCGGCGGTCGATACACTGCGCGCCGGCGGCACAGCGGCGGATGCGGCGGTGGCTGCGGTTGCGACATTGTGTGTGGTCGAGCCGCACATGACGGGCATCGGTGGCGATTGTTATTGCCTGGTGTCCCGGCCGGACAAGGCGGTCTGGGGCTATAACGGCTCGGGCCGCGCTGGCGCCAAAGCTTCCGACGCGCCGTTGCGCGCGAACGGGATGGCCGAAATCGGCAATTCGATTCATGCGGTCACCGTGCCGGGCGCGATCGATGCCTGGGAGGCGATCCTCAAGACGCATGGCCGCTTCGGCCTCGATCGCGCACTTGCGCCTGCGATCAAATATGCCGAGGGCGGTTTTCCTGTGGCTGCGCGTGTGGCCTGGGATTGGCAAAGGCACGTCGCCAAACTCAAAGCCGATCCCGGGGCATCCAAGCACTATCTATTCAACGACGCAGCGCCGAGGGAAGGCGATGTGATCCGCTTTCCGGCGCTGGCGGCAGTACTGAAGGCAATCGCAGCCAAGGGTGCGCGTGCGTTTTATGAAGGCGAGATCGCCGACGACATGGTGAAGACGCTGGCTGCGCGCCAGTCGTTTCTAACGGCGGAAGATTTCGCCGGCCACAGAGGTGATGCCGTAAAGCCGATCTCGACCAACTACCGTGGACTGGATCTGGTGGAAATTCCGCCGAACGGGCAGGGGCTCACGGCTCTCGTGATGCTCAATATTCTGGAGAATTTCGACGTCGCCTCGCTTGATCCGCTCAGCGCAGAACGATTTCATTTGGTGTTGGAGGCTGCGCGGTTAGGTTTTGCCGTACGTGACACGCACATCGCCGACTATGCGCATATGCGCACACCGGTTGCCGGTCTCCTCGACAAGGCATTCGCGAAGAAACTCGCCTCGTTGATCGACATGAAGAAGCGCGCAAAATTGCCGAGCGCCCCCGCGCCGGGCGATGACACGGTCTATCTCACCGTGGTCGATCGCGACCGCATGGCGGTGTCGTTCATCAATTCGCTCTATTCGCATTTCGGCGTCGGCATTTGCACCGAGAAAACCGGCATCATGCTCACCAATCGGGGCGCCTGTTTCACGCTCGAGCCGGATCATCCCAACACGTTCGGGCCGAACAAACGACCGATGCACACGATCATTCCTGCGCTGGCCATGCGCAATGGCCGCTGCGACATGAGTTTCGGCGTCATGGGCGCGCATTATCAGCCGATGGGTCACGTCCAGATCGTGCTTAACATGCTCGACTACGGAATGGACGTGCAGCAGGCGATCGACGCGCCGCGTTTCTTCTTTGAGGGCGAGAAGACCGACGTCGAGCACGGCACGCCGGCGGCGACGATCGAAGGGCTGAAGGCGCGTGGCCACGATGTGGTCATGGCAACGTCGCCTTGGGGCGGCGCGCAAACCATCAAGATTGATTGGGATCGCGGCGTGCTCATCGCCGGCTCAGAGCCGCGCAAGGACGGCTGCGCGCTCGGGTACTAAAATGCTAATAGCCCGATGGTCGCGCGATATGCGGCCAACACCTCGTTCGGATCGGCTCGGCGGCGTTCGCGGGTCTGTGGATGCTGATCCTTCGTGGCAATAAGCTGCGCGAGAAACGAAGCGTCACGATAACCAACTTGACACTCTGGGGTGCTAGCTGCGGCGGCAAGCGCGACCAGCGCACGGCTTTCAGAGGCGGGCGCGCTATCCTTCTCGGCACGGTGTTCAGCCGCGTCGGGCTGCCGTGACGATGATGTTGAGTTAATCTCGCGAAGCTGCATCAGGATACCCGTGTCAATTCAGGACATTTGCCCGCTTTCCGCTCTCCAATGCGCAAAACGCGTGCCGCGCGGCCGTTAACCGCGCCCAAAGCCACAAAATCCCACCTTTTCAAATTGTTTAACGAAATCGCTCTAGGTTCGGAGCGCGTTCGTCGCACCAAGCAACGCCCGCACCTGCCTTGGCGTTCCATAAAGGGGCGATTGTGAGCCGCTTCGATCAATCACCGGGCCTTCTCGATGCTGCGGAGATTCTGCGGTCGATCGGCGACGTTGCCTATGAGTGGCATCTCGATACCGATACGCTGAACTGGAGCGACAACGCTGGCGCTTTGCTCGGCATCGACATGTCCGAGATCGCCAGCGGTCGCGGCTTTGCACGGCATGTGGACGCCGCAGACGGTCCAACCCGCATCGATATTATTCAACGGACAACGCACCGCGACGCCGGACATGGTGTTTCTTATCAGGTGCAGTACGCGTTCAAGCGTGGCGATGGCAAAATTTGGCTGGAAGATACGGGCCGTTGGTTCGCGGGAGCGGATGGCAAGCCACAACGTGCGCACGGCATCATCCGATTTATCGATGTGCGGCACGAGCGTGATCGCTGGCTTGAAAAGCGCGCGAAATTCGATCCGCTAACCGGCGAGCTTAATCGCGTTTGTCTGACGGAAGCCCTTGGTGCGGCACTCGACGAGGCCGTGCGTTTTCGCGGCTCCTGCGGTTTTCTGCTGGTATCCATCGATCACCTTGGCCATCTCAACGAAGCTTATGGCTTTGACGTAGGCGACGCCGTCATCGCCCAGGTCGGCAAGCGTGTTCGCGCGCGGCTGCGTGGCAAGGATCACCTTGGCCGCTTCTCCGGAAACAAGTTCGGGGTCATTCTGACCAATTGCACGCCTGACGAATTGTCGGTTGCGGCGGAGCGGCTGCTCGATGGCGTGCGCGAGGAGCCGATCTTTACTGCCGCGGGTCCGGTTGCTGCGACAGTCACGATTGGCGGCGTGACCGCGCCGCGTCACGCCCGAACGGTGGCGGAAATCCTTGCCCGGACGCAGGATGCTTTGCATGCATCGCGCGCGAAGCGCCATGGCTCATTCACCGCGTACGTGCCGAATGTCGAACGTGACGCACTCCGTCGCCAAAGCGTGCGTGCTGCCGACGAAATCGTCACCGCGCTCAATGAGCGAAGAATTGCGCTTGCCTATGAACCCGTGGTCGAGGCACGAAATCGCAAGGTTGTTTTCTATGAATGTCTGATGCGCATCAACCGAAGCGATGGCAGTATTGCACAGGCCAATGAGATCATTCCGGTGGCAGAAAGAGTTGGGCTGGTTCGAATGCTCGATTTTCGCGTGCTTGAGTTGGTCGTGGCTGAATTGGGCGCAGCACCGACTCTACACGCAAGCGTCAACGTTTCGCCGAATTCCGCCATTGATCCGCATTGGTGGCAAGGTCTGGGGGCGTTGCTGCGCGCCAATTCCGACGCGGCCGCGCGGTTGATCATCGAAATCACTGAAACCGCGGCTATTCAGGACCTGGACGACGCGCGCGGCTTTGTTACCCGGGTGAAGGAGCTAGGCTGCCGGATCGCCATCGACGATTTCGGCGCCGGCCACACGTCATTCCGCAATTTGCGCAAACTCGGCGTGGACATCGTAAAAATCGACGGCGCTTTCGTGCCGAATATCGCGAAGTCCAATGACGACCGCGCCTTCGTGCAGACGTTGGTCGATCTCTCGCATCGCCTCGGCCTTAAGAGCGTCGCCGAATGGGTGCAGGACGAGGAGACTGCGACATTGCTGGAAGGTTGGGGTTGCGATTACTTGCAAGGCGAATTGATCGGGCTCGCCACGTCCGAACGGGCATGGCAGGTCGATAAGAAACAAGCCGCGTCGGGTTAGCCGAACCGGCTATGGCTTGCCGCCGAGCTTATCCAGGCGTTTTTGCATTTCATCGAGCTGCCGCTTGAGTTCATCCATCTCGCTGCTCGAGCCTTCCGGCTTCTCTGTCGGCTTCGACTGACCGCGCGCAAATGGTGCGAACATGGCAAATGTTTTTTCGAACATCTCCATATTGCGCCGAACCTGGTCTTCAAGTGGGCCGAAAGCGCCAACGCCGAACGCCTGCGCTATTTGTTCCCGAAATTTGCCCTGTTCTTTCGAGAGCGAGTCGATTGAGGCTTCCAAAAAGCGCGGCACCAGCATTTGCATGCTGTCGCCGTAGAAGCGGATCATCTGCCGCAGAAAGGCGATGGGCATCAGGCTTTGCCCTACCTTGCCCTCCTGCTCGAAGATGATCTGCGCAAGCACCGAGCGGGTGATATCCTCGCCGGATTTGGCGTCGTAGACGACGAAATCCTCGCCGGTCTTGACCATGGCGGCAAGGTCTTCGAGCGTCACGTAAGTGCTGGTTCCGGTATTGTAGAGCCGTCGGTTAGCGTATTTTTTGATAGTGATCGGCTCTTTTTTTTCCTCTGCCATGTTCATCACGCGTTTCCTCTGCCCCACGGATTGAGCATAGCCAATTTCTGCTTCTATGGGCCACCGTTTTGTGGCGGCGCGGCAGGCCGCCAAACGTCGTGGCCGCCCTTGCGGAAACGTCAAAAAAGGGCCAATTCTCGCTGATATCTGAGAGGCAGGTATTGTTGACAGAGCCGGATGGCCCGCCAAGGATGTGGCAGTGCCGAAAGGCCGCCTTGCCCCGCACTCGACGCAACAGGAGTTTTGGATGAAAGACGACATCGTCATCGTGAGCGCCACGCGCACCGCTGTCGGCGCTTTTAACGGGGCGTTCGCGAACCTTCCCGCCCATGAGCTTGGCAGGACCGCAATCAAGGCAGCGCTGGAACAGGCAGGGGTCGAGGGCGCCCGTGTGAGCGAAGTGATCCTGGGGCAGATCCTTACCGCCGGCCAGGGTCAGAATCCGGCGCGGCAGGCTTCGATCGCGGCGGCCATTCCTGTTGAGACGCCTGCGTGGGGCGTAAACCAGCTCTGCGGTTCCGGCCTGCGGGCTGTCGCGCTTGGCTATCAGGCGATCCTCACCGGCGATTCCGAAATCGTCGTGGCGGGGGGACAGGAATCGATGAGCATGGCGCCGCACTGCCAGCATCTGCGCAACGGCGTGAAGATGGGCGCGTTCGAAATGGTCGATACCATGATCAAGGACGGTCTGTGGGACGCCTTCAACGGCTATCACATGGGCACCACAGCCGAAAACGTCGCCAAACAGTGGCAAATCACGCGCCAACAGCAGGACGAATTCGCCGTCGCATCGCAAAACAAAGCAGAAGCCGCGCAGAAGGCGGGGAAGTTCAAAGATGAAATCACGCCGGTCACCATTAAATCGCGCAAGGGCGATGTCGTGGTCGATACCGACGAGTATCCAAAAGCTGGCGTCACGATAGAGTCGATCGCCAAGCTGCGTCCGGCCTTCGACAAAGAGGGCACTGTGACCGCCGCTAATGCCTCGGGCATCAATGACGGCGCCGCCGCGCTGGTGCTGATGAAAGCGTCGGAGGCCGCGAAGCTGGGCAAAACTCCGCTCGCACGCATCGTGTCGTGGGCACAGGCTGGCGTCGACCCGTCGATCATGGGCACAGGCCCGATCCCGGCATCGCGTGCCGCGCTCAAGAAGGCAGGCTGGAAGAAAGAGGACCTCGATCTGGTGGAAGCCAACGAAGCCTTTGCTGCGCAGGCCTGTGCGGTCAATAAGGATCTCGGGTGGGATACCGCCAAGGTCAACGTCAACGGCGGAGCGATCGCGATCGGCCATCCCATCGGCGCTTCCGGCGCGCGGGTGCTCGTGACGCTGCTTTACGAAATGCAAAAACGCAACGCCAAGAAAGGCCTCGCCACACTTTGCATCGGCGGTGGGATGGGCATTGCGATGTGCGTTGAACGTTAGTCGAATTACGGCGTGCCGGTTTCGGGATGCCGTCGCTTTCGTTTTGATCTATGTCATGGCTGGCTCGACCCGGTCGTGACGATTAAAGAATGTCTTTGGGAGGGGACGGCACCATGTCGCGCGTTGCGTTGGTAACGGGTGGAACCCGCGGAATTGGGGCGGCGATCGCCAAGTCCTTGAAAGCTGCCGGCTACAAGGTTGCGGCGAACTATGGCGGCAACGACGACGCCGCGCAGAAATTCAAAACCGAAACCGGCATCCCGGTATTCAAGTGGGATGTCTCGTCCTTCGAGGCCTGCGCCGAAGGCATAAAAAAAATTGGGGCCGAAGTCGGCCCAATCGAGGTGCTAGTCAACAATGCCGGTATCACGCGCGACGCAACGCTTCACCGCATGAAGCCCGAGCAGTGGACGGCGGTCATCAACACCAATCTCAATTCGCTGTTCAATATGTGCCGAAACGTCATTGAAGGCATGCGCGAAAGAAAGTTCGGCCGGATCGTCAACATTTCTTCGATCAACGGGCAAAAAGGCCAGATCGGCCAGACCAACTATTCGGCCGCCAAGGCCGGCGAACTTGGTTTCACCAAGGCGCTGGCGCAGGAGAGTGCACGCGTGGGTATCACCGTGAACGCGATCTGCCCGGGCTACATCAATACCGAAATGGTGCAGGCGGTGCCGAAGGATGTGCTGGAGAAATCGATCCTGCCCCTCATTCCGATCGGCCGCCTTGGTGAACCGGAAGAAATTGCACGTTGCGTCGTATTCCTCGCCTCCGACGAGGCTGGACTGATCACCGGCGCTACACTTACGGCAAATGGCGGCCAATATTTTGCTTAGGCGTTGAAAGGCATTGGGCACTGGTGAATAAGCGGACGAAGGAATTTCCAGTCGGAGCAGCGATCGTGTGCCTGTCGATATTGCTTGTCCGGTCGGTATCCGCACAGGATATCGATCCGCGATGCAGCAATATTTACGACAAGACCGCGTGCACGTGTGCCGTGCAGAACGGCGGAAAAATTATTCCCCCGGCGGGCGGCGTTAAACGCGAAGGCATGAAGTTACGCCCGCACGAAGGCCCGGAATCGACACGAACGCTCGATGGCGGACGCGTAGCATTTCGCACGTATTACCGGAGAGAAGGTTTCAAGGTCCATCGAAGCAAGGCGCTTGAGGGCTATCTCGCCTGCATGCACAGCCGTGGCCGCAAATAACGTCTTTTAGCGCCGTCTCTTTTTCTGCTTGGTTGCGGGCTTTTTCGACGCGCCGGTTTTTGCTTTTTGCGCACGCCATGTGTTCTCGGCTTTATCGAGCCGCACGTTCCAATATTCCCAAGCACGTGCGACCGGACCCGGCCGTAAGTTATATTCGCCGGCGAGTCGCGTCTCAGTCGCATTGAGCGGGGACACATAACCGAGCACATGCGCTTGAATCTGCAGCGCCGCATTGCGGGCCGTATAGATGGTACGGAAGGTCAGTTCTTCCAGCGTAGCTCCCGCAACTGTCGCGCCGTGACGGCGCATCAGCACGATCCAGTTCGGTCCCAACGCGCGAGCAAGCGATGCGCCTTCCTCGGGCTTGGCCACAATCAAAGTGGTGTCTCCGAACTCGTCGCGGGCATCCCAGAACGGCACCTTTTCGCCCAACGTTGCGCCGAGATGATAGACCGGCTTGAGCTCGGTGCCGGAAATGCAGAACGGCAAAATGGAAGGCGCGTGATGGTGACATACTGCGTTCACATCCGGCCGCGCTTGATAGATGCTGCCGTGGATGACCCGCTCGCCATAAAGACGTAGGTCCGTGTGCTTGACCGGCTGCGAATCCAATGTGAATTCAAGGATATCCTCGGGCACGACGAGTTCCGGTGCGCGAGATCGTGACATCAAGTACCGTTTGGGGTCATTCGGATGGCGCATGGTCACATGGCCGAATGCGTCGAGAACACCTTCATTGGCGATCATACGGTTTGCGCGCGCGAGCACGTCTCGCGCCTGGTCGAGTGCATTGGCCACGGCATTTCCCCTTTCAAGATTTTCGTCGTTCTATCGTGTTTTATCGCGCGGTGACCAGCCCGCAGGCGCCAGCTCGAAGCCTTCGAACGAAAAGCCGGGTGCGACCGTGCAGCCCGTCAGCGTCCAGGCACCGAGGCTTTCCGCCGCCTGCCAGGCGCGCGCCGGCACCGTCACCTGAGGCACCTCGCCGGCATGGATGTCGGCGCCGAGCCGGACGATTTCTTCCTTGGCGCCGTCCACCATTTCGAGCTTGAGCGGTGCGCCCGCGTAGTAGTGCCAGATTTCAACCGCGTCGATGCGGTGCCAGTGCGATCGCTCACCGTGCGCCAGCAAGAACAGAATGGCGGTGGAGGCGGGACGGCCCTCGACTTGCCGCGGATCGCGAAAGGTTTCGCGGTAGTGGCCACCCTCCGGATGCGGCTTGAGCTCGAGCGCACGGATCATCTCGGCGGCGGTCGGCAGAGGACGTAACGACATAAAATATTTGCTCTCGCGCTGACAAACTGAATTTTTGTCGTTTTTGACAGTATTTTTGTCGTTATAAGCAAAGTTGTGGTCACGTCATACGATTAGAAGAAGGCCATCAGGATACCTCTTTGGAGATTGCCGATGTCTATGTCGTTGTCGCTGTCGTTCGTTCGGATGTCATTCTTTTGCGTGATGCTGCTGTCGACACTGACTGTTTCTTCAAATGCCCAAACGCAAGCGCAGCCCGAATGGCTCAACTCGTTGCGCGCCGGCGGCTATGTGATCATCATTCGGCACGGCGCAACGTACATGGATCAGGCCGATACCGATCCGCTCAACCTGAGCAATATTGACAAACAACGCCAGCTGAACGACGCCGGCCGCGCCAAAGCCAAGGAAATGGGCGAAGCCTTTCGCAAGTTGAAGATTCCGGTTGGACCCGTTGTCACCAGCATGTTCTTCCGCGCGATCGAGACCGGAAAGCTCGCCTTCGGTAATGCGGTGCCGACGGTCGATGTCGCCGAGGGTGGGCTCGTGGTCACGCCGCTCGAGAACAACCGGCGCACCGCTGCGATGCGCAAGCTGGCCGGGACGGTGCCTCCCGCCGGCACCAATGTCGTGGTGGTGAGCCATAAGCCTAATATCCTGGACGCATTCGGCAAGGATTGGTTCGACATCCGCGAAGGCGAAGCGTCGATATTCATGCCGGACGGCAACGGCGGATACACGTTCGTGGCGCGGGTGCCGGCTGACGAGTGGAAAAAGCTCGCGGAAAGCACGCACTGACGCGGTCTCGCCCTAAAACTCGTTCCTAAAACTTGTTCTTGCGCGCGCGAATTTCGGCGAAGACCTCGGCCGCCGGTTTTCCAGGCATGCCGATGCCGGCCGCGACGCCCGGCACATCGGCGCGCAAGAACGGGTTTGCCTGCTTTTCATCGCCAATGGTGACGGGAATTGTCGGCTCTTTTCGCGAAAGCTGCTGTTTTGCATCCGCATCGCGCGCGGCAAGCGCCGTGTTGTCCGGCTCGATGGTGCGGGCGAACTTGATGTTCGCGGCGGTATATTCGTGGCCGCAGTAAATCTCGGTATCATTAGGCAGGTCGCGCAATTTTACGAGCGACCGCCACATTTGTTCGGGTGTGCCCTCGATCACGCGGCCGCAACCGATTGAGAACAGTGTGTCGCCGACAAAGGCGAGCTTGTCGCCCTGAAACCAATAGGCGATGTGCCCCAGTGTGTGGCCCGGCGTTTCGATCACGTTCGCCGATAGCGTGCCGACCTTGACCTTGTCGCCTTGCGACCACGCGGCATTTGTATTTCTCCTTCAGCGCCCTGATGCCGTCAGTGTGGTCGGCATGATGATGCGTGACCAGAATGTCCGTCAGTTTCCAGCCCGTGGCTTTCAGCGCCGCCTCGATCGGTGCCGCTTCAGGCGCGTCGATGGCAGCAGTGGCGCCGCTTTCCGGGTCATGCAGCAGCACCCCGTAATTGTCGGATCGGCAGGGAAATAAACGGGTTTTTGCGGACATGGGCACGGTCCTGTTGGCCTTCTGGAACGGGTTAAGCGTATCACGCGGGTGAATGATCATGCACGTCCGCGCGTTCCACGCCGTTAGCGGTTTGCTACGGCGTTTCGTGGTAGTTTCGCTGCATGTCGATTGATGTCGTGGACCTGCGCAATTTCTACGGCCAGCGGTTGGGCGTCGTGGCCCGCCGTTTCGTCGGCCGCGGCGTTCGTGCACTTTGGGGCGATACTGCCGGCCAGCGAGTGCTCGGGATCGGTTATGCCACGCCCTATCTCGGCCTCTTCCGCGAAGAGGCAGAGCGATGTCTCGCTCTCATGCCGGCCGGGCAAGGTGTCGTGAAATGGCCGACCACACGGCCGGCGCTATCCGCGCTGGTGGATGAAAACGAACTCCCGTTGTCTGATTCCGCCGTCGATCGCGTGATGCTGGTGCACGCGCTGGAAATGACGAACGATCCTGGCGCGCTGCTGCGCGAAGTGTGGCGGGTGCTGGCGTCCGGCGGGCGGTTGCTGGCCGTGGTGCCGAACCGGCGCGGCTTGTGGGCGCGCATGGACACCACACCATTTGGTCATGGCCGGCCATATTCGCGCAGCCAGATCAACCAGCTCTTGCGTGAGACCTGGTTTACGCCGACAGGCTGGAGCGAAGCGCTGTATGTGCCGCCGATTGAGCGGGGCTGGTTCCTGCGTACGGCAGTGGCCTGGGAACGTACGGGCGCGACTCTGTCGGCACCATTCGCCGGCGTCCATTTGGTGGAAGCAACCAAGCAGGTCTATCGCGCGATTCCGGCGCGGCGCGAGAAACGGAATTTGGTGCCGGCGTTGGAGCCGGCACTGGCACCGTCACCCGGGGCGTAGACGCAACACCAATCCGCTCGTCCCCGCGCAAGCGGGGACCCAGTGCAGCGTGCACTAAATCTTCGAAATGAAACTGGTTTCCCGCTCCCCGCTTCGCCGAAGCCGCTTCGGCTTCGCGGCGGCGAGTGCGCGGGAATGAGCGGGGTGATGGCCGGTTCAGTCCGGCTGGCGCGGCTCGTCGCCGCCACTGCCTTCGTCCGGCGGCGCGGGTTGCGGCGCGGCGCCTTGCGGCTGATTTCCGCCAAAATCGGGACGGTCGGGACGATAACCACCGCCGCGATGGCGACGCCGGCGACGGTGCATTCCGAAACGATCCTGACCGCGATCGCCCTGATCATGGCCATTCTGGTTCTGGCCAGGAGTCTGCTGGGGCTGTCCACCGCCGCCACCCGTAATGAATGCCGGCAGACCACCGACCTCCTGGCCGCCTTCCTGGCCGCCCTGGTTCGGTTGTTGGTTCGGTTGTTGGTTCGGCTGCGGGTATGGTTGTTGTTGGTGCTGCGGACGGTTGTGGACCTGTTGATCGCGCGGCGGGAAGGGCTGCGCGTCACGCGGGATATAGGGCTGCTGTTGTGGCTGCTGAACCGCCTGCGGCATTTGCGGCTGTGGCGCATAGCTCGGCTCATTCTGACCCATGAAGGGCTGGCCGTCGTCCTCGCCGTCGTCGAAGTTGTCGTCAGCCGCGCCTTGCGGCGCGCCGCCCTGACCCTGCTGCGGTTGTTGATTGTTGTAGTAGGGGTTCTGCTGGCGGAATTGTTCCTGCGCAGCGGCGATCAGGCGGAAATAATGCTCGGCATGCTGATAGTAATTTTCGGCGGCGACCGGATCACCCGAGCTCTGCGAATCGCGCGCAAGCTGGATGTATTTTTCCGCGATATGCGAGGCGGTGCCACGGATTTTTACGTCGGGGCCGTTTGACTCATAAACGCGCGTGAGAGGATTTTGACTTTTGCGGTGGTTATTGTTGCCGCGTCCCCGCATGCGCTTTTGACCGTTTCTCATGATGTGCCTGTTCGTCGACCTTTCACTCTGTCTCGGCTTTCACCGCCGAACGCTCAACCAAATTGCAAGCCCACACAAATCTTCTTGCGCGGCCGGACCTGCATAAGCAGTCCGCGCAATGATCTCATCGATGCGTTCGTTATCGCGATAGTCGCAGCAACCCCATAGCCGCAGTCTTGCCGCAGCGTTGCCAACCTCTCGTTACGCGCATCATCCTATGTTTCGAAATATGATGCACCCAACCGGTGAAGCATCCAAACCCGCATCTGGCGATTTCGTTTGCCGTCTTCTCAAAAGCCGGCTCTTCGTCATCCGCCTTGCGCCTCACCTCACAGAGCGTCGTGCTCCGGGCTCAGGCGATGCAATCGTCACGGGTCGATTCCGTGACAGGAAGCTAGTCGTTTCCGAGTCATAATCCAAGCGCTTTTTTCAACAAAAAGAGCTCTGCGCTTTTCATGAGGTGGGAATGCAACAAGCTCATGACGCGAGACCCGCGCCGAGCACGCGCGGGATTCCGGCCAAATCCTTGCGGACAATACCGACAGTTAATCCTACATTGGTAAACAAGGCCCGAACCGCGGCCTCCTGGCCCAAGCCCAGTTCCACAAATAGGCGCCCGCCCGGCGCCAAAAGTCGATTTGCCTCGCCGGCAATCGTGCGGTAGGCCGCGAGCCCGTCGTCGCCGCCGTCGAGCGCAACCATTGGATCATAATCCCGCACCTCGGGCGCGAGTGAGGCGATTTCGTCATGCGCGATATAAGGCGGATTCGAAACGACGAGATCGAAAGGACCCTCCACGCCCGAGGCGATATCGCAGACGACGAAATTGCAGCGCGATTTAAATCCCCAATACTCGGCATTCGCGCGCGCGACTTGGAGGGCCGCTGGGCTTATGTCGGTGCCCGTGCCGGCTGCGTTGGGCAACTCGTGAAGCAGCGCCAATAGCAAGGCGCCGGAGCCGGTGCCGATGTCGAGAACGCGCAATTTTTCCATGCGCAATCCGCCGCGCACGACGAAATCGAGCGCGGCTTCGACAACGGTTTCTGTTTCCGGCCGCGGCACCAGCACGTCGGGCGTAATTGTGAGTCCGAGACTCCAGAATTCCTTTTG
>WNFM01250902.1_pt3 | contig 21526 bp, 12 predicted proteins | sample 5400271 | NCBI WGS metagenome assembly WNFM01 (sample SAMN13153352, study PRJNA577476) | soil metagenome | isolation source: 60 cm saprolite on Douglas fir-dominated hillslope | place: USA:California | collected 2013-09-17
GGGTAGTTTGACTGGGGCGGTCGCCTCCTAAAGTGTAACGGAGGCGCGCGAAGGTTCCCTCAGGCTGTTTGGAAATCAGCCGTAGAGTGTAAGGGCATCAAGGGAGCTTGACTGCGAGACCTACAAGTCGAGCAGGTACGAAAGTAGGCCCTAGTGATCCGGCGGTCCCGCATGGAAGGGCCGTCGCTCAACGGATAAAAGGTACGCCGGGGATAACAGGCTTATCTGGTCCAAGAGTTCACATCGACGACCAGGTTTGGCACCTCGATGTCGGCTCATCGCATCCTGGGGCTGAAGCAGGTCCCAAGGGTTGGGCTGTTCGCCCATTAAAGCGGTACGTGAGCTGGGTTTAGAACGTCGTGAGACAGTTCGGTCCCTATCTGGTGTGGGCGCAGGATACTTGAGGGGATCTGTCCCTAGTACGAGAGGACCGGGATGGACGGACCACTAGTGTACCAGTTGTTCCGCCAGGAGCAGCGCTGGGTAGCTATGTCCGGAAAGGAGAAGCGCTGAAAGCATATAAGCGCGAAGCCCTCCCCAAGATGAGGTATCCCTCCCGCCTTCGGGCGGGCTAAAGGCCCCTGGCAGACGACCAGGTTGATAGGCCGGAGGTGTAAGTGGGGCAACCTACTCAGCTGACCGGTACTAATCGGCCGTGAGGCTTGACCATAAATTTCTCGCCACGCCTTTGCGAGTTTACCGGATCGTTGTCGCCGCACGCAGTCTCCGCCGTGCCTCGTCCAGAGGTCGTCGTGACGCAGTTAGGCGCGACCAGCAACCCGCGCACCGCTCCAGAGAACCGCAGGGATCCGCTGTACCTGTGCAGCGTTGCCACGAGAAAATTGTTGAATAGGCAGCCGGTTCGGCGTACTCTCTGCAGTGATTCCGGCGCTACTCCATAGCTCTACGAAAGGACTTCATGAGGCCAAGAGCAGTCGTCAAGATCCTGACGCTCGGGACGGCAGTCGGCCCGCGCAGAGGACACAAAAGGGAAGTGGCAGTTTGGATTCGGTATCTCTTACTTCACCACCATCGATTACATCCGCGACAATTCCGACCTGGCGTTCGTCACGACGAACAACGATAGTGGCGGGCTTCCAGGCGTCGGTGCCGTCGATGAACGCCCCGACATCAACATCCTCAACCAGCCGAGCATCCAGGACGACTTCAAGATCGATTTCAGCGGAAGCTACGGTCTGACCCGTTGGCTGGCGCTCGAGATCGCCGGCTCCTATCAGAAGTCGGCGGTCGGGAACATCGATTACTTCGTGGTCGACAACACCCGGCAACCACTGCCGGACGCCAACGCCACCGATGTTCGCGCCTGCGGCTCCGATGCCCTCCACCCGGCGTTGTGCGCTAACTTCCCGCCGATCAACGAACAGCCTGAGAGGCGCAGCAACAACTTCGTCCCGGTCGGGCAGATCACCAAGATCCCGATACAGTTCAGCGGTCTGATACGGTTCCGGCCCGAAAGTCCGTTCGACCCGTATGTCGGTCTCGGGGTCGGGTACACGCTCGCAAGCCTTGAGAACTCGAGGCAGTTCAACGATCGCGCCCGGGAGGTTTCGACGCTCAAGGTCAACCAGGCCTGGGAGGGCGAATTCACCAACCTCGTCAGCGAGGCCAACCGAAGACCGGCCCAGGGAGAGACCTCATTCACGCCCGGGCCGCTCCAGGCGACAGTCAGGAACAGCTTCGAATGGCACGCGGTGAGCGGCGTCGACTACTACGTCAACGACCATTTCTCGTTCTACGTGGATGCCCGGTACGTCTGGACCGCCGGTCAGGTCAATATCACGGCCGACAGCGCGCATCAGGTGCTCTTCGCCATGGTCGACGAGGGGCAGCTCCTGCTCCGCAAGCAGACCTCCGATCCGGAATCGGCCACGCCCACCTCGACGTATCTCTGGGAAGACAAGCTCGGTCTCTGGAATCCGAACCCCGGCCACGGGGGGGATATTCTCGATTGCACCGTCACGATGCCGCCGGACGCCAGTCATTCCTCCTCCTGGACGCAGAGCTGCACCGGTGACGGAATGTACGAAACCGAGGATAAGAACCAGAACGGTCTCATCGACCATCCGACGGGTGGTCCGCCGAACGGCGAGGATGACGGTGTCCTGTACGTTTATGCGCCAGGTCCGCTCAAATACGCCCAGACCGACGGTCGTCTCGCGAACTTCAGCGCCATCTGCAACGCCTGTGTGGGGAACGAGCCCGACCCTGGCGCCAACGGGGTCTTGAGACCGGATACCGAGGATCACAACTACAACTTCTACATGGACCGGTTTCTGCTTTACGGAATCGATTTCTGCACGACTCCCGAATCGGTGGGAAGCTCGGTCTGCGCCAATTCGAACACGAAGTACACGCCGGGGATGGCCACCCGCTATGTCTGGCCCGAAGGGTGCGCGCAGTCTCCTAAGTTGGACAAAGGGGAAGGAACGAATCCCGAAGGGTGTCCGGCTCCGCAGGCATCCGGGGCGCCCGTCTCTCTCGCCGGCACCGCGAGCGACAATGCCACTGACAGCACGCTTATTCAAGGCGGCAGGATACGGCTCGGCGGCTTCAGCCTCGGTCTTGGATTCAAGTTCACTTTCTAGCGATTCTGTGGTATATAGCTTTCGTTGATTTGAGTTTCCCGGCGACCATAGCGGAGGGGTCACACCCGTTCCCATTCCGAACACGGTAGTTAAGCCCTTCAGCGCCGATGGTACTGCGCTGGCAACGGTGTGGAAGAGTAGGACATCGCCGGGATAAATATTGAGAAGCCCGCGGAACTTTCGCGGGCTTCTTGCTTGTCGGGGGCGCATGGTAGAATGCCGCCCGGATCGCGGGCAGGAGACGGTTCATGTCGGGACATTCGAAGTGGCACACGATCAAGCACAAGAAGGGCGCGGCCGACGCCAAGCGCGGTCGGCTTTTCACCAAGGTGATCAAAGAGATCACCGTCGCCGCCCGGGTTGGCGGTGGCGATCCCGAAGGGAACCCTCGCCTGCGGACGGTCATCTTGGCGGCGAAGGCCGCCAACATGCCGAAAGACAACATCGAGAAGGCGATCAAAAAGGGAACCGGCGAGCTTCCCGGTGTGAGCTATGAGGAGATCACCTACGAAGGATATGGACCCGGCGGGGTCGCCTTCTACGTGCAGGCGTTGACCGACAATCGGAATCGAACCCTTCCCGAGATCCGGCATCTGTTTTCAAAATACGGCGGCAACCTCGGAGAGAGCAACTGCGTCTCCTGGATGTTTGAAAAGAAGGGATACATGGTCGTCCCGAAAGGGAGCGGCAGCGAGGAAGCGCTGCTGGAGGTGGTCCTCGAAGCCGGCGGCGACGACGTTCGCGATGACGGCGAAAACTGGGAGGTGTTGTCTCCGCCCGACCGCCTGGAGGGCGTGCGGGAGGCGCTGACCTCTCGCAAGATCCCGGTGACCTCGGCCGAGGTGGCGATGGTCCCGAAGACGACGGTGAAAATCGAAGGCAAGAAGGCCCAGCAGGTGATGACGATGATCGATGCCCTCGAGGAGCACGACGACGTCCAGAACGTCTGGGCCAATTTCGATATGAACGACGCGGAGATCGCCGAGCAACAGGCGGCCTCCTGATCGATGCTGATCCTCGGCATTGACCCGGGCTCGAACGCCACCGGATACGGCCTGATCGAGACCCTCCCGGGCCGGATGCGAACCGTCATGTACGGCACGATCTCTCCTCCCCGAGGCCTCGCCTTCCTGCAGCGGCTGCCGGCGATCGCCGACGCCTTGGATCGTCTGGTGAGTCGAGCGCGCCCGGATGGGGTGGCGGTCGAGGATATCTTTCACGCGCGCAACAGCCGCGTCGCCCTGCAGCTCGGGCATGTGCGCGGCGCGGCGCTCCTGCCGCTTCTCAAGGCCGGCATTCCGATCTTCGAGTACGCTCCTCGCCTGGTCAAGAAAGCGGTCTCCGGGTATGGCGCGGCCGAGAAGGATCAGGTGCGCCGCATGGTCCGGCTTCTGCTCGGTCTCCACGAGCGACCGCTGACCCTGGACGCCTCCGATGCGCTGGCCGTCGCCATCTGCCATGCGAACTCCGCCTACCACCACCGCCTCAGGGAGGCAGCCGGCGCCTGAGGTCGGCGCCGCGAGTCATCGAATCGCCACTCGCACCGCCTCGGCCGGGTGCATCGGACCATGAGGCGGCGGCTGGTCCACTCCGTGCTGATCGCCCTGCCGATCCTGCTCCTGGCGGCGGTCACCATCGTTTCCGTTCCAAAAGGCAGCATCGCCATCATGACGGGGCGCGGCGGGGGAACCCCGGTGCCGTTGAAGCCGGGGCTCGCTTTCCGGATCCCGGGGTTGCAGACCATCCGACTCTATCGTGATGGTCTCTTGAGGATCGATGGGCGGGTGGATGTCGCTTCGCGCGAGGGGAGCGCCGTCACCCTGCCGTTCCGCCTGGAGGCCCGCCCGGGCGCGCAGAGGCTTCTCGAGCTGGCGCGCGACGGGGGGCGCGATGGAGCCGACGGCGCCGCGACCCGGCTGATCGAGACCCAAATCCGCGCAGCGGCCGCCTCTTCCGGCACCTACGACCTCGCATCCGGGGTCGCCCTTGTCGCGCTGGCTCGTGAGGCGCCGAAAGCGCTCGAAACCGATCTGGGCCCGGGTCTGGCGCTGAGCTTTTCCACGCCGGAGCTGTCGGCCGAGCTGAAGGCGGCGTTCGCCCGGGAGGCGATCTTCGGCCGACGGGTCGAGACCGGCCTCTGGGTCCTGCTGGTCGGCCTGGACTCGGCCGATTGGGATCTGATCAACCCGATGATCGGCCGCGGCGAGCTGCCGAATCTGGCCCGGCTCAAGCGGCAGGGGGCCTGGGCCCGCCTCCGATCGAACGTCCCGACTCTGTCACCGCTCCTCTGGACGACGGTCGCCACCGGCAAGGCTCCCGATCGGCACGGCATCAATGACTTCCTGGTGGTCGATCCCCAAAACGGTCGGCAGGTCCCGATCAACTCGACTTTCCGGAAGGCGCGGGCGCTCTGGAATATCCTGAGCGAGGGGGGGCTGCCGGTGGACTTCGTCGCCTGGTGGGCCACCTGGCCAGCGGAACAGATCGACGGTCATCTGATTTCCGATCGGGTCGCCTACTCCACCTTCAACGTCGCCGTGCCCGACATGAGCCGGGATCTGGTCACCCCGCAGCGGTACGCCGCGACGGTGGCGCGTCTTAAGGTCGAGCCGGGGGCGATCCCTCTTGATGAGCTGGGGCGGTTCCTGCATATCTCCCCTGACGAGCTGCGCCGCGCCAAGGCATCCGCCGCTTCCGGGGCAAGGCCGGACGAACGTCAGGAATCGATCAACGTCATGCTGCGGGTCCTGGCGTCCACCAAGACTTATGAGCGGATCGCCATCGACCTTCTCGAGGAGCGACGACGGAACCCCAGACCGGCCCGCCTGATCGCCGTCTACTTCCAGGGGATCGACGAGGTGAACCATCGCTTCGCCCATTGCGCGCCGCCGCGGGAGGCGCTCTGCTCCGAGCCCGATTTTCAACGGTTCCATGATGCCGTGGGCGCCTTCTATCGCTACCAGGACCGAGTCCTTGGCGATCTTCTGTCCCGGGCCCCGGGGGCGACCGTCTTCGTGATGTCGGACCATGGCTTCGCGAGCGGCACCGGGCGTCCGAAGGAGATCAAGCCGTTCATCGAGGGGAAACCTGGCTTGTGGCACGACCTCGGCGGGGTCTTTATCGCTTCCGGACCGGGGATTCATCCCGGTGAGATTCCGACCGTCACTCTCTACGACATCGCCCCGACGATCCTGCACCTCCTCGGCCTCCCGACCGCCGAGGACATGCCGGGGAAGGTCCTGGAGGCGGCGCTCGCTCCGGATTTCACCGCCCGCCATCCGATCCTGAAAGTGCCCTCCTACGAGCCGCTGCTCCGTAGTCCGGCCGCGGGCACCCCCGACGCCGGCGCCGGCCGCGGTCCCGATGCGACCGCCGATTCCGCCACCGCCGACCCCGGAGAGGACGCGATGGTGGAGCAGCTCCGGTCGCTCGGCTATGTGGCGGGATCGAAGCAACCCGAGCCTTCCCGACAGGAGGGAGGCGGAACGGTTCCCACGGTGCTCTTCCATACTAATCTCGCGACGGTCTACCTCGGCAAGAAACAGTACGAGCTGGCCGAAGCGGAGTATCAGACGGCGCTGCGCCTCGATCCTGCAGCCCCGCAGCCCCGCCTCGGGCTGGCGGCCGTCTACGAGGCGAAAGGGGAGCCTGAGAAGGCCCTGGAGCTTCTGGAGGGGCTGGAGGCGAAGGGTCTGGTCGGCGAGGCGGGCCCGCTGGTCAAGATGGCGGAGCTGTTCATCCGGATCGGCCGGCCCGCGGACGGCATCGCCTTCATGCAGGGGCTCGAGCCGAAGCGGGCTACCGGCGACAAATCGGAGGTCAGCCTTCGGGTCGCCATCGGAATGCTCGCCATGGCGGCCGGGCGGCCGGGCGACGCGGATAAGTCGCTCACCCGCGCCCTTGCGCTCGATCCGACCTCGATCTCCGCCATGCAGGAGCTGTTCGCTCTCTACGACGGCCAGAACCGGGCCGCGGCGCTGGAGCCCCTCCTGCGCACGGCCCTGCAACGCGAGCCGCGCTCGGCGATGCACCACAACTGGCTTGGTCTGGTGCTCAGACGCAAGGGAGATCTGGCGGCCTCGGAGGCGGAGCTCAGGAAGGCCCTTGAGGTGGCCCCGTCCCTCGTCGGCGCGATGGCCAACCTGGGGTCGCTGTATCTCCAGAAAGGGAAGCCCCAGGAGGCCGTGACGCTGCTGCGCGAGGCCCTGAGCAAGGACCCCTCGAGCGTCGAGTCGCGGACGAACCTGATCGTCGCTCTCGGGATGATTCACGACCTCGACGGCGCCCGGCGGGAGCTGACCCTCGGCGAGGCGGATGGGGCCAGGGTGCCTCTCTATTACAATGCTCTAGCCTATGCGCTTTTTCTCAACGGCCGGAACGAGGAGGCGCTGACCGCCGTGCGCGAGTCGCTCAAGATCGACCCCCGACAGCCCGATGCCCTGCGGCTGCGCTCCGAGATCGAGCGCGGACAGCCGGCCCAGGGCTCTCCCTACAGGTGAGCGGATGATCGCGCGGCTCGCGGGAACGCTTCTGGAGAAATACCCCGGACGAATCGTCGTCGACGTGGGCGGGGTGGGATACGACGTCTTCGTGCCGCTCTCCACCTATTACGGCATCGGCGAGGTCGGCTCGCCCGTCACGCTGCAGATTCACACCCACGTGCGCGAGGAGAGCCTGGCGCTCTTCGGATTCAGGACCAGGCGGGAGAAGGACCTGTTCACCCGGCTGATCGGCGTCAGCGGCGTCGGTCCGAAAACGGCCGTCGCGATCCTCTCCGGGCTCGAAACGGAGGATCTGCTGGCGGCGGTTCGCGGCCGGGACGCAGCGCGCCTGGCCTCCGTTCCGGGGATCGGACGCAAGACGGCGGAGCGCATCATCCTGGATCTGGCCGACCGGCTCGATACGCTGGAGCCGGCTCCCGGAGCGGCGGCTCCGGCGGGCGCCGCGGGGCTTCGCGACGACCTGGTCTCGGCGCTGGTCAACCTCGGGTACAATGCACGCGTCGCCGGCGAAGCCACCGGCCGGGTGCTGAAGAATCGAAGCTCGGTCCAGGCGCCCACCTTCGAAGGATTGCTGCGCGAAACCCTGCAGGTCTTGTCTCGCTGAGACCGCGGGCCGGCCCGGAGCGCGGGGGACGAGGCTGCCGTGAGCGAACCGACGAGTCCCATCGGCAGGAAGAAGCGCCCCGGGCCCGCCAAGGAGCGCCCGGGCCCCAGCCGGAAGACCATCGCTCCTGAGGCATCCGGCCTGCAATACGAAGACCCGCTCGGGATCGAATCAGGGGAGCTTCTCGACCCGGGACCCTCCACGCTGGATCGGCGGGAGGAGGTCACCCTTCGGCCCCGCACGCTCGACGACTACATCGGGCAGGACCGGCTCAAGGCGAACCTGAGGGTCTACGTCAGGGCGGCGCGCGAACGGAGCGAGCCGCTCGATCATGTGCTGCTCTACGGCCCACCCGGACTCGGCAAGACCACGATCGCCCACATCCTTTCGAGCGAGATGAACATGGCGATCCGCGCCACCTCCGGGCCGGCGATCGAGAAGGCGGGCGATCTCGCCGCCATCCTGAGCAGCCTGGAAGGGGTCGGGATCCTGTTCATCGACGAGATCCATCGCTTGCAGCCGGCCCTCGAGGAGATCCTCTATCAGGCGATGGAGGACTTCCAGATCGACATCATCATCGGCCAGGGGCCGACCGCCCGCACGGTGAAGCTCGAGCTGCCGCGCTTCACCCTGGTCGGGGCGACGACACGCGTCGGCCTCCTCACCGGCCCCCTGCGCGACCGATTCGGAATCGTGCATCACCTCGATTTCTACCCGATCGAGGAGCTGGTCCGGATCGTGCAGCGCTCGGGGCGAATTCTCGGAATCGAGATGGAGTCAGGGGGGGCGGAAGAGATCGCCCGGCGCGCCCGGGGCACGCCGAGGATCGCCAACCGCCTGCTGCGGCGCGTGCGGGATTTCGCCCAGGTTGAGGTGGATGGCCGGATCACCGCGGAGGTCGCCGAACGGTATCTCGAGCGGTTGGAGGTCGACCGGTATGGACTGGACCGCCTCGATCGGAAGATCCTCGAGACCATCCAGGACAAATTCGGCGGCGGGCCGGTCGGGGTCAACACCATCGCGGCGGCGCTCGGCGAGGAGCGCGACACCATCGAAGAGATGTACGAGCCGTACCTGATGCAGATCGGATTTCTCGACCGCACCCACCGCGGCCGGCGGGTCACCCCCCGCGCCGTGGAGCACCTCCGCCTGTCCGCCGGCCGCGACCGGCAGCAGCGCCTCTTCTAAAGTCTCAATCCTCACATACAAAAAAGAAGGGGGCCCTTGCGGGCCCCCTCGGGTGTTCGTTCGAACCGTCGGCGGCTACGGACAGGTGATCGGGGCGATCCGCACCACGTTGCTGGAGGTCCTGCCAAGGGCAGTCTTGGCTCCAGCCGTCGGGTTGCTGTGGCCGACGAGGTAGTAGTGCGCCTGTCCGGACGCCGGCGCGGCCGCGGTGACCACGGTGATATCCGTGCCGAGCGGGAGAACCTGAGGCACGTTGCACGACAGGGTCGTGAGGGTGCCGAGGGTCGCGTCCGGCGGCGGAACGGCGCCGCGGAAGACATCGTAGCCGGAGAGCGGCAAGAGCTGGGCCCGGGCCGGCCAGTGGAGCGTGGTGTTGCCGGAGACCCGGTCATGCGTCACGGTGAGGGGGATATCGTCCCCCTCGCCCTTGTAGATCTGGACGCTCACCGATGCGCCGGTCAGGCTGGTGCAGTTGAAATCGGAGCTGCACCGCGCCTTGACGCTGTACGAAGCATCGACCTCGGGTGAATCTTCGAAGAAGTTCTTGGACGTCCAGTCCTGCGCCAGGACCCCGTTCTTGAAGAACTGGAATTGAGGCGCACCGTTGGCGCAACCGCCGGGGATGGTCGAGGTGCTGGCGTTGATCCGGACCAGCTGGCCCTCCACGGCGACGTTGCCCACCCCGTCGATGAGGGTGTTGGTGGCATCGGTGACCTGAAGCAGCACGTTGGTCCCCTTGTCTCCGACCGTGTTGTTGCAGCCTCCCGCCGTTGCCGGCGTCGGGCAGGTCACGGCCGTGACAGCAGGCTTGACGTCCGGAATCGGCGTCAACTGGGTCGTGATCGCGCCGGTCAGCTCGACATTGTCGAGCCACCAGCCATCCTCGGCGCTGCCCGACGCCCAGCCGATGGAGAAGTAGTCGTTGGTCGTGGCATCGAACATCCAGGTCTGCCCGATCCAGCGAATCTCGACCCGGTTGCCGAGATAGTCGGCCAGGTTGAACTTCGACTGGATCCAGACGCCGCGGCCGCTCGGGTCGAGGGTTCCCGGGCCGGCGCAGCTGTTCACGGTGCCGGGATCCTGGGCACGCACCGAACCGCACCAGGACCAGGCGCCCTCCGGGAAGCACATCGTCTCATGGACACCCCTCGGGGCGGGGGCAGCGGCCCCGGTGTCGGTCGGTGTGAAGTTGCAGTAGTAACCGAGCGGCGAGAAGGCGCTCCAGGCGCCGATCTTGTGGTCGTAGACGTTCTGGAACGGAACCAGCTTGTCCCAGAAGCCCCAGTTGTCGACGGTCGGGTTCGGGTCGAGGTCGACACGAATCTGCACGTCGCCGCAATCCCAGCAGTTGGGCGGGCCGCTGACCCCGATGCCACCCCCGGTCATCATCGCGGCGACATGGTAGAAGCTGAAGATCAGGTCGCCCTCTCTCGGGAAGAGAGCGAGATTGATCGCCGGTGTGGAGAAGGCCTGTAGCGTCCGGAGGTGGACGGTGTCACCCAGGGTCGCGTCGGCCGTGTTGAAGTGGACCCCCATGTGCAGGGAGTTCGGCAGGCTGAGCGCCTTCTGACCGTTCGAAGGCGTCTGATATGTGGCGTTGCAACCGCCGAGGCAGGGGCCGGTCTCCACGTTCGGGCACCTCGTGGACGGGTTCTGGTTCGGGTCGCAGTGCAGATGCCAGTCGAAGGGGAAAGCGGGGTTCAGGCGGCAGGCGAGGTTGCCGGCGGCCTGGTCGGTGAACCCGCCGCAGGCGACTCCGGCGACGACGTTCACTCCGCCTCCCGTGTCGCTCCCCTTGATATAGAACCCATGGCTCCCGGCGTCGATCGAACCGTCGGCCGGGTGCAGGAAGAGATCGGTCACGCTGATGATACCGTCCCCGTTCCGATCGGTGTCGAAGCCCTCCGCAACCAAGCCGTCGTCGGCGGTGTTCGGGGCGCCATCCGGACCCGGCACGAAGGTCTGGACCGCGTTCGGCGGTTCATCGAGGTCGCCGAATTTCGAGAAGCACATCGGCGCATCGAGACCGCCGACGTCGTTCGCCGTGAGGCTCAGGCAGAAGCTGAGCTTCGCGGGGAGCTGACCCGGCAGCGATTGAAGCGAGGTGCTGGCGGTGAAGAAGAAGCCGGGCGTCGCCGTGTTGATCGGTTGCGTCGGGTCGAAGTTGCTCAGGTCGACGACCTCGTTGGCCGCGATATTGCCCTGGAACACGGTTGGCGAGGAGATGCAGGCCACGTCCGGATCGGAGGAGGTCAGGTGGAAGGAAGCCCCCGTCAAGGCCGGTCCCAGATTCTGCAGCTTGATGTGCAGACGGCCCAATTCTCCCGGATCCGGGAAGATGTCCTGATCTCCGTTGGCGTCCTTGTAGGTCACCGACAGCAGGGCGAGCTTGGCGACCGGCAGGTTCTTGCAGCTGATCGTTCCGGAGAAGACGGCGATGTCGTCCGGAACACCGTTGTTGTCGTCGTCGAACGATCCGCTCGGGTCGCAGGCGTCGCCCAGACCGTCACGGTCGGTGTCGAGCTGCCGCTTCGTGCCCGGGATGATCGGCGGGTTGTAGATGGCAGGGCAGTTGTCGATTTTGTCTTCGACACCGTCGCTGTCGACATCGTCGTCGACCGTCGAGCAGACATTGGCCGCCGGGTGCCGCACCACCGTCTGGCAGGTGCCTCCCGCAGGGCATTGTGCGTTGGCGGTGCAGGAAGTGGCCGGGGCGTTGCTGCAGACGAACACCACCGCGGCACCCGGGCAGTCGCCGTCACAGGCGTCGCCCAGCTTGTCGAGGTCGCGGTTCGTACCGGTCGCGTTCGGCGTCAGGACGCAGTTATCAAGCCGGTCCGCGATCCCGTCGCCGTCCAAGTCGCCGTTGCCCGCGCAGGCGACGCCACGACCGGTGCTGCCCTGAGCCAGCGCCTGATCGGGGTTGTAGACGTCCGGGCAATTGTCCTTGGAATTCTCGGTGCCGTCTCCATCGACATCGTCGAAGTCGCAGGCATCGCCGACGCCGTCGGCGTTGGCATCGGCCTGGTTGGAATTCGGGACGGTGAGGCAGTTATCGCAGAGATCGCCCACGCCGTCGTGGTCGCCATCTTCCTGGAGCGGGTTGTAGATGAGCGGGCAGTTGTCGACCGCAAGAGCGATCCCGTCGCCGTCGAAATTGTCGAACAGATCTTCACCGGCTTGACCGTCACCGTCCGCATCGCAGAGCGGGTCGATGTAGTAGACCGAGAAGACGGAGTCGGTCCCGGGATTGGTGAAGACGTGCGTCGAGTTGTTCGCCGTGGTCGAGAAGGTGACGTTCCCCTTGAAAAGACCGTTGGTCCCCGGCACGGCGTTCAGCGTGTACCGCTTCGTCGTCGGCTCCTGCACGGAGAAGCGGTTCGTGATGAACGGCACGGAATCGGAATCGGTCACCACCGCCACCTGGACGCTCGGGTCGGCCGGCTTCTTCGGGTCGAAGACGGTGATCTCAACCGACTCGTCGCACTCGTAGAGGGTGGTGCGATCCACGGTCACCGTCGCGCACTGGCCGCCGGCAGGCTGGCCCGGCCCGCCGAAGCGCGAGCAGGCGGGCTGATGGGCCGGCGAGAAGGCCGATTCATCCTGCGGGTGCGACTCGTCCCACTCGAAGACCACGTCGTCGATTCCGATGCCGTAGTCCGCCGCGTTCGAGACGCTCTCGATGCTGAAGAAGCCGAAGCCGATCTGCCAGCGATTGGCGGCCTTGCCGGCGACGAAGAGCTGGTCGGTCTCCGGAGATGACACGCCGTTGATAGGGTCTTGGTCTCGAGCGTGCAGGTGCCTCCGGTGCCGCAGTCGGCGGTCACCTGGCAGGGACCGCCGGGGGTCGGGCCTCCGGTGCAGACACCGGGGACAGGAGCGCCGGGGAGCGGGAAGGGGAGGTAGTCGGGCTTCGCGGTCGGTATCGGTGACGAGCTGTCCGGATTGGTGTTCTGGGTCCGGCCGCTGAACCCGGTTTCGTCGCCGTCGAAGTTGGCGGAGTTGTTCGGGTTGAGGAACGGTCCGAAGGTCCGCTGATAGGGGCTCGTGCTGGCAGGATCGATCCCCTGGTACGCATCGCCGAAGTATCCGCCGGTGAATTTGAACACCGAATACGGCCAGCCACCGAACCGGCGGGTGTAGTAAACGTCCAATTCCTGACAGAGCATGCAGTTGATCGAATCGTTATCGACGTCGTTGTCGATGTTCACGCCGCCACCGGCGTACGAGTCGACAACCTGCATGTTGAAGTTGGCCGCGAAGCGCTGGAATTCGACGGTGTACCCGAATCCCCGGGCGTCATTCAGCTGGTTGACCTTGGAAATGATCGGCGAATGCAGGACGTCCATGTAGAACTCGGAGCGGACCGGGGTCTGGGAATCCTGCGCAGCGGTGTAGTTGTCGCAGATGGCGCTTGTGGAGAGCGGGGTGGCGGGGTTTCCGTCGCCCGAGTGCCAGATCCCGAACTTGCCGACGCCCGCTTCGGTCTGGAAGCCGCACTGACCTGTGGTCTTGTATTCCCAGGCCATGCTGCCTGTCTGGGTGCTCTGCGGGTGCCGGAATCCGATGAAGCCGCCGTTGTTCTGGTCGAAGTTCCAGGGAACGAGGTCCCCCGCCGAAGGCCCGGACGGCAGGGCGAGAATGCCCTTCTCCAGCAGTCCGTCCTGGTTCACGTCTTCACCGGCATCAAGGACGCCGTTGTTGTTCAGGTCTTCACCGAGGGTGTTGGTGACCAGGCCGCCGGTGGCCCCGGCGACGAAGAGAGACGAGAAGGTGACATCTTCGTCGGGGATGACGAAGAGCCTGAACGGATCGACCACGTCGGGCAGGTCGATCACCAGGTTCCGGTTGAGGTCGCGGACCTGCCGCCCGCCGGCGGGCGCGTCGGTCGAATAGTGCAGCGTCTCCCGATCGGCGTTGATGGCATGCGTGAACGAGTAGGTCTGGCGGCTGAGCCGCTGGCCCCGGCTCGAGGCGTCCAGAGACAGCGTCATCGTCACCTTGCGGTCGGTGATGGCGGCCGGGATCTTGGTCGGGTCGACGAAGACATGGAAGAAGACTCCGTCCGAAGCGCTCCCCGGGATCCGTCCCATGTTGCGGGGCGAATCGAGCACGCGGATCGCGGCCGCGCCGGTGCCGGAGGGGGTGAGGGTGGCGACCACATCCTCGTAGTCGTTCACCCGATCGCGGTTGATGAGGGCGATGCCGTAGGTGACGGTCTCGCCCGCGTCCAGGAACTCGTCGTTATCGCAGCCGCCCGAGAGCTGGACCTGATTTCCGATGGCGTTGCTGCCGTCGGTCAGGAAGAAGGCGTTGATGAAGTCGGGCGTGCACTGGACGGTCGCGCGGGCCGAGACGGCTCTCTGGCCGGCCGGGGCGTAGATCGCGCCGATCAGGAAACCGGTGTCGGCCTCGAGGATCCCGTCGTTCGGAACCGGCTGACTGCCGAAGCGGACCGGCACGCCGACCGAGGTGGTCGCTCCGAGAACCGATCCGGCCGCGAAGCCGATGTTCGATTCGCTGTCGACCACGGTACCCTGGGCGCTGATCACCTGGAAGGTGGTCGAGGCCTGCGAGCGCGCTGCCGCTGCGCCCGGGGTCGAGTCGAACAGGTTCAGGACCGCCGAGTCGGCGCAGGAGTAACGGGGCTTTGTGAAGGTCGCGCTGCTCTGCGGGAAGGACGACGGACCACGCGTCGGAGCGGCCTCGGCGAGGAACACCGGGCCCGCCACCACCAGCGCGTACGCCTGGCCGTCTAGGTCGAGGAGGCCGTTGGCGTTCGCGTCCTCTCCCGCGTCGAGGCGTCGGTTGCCGTTGGTATCTTCGCTGACGGCCGCCACACCGCTCAGCTGCCCGGCGACGGCGCCACCCGCTCCGCGCTTGACCGTCACCCGCCAGGTGCCGATGTAGATCTGCGAGTCGGTGAAATCATCGTCCGCATTGATATCGGAGGTCAGATGGATCGCTTCCTGCGGGTTCCGCGTGTCGTGAACCTCGGTGTCACCCACCACCCGACGCTTCGACCATTGATCGGTGATCGCGTTGTTGTGGCCGCCGTTGTAAACGTTACCATCGTACGATTCGTTGTCGGCCGCACTGTTGGCCGGGCAGACGGTGCCGTCATACTTCGTGTCGCCGCTGAACAGGCAGTTGTCGGGGCCGGGACCTTCGAGCACCAGGTCGAGGTCGTTGACGAGCGTCCCGCCCGATCCGGCCGTCGAGGGCGGGTCCGGCCAGGAGAGCGCCACACGGAGCTCGGATTGCTGCATCACTCGTGAACCGGAGGCCAGCGTCAGGACGTTCGGTCCGCTCACACGGAAGGTGTGTTGCGCCTGGGTCCTGGTCGTGTTGTTGAGCAGCGGTTCGGCCGTGGCGATGTCGTCCCATGCGAGCAGCCCGGCGGCCGGATGCTCGATGACGCCGTTCGGGTTCAACCGGAACGCCTTCGACCAGGCGGCGAGGGGCAGCACGTCGGTCAGGACCACGCGGCCGTAACCCTGCTCGCTGTTCCCGATGACGCCGACGACCGTCCCGAAGTTGGTGCCGAGGTTCATCGAGCGCGTGCGGCGGAGGTTCGCCTCGGTGGAGGGGGCCGGATCCTGTCCAACGATGTCGATCCCTTCGAGGAAATTGGCCGAGGCGATCAGGGCCGATTTGACCAGGTTGCCCGAAACGTTCGAGACCCGATCTCCCGCGTTCCTGTCGCCGCCGGGGAAGAAGCCCTGGGCGAAGTAATCGCGCACGATGGCGCCGGCGCCGGTCAGATAGGAGGCCGAGTACGAGGTGCCGAAGTTGCCGGCGTCCGACTGGGCATCCACCGGTCCGAGGTTGTCATTGTCGCGGCTCCGGATCGCCGCCACTTCCCCGATGACGGCGCCGCCGACCAAGTCGCTGCCGGGGCCCATCAGGATCGGAGCGGTCCGCAGTGAAGCCGACGTCGCCGGACCGCGCGAGGAGAAGAAGTCGTCGGCGTCCTCGGCGTCCGCGAGGCCGAAGAAGGTCACCGTGTCCGCCTCGCTCGAGCCGACCGAGACGATGTTCTTGGCGGTGGAAGGGGGCTGGACCTGGATCGGGTGCGGGGTGTTCGGGTCGTCGTTGGCGGCCGTGCCGTCGAACAGGTCAGGCAGCTCCGAGACCACGATCTGCACGCGGACGGTGTCCGGCTTGCCGCCCCCGTTGCCGACCGGGTCGAAGATCATGAAGTCGCGGTTGTTATAGATGAAGGTATCGAGGTCGGCCGCTTCCTGCGGGTAGGTGCCGTTGCTGAGCAGGAACCGGCTGGTGGAGAAGTTGTCCGGCGCCCCGAACGGCATGACCGCGAGATGGACCTCGGTGCCTCCGCCGACCACGCCCGAGCAGAGAATCCCCGTGCCGCCCGAGCTCGGGCAGATCAACCTGTTCAGGTCATCGATCAACCGGCCGGGCGTCACGTTTCCGCCTCTCTCGATCAGCGAGTTGATGGTGCAGCGGGTCGGGTCGGCCACATCCTGCATGATGATCCGCGCTCCGCGGGCCACGCCGTCCATGTTCAGGTTGCGGGCCGCGCCGGTGCCTCCGATCCCTGCCTTGGTCAGGAAGAACCCGACCTGCGTCGGGTAGGCCGCGATGGCGCTGGCCACGACGTTGCCATGGGTCCCGGAGCCGGAGAGCGTGCCGTCGCAGGTCGCTGCGCTGCTGTCCGCGATCGTCTGGATCGAGTGAATCTTGCGGTGCGTCGGGCCGATCGGGTGGGTCGCGTCGGTCGGCTGGGTGGCGGTCTGGGCGAAGCTGGGCGTGTCGTAGCTGACGCCGTTGTCGGTGATCCCGACGATCTGCGGCGGAACCGCGTCGGTCCCGTTGTTGATTCTCTGACCGTCGGCGTTGGTATCGATGCCGCCGCCGTCGACGCCCACCAGGTCGAACGGCCTGATGCCGAAGCTGTCTTCCCACGAGCCCATCTGGACGGTGGGGGAGTTCTTGGCGTTCAGCTGCATCAGCTCGTACTGCTCCTGCACATGCAGCACATCCCTGAGACGGGCGATCTTCGACAGCGCGGAGAAGTGCGCGACCACCAGGAATCCGGAGCCGTCGGCACCGTTCTCGACCACGCTCTTGACGCCCTCGATCCCGCTCAGATCCTTCTTGAGGGCCGAGGCTCCCCGCCCGGGGACGCCGAACACCTCGAGAAGCAGATCGGGACGATTGGCCCTGGCCGCCTCGATCGTCGGCCGCCGTCCGGTATCGGCGGAGATCTTGAATCCCGGCTCATACGACTGGATGAAGCTCACGTCGCGGTTTCTTCCGAGACCGGCGGCCTGCCCTCCCTCCGCATAAACGAGCAGGGCGTTCTCAGGGACGTAAGAGATCACGCGGGCGCCGAGACGAGCCTGAATCGCATCGATCCCGTCCGCCGCGACCGCCTTGCGGTCGAGCATGACAAGATTGAGACCTTCCGTCGCCTTGCCGCGATCCGTCTTGATCAGGTCGTTCGCCTGGTGGCGCAGATTCGCGGGGAGATCCCGGAGCAGCGCCTCGGGGTCCTGCGGGCGAAGATGTCCGAGCGGCGTGAGCAGCAGGCCGGACGGATCCTTCGCCAGCCGCGGCTCCTTGAACTTGTCGCCGAAAGGCGAGAGCTCCACCGGCCGCTCGTGCCCGGCCGGGAACTCCGCCGTGGCATGCAGGCGCGCCTGGCTGCGGGTCAGCTCTTCCATGAACGATACGGGAACCTTCGGCTGCTCGCGCGAGGCCCAGATCAGCATGACCGGGCTCGCGAGCAGGATCGCTACACCAAATGCGACCAGAAGACGATAGCGCTTCGCTCCAGGGGCGAAGAGTGCGTTCATTCCACTCCTCCACAGTGTGACTGCATGGGAGTTAGGACGAATTCGAGAAAGTTCGGAGCTCCGGCAAACAGCCCGGACGCCTGTCGCTGGCGATGCAAACGTATTTCGATCAATGTACTCTGCACCAGCCGGGAGCCACGGGCCGGGCCGCTTCAGTCGGAGATCACGGGGTGAACGCGAACGGCGTCCAACCGGAGCCCCGGCCCCTTGGTTCCCCTCAGAACTGTGCGGTTCAGCAGTCGGCGAAATCTTCGGCGAACAAATCGGCAAGGTTTGCCTTGCCGGAACCCCATATACCGTCAACCCGAGGGGGTGTCAAGAAAAAGTTGAAATCGCCGGACGGCGCGCTTCGAGCGAGCTGGATGGTCAATTGACAGCCCACCAAGCGCTCCATACAATAGGAAAAGCGCTCCGAGGGCCATCGCCCCGCATGGAACAAGAATATGTCACCCTTCGAGGGATCCTGGACAACATCGGATCCTGTCTGGTCGCCTTCTCGGGCGGTGTCGACAGCACCTTTCTGTTAAAGGTTGCCTGCGACCGGCTCGGTGATCGGGTGACGGCCATCACCGCCGTCTCCCCCTCCCTGGCTCGGGAGGAGCGCGAGCAGGCGGTGGCGCTGGCAATGCGGCTCGGAGTGGCCCACCGCCTGATCCCGACCGGCGAAATCGACAACCCTGCCTACGTGCGGAATGATGCGTCGCGTTGCTATTACTGCAAGAAGGACCTATTCGAGATGATGGCACGGATCGCCTCCATGTCAGGCGGCAGGACCGTCATCTACGGCGCGATCATGGACGACCTCGGCGAAGACCGCCCCGGCATGAAGGCCGCCCGGGAGGCGGGTGTGAGGGCGCCCTTGATTGAAGCGGGGCTGGGAAAGGCGGCGATCAGGGATCTCTCAAGGCGCCTCGGGCTGCCGACCTGGGACAAGCCGGCGATGCCCTGTCTCGCGTCGCGGCTGCCTCGCGGAACCGCCGTCACCGTCGAAAGGCTCGCGCTGGTGGAGCAGGCGGAGGCGGCGGTGCGGGCGCTCGGGTACAAGACCGTACGGGTCCGATACGCGGGTGACGATGCGAGGGTGGAGCTCGACCCGGAAGGGTTGCGCCGCGTCGATGACCCGGCCATCCGGACCCTGTTGGTGGAGGCGGTTCGAGGCGCCGGATTCCGGCAGGTCGTGGTCGATCCGCGAGGGTATCGCCCCGGCGGCGCGGCGGATGCAGCCGGTGCGGTCGGGCACTAATCCGAGGTCGACCCTGGATCTCTCAACCCTCCTCCGGCGCCGGCGCGCGGTCGTTTCCTTCAAGCCCGATCCCATCGATCGGGGTCGTCTCGATGCCGTTCTTGACGCCGCCCGCGACCTTCCGCTGCCTGGGCCTATCACCTGCAACGCCGTGCTCCTCGAGGGCGATCCGATGCGGGCCGCCCTGCTCCGCAACGCCGAACCGGAAGCCGCCGGGGCGGCGCTCGACCCCCTGCGCAGCGCCCCGAGATTGATCGCCCTGTGCGATCCGGTCGCCGATCAAGCCTCCCGAGCCGCGGCCTGGGTGGCTGCGGCTCAGATGGCGCTCGTCGCGGAGGAGGTGGGTCTCGCCGCGGTGCTCGTCCCCTGGGACGATCAGACGGAGCGCGCGAGCGGCCTTCCCCTTCCCCGGTCCGATCGGATCATCGCCATCCTCGGGATCGGCTGGCCCTCCGAGGACAAGGCCTCTCCGGCGCATCCCGCCGCGCCACGCGGGGTCACCACCTATTTCGCGTCGCCTCCTCCTCCCAGGGTGGAGGGTGATGCCGACCGCGACCAGCAGGTCCTCACCAGCTTCATCGAGATCGCCGCGGCGACGGCCCTGGCCGAAGACCTCGATGCGGCGCTGACGGCGATCGCCCGTGCACTCGGCAAGATCTTCCCGGTCGATGGGGCGTCCCTGGCGTTGCTGGAAGACGATGCGGTCATCGTCCGGGAGGTGCTCCGGCGTGACGAGGCGGTACGGCGAGACCCGGTGAAGCTTCCGGCCGACGACTCGCACCTCATGGGGGCGGTCATCGGAAACGGGCGGCCGTTGCTGCGCAACGATGTTCGTGCGGAGGTGCGTTTTGCGGAGAGCCTGCCCGGCACCCGCATGCTCAGCGACATGACCATCCCGCTCAGGATCCGCGGCCAGCGCCTCGGAGCATTCGGGGTCGCCTGCCGGAAGCGGCACGCATTCGATCTCGCCGACTTCGAGGTCCTCCAGCGCTGCGCCGACCTGACGGCGGTGGCGGTGGAGACCCAGCGACTGCTGCTGAAGACGCGCCGCCTCGCCGAGATCGACGGCCTCACCGAGGTGTTCAACCACCGGCATTTCGTCGGGCTCCTCGAGCAGGAGATCGAGGCGGCCCGCCGGACCGAGCGCAGCCTCGCGCTGCTCATGATCGACGTCGACGATTTCAAGCGGACGAACGATACCCACGGGCATCCGGCGGGGGATCGGGTCCTGCATCATGTCGCGCAGCTGACCGTCAAGCTTCTGCGGCGCAGCGACGCCGTGGCGCGTTACGGCGGGGAGGAGTTCGCCGCCATTCTGCCCGATTCGAATCTTCAAGGGGCGATGCAGGCTGCCGAAACGGTCCGTGCCGGGATCGAACGGAGCACGGTGCCGATCCCGGCGCTGGCGCATTCGCTCTTTGTGAGAGTGAGCGTCGGGGTCGCTTTGTATCCCGAAGATGCGGCCACCGCCGGCGATCTCGTGCAGGCCGCCGATCGAGGTCTCTACGAAGCGAAGAGGACCGGCAAGAACCGCGTCTGTCACCGTTCGATCCCGTCTTCACGGGCACGCCATCGCGATCTCTGAGCGCCGCCGACATTTTGATTGAGGGGGGTCGACCTAAAGAGGAGTCGACGCCCGCGCACCGGACCTGCCCGCGGCGCGTTCGGCGACCAGGCAGAGGGCCCCGAGGACGAGCACGAGGGCGAGAGTCGGAAACAGGACCGGCCACCAGGCCGCGTCCATGGCCGGCCGCGCCTCGGCGAGGATCAACCCCCACGACGGATCCGGCGGCGCCACCCCCAGACCGACGAAGCTGAGCGACGATTCCAGAACGATGGCGTGCGCCACCCCGAACGCGGCGATCACGGCCACGCTCGGCAGCATGAGCGGCGCCAGGTGCCGCAGCGCAACCCTCGGCAGGGAGCCGCCGGCGGCGCGGGCGGCGGCCCAGAGGTCGGACCCGGCATGGCGCAGGATCTCTGCCCGCACGAAGCGCGCCGTTCCGGTCCAGCGGCCGAGAGCGATCGCGGCCATGATCACCGTGACTCCCCCGCGTCCCGAGGCGGTGATGAACGCCAGGGCCAGGACGAGCGGAGGAAAGCAGGCCACGATGTCGGCGAGGCGCATCAGCACGACATCCAGCAATCCTCCGCGCAGGCCCGCGCAGGCGCCGACGAGCCCTCCGACCAGGAGAGCCAGGGCGGTCGCGCCGAGGCCGATCAGCAGCGACGGGCGGGTTCCATGGATGACGCGCGCCAGAAGGTCCCGGCCGAGGGAGTCCGTTCCCAGCAGATGCCGGCGTCCCGGAGGACGCAGCACCTCGTCGAGATCGACGCCACGGTAGGAGTAGGGCACCGGCGGCCGGAGGAGGACCCGGACGCCGGGCCCCGGCGGGTCCCAGGCGACCTGGCGGACCGGATCGGTTTCGAACCAGGCGCCGACGATCGGAAGGTCGGCCAGGGCGGGCCAGACAGCTCGACCGCTCACCGTCGCCAGAATCGGCCTGTCATTGGCGATCAGAGGCGCGAGCGCGCCGAAGAGCATCAGAGCGAGAAGCAGG
>WNFM01209830.1_pt9 | contig 21509 bp, 23 predicted proteins | sample 5400271 | NCBI WGS metagenome assembly WNFM01 (sample SAMN13153352, study PRJNA577476) | soil metagenome | isolation source: 60 cm saprolite on Douglas fir-dominated hillslope | place: USA:California | collected 2013-09-17
CCTTTAGCGTCTCTCCCCCACTTGGTGGGGGAGTCCGGCCGCAGGCCGGGAGGGGGCTAACGATGCATTCGATGACGTTCGTATTTTCATCTCAGACACGAAGGGCACGAAGGAGCAGGAATCAGCCTCCCTCCGTGCGTCTCGGTGTTCTTCGTGACTTCGTGTTGCATCGGACTCCGGACGCTGGCTGGGCCAGTCGCCGTCGCCTGAACTCGGAATCTGTTCACGCCATCTCCTCCGCCCTCTGTACGGTTGGACCCGTGGAGGGCACCAGCGAGCGGCACACGGACCGTCCGGCGATGCTGTTCGACCTCGACGGCACGCTCCTCGACAGCGTCTACCAGCATGTCCTGGCCTGGCGCGAGGCGCTCTACCAGGAGGGGATCGAGCTGTCGGTGTGGCGGATCCACCGGAGGATCGGCATGAGCGGCGGCCTCTTCTTGAAAGCGCTGACCCGGGAGACCGGACGGGAGCTCGGCCCGGAGCAGGCCGAGCGGCTCAAGGGACTCCACGCCGATGCCTACCGACGCCACCTCGGCGAGGTCCGGCCACTACCCGGCGCCCCCGAGCTGCTCCAGGCGCTGACCCGGCTCGGCCTGCCGTGGGCCATCGCCACCAGCGGCAGCGAGTCCACCGCCCGCCCCTCGATGGAGCCCCTCGCCATCCCCGCCGGGGTGCCGGTGATCACGCGCGACCAGGTCACCTATGCCAAGCCCAACCCGGATCTCTTCCTCGCGGCCGCGGCAGCGCTCGGTGTTTCACCGACCGACTGCTTCGTGGTCGGCGACAGCATCTGGGATCTCCTCGCGGCGCAGCGGGCGGGAGCCCTTGGCATCGGCCTGCTCTCCGGCGGCTACGGTCGCGAGGAGCTTGAGAGCGCCGGAGCGTACCGAGTCTACGAAGATCCCCGCGACCTCCTGCTCCACATCGACGAGCTGGGCATCCGGGGCGCGGAGTAAGGCCCCGGGCAGACGGCGAGCCCGGTTCAATTCGATCTCTTGTCGTCGGGGTGGCCGGTGTTTCCGAAGGCGATCCGGTCGCGGACCACGCGGGCACGGCCGAGCAGGCGCGAGCGCTGCACGGCGTCCTCGCCGAAGCGGTCCCGGATCGCGTCCATCGCCGCTTCGAGCCGGACGTCGCGCGACGGGGAGGTGCCGGTGAAGAGATCGAGCTGGCCGGCGTCCTCGTCGCTGAGCCCGGCGAGGCCCACGCCGAGGGTGCCGACCGCGCGGCCCGGTTCGCGAGCGGCCAGCAGCTTGAGCGCGGCCCGGTAGATCTCCTCTCCGGTCGCGATCGAGGTGGCGAGCTTCGACTGCTTCGAGAAATGGCCCGCCTCGGGGCGGTAGACGACGCTCACCGAGACCACGCTGCCACGCCGGCCGGCAGCCCGCAGCCGCCGCCCGACCATCTCCGACAGCCGCATCAGCAGCTCCTCCAGCTCGGGCCTGGAGCTCGTCGCCCGCGCCAGCACATGGGAGTGGCTGTAGCTCTTCCGGATGACGCCGGCGAAGCTGCCGACCTCGAAGCCACGCAGCCGCCGGCGCCAGCTGTCGGCGACCTCCGGGCTCATGCCGGCCAGGCCCAGCTGCTCGACCGTCGCGAAGAGGAGCTGGAGGGGCGTCCGGATACCGCCCCGGGCGAGACGGCGCGCGCTCGCCTCCGCGATGCCCGAAAGGTCGGTCAGCTCCAGCCGCTGGAAGACCGAGACCAGGTTGCGGTGATCGATCCGCTGCAGGCCGTCGCGCTTGTCGAGGTTGGGGGCCTGCTTGGCCATCCAGATCGAGGTCGAGATCCCCACCNNCCTCCTCCCGGATCGCGACCTTGATCGCCCGGCCGACGCCTTCCGGCCCGAGCCTGGCCAGGTCCGGCGTCCCCGCCAGGTGCAGGGAGGCTTCGTCGATCGACATCCGGAGGACGTCCGGGCTGTGCCGCTCGAGGATCTCCATGAGCTGGTCGGAGGCGGCCCGGTAGAGGGGCGGGTTCGGCTCCCGGACCAGGATGCCCGGGAAGATCGCCTTCGCCTCGTAGACCCGCATTCCGGTCCTGATTCCGAGGTCGCGGGCCTCTCGCGAGGAGGACACGATGGTCGCGGCATCGGTGGCATAGGCGGCGATCGCCAGGGGCCGGTTCCGCAGCTCGGGTTCGTGCTGCTGCTCGATTGAGGCGAACGCACAGTTGAGGTCGACGACCAGCGTCATGGGCTCGGCGGAGTTGAGGCCGAGCTCCCCCGCCAGGTTCTCGCTCACAACGAGCAAATGTTCGCACACCGCCTCGCCGGCGACAAGGCGCGGCAGAATAGGTCGAAGTGCCCACGAGGAAGCTCGACCACGTACGCGCCTACTACGACGCCCGAGGCGAGAGCGAATGGCACCGGCTCGACAACCCCTACGAGGCGCCCGGAGCCCGCGTCCTCGACCTCGGCGGCGGACCCGGGAAGTGGACGATCTGGCTCGCCCAGAGAGGCCATCGGGTGGTGCTCGCCGACCTTTCGCCGAAGCTGCTCGAGATCGCCCGGCGCGAGCTGGCGGCGGCCGGCGTGGAGGCGGAAGCGGTGCTCGAGGTGGATGCCCGCGACCTTGGACGGTTCGCCGCGGGCGAGTTCGACGCGGTGCTCTCCCTGGGGCCCTTCTACCACTTGGTCGCCGCCGCGGACCGGGAGCGCGCGGTAGGGGAGGCGCGGCGCGTGCTCCGCCCCGGCGGCCTCCTGTTGGCGACCGTGATGACCCGCTACTCCTGGCTCCTGGGGGTGATCCTCGAGTCCGGCTCGGGCCGCGTGGCGGACGTTCGCCGCGCGCTCCAGGACGGCGTCTACCGGAACGACGAGCCGGGCCGCTTCACCGAGGCCTACCTCCACCGCCCCGCCGAGGTGGCGCCCTTTTTCGAGGCCGGCGGCTTCCAGACGGTGCGGATCATGGCCTCGCAGAGCTTCCTCTACCTCGCCCAGCAGCAGCTGGCGGATCTGCGCGAACGCGATGCCGAGGCGTACGAAGTGCTCCTCGACCTGGCCTACGCTGCGGCGACCGACCCGTCCATCCTCGGTCTCGCCGGCCACATCCTCTACGCCGGCCGAGCCACGTCGGCGACCGGCTAGCGTCCGGTCAGCTTGAGGAGGAGCGCGGTCGCCTCCCAGAAGACGTAGAGCGGGATCCACATGAAGAGCGGCGTGATCGGGTCCACGCCCGGCGTCATCACGTTGCTCAGCACGCCGATCCCGATCACCCAGTAGAAACGGTTGGCGTAGAGCCACTTCGAGGTGATGATCCGGAGCAGGCCGAGGGCGAAGACCACAACCGGCATCTCGAAGACGATCCCGAAGCCGAGGATCAGGAAGAGGATGAAGTTGAGGTAGTCGTCGCCGACCGGCAGGTAGACGAAGTCCTTGGGCGCGAAGGCCTGCAGGATCCGCATGAAGAGGGGCAACGAGAAGAGAGCGAAAGCGACGCCGATCGCGAAGAACACGATGGTCGCGACGACGAGCGGCAGCACCAGGCGCCGCTCGGTGCGGTGGAGGCCCGGGCTCACGAACCACCAGACCTGCTGGATCCAGACCGGCGCCGCCAGGACCAGACCGACGACGAGGGCGATCTTCAGCCCCAGGGTGATGCCACCGGTCGGTGTGAGGTAGGTGAGCTTCTGGACCCCCCCGCGCGCGATCAGGAACTGGAGGAGCGGCTGCCAGAAGAAGAAGGCGACGGCCGTGCAGAGTCCCCAGGCGATCATCGAGACGATGAGGACCCGGCGGAGCGCCTCGAGGTGCTCGAGGATCGTCATCCGGGACGCTTCGATGTCGTCCTGGCCCGCCGGGTCACGGCGCAGGACCCTATCGAGCATCGCCATCGCTAATTCTTCAGGCCGACCCGGTCAGGCCCTGGGTGCCTCGGGCGCGTCCTTCTTGGGCTCGACGGCGACCGGCGCTGCGGCGGCGGCAGCCGGCGGCTGCTCCACCGGTGAGATCGCGTCCTTGATGTCCGAGGTCGACTTGCGGAACTCCTTGATCGCGCCGCCGATGGCGCCGCCGATCTGGGGCAGCTTCCCGGGCCCGAGGATGATCAGCACGATTACCAGGAGCAGGATCAGTGGCCAGTGGCTGAAAATTCCCATCTCGTCGCGGATTCTCCCATGGCGGGCCCGGATCGGACCGCCGGCAAACTTGGACTGAGCTCTGGACGGTAGCGGGTTTAGGTCCAGAACGCCGTTACAGCGGCTTGCCGGAGCTCTGCGGCGGTGTCCTCCGGCCGGGTGTCGTTGACGTAGGTGCCGACCCCGATCTCGACCCCGGCGAGCTGCTTGAGCCGGTCGCTGCGGCGGTGCGGGGGATAGAACTCGAAATGGAGGTGCGCCGGGCAAGGCCATGCCACCTACCTCGGAACCCGGCTCGACCCCGCCTCCATGGAGGCGCTCCAACGCCAGGCCTGGCTTGACGCGGGGGTCGCTCCCGAGCTCGCCGCCCCGCCCGGCGTTGAGGCGGTCCGGCGGCGGACGGCGGAGGGCGGCTCGATCCTCTTCCTGCTCAACCACCGCGACGAGACCGTCACCGTGGCCGCGCCGGCCGGCTCGCGCGACCTTCTCAAGGGGTCCCCGGTGGGGACCGACGGCGTCCGCCTCGGCCCTCGTGATGTGGCCGTGCTCGACGAACTCGGTAACCTGACCGGCGAGAACCCTCAGCAGAAGTAGGAAGCCGCATGCCAAAAATCACCTACGTGGGAGCCGGTAGCTCCACCTTTGCCGCCCGCCTGATCAGCGACCTCGTCGCGACGCCCGGCCTGGAATCGGGGACGTTCGCTCTGGTCGACATCGACGCCGAGCGGCTCGAGCTCTCCCGGCTGATCGCGGAGAAGGTGGTCGCGCTGTCCGGCCGCGACTGGACTATCACCACCACGACCGATCGGACCGAGGCGCTGCCCGGCAGCCGCTACGTCATCAACTCGATCGAGGTCGCGGGCCTCGACAGCGTCGCGCCCGACTACGAGATCCCTCTCAAGTACGGCGTCGACCAGTGCATCGGCGACACCATCGGCCCGGGCGGCATCTTCAAGGCGCTCCGCACCGGGCCCGCCTGGCTCGACATCGTCGCCGATGTCGAGCGGCTGGCGCCGGGCGCGATCGTCATGAACTACCCCAACCCGATGTCGATCCTTACGCTGGCCGCGAGCCGCACCTCCAAGCTCCCCGTGGTCGGGCTCTGCCACAGCGTGCAGGGCACCTCCCGGCTCCTGGCCGGCCTCCTCGGCGTCCCCTACGAGGAGCTCGATTGGCGCTGCGCCGGGATCAACCACAACGCCTGGTTCACCAAGCTCGAAGCCCACGGCGAAGACCTCTACCCGCGCCTGCGCGAGCTCGCGCGCGATCCCCAGATCTATGAGCAGGACCCCGTCCGCTTCGAGGTCATGCTCCACCTGGGCGCCTTCGTGACCGAATCGAGCGGCCACTTCTCCGAGTACGTGCCCTACTTCCGCAAGCGGCCCGACCTGATCGCCAAATACATGCGCGACGGCTACCTGGGCGAGTCCGGGTTCTACGCCCACAACTGGCCGAGCTGGCGCCTGATGAACGCGGCCGTGGTCCAGGGCCTGGTCGATGGGAGCATCCAGCTCGAGCTCACGCGGAGCCACGAGTACGCCAGCTACATCGTGGAGGCGATGGAGCTGGACCAGCCGGTCGGGATCCATGGCAACGTCCGCAACGAGGGCTGGATCGAGAACCTCCCCGACGGGAACGTCGAGGTCGCCTGCCGGGTTGACGCTGCGGGCATCCACCCCTGCCGGTTCGGGCCCCTGCCGGAGCAGCTGGCCGCCCTCAACCGCGCCCACATGGCGGTCCACGAGCTGGTCGTCCAGGCACTCCTCGAACGCGACCGCGAGAAGGCCAGGCTCGCCCTGATGCTGGACCCGCTGACCGCGGCCGTCTGTTCCCTGGAGGAGATCAGCCGGATGTTCGACGAGATGTGGCAGGCCGAGCGCCCCCACCTCAGCGCCTTCGAGTAGTCCCTCAGGATCCGCCTGTGGCAGGCGGTAAGGCAGTGACCTGTGTTACTGCGCTTTTTACCGGGTCGTGGCCAGAATCCCTCCGACGATGGGACCCATGCGTCCGACGCCCGACGCGCCGGACGCCGTGGCCGGCACCGACCGGACCCTCCGGCTGCTCATCGTGGAGGATTCGAAAGCGGACGCGTGGCTGATTCAGCGCGAGATCGGCCGCGGCGGGTTTGCGGTGGCCATGACGCGCGTCACGACCGCAGCGCAGATGCGCGCGGCGTTGCGCGGCCACACCTTCGACCTTGTCATCTGCGACCACAACCTGCCAGGCTCGAGCAGCGACGAGGCCCTGGTGGCCTTCCGGGAAGCGAAGCTGGACATCCCTTTCCTGATCGTCTCCGGGGCGATCGGGGAGGAGACGGCGGTGGCGGCGATGCGGGCAGGCGCCAACGACTATGTGCTCAAGGGTCGGCTCGCCCGCCTGGTTCCGGCAATCGAGCGGGAGCTCGGCCAGGCCGCCGCGCGAAAGGCCGCACGCGACCTCCAGCGGCACCTCGCCGAAGCGCAGGCCCAAGCGCTGAACGAGGCGACCGAGCGAGCTCGCGTGTTCGAGGTGCTGCACGAGATCTCGACCGCCTCCAGCGGGGTCCTCGACGTGGCGAAGCTGGCCGACCTGACCGTCGAGGGCGCTCGCCGGCTGCTGGGCGGGGATGACGCCATGCTCCGCTGGTGGGACCCCGAGCGGAAGGTTCTCCATTTGCTGGGTAGGACCTACGGCCAGGACTGGGACCTCAACCTGGATGTCGAGCCCCGCCAGAGCCTGGTGGGCGAGGCCTTCCTCACCCGCAAGCCGGTCATCGACAACGACCAGCAGCGCCGGCGCGAATCGGCTGGCGGCCTGAAGAACAAGGAGGTCACCGCCTACCTCGCGGTGCCGCTGCTGGTCGCCGACCGGGCCGTCGGCGGCCTTGCCGTCAGCAGCAATGGAGACCGTCGCTTCACCGAAGCCGACGCGCAGATCCTCGGCCTGTTGGGAGCGCAGATCGGGGCGGTGATCGAGGCGGCCCGACTGAGCTCGGACCTCGTCGACAGCCTTGCCTTGCTCGAGCAATCACAGGAGGTCGGCGCGATCGGGACGTTCGTTGCCTGGCTCACGCCGGAAAAGGCTGGTCGCGATGAGTGGTCCCTAACCACGATCAAGATCTTCGGCTACACCGAGGAGAGTTACGACGGCACCAACGCAGCGTTCTGGAAGCGCATCCACCCCGATGACGTCGACCGCGTCCGGGCGGCCCAGGCGGAAGCCCATGAATCGGGCTCGATCTACGACATCAGCCACCGGATCGTGCGGCCCGACGGCGAGGTCAGATGGATCCACGAGCGGGCGGTCGCCCAGTCGGACGCCTCCGGGAAGTCGGTCCGCTTCCTCGGCGTCACCCAGGACATCACCGAGCAGGAGCTCGCCAGCCAGGCTCTACGGGAGAGCGCCGAACAGTTCACGGGTGCGTTCGAAGGCTCCGGCATCGGGATGGCGCTGATCAGCCCGGAAGGCATCTACCGGCTGGTGAACGACGCACTCTGCACCACCCTGGGCCGTCCTCGCGAGGAGCTCCTTGACAAACCCGCGCGAAGCTTCATGCACGAGCCCGACTTTCTCCCCCACGAGAGAGACTTCCGCCGCCTCATGGCCGGCGAGGAGACGAGCCTGGTTGTGGAGGGCCGCTATAAGCACCGCGACGGCCATCTCATCTGGGGCCGGCTCCACGTCTCGGTGATCCTCACCGACGGGGGCGAGATCAGGTTCTACGCCAGCCAGTTGGAGGACATCACCGAGAGCATCGCGGCGGTGGCCGCGCTGAAGGAGAGCGAGGCGCGCAACGCGGCGGTCATCGAGGCGACCCTGGACGCGATGATCGTGATCGACGCCGCCACCGTCGTGACGGCGTTCAACCCGGCCGCCGAGCGGATGTTCGGCTATGCCAAGGACCAGGTGATCGGCCGCGACATGGCCAGCCTGATCATGCCGGAGCGCTTCCACGACGCCCACCGCGCCGGAGTGCGGAGAAACCTGAAAGCCGGCCGGCCCGGGTTCCGCCGCCGGGTCGAGCTCGTAGGCCGGCGAGCCGACGGCAGCGAGTTCCCGATCGAGCTCTCGCTGTCGCGGCTGGAGACCGATGGCATGCCCTCCTTCTCGGGCTCGATCCGGGACCTGACCGACCGGGACAGGCTGAGCGAGAGCCAGGAGTTGCTGGCGCGCGTCGTGGGGGCCGCACCGGTGATCCTCCTCGCCTGTGACGCCGCCGGGGTCGTGACCGTGGCCCAGGGACGAGCCATCGAGCTGCTCGGCGTCGGGAACAGTCTCGCCGTCGGGGCGAACGTGTTCGAGGTGATGGCAGGGGTCCCCGAGTCGATTGAGCTGGTCCGCCGGGGTCTCGCCGGCGAGAGCTTTGCCGGCCCGATCCTCCTCGCCGGTCTCGACCTCTGGCTGGAGACGAGCTACGACCCGATCCGGAACGACGACGGGGAGGTGGTGGGAATGGTCGCCCTGGCGATCGACATCAGCGACCGCGTCCGGGGCGACGCCGCCCGCCTGGACAGCGACGCCAAGTCCAGGCTTGTCGCCATCGTCAACCACGAGCTGCGGACGCCCCTGAACTCAATCCTGGGCTTCGCGGAGCTGCTCAAGCTGGACAGGGTCGGACCCCTGACCGACAAGCAGAAACGCTACCTCGACAACATCGAGTCGGCCGGCCGTCACCTCCTCGCGCTGATCAACGACTCCCTGGACCTTTCCAAGATGGCCGCCGGAAAGATGGACCTGGAGATCGTCCCGATGGGCATCGCCGCGATCGTCGAGGAGGCCGCCGAACAGGTTCAGCCACTGGCCGCCGAGAGCGGGCTCGAGATCCAGTTCGATTGCCCGGAGGAGCTCTGGGTGGAGGCCGACCGGCGCCGGGTTCTCCAGATCCTCTGGAACCTGCTCTCCAATGCCATCCGCCACACCCCCGCGGGCGGGAAGATCGGCATCCACTGCCGCGGCAACGGAAGCGCGGTCGAGATCGTCGTCATCGACAGCGGGGTCGGGATGGCCGCCGACCAGCTGACCCGGATCTTCGAGGACTACAGCCAGGTCGGCGTGCAGGCCGACGGCACCGGCCTCGGCCTGCCGGTGAGCCGGCGTCTCGCGCAGCTGATGGACGGCGACGTCCAGGTCGTCAGCGCGCCGGGAGCCGGCAGCAGCTTCACGATCACGCTCCCCGCCACCAAGGCACCACCGGAGGACTAAACGATGAGAGAACGAGCGCTGTCGGTCGTGATGCTGCTGATGGGCATCCTGATCGTGATCGGGAGCACGGTCAGCACCTTCGCGACGAGCATCTTCCCGTTCGACAAGCTGCTCGGAATCAACGCGTCGGTCGCCGGCGTGGTCTTCGGCGTCGGAATGGCGGTCGCATCCTTCGACCCCGAGGCGAACCTGAGCTGGATCCGGATGGGGATCATGTACGCCATCCTCCTCCTCGCCTACCAGGTAGCGTTCGGCCTCGTCGTCGGCGTCCCACTGAACTGGGGACCGATCCTCATCGGCATCCTATTTGCCGGCGCCCTCTTCTTCCTCCACCCGCGGGGGACAGAGCTGATGCCGACGGCCCGCGTGATGGCCGCGGGCGAAACGCACTGGCGGCACTAGCGAGGGCGTGCTTTGGGGATTGCGGGGTGCGGAATGGGCTACCGAAACGGAACCACAAAGTATCGATGGCGCTTGCTGAGCGCCACATGTGGCCGATGAAAATTGGGGCCGTGGTCGCTCCTCGTCGCCCCCTCCCCGGCTTCGCCGGTACTCCCCCGCCAAGCGGGGGAGAGATTTTTGGTGGGGGAGTCCGGCCGCAGGCCGGGAGGGGCCTAACGATGCATTCGATGACGTTCGTATTTTCATCTCAGGCACCAGGGGTACAGAGACGCACGAGAGGAAGAGGTTCTTGTACCTGAATCGTCTCGGCAGTTCCGAGATGAGGAATCGGTTCGGGCTAGGCGGGCGCTTTTCTTGCGAGACCTCCCGCTGGGTTGCGGCCCGCCGCCCTGAGGAGGCGGTCCTCGAGGCCCGCGGCGAGCTCGGCGATGGTTCCCAGCGAGGCCGCCTCCGGATCTGACTGGGCGAGCGGGACGCCGCTGTCGACGGCCTCCATGATGTCGGAGCTGAAGCCGATCCTGACATCCGGCCGGCGGCCGAGGATCTCGGCCGCGTCCTCGGAGGTGACGTCGGGCCGGTTCTGGTCGAGGATCAGCAGCTGGCGGCTCGGCGGCACCTCGAGCCGGGCAAGGAGCCTGAGCAGCTCGGTTGTCGCTGTGAGCTCGGCCCTGGTCGGTCCGGTGACGACCCAGACCAGGTCGGCGCTGTCGACGGCGGTGAGGATGTGTTCGCTGAGGATCGGCGGTGCGTCGACCAGGATGTACTGGAAGCGATCGCGAAGGTTGGTCAGCGCGAGCTGGATCGAGGGCACGCTGACCAGCTGGCCGTGCTCGGGCCGGTCGGCGGCGCGGACCAGGCCGGGGCCTCCGGGCGATGCCGAGATGAACTTGGTGAACATGGCCTCGGTCATCTGCTCGGCCGGCTGGAGGGCCAGGTCGGCGAGCGAGAGCCGGGTCTTGAGCCCCAACTGGAAGGCGGCGTTGCCGAAGCCGAGGCTCAGGTCCATCAGACAGGCGCCGGTGGCCGAGATGCGCTGCAGCAGGCAGGCGAGGTTGACGGCGAGGGTGGTGCTGCCTGCCCCACCCTTGGCATGCATGAAGAGGATCACCCCCGCCGAGGGGTCGTTGACGTCGGTGTCGCGGCTGCGCTGGAGCAGCGCCTCGATCTTGGCTCCGAGCACGGAGAGGTCGATCGGCTTGCCGACGTAGTCGTCGGCTCCCTCCGCATAGCCGGCCAGGATCTCCGTCGGCTCGGTGAGGCCGGAGAGCATGATGATCGGGATCCGGGCCAGCTTGTGGTGCGAGCGAAGCCGCCGGCACAGCTCGAGGCCGTTCATCTCGGGCATGTTCACGTCGGTGATCACGAGGTCGGGCATCCCCTCCCGGATCAGCTTCAGCGCCTGCATCCCGTTGGCGGCCACGCCGACCCGGTAGCCGGCCTCCTCGAGGAAGGTCGCCAGCAGCACCCGGTTGAGCGGGTCGTCCTCGGCGATCAGGATCTCGCGCTTGCCCGGCCGTGCGGCAGCCGCGTCCGCCGAGGTCATGGCGTGGGGTCCAACCGGGGCATGTTTGCGACCGCACAGTAGCAAAGGCATTGCGCGAGCGGCAGCGTCCGCGAGCCGCGATGGGAGCCGCGGCCCGGATTCATTCGATCAGGGCGCTGGCGTCGGTGCTGATCGTCAGGCTGCCGAAGCTGCTCTTCAGGAAGGGCGTGATGAACTGGTACAGGTAGGTTGCCTGGATCCGCACCAGGCTACCGGCGGCAACGCAGGTCGCCTGGGTGTAGCCCGCCTGGGGCTGGAACGCACCGGCCGCCGCGCTCCACTCCCCGCAGAGGGTGGCGGCACCGGCTCCCGGCAGGAGGTAGCTGATGGTCAGGTGGGAGTCGTCGTTGGGCACCCGCGCGGGGACCGCGGTCAGCACCAGGTTGCCCTCGATCGTGTTCCCGGCGGGGGCCGCCGCCGCGGTCCAGGCGGTCGGGTGGGCCGCCGCGTAGCGGGCCGCCACCCGGGTCGCCGCGTAGGCGCTCACGCGGCCGGCGAAGAGATATCCGAAATCGACCGTGCCGAGGACGAAGACCAGCATCAGCATTGAGACCAGAGCGAACTCGACCATCGCTTGGCCCTCATCGCCGGAGGGGTTTCTTTCCGCCTTCCTCACTGCGTCAGCTTGATCCCCGTGCTGCCGGTGCCGTAAGAGGACGTCGCCGAGCGGGTGGCGTTGAAGGTGCTGTTGTTGAGCATCGAGAGGCTTCCGGCGACGACCTGCCCGAAGCTGATGGTATCGCCGACGATGGTGTCGGCCAGCGGCTGGACAAGCGTGTACCAGGTGCCCGTCACGCTGACGGTCGAGGTGGCGAAAGTGTTGGTGGCGACGTTGTTGCGGTCAGCGAAGACGGTGAGCCCGGTGTACGTCCCGGATGCCGGCGGGGAGAGAGTCAGGCTCCCGCCGGTGGCGCCGACGGCGCAGGCGGCCGGATAGAGGGGACAGCCAAGGAAGATCGTCACCCCGGCGCCGATGACGGTGCCGCCGTTGACGTTCAGCTGGCCGGTGATCACGAAGGTGCCGGGGTTCAGGGTGAGCGTCGAGCCGAGGTTCACGGTGATGATGCCGTAGACGCCCGGCGCCAGGGTCGAGGCGCCGCTGGGTGCGGTGAAGTTGGCGCTGCTGCCCGCTACGACCGGAAGCGGGATCGCGGCTAGCGGATCGGCGATCGCCGTCGCGCCCGTCACCGGGGCGGGTGTGATGGTGCCCGTGCCTTTTACGACGGTGCCGACGACGGCGATCGAGGGCGCCGTCAGGGACGCGCCGTTGCTCTGGGTGAAGGCCCCCGCGCCGTTGGAGTTCACCTGGAGGGGTCCGCCGGTGATGGTCATGATGTCGTTGTTCCGCTCAGCCAGGGTCGTCCCGGAAGCGACCATGAGGCAGACTGCGCAGCCCGCCGCCGCCGCACCCCCACCGCTCGACTGGGCCTCGGCGGTCGCGGTCAGGAGCAGGGTGGAAACGCCGAGCGCGGCCAGGAAGTAGGTCCGGTGGCTGTCGGCCACGACCGCTCGTATGGTGACCACGGAGGCGGTGATCGTCGTCGGGCTGTCGCTCGAGTCGAGGTAGCTCATCGTCAGGTCGGTGGCCGGCAGGGGAACCGCCAGCAGCACCTGTTGGGCGCGGGTGGTCGCGGCGCTGGTGGCGGAACCCTTCGAGATCGCGTAGGCGCCGGCCAGGGCGGCCCCGTCGGCGGCGGCGCGGACGGCCTGCTGCTCGTTCGACGCCTCGCCGCCGTCCACGACCAGGCCGACGAACCCGATCAGGGCCGTGATCAGCAGTGCCGCCAGGACGAGCGACTGGCCTCGCTCGCCTCGGCGACCCCTCACGCCGTCACCGGCATGACCGCCACCGCCCTGACGGTCACCGCCGTGCCCACCCCTGGACCGAGCAGGCCGGTTACCAGCGAGTAGGCGTTGGTGAGCGTCACCCGGACCATGCTGCCGGGTACCACACAGGTCGCCTGGCTGTACGCGCCCGCGGCGACGAAGGCGGCGCCGCCGGCGCTGTAGTGGCCGCAGAGGGTCTGGGTGGAGCCGCTGACGTCGAGGTACTCGATCAACAGGTGCGAGTCGTCGTTGGGAAGCAGCGAGGTCCCGCCCGCCGCCCGAACCTGTCCCTCGATCGTGTTCGACGCGGGGCTCGCATTGGCGCTCCAGGAGCTGGAATGGAGCGAACCCCAGCGGGCGCCCGACCGGGCGGCGTTGGCGAGCTCGAGCTTGTGAGAGAAGAGGTAGCCGAACTCGACCACGCTTCCCAGGAGCAGTGCGAGGACCACCGAGACCAGGGCGAACTCGACAAGGGCCTGGGCGCGCTCCGAACCGAACGGGTTCGCAAAACCTAAAGCAACGGGGAGATTCTATTCGCCGGGTGTTGCGCCCGTTTGCGGTTTCCCGGATACTGGCGGCCGAACTCGGCTCTCCACGTCGCCAGGCCATTTCTGAAATGAGCTCCCGCAAACACTGTTCCAGCGCGCTGGCCGTGATCGCCGGACTGCTCCTCGCCCTCCTGCCGGTGGGCGCGCACGCCGACACGCTGGGCGACCTCGAGGCACAGATCCAGCGCTACCAGAACCAGCTGGCCCAGATCAACTCGACGGCAATTGGCGTGCAGGGCCAGATCGCCGACACCCAGGCCCGGATCGATCGCCTGCAGGCGGTCCTCGGCACCCTCAACAGTCAGCTCCTGGAGAACAACGCGCGGCTGAGCGCCAACCAGGCCCGCCTCGACGCGTTGGTGGCTCGGGAGGCCGCGCTGAGCGACCAGCTCGCCAGGACCCAGCTCCGGCTTGACGAGCGGCAGGCCGCCTTCTCCTCCGAGGTCCGCGTGCTCGACAAGGTGGAGGCGCGGAACGCCTTCGGTCTCCTCCTGACCAGCCACAGCTTCGGCCAGTTCATGCAGCGGCTCTCCGACGTCAAGCAGGCGGCCGACGGCGCTCACCAGACCGCGATCGCCCTCCGCTTCGACCGGGACACCTTCGCCGCCCAGCGGGATGAGCTCGACCGTGAACGTGGCGAGCAGGCCCTGATCGTCGCCAAGATCGAGGAGCAGCGACAGGCGCTGGAGCGGGAGTACGCGATCCAGAGCTCGATCACGCTCCAGCTCTACGGCCTCCAGGGCAGCCTCGGCCGCCAGCAGTCGGACCTCGTCAACCAGGCGGGCGCCGTCAGCGCCAGCATCGCCGGCGTCGAGGCCGAGCTCCAGTCGCTGCTCGCCTTCTCCCACGGCCAGGGCGGCAACATCGTCCCGCCCGAGTACCTGGCCAACGGGTGGGGCAACTACTACAACCAGCGCGACGCGCGCTGGGGCAACGTCTACCTCGGCAGGACCTCGTACGAGGTGTGGGAGATCGGCTGCCTGCTGACGAGCGTGGCGATGGTCAACTCCCACTTCGGCTACCCCAACGTGACGCCGGGCGTGATCGCCGCCAACCCGGCCAACTTCACCTCGGGCGGCCTGCTCTACAACTTCGCGCTGAACGTTCCGGGACACCCGGCGACGATCAACAACAGCCCGAGCCGGGCGTGGATCAACCAGGTGCTGGCGGCCGGTGGGACGGTGATCGTGGGCATGTACATCCGCACCGGCGGGACCCACTTCGTGGTGATCGTCGCCCAGAACGGGCCCTACGACTACTGGATCAACGACCCCTGGGTCGAGAACTCGATGCACGTCTCATACCTGGGCTCGCCGGTAACCGGCCCGATCTACGACGCGATCGGCTATTACCCCTAGCGGCAATTCTTGCCTCCCCATTCATGGGGAGATGGCGCCGCGAAGCGGTGCCGAAGGGGCTTTCTCCGACCAATTCCGGTAGAAGGTTCTTTCCGCTGTCGCCGGTGAACACCCCTCCCCTCCTCGCCCGGCGAGGAGGACCTCCCCACTGGCGTGGGGAGGCAAGTCGGGGCCTAGCGGCCCCTCGTCTCCGTGGTCTCCGAGCGCCAGCCCTCCACGCCCTTGGAGAGCTTGGCGGGCGTCGTCTCCGACTTGATCAGGTACTCCAGCGCGCCGAGGTTGAGGCCTCGTTCGACGAGCTCCTGCTCCGAGTAGTTGGAGAGGATGACCACCGGGATGTCCTTCGTGTCGGGATCGCCGCGAAGCTCCTCCAGCACGGCGAAGCCGTCCATCTTGGGCAGGCGGATGTCCAGGAAGATCATGTCCGGCCGCGAATCCTTGGCCATCTTGAGACCCACCTCGCCGTCCGGAGCCACCGTCACCGCATAGCCGTCCAGCTCCAGCTTCAACTTGTACATCTGGGCGACCGCGGGGTCGTCCTCGACGAACAGAACGCGGACCTCTTCGTCTCTAACCTGATAATCCACCGAATGTCCTCCACACCAAGAGTCGGCCAGTCAAAACGTACACCAACCAGGGCCGATGTGGAGTTTCTCCCGACCGTCGCGGGCTGTCTAACCGCCGAATCTTTGGTGATAGCTCTGATGTTACGTTTTTCGAACACGTTTTCGGGCTGTACAGGGGCCGCCGAGAGTGTATATTCACCGGCCATGCCCGCCCTCCAAGAAGCCCGTGACTGTCCACCGGTGAACGCCTAGAATGGCCGTCGTGGCAGGCGGGGTGGTGGATCATGACGCTCGTTTCCAGCGGGCCATCGAGCTCATCGGCAAGCGCTGGACGGGGGCGGTCGTGAAGGCCCTGATGGCCAAGCCGGCCCGGTTCAACCAGCTCCTGGCTGGTATTCCCGGCATCAGTGACCGGGTCCTCACCGAGCGCCTCCGGGAGCTCGAGCAGGAGGGCCTCGTCGAGCGGCTCGTCGATCCGGGCCCTCCGGTTCGCGTCAGCTACCGGCTCACCGCCCGGGGCCGCGCCGTGCAGCCGATCCTGGGAGCGATCTCGGAGTGGGCCGACAACTGGCTGGTCGGCGGCACCGTCTCGGTAGCCAGCTGATTCGAGCCCGGGGAAACCCGTCTCCCCGCCCTCGAAAAAGGCCCCCTACGACCCGCTGCTACCCTAACTAGGCCATGCCCCTGGGCGATCTCCTGCGCCGTCGTCCGGGCGACTCGCCTCCCTGCCCGGCGTGCGGCGCGGCGGTTCCGTCCGGCGCGACCTACTGCCCCACCTGCGGCGTTCGCCTCGACGACCCGGAGTCGCTGCCGCTGCACGTCGTCGACCGCACGACCAAGCTCTTCAACGAGCGCTTCGTCCGCCCGATCCTGGAGGACGAGCTCGCCCGCGGCAACCGCTACGGCCGCTGGCTGGGCGTGCTGCTGGTCGAGCTGCGGACGCAGAACGACTACGGCTCAGGGAACCCCGACGGCCTGAAGGCGATCGTCGACACGCCGGGGCTGCTGAAGCGGATGCCGGCACAGTTCGTGGTCCTCCTCCCGGAGGCGGAGATGTCGGGCACGGCGCACACCGCGAACCGCCTCATGGAGACCGTCAGCGAGGCGCTCAAACCGGTCGACCTGAAGGTCGCCATCGGCCTCGTCTGCGTCAACCCGGCCAAGCGGTTCCGAGCCGGCGCGGTCATCGAGGCGGCGTCGCGCAGCCTCCGGACCGGGCGCCCGGAAGTCCTCGGACGCTAGCCGGAGTTGTTCGACCTTTTCACCGTCCGTCACGGCGAGACGGAGTGGAGCAGGGCAGGCCGCCACACCGGTTTGACGGACGTCCCGCTCCTCCCGGAAGGCGTGGAACGCGCCCGCAGCCTCCGGCCGCGGCTGGCCGGGGAGCGCTTCAGCCGGGTCTTTTCGAGCCCCCTCCAGCGCGCCCTCCAGACCGCCCAGCTGGCCGGCTTCCCGGAGCCGGAGCCGGAGCCGCTGCTCGTCGAGTGGGACTACGGCGATTACGAGGGCATCACCAGCCGCGAGATCCACGAGACGCGGCCGGATTGGGACCTCTGGCGGGACGGCTGCCCGAACGGTGAGTCGATAGGCCAGGTGCGGAGCCGGGCGGCGCGGTTCCTGGACAGGCTCGACGAAATTGCGGAGGGCCCCGTGATCGCCTTCAGCCACGGGCACCTGCTGCGAGTGCTGGCCCTCGTCTTCCTCGACCTGCCCGACGGCGCGGGCGCCCGCCTGAACCTGGAGACGGCCGCCGTCTCGGTGCTCCGCCGGGCGACGCAGGGGAACCTGCTCGAGCTCTGGAATGACACCGGGCACTTGCCCGGCCAGCCCGCCTAGCTCAAACTCTGGGCCAGATGTCTGCCCTCACCCACGGCTTCCTGCTCCTGGTCGGCTTCTTCCTGATCTTCTCCGGGGTCGGGCTGGCGGTCTTCCCCCGCGCTTTCGGCTGGCTCGCCGGACCGGGTGCGAGCCGCCCGACCGCACGCCAGTGGACCCGCTACCAGGGGCTCGGCTTCATGCTCCTCGGCTCCGCCTTCGTGCTCGCCGCCGGGGCGCGGTCCGGCGACCTCGTCCCGACCGTCGTGCTGGCGATGGTCGCCTGCCTGCTCTTCGCGATGGCCGTGCTCCGCCGCCAGCAGGAGCGCGAGGCGCGCCAGCGCCCCAAGTTCTGAACGCCCGCAGCCTCCTCTTCATCTCGGAGGCCGAGGCACACCGCCTCCTCGACCTCGACCTGCTCATCGACCGGCTCGCCGACGCTTTCGTCGCCCTGAGCGGGGGACGAGCCTCGGTTCCGGCGCGGATCGCGGCGCGCAGCGCGGACGGCCTGCTGGGCGCGATGCCCGGATACCTGGAGGGCATCCTGGAGACCAAGCTGGTCTCCGTCTTCCCGCACAACCACGATCGCGGTCTGCCCTCTCACCAGGCGCTGATCGCGCTCTTCGATGCCGCCGACGGCAGCCCGCTGGCGGTCATCGACGGCACCCACATCACGGCTGCTCGGACGGGTGCCGCGACGGCGGTCTCGAGCCGCGTCCTCGCCCGGCCCGATGCGCGGGTCCTGGCCGTGCTGGGGGCGGGGGTGCAGGGCCGCTCCCACCTCCAGGCGCACCTGCGCATTCGCGACTTCGCCGAGATCCGGATCGCCAGCCGCGATCCGGGCCACGCCCGGGCGCTGGCCGCCGAGCTCGGCGCGACCGCCGCCGCCTCCTTCGAGGAGGCGGCCCGGGGTGCCGACGTGGTCTGCTTCTGCACCGACGCCACGGCCCCCTTCAGCGAGCCCGCCTGGTTCCGGCCCGGCGCCCACGTCACGTCGGTCGGTTCCTCGGCCGGCGGCCCGGAGCTCGACCCGGGCACGATCGCCGCTGCGAACGTCCTCGTGGTCGAGCATCGCGACGCGTTCAAGCCCTACCCGGGCGGCGCCCACGAGCTGCAGGGCCTCGACCCCGCGGCCGCGGTGGAGCTGGGCGAGGTGATCTCCGGCAGCCGTGCGGGTCGGACGTCGCCCGAGCAGCTGACCGTCTACAAGTCGATGGGCCATGCGGTCGAGGACGCGGTGGCGGCCGACCTCGTCTACCGCGCTGCCCGCGCACAAGGCGCCGGCATCGAAGTAGCGCTCTAGCCCGCGCGGTGCGGATTGTCGATGCGGCGGGCGTTGAAGGCGCCCAGGAGGCCCGCGGGGCGGTCGTCGTGATCGATGTCTTCCGCGCCTTCACGGTCAGCGCCTACGCCCTGGCCGGCGGGGCGCGTGAGGTCATTTACGCGGCCGACCTCGAGCGGGCCCGCGAGGTCGCCGCGAGCATCCCGGGCGCTGTTCTCTGCGCCGAGGTCGACGGGCTGCCCGTTGAGGGAGTCCCGATCAGCAACTCGCCGACGATGATCGCCGCAGCCGACCTGGCCGGACGAACCCTCGTCCAGCGCTCCAGCGCCGGCGTCCAGTCGCTGGCCGCGGCGACCGGTGCCGAGCACCTCTTCGCAGCCGGCCTCGTCGTCGCCGGCGCCACCGCACGGGAGGTGCTGGCGCTGGAGCCGGAGCTGATCACCCTGGTCGCGAGCCGGCCTGACCACCCGGAGGACGGCGCCTGCGCCGCCTACCTCGCGGGGCTGCTCGAGGGTCGGACGGCGGACCTCGAGGCGCTCCTCGCGCCACTCCGGGCCTCCAGCCGCTTCGCGGAGCTGGCGCAGGGCGGTGTGCCCGGCTTCCCGGCGACCGACCTCGAGCTGGCGCTCGCCGTCGACCGGTTCGACTTCCCCCTCCCGGTCGAGAGAGCCGGCGACGGCCTGCTCCGGGTCAGGCGTTCGCCGTAGCCCGCTCCCAGTAGCGGACCGGGTGCTCGACGCCGTGGTTCTCCTCGTAGCGCGCCCACGCCGACAGGTAGAGGGTCCGCATCTGATCGTCGATCTCGCCGACGACCTTGTCGGAGAGACCGGCCGAGCGGAGCCGCTTGGTCAGCGATTCGATCGCAAAGTCGCGCGCCTCGAGCGGGTTGACCCGCATCGGCTCGGGCACCTCCGAGATGTCGTCGAAGGGCAGCTTCTCGTCCGGCCCGACGACCACGTCGACAGCGTCCGGGAGGAGGTCGTAGATCTTCCTGGCGATGACCCGGGCCATCTCGGGGTTCTCCTTCACCCGCCGGCGCAGGGCGAGGACGCCGAACCCGATATGCCTCGACTCGTCGCGGGCCACGGCGGTGAAACCGCTGACAAAACCGGGCAGGATCCCGACCTTGCGGAGCAGGCGGAGCACCGTCCGCTGGCCGCCAAGGGCCAGGTAGCCCTCGATCACCAGGTGGTAGGTCACGATCGCGTTCACGAAGGCGACCGGGTCCTTGGGGTCGAGCCGGCAGGCGTCGATCGCGTTGATGAGCTCGACGTCGAAGATCCGCCGGTAGCCGGCCCGCGTCTTGGGCCGGAACTCGAGCATCGCGGTGTGGATGCCGCCCTCGTGGCCGAGCACCTCGGCGAAGAAGCGCTGGAAGAAAACGGTATGGCGGGCCTCGTCGGCGACCTGGGTGGCCAGGAAGATCCGCTCGTCCTCCAGCGGCGCCGCGTGGAGAACCGGTGCCAGCGTGTCGGTGACGATCTGCTCGCCGACGAAGAAGAGGATCATCGTAGAACGGAGCGTCTTCTGAACGGGCCCTGGGATGTTCGCCCACTGCGCCTTGTCGGCGCCGAAGTCGAGGTCGGACACGGCCCACTGCTGGGTCTCCCAGCGGTGGTAGAAGGAGGAGCTGTCGAGCTCCGGGTCGAGGAGAGCGTCCATCTGGGTCGTCACGTCCTCGACGGAGACGTTGACGAGCTCGCGGAGGGGAGTCTGCTCGACACGGCGGATGGCCTCGAGGGTGACGTCACTCATAGGGATCAAGGTAATCGGTAGATCCATTCCCGCCGGCCGTATTTGGCGGCCGCCAGGCCGTTGGCCGCCTCGAGCTCGGACGATTCCAGCCGGCCGGGGGTCGCTCCGGAGGCCGCCACCAGCGCCGCCACCACGTCGCGGCGACTGAGTCCGAGCAGGGTGTCGAGGGGCGAGACCTGCTTCGGGGCGCTGCGAACTCCCCGGTCGGAGACCGCCGGCCGGCCGATGCGGATCAGCTCGAACAGGAGCGCCGGGTCCATCGAGTAGGCCATTGTCACGTGGTGCAGAAGCGCCCCGCGGCGCCGCGCCTGGGCCGCTCCGGCGATCTTGCCGGCCGGCGAGACGATGTCGTTGATGGGCCGGTAGCCGGCGTCCACCCCCAGCGAGCGAAGGGTCTCCACCGCCCAGCCATCGAGGTGGGCGAAGGAGTCGACGAAGGACATGCCGGCGACCGGCGCGGCCGGCATCGCGATCGACCAGGTGATGGTGCGGCCGGGCTCCGCCAGCATGGTGCCGCCGCCCGAGAGCCGGCGGACAATGGTGAAGCCGCGCCGCTCCACGGCGGCCAGGTCGAGCTCGTTGGCGACCGCCTGGTTAGAGCCGAGGACGAGCGTGGGCTCGGTCCAGCCCCAGAAGCGGAGCAGCGGCGGCCGCCTCCCGGCGGCGACAGCGTTGAGGAGGACTTCGTCGAGGGCCATGTGCACGGCCGAGGGGAGGTCGAGCTCGGCGACCATCTCGAGACCGGGTACCGGGATCGCCACCATTCAGTACGGCACCGTACCGCTATCGCCGCGCACTGCTATCAGCGCCCTTTCACCAAGTGACGGTGGACTGACCGGCAAAGCTGACTGCGGCGTTGTGTATGCTGACGCCCGGATGGAAGAGACCAGACCAGTCGTCCTGCTCGTCGAGGACGACCACAGCACCGCCCACCTCTACTCGATCAAGCTGCGGATGGACGGCTACCGGGTCGACATCGCCAACGACGCCGCGACGGCCAGCCTCCTCTTCGACCGCTCCCGACCGGACGTCGTCTGCGTCGACTCCCGGCTCCCGGACGGCAGCGGCCGCGACGTGGTGACCTCAATGGTGGGCCGCGGCTCCGCCGTGGTGCTCCTCACCAACGACCAGGAGTCCTACGAGCGGCCCCCC
>WNFM01337423.1_pt2 | contig 21509 bp, 15 predicted proteins | sample 5400271 | NCBI WGS metagenome assembly WNFM01 (sample SAMN13153352, study PRJNA577476) | soil metagenome | isolation source: 60 cm saprolite on Douglas fir-dominated hillslope | place: USA:California | collected 2013-09-17
CCACCTTCATACAGGGCGCGCTGCATACTCAGCCGTGATGTAGCCTCCGCGAGTGTTGCCTGAGCCGCTGCCGTTTTTTTGGCGCCTATTCTCTTTTCCTCGTCACGTGCACCTCTCAGGAGACGGATCCTTGCTTGACGTGTACCATCAGCCTCCGCGAGTGCGGTCTGTAACATAGCGTTCAGGTCATCACAGGCAATTTCCCCCATGAGGGTCCCTTTCGTTACGAACTGATGCTCTTTCACGTAAATTGCCTTCAAGACACCATCGGCGGCAGCTCCTATCTGAGTTGTGTCCGAAAGCCCCTCTACTCTTCCCGTAGAGGCGAATACCACCATGGCACCGTTGTCCGAGGGTGTCTGATGATCCTGCACTGTCTTTCTGTCCCGTGAACTTCCGAAGAACGCGGCACTAGCAATGACGAGGACCATTGCCAGAAGACCGCTGCCCAATTTGCTGTACGCGCTCAAGCGTGCTGCCCCTGTGCTTCTTGCTTAATTTGGCCGTCACTCAGGGTGATTGTGCGATCGGCAAATTCTTTCCATCGTGGATCGTGGCTGACGACAACAATTGTTCTTCCATTCTGATCAACCTGGCCGCGGAGGATTTGACAGATATTCCTCCCCGCTTCGGCATCCAAAGAGGCTGTCGGCTCATCCGCGAGAAGAATAGGAGGGCTTCCCGCCAGCGCGCGTGCAATTGCAACCCGCTGCTTTTCTCCAGGACTGAGTTCGTTGGGCTCCAGATTTAGCTTATCCCCCAAGCCAAATTGAAGGAGTAGGTCTCGTGCCATTGCCATTCTGTCAGCTCTTTTACCATCACGAATTTCAAGACCAAGTGCAACATTGTCGATTGCCGAAAGCGAGTGCAAGAGTCGAAAAGCTTGGAAAACGAAGCTTATCTTTTTTCGACGGAGCACCGTCTTCTCAGCCCCGCTCAGTTCATTTACGGCGACGCCGTCGACAAACACCGTCCCCTCGTCGGGTGATAGTAGGCAGCCGAGAAGAGATAGTAAGGTGGTCTTTCCACTCCCAGAATGCCCCATAACCAACGAAAGCGTGCCGCGCTCGAACGTCACTGAAACGCCCCGTAGCGCGCGCACTCGTGCGTCCCCCTCGCCGAACGAGATACGGGCATCCTCAACGGCTAAGAACTGGTCAGGCACGGAACACCCGTCCCGGGTCAACTGTAAGCGCGCTTCGAACGGAAGCGACAGATGCCAATGAGCACATCAGCAAACTCAACATAACCATGATCACAGGTAGCCACCACGGAGTATGAATCCACGGAATCAGAGATCTTGCGTATTTCATAGCTGGAACCACCGCGAACAGGCCCAAAATGCTTCCTGCCGCGCCGCAAATTAGAGACTGCCAAAGGACGATGCGAGCCACAAACACTCGAGAGGCTCCAAGAGCCTTCAATGTCGCATATTCTTCTATGTTCTCCATCGTGTTCGCATAAATTGTTTGCGACACCACTACAAGGCCTATCAGAAATCCCAAAACCGCTGCGGTCAGAATCGCGCTCCCAGCACCGGTCTTAATCACCCAGTACATGCGGGACTTGTGAGCGAACTCTTCACGCGTGAGAATGTCGACCTCCGGCAGACGTTGCCTGAGATTCTTTTGGACATCCGAAACTGAGTACTCCTTGCTAACTCGCAAGAGGACATACATGCCATCTTCAGGACCGGCACCCAGATAACGGGCCGCATTCCGATACGACGTGAAAAGAGAAGGGACGCCAAGAAATCCGCCAAAGCCTTCAATCTCATGTTCAATGTTGGCACGGTGCCCATTTATCTCGACTTCTGCCGGTAGTGACGCCACCTCAATCAGATCTCGGTCACTTGCATCATAGACAACCGAATCCGGCGACCTACTTTCGGTTGTTTCGGTTAGATCGGGAACCGGGAAGTGCTTTCCTAAATTGGAATCCGCACCAACAAGCGCTACAACCTGTTGTTTTCCATTCGGCTTTCGGTAGACGGCGAATGCCATACACGCTCGGCCCGTTTCCACCACACCTGGTACGCCGGCAGCCATTTCCCGCACTCGGTCTTCCAGGGTTGCTCCGAATTCGAAAGCCTGCACTCCTCTGGCGGTTATCCAAATATCGAAGTCACTCGCATCTATAAACCTGGAAGCGGCCTGCAGAAATCCGACTAAGAGACTGCCTTGGAATACCATTAGAAAGACTGCAAAGGAAACTCCGAGCACCGTCGTCAAGAAACGGGCTCGGTCATGGCAAATGTTCTTCCAAGCTAAGTTCATGCGTTACCTGTGTAAGCACTTGTACCCAATGAGACAACGCTCCTAACCCATGCGGTTACCACGTCGGCTGTTCTGCTAACAGTGATCCCGCTTCGTTCGCTGATAATGGCTTGGAAAAATAGTATCCCTGTCCATACTTGCACTGCAGTTTCTTCAGCAACACTAGTTGCTCAATTGTTTCTATGCCCTCGGCAATAACATCCAAGTGAAGATTCAAAGCCATGGGAAAAATTGTTCGCGCAATTTCGGTGTCTTCCCCGGTGCCAATACTGCTGATGAAGGAACGGTCAATTTTTAAGGTGTCGAGCGGAAAACGGTGCAAGTAACTCAAAGAGGAATACCCAGTGCCGAAGTCATCGATGGCCAAGCTGATGCCAAGCGACTTGATTTCCTGCAGCATCTCAACCGCTGCGGAGGGATCGCCCATGACAGTACTTTCTGTGAGTTCCAGCTTCAAGGCTTGCGGAGGCAGCTTGAGTTCATGCAATAAACTTCCTATGTCCTGGACCAGGTTCGCTTGCAGAAACTGTTTAGGAGACAGATTGACACTCATGGTTAGCTGGGAATAGGCGCTATAAGCTGCCCTCCATTCGGTCATCTGCCGGCACGCCTCCCGCAAATTCCACCAACCCAAATCGCGAATAAGCCCGGTTTCTTCCGCAACCATGATGAATTCTTCTGGTCCAAGGAGTCCCCGCGTTGGATGCTGCCAACGTAGCAAAGCCTCAAAGCCAACAATCTGTCCCGCAGCGAGGGAAACGATGGGCTGGTAAACATTGTGAAACTCTCCGTGTTCGAGCGCGCGACGCAGATCCATCTCCAATTGCAGACGAGCCACGACACTGGCCCGCATATCTGCATCGAATATTTCGTAACGCGCTTTGCCCAAGGACTTCGCCCGGTACATCGCCGTGTCCGCATCACGCAAGATGTCTTCTGCCTGTTCGTAGCTGGCGTTGCTCAGAGCGATCCCGATGCTTAAAGAAGTGAATACTTCCCTGCCCCCCAACATAAAGGGCGCCGTCACTGCCTTCATAAGGCGCTCCGCCGCCTGCTTGGCATCGTCTGGATACTTAAGATCATCCAGTAGAACAGTGAATTCGTCGCCTCCCATCCGCGCCACTATGCAGCCTTCTCCCAGACGGGCGACTGTGTCAGTGGCTCGCAAGCACTTCTCTAATCGGGTCGCCACTCCAACTAACAGTTGATCCCCCACCAGATGGCCTAGACTGTCGTTAATCATCTTGAAACCATCAAGGTCTAAGAATAAAACCGCAAACAAATAATCTTTGCGCCGTTTCGTATGTTTGATAAGGCGCCCCACTCGGTCGGTAAATAGGAGGCGATTCGGTAAACCCGTCAGTGGATCGGACACCTTACCTTCAGTAATATCAGTCTGCCATCCAGCCATGCGTGAGGTTGTTCCCGAACCATTACGAACGGCAAGCCCCCTGCATAGCATCCAACGAAACGTGCCATCTTTGTGCAGCACGCGGTGCTCACTCTCAAATTGGGGCACCGATCCCGCTTGATGGGCCGCAATCTCCTGGGTCACCCGCTCTCGGTCTGCATCATGTATGCGGTCAAACCATTCGGCCGGCTTGTCCCCGATTTCACTTTCCTGGTAACCCAGCATGCTCTTCCAGCGAGTAGAGAAATACACAACATTGGCCTGCAGATTCCAATCCCAAAGGCCATCGTTGGCGCCGCGTGCCGCCAAGGCATAGCGTTCTTCACTCTCCCTCAATCCTTCCTGCGCGCGTTTATGGGATAACTGGGTACCTATGCGTGCCAGAGCGACAGCAAAATCGATCGGCTTCGTTACGTAGTCGTTAGCACCCAAGTCTAGGGCCTTGACAACATCGTCGCTCTGATTCTTCGCCGTCACCATGATGATCGGCAGTTCAATCGCAGAGTAGAGCTCCCGCAGTGTCTTTAGCGCCTCAAGCCCGCTGATTTCTGGCATTTCTATGTCCAACAGCACAAGATCTATGGCGTCTTCCTTGACACGCTGCAGCAATTGTCGCGCGCTGTCCGCCACCACGATCTCGTAGCCTTGCCGTGTCAGCCGGCGGGCGAGCATGTCCCGATTCAATTCGTTGTCATCTACGACGAGCAACCGACTCGCTTGCGAGTTCATTGTGCTTTTTTCTCCAGGAGCCAATTGTGAATCTTTTCGCTCAGACGGCCGAATTCTACGGGCTTGGTGTCATAGTCATCGCATCCGGCGTTGAGTGCTTTTACGCGATCAGTCACGAGCGCGTGAGCAGTCAGGGCGATGACTGGAATGTGACGGGTTGTCTTGTCGGCCTTTAGTCGGCGGGTCACTTCACATCCGTCCATAACTGGAAGACTTATGTCCATCAAAATCAGGTCGGGCATTTCCGAACACGCCAGCAACAGTCCTTGCTCACCATCGTGAGCGATGACGACGGAATACCCTCTCCGTTCCAGCCTTCTGGACAGCATGTCACGGTTCATTTCGTTATCTTCGACTAGTAAGATTTTCGCCATTAAACCTCTCAGCGACCTCCGCTTCGACTTCCCTATGTTTGGGGTCGTGCGCTCGGCGGGACATGGGTACCGCGTTGGTTCCAGTGATGCTCGCAACACGAGTGATCCGGTGCTTTTCTATAAGAACTGCAAGGCGTTCGCGGTCAACCGGCTTGATGAGATAGTTCGAGGCACCTAAAGCGAGTCCTCTCGCCTCATTGTCAACGATTGTTACCATGATCACTGGGATCTTCGACAACTCAGAGTCTGCCTTCAGCTTGCTCAGGACAGACCACCCATCGCAGGTCGGCATAACGACATCGAGTGTGATGAGTACAGGACGGACTTGTTTAGCAAGTCGCAAACCTTCTTCCCCGCTGGCAACAGTGAGTACATTGAAGCCCAGTTTTCCCAAAAAACGCGACATAAGTTCACGGACTGCAAAGTCATCATCTATTACGAGAATCGTATCCCGGTCGATTTTTATCTCGGAGACGGCATCGAAGGCTTCGCTGTTGCCCTCTGCCTGTATAGGACCAACAGTCTCCAGTGTGACTTGGGCAGGAACGTGCACTGTGAAGGTGGAGCCTTCGCCAAGCTGGCTCTCAACCCCAATGCGCCCCTTCATCAGCTGAACAAACCGATGAGTGATGGCAAGTCCCAGGCCGGTGCCGCCGTACTTGCGCGCGATTGAGGTATCTGCCTGCGCGAACTCCTGAAATAGATTTTCTCTTTGTTTGGTGCTAATTCCAATCCCGGTATCAGTGACCCGGAAACGGAGCCAGTCTAGGCCCTCTTCCGTGCTTTGATCCACATCTACGGAGATCGTGCCATGGTCGGTAAATTTGCACGCGTTACTAAGCAGGTTAAATAAAATCTGCCGGACCTTTGTAATGTCCGCTCGCATCGTGCCTACGTCGTCCGCCAGACGCACCCGAAGAGTATTACTGTTCTTCTTTATGGCTGGTTCAAGGGTGGTAACGATCTCCTCGATCATCCCGGATACTTCGAAAGTCTCTAGGTGTAGACTCATCTTTCCGGCCTCAATCTTGGAAAGATCGAGCACGTCATTGATTAGCGCAAGTAGGTGTTTACCCGCCGATTTAATTTTCTGAAGGTCCTGGACACTCTCTCCAGTCGCTGATTCCTGCGCTTCTTCCTCTAACATCTCACTGTATCCAATGATCGCGTTAAGAGGTGTGCGCAATTCGTGGCTCATGTTTGCGAGAAATGTGCTTTTAGCGCGGCTTGCTTCCTCGGCTACGTGCTTTGCCTTGAGGAGATCTTCCTGCGCCTGCTTGCGGTGGGAAATCTCTCCTTCCAACTCTTGCGTTCTCGTCTTTAGCTCATCATTAGCGCCTCGCAATGCTGTATCCCGCTGCTGAATGTCGGATAACATGGTGTTAAAGCCGTCGATGAGACTACCGATCTCGTCAGCGTACGATTTAACCGCCCGAACCTCATAGTTTTTGTTGGCGGACACCGTTCTCATAATGTCCTCCAGGTGCATGATGGGTCCGGAGATCACTTTTTGAAGCTTCGAAGAGACTAGGAATGCGAAAAAGCCTGAAATCAACACGAAGACAAAACAGATACTTGCATAACGCTTGGCCCGCGTGCTCCATTGGCGCATGTCCGACTGCAAGAACAGCGTACCGAGAAGTTCTCCGTTGAGGGTAACGTCGTGCCACACTTCGAGGTAGCGTCCTTCAAACCGGTAGCCTCTCTCTTGTGAACGAGAAGGAACAAATGCCGGCAGGGTCTTGGCGTTGCGGAAATATTCGGCGAACATCTTCCCGTCGGGACTATATAGGACTGCCGCTACGATATCTCCTTTGACCGTGAGCGCGGACAGCGTTGCCGTTGCGGCGGGCTCATCTTTAAATGCCATCGCGGCCGCACTGTTGTATCCGATAATTTCGGCCTGGGTTGTCAGATCCTGAGTGAGCAGGTGGCGAAACGAGACAAGATCGTAAATGAGGAAGCTAGCCGAAGAGAGGAGAAGCGCCATGCTGCTAGTTAGCATCGTGATCAGGATGAGTTTTCGCCGAATGGATAGATTCTGCAGCCTCATTGCGTCTTCTTTCCATCCGCGATTGGGTCCTGAACGATTCTTGCCAAGGCGAGCAGTCGGGAACTGATGGTTAAATCTGCTTCTTTGGCCGCTTCGACATTGACTTCGAAATGGACTTTGTTGTCCTCAAGAACTAGATTTATGATTCCGCCACGCTTGGCAAAGCCTGGTATCTCACCGATTGTCAGGATTGGCATGCCTTTGACAAGGTGAATCGCTTCTGTTGAGTGAGCGATTTCTGACGAACTTACAAACAGAATCTGACATTCCTTGAGGTCGACGATTGATTTCAAGCGTTTGACAAGAAATATTCGACCATTGACTCTTTTGCCTGCCAGCACCCGATCGAGGACAGTTCCGAAGGGATCCTCTCCCAGAATGCCGATCACAATTGGAGAATCTGGCTGGGCGAAAGCGTTCACCGGCCACTGCACCAAATTCGCGAAATTGTAGATAAAGCCGGCTTTGATCAAGTATTCCGAAGAAACGGAGGAATCTTGGGCATGGGCTTGAAGCCCCAAGCTCGGCAATATCACTATTGCTATCGTGATCAGCAGTCGTAACAGTCTCATGGTTGCCTTACTTGCACGGAAGTAATAGTCACTCTGTGTGAGCAAAGAATAAAGATCTCACTCAAATCTCCAAGTAACACTTCCGTAGAAGGTGCGTTTTACTTCGGTGGGAGAGGTGGTGATGAAGTCGGGCACAAATTCCAGGTGCCGCTTATCGAGCAGATTCTGGCTGCCAACGGAGAGTTCTAGACCCGTCCTCGGCCTCCAGCCGAGGTGAGTATCAAGAGAGTAGTAACTGGGTATATTGAGCCCTGGGAGCCGATCCGTGTATCGAACGTCGAAATCGTGTTCGAAATGTCTGGGAAGATCGATTGAGGATCTCACGTAGAACTGATGACGAGGACTTACCAAGCCGGGATCATCTGCCGTCGGGTCCAGACTGCTTGGATCTTTCCGTATATCCATCTGCAGATAGCTGTAGGAACTCAAAAGCCGCCATTTAGGAAGGACTCTCCAATCTGCAAAAAGCTCGGAGCCGTAAGTTCCGCCGCTCATCTTATTCCCTGCAACGAAGGGAGCGACGATGTGGACAGGGGCCGGGTTTACTTCCAGGAAGGGTGCACCTGGCTCTGCTGTTCGAAGATGGGTGTAATGGTTATAGAACACCGCAATATCGGCCGAGAAATTGCTGTTCACCTGCACGCGATAACCAGCTTCATACGCGAGAAGATCCTCTGATTTGAACTGGTGGCTCCCGAAAACCGATATTAGAGCTGGAAACGGAGTTGGGTTCTGAGGAGTTCCCGGAGGAACAACCGCCGAATTTAGCCGAAGTCCCTCTTCGGTTAAGGCAGGGGTCCTCGCCGCACGGGAAACTGCAGTCCAGACCGTTTGGTTGCGCGTGATGGTCCAGAGTAATCTCGCGTTCGGCTGAACTTCAAACCCAGTGAACCCGTTGTGCTCGAACTTGGAGCCGAGCGTGATGCGCAAGCGCTTGTCAAAAAGACTTATCTCATCCTGCGCGAAGGCGCTAAATTGATTCAACGTGAGGTGGTTTGGCTGCAGCGAAACTGCAAAGCTGGAGTCATTCCCATCACGACTGGAGCGGTAACCAAGCCCCCATACGATTTCTTGTGATTCGCCGGCGTGGAAGGTATGCTGGAAATCAATGTCGAAAATGTCTTGATGGTCTGTAAAAAGCGAATTCTCGGTAATGTTTGTGCGGTCATAATACATCTGCAGAGACGTCGAGGAATTCGCGAAGGCGTGATTCCAACGGCCCAGAAGATTCCCTCCGCTGATGCTCCCCTTATTGGGAAAGGTGCTCGAATAAGGAGCGTTTAACGTTGGAACGGTCAGAGTTTCACCGTAGCCGCTACGGTGAATGTCTCCCTGTACCGTCAGCGAATCGGCTCCTGCCGGCGTCCAGTCCGTTCGAAAACCGCCGCGTAGTGCATCCCAGTTGTCGTCCGCACGCCTCCCTGTGGAAGGGTCTATGGATGGCCCAACATTGAAGTACTTCGCATACGCTCTATAGTAGGAGCCCGTGTTCAGCCGGCCACCGTAGCGGACGCTGCCGAATCCCCGCGTTTCTGTTCCCCCGCCAGCCGTGGCGAGTGCAGACTGAGTGGACTTTGCCGGCTTGGTGATAATGTTAATTACGCCATTGACTGCGTTGGCTCCCCACAAGGTCGCTCCCGGACCGCGGATCACTTCAATCCGGTCTACGTCCTCGAGCATCACATCCTGAATGTTCCAGTACACTCCAGAAAATAGAGGTGTGTAGACACTCCGGCCGTCAATGAGAACCAGCAGTTTGTTGGCGAAGCGACCATTGAATCCACGCGAGCTGATGGCCCACTTGTTCTCATCAATGCGCGCCACCTGCAAACCAGGAACCATTCGCAACGCTTCCGGAATGCTGGTGGCGCCCGACCGGCGGATATCCTCTTGCGTTATCACAAAAATGGCCGCAGCAGCATCTGCCAGCTTCTGGGTTCTCTTGGAGACCGAGGTGACCTGCACGTTCATCAAGTCCTCCACGCTCATTGCGGTGACATCGGGCAGATTCTGCGCCAATGGGCTGGCCACGAAGAAAAGTACCAGCCCTACGACCAACAAGGCTCGCACAGTATGGTGTGCCGAAGCGGCTTTCGGGTGGTGAATGGTTAGCATATGTATCTTCCTTCTCGAAGGGAACGAAGGCGGTCGGCTGTTCTCGACTCCATAGGACCCTTCCCGTTTTGTTCGATCCGTTTCCACAATTGACGTTTGTATCTTGCTCAGACTAATCAACCGATCGCTCACAGGGGCTTAACCCCTGTTACTGTGAACACGTTGGAGTAAGTAAGCGTGTCAGGCCGGCGGAGATACTCAAGGAATCTCTGCGCCAGCTCGACGGCCGCACGCTCGTCACCGACAATTCGAGCGATCCATGGGACTGCAATCTCCAGCTTTAATTCCCACTGCTTCAGAATTCTGAGATCGATCTCTCCGGCGATTAAGTGGTAACACTCAACCTGGACCTCAATGTTTTTGAGGCCTGCCTTATGTGCCAGCGAGAAAAGCTTGCGGCCAACGAAAGGGTCGAAACCCGTGCTCGCTAAACCGGCCACCACTTTTTCGACCGCGCATTGCACGACAGGGTCTTCGGGGTAGTTCCAAAGCAGCTGTCCGTCGAGGTCCTGAAGAAGAACGGAGCCCCCGGGCCGGCAAACTCGGACCATTTCGGCGGCGGCCTGTTCTTTGTCGTGGAGGTATTCAAATAACATACGGGAGTAAACCAGATCAAAACTGTCCGATGGGAATTGCATTGCGTGTGCATCTCCACGGACGAACGTCAGGCGCGCGTTGGCGCCATTTTTCTGAGTCGCCTCTTGTATGCGCTCTGCACTGATGTCTATTCCGGTTCCTTTAATCGAGGGATTTATCTCGCAGACTTCCCGCAAAATCACTCCCGGTCCACATCCAACAGAAAGGATTTCTGCGCCCGGTGGGACACGATGAGACAAGTATTTGCGCACCCAAGCCTCAGGATCGACTTTCAGCTCGAGCCGCATGGCCTCGCGTGGGTCTTCCATGATATAAGCCGTTGGAGAAACTGAATTCATCGCGACTCCGAAGCGGCAGCGGCACGACCGAGTTGCATTTCCTGCTTTTCCGCCCGGGCTAAGATTTTCGAATAGAAACCGTCGACGTGCTGATAGAAGCTGTGATGTCCGGCTTTAAGCCAAATCCCCTGACAATAGTGGCGCAGGAATGCCGCACCAAGCCCGAGCAGGACTTCAGTGGCCATCTCGTCTGCGATCAGCGGAATGTCATCGAGCTCAAAGTCCTGATACGCAGCAGACGAGGCGCTCAGAAGGGTAGCTATGGTGTCCGGAACCTCCGACGCAGGAAGCGTCGGATGGAGCAGCAGATCGCAACGGTTCTCGAGGTAACTAAAATTAACTCCTAAGGGGCCGCGATAGGCGATCGCTGCTCCCACCGGTTCTCGCCTCGATCCCTTGTATGCCAGCCACACGGAGCGAGTGCGTCGCAGGCCAACCGAACGGTACATTTCATTAACCGTTTGAAGCTCAACGTCTCCTAGCAAGTCCTCCCCAGTCATGTATACATTGCCTCGCGTTGCGGACGCGATAGCAGAGAGAGCCTCCTTTTGCGAGGGATCGTAAGGCACCGCGCGAATCTTGCAGCTCAAGGGCAGTGACAAACGTCTTGGTAATGCGAAATAGCAGTGGCGCTGGACCGAGCAGAGAGACTCCCCAATGGTCTGTACCATGGACCCGAATACCCGCGCCGGAAACCGGTTCTCTGGCCGAAACCAGTTCTGGGCGTCGTCAGTTCCACTTAGAATTGTCCCCGCTGCTGCAGCCAGCATTACCGCGCGGGATGCAAAAGGATTGTTATCGCTAACCAGATGTTGCGGCATCCAGGCGTGGGACGCCGTTCGCCAGACTGCCAGTGACGCCAAACCTCGTTTTTCGTCACCAGCGGTAAGGACGTAGAGCAGAGATTGTCCAGCCAGCAACATCCGTCTCCAGTTGTCCAGGACGAGCTCGAGGTTCGGACGAAGGCGGGCGCCCTTTTCCGGATAAAGAAAACCTGTTCGTTCGTACAGCGCAAAGACTTGGTCGACGGATAGAGCATTCACCTCGACGCCATAAGTGGCATACACGCTCGACAGCTGTGGCAAGCTGTTCAATGTTCGCCGATCCTGCGCGTCCTGCGACATGTTAGCTCCGGGTACACGCTCGTACTGCGAATACGTTACGCACGCCTGACTTTTGGGGTGAGTCGGACGACTGACAGCGATGCATTGCTCAAAGGGCGAGGCTCTGACGCCCTCTTGAGTCAAATAGGTTAACGTCGATTCATGTTGGCAAAGAGATCCTTGCCAGACAAGTTACCAACGTAAGTCGTGAATTAACCAAATGGGGAATGCACAAGATTGGGAAGTTACCACCAACAGCAACAGCGCTGTATGAACCTTAGTCAGCCCTCGTCTGCATTACATCCGTAACCCGGGCGGCTTTAGGCCTCGGTTCTGCCATCATTACTATCGCCATATGAACCTCCGGTCACTCCTGGTCTGCTCGGAGCTGGGAGTTCTGTGGCCACAATCCAATTTCATCGGGAATGCCAGTTGGAACGGGGGCAGAGAGGGCCAAGCACAGGCGTGCGCGTCAGTGCGAAGCGTCAGAAGTCTCCCTTAGTCTTGTCACCGGAAGAAGTCAAACTCGATCTAGCAGAACTGGAATTTTGCGACCAGATTCTCGTGTTTCTGGACGGTGCCTTAGGAATCCGTCAAGGGGAACTCGGGGCATTGCATTGACTGGACTGCGATTTCAACAATATGAACTTCAGTGTGCAACATTCCTACTACTGGCGTCGGGGTGGGCACCTGAAGACCACAAAAACGGAAGCGTCTGCAAAGTTATTGCCGATGCATCCGAGTTTGAAGCAGGCCCTGCTGGAGCGGAGGCCACTAAGTCTCTACAACCTGACGGGCGATTTCGTCTTCCCTTCGGAAAGACTGAAGGGAAGCAAACCGCTCGACCTGGCTTCGGTGTTGAAGAAGAAGATACAACCGGCCTTCAAGAAAATTGGAATCACCGGCGCGGGCTGGCACACTTTTCGGCACACGGTGGAATCATGCTGACAGAGATGGGCGAACACCACTGATGATCCGCGACTACTTGCGTCACAGCGATCTACACGTAACCAACAAGTATCTCCAGTCCGCAACCACGAGCTTCCCTTGCACTAAGCGTTTGCTCTTTGTGTTGTCGGGAAGCAAATCAAACCCAATCCACTAGCCCGAGAAGTAGTTTTCCCTGATTATCTGGACGGGAGAAACGGCGAATCGGCAGACGCGGAAACGCTTAGACCCAAACGGACCCAAATTGGTCTTCGGGGTTCTTAGTAAACCATTCAAAAGAATGGCGGGGACGACGAGACTCGAACTCGCGACCTCTGCCGTGACAGGGCAGCGTTCTAACCAACTGAACTACGTCCCCACTTGCTTTTCATACGGTTATCGCCAAACCCGCATGTTTGCTGTCCATTCTTGCTGTCAACCGTTTCGCCGGTTTCAACTGTTTCCACCGGATCTATCTAAATTCCGGGAGAAATGGACAGCATGGACAGCACGTCAAACTTGCTTCCATACCGCCCGCGTCTAGCCGCGATCCAGAACATCTGTCCCTGCTCTGTGATTGAATTGTAGCAGAGCGAATTCAGATCAGTACAGGCTGTGTCCTATGTCCCAGATTGGCTGCTGATGAAAACCCGTTCGCTTGAACCGACGCGCCACAGCATCGGAGTCCACGCTGCTGAGTCTTAGCATTCGATACCATCAGGAGAAGCTTCAGGGCCGACTTCGGCATCTGCGCCAGGGTAAAAAACTTTAAGATGCACCGGGAAAACTGGACTTCGTGGCAGAGTCGTTTAACGTTCTCAAGTAGACAAATGCCGTCGCTCTGAACCAGTTTTATGGTCCGGAGAATTCAGCGATTCCAGCATTCACGCAACCCACCAATAAGGCGGGCATTCCAAGGCAATTGCAGTTTTCAACTGACTTTGAGTTCTGACGAGATTGCAGTGGTAGCCTGGAATGGTCAATCCTGCGGTGCATAGACCAGAATCGCCGCCTCTTCCTTGTCATTGGCCGGTGCAGCGACGTAGTACCGATCGAGCTCAAGCGACCAGAAGGACGTTCCAGCCCCTCCCCGCGTGGGGACCTTCCCGATAGTGTCGTAGTGGTCAGCATCCCTTTGTTGGTAAACGTATGCAAAACCAACCTGCAAATCTCGCCCGCCCGAAACGTATATCCGCTTTCGTGTCCCGTCAAAGTAAACACCGTCCATACTTTCGGGGGTCGGCAAGTGAGCGATCTCCTTGCCCGACTTTGAGTCCATGACGATCATTTCAGCAGGTGTCCGAGTCCCAATGAACAGCCGCGACGTGGACTCATCGAACGCTGCATCGCCGGGGCGCTGGCTGGTTACCGGCCAAGTGGATAGAACCTCTCGTTTTTTGGTGTCGATTACTTGGAGTTTGTTGGCGATGGAAACAAAAACAAATAGTGTCTTCCCATCTTTGTCCAGCAAAAGCTCAGAGGGATGAGCCACGACCTTTATGTCCCCGACGGCCTTGTCGTTCTGGGCATCGATGATTCCGATTTCCCCGTAGTCCTTTCCAGCGTCCTTGCCGCCATAGCCGACATAAACGAGCTTTGACTTCGGTTCATAGACCACGCGGTTCGGTCCCGGTTCAAGATGGATTGAGTCGAGAAGTTCCAGCGTGTCGCCTCGAAAGACGCGGAGCATCCCGTCATCGCCACTTGCCAGAAACAGCTTGTTTAACTCCGGGACGAACAATGCTCCTTGTGCTTTCTTAAATCCGGGGATGCTGCGCACCCACTTGCCGGCGTTTAGGTCTACAACCTCAAACGTGCCGTTCTCCAGGCCTGCAACGAATAAGCGCTTGCCCTTGACATCAACATCCATGTGGTCGAGACGGCCCTTGACATTCGGCAAGGGGATCGTCTGAACGAGCCGAAGCGGCTGCTTTCCGCCTTCTTGCGAAAAAGCAAGGCCGCTGTTAGCAATGAGCAAGCTGGCAGCAACTAACCATATCTTAGAGCACCTGGTCATACTGTTTCCTAGTCTTCGGGCGCGTAGACCCATAAGGCGGCTCCTTCTTTGGAACTTGCGGGCACAGCCAAATAGAATCGATCTCTTTTCTCATACCACAAGCCCGTGCGCGCCCCAATTGTTGTTGGAATTTTTGCCAGTGCCTGGTAGTGATCTGCATCCGTTTGCTGGATAACGCTGATGAAGCCCTCGCCCCCGGGAACATAAATCCGTTTTCGCCCAGCGTCATAGTACAGATCATCGGCGTCGTTCACACAAGGGACGCTCGCAACCGTGGCTCCGCTGTCTGCGTCGATTGCTACGAGTTGTGCCGGCCTTCGCGTCACTACGAAGATCCGGTGATCAGCTTCGTCGAGCGCCATCGGGTAGTTGGCTTTCCCATTCTTCAATGGCCAATCGGTAACCTTATGTGTATTCCGATCAATCAGCACAACTTTCGCTTTGGTAGCGATATTCGCGTAGATCACGGGCTTTGAAGTAGCAATCTGAAACGATTCAGGGTGAGCATCGAGCTTAGCGACGTCCTCTAAGCGCTTCCCGCTGGCTGCATCCAGCACGGCAATACCGCCGCCTTCGTCTCCGCCGTAGGCTACATAGACTTTCTTTTCGGCTGGATCGTATCGCACATTGTCGGCGTCCTCTCCGATGTCCACGGTATTCAGGAGTTTGAAAGAATCTCCATCGTAGATTCTGAGCTTTCCATCTGTGCCATTTGCGACAAAGAGCTTATCGAACTCGCCTACGTAAACCACGCCCTGAGGGTCGGCGGCCCCTGTAATGCTGTGTACGTCGCGGCCTGCAAACGTGTCTACAATTTCGACCGTGTTGTTGCCGAGAGCGGCTCCGATGACACGTTTCCGCTTACCGTCGAACGTGAAATGATCGATACGCCCTCCCACGTTCGGCAATGGAATTTGTTGGACCAAAAGTAAAGGCGCCCGGTCAGGCGTGCCGGGCTGATCCTGTGAAGGTGCAACAGATCCGAAAATCAATAACGTTACAAAGAGCGTTGCCAATTTGTTCATATGTCGCACCTCATCGCGTCTATTCAAATCCGAAGGAGCATTCACCAAATCAACTTCAGCGCAAACTGGATCTGCCTCGACGGAGTTTGGGTTGAAGTAATAAGCCCTGCGCTATCTACACGGCTTCCTGTCGCATTGAATATGTTTCGGTTGTCCAAGGGCGGGGCAAAATTCGCGTGATTCAAAACGTTGAAAAACTCGGCCCGGAATTGTGCATTGAAGCGATCGGAGATCCTTTTGATGTAGTTGTTCTTAAACAACGAGAAATCAAAGTTCACCAATCCCGGCCCGATGAGTGTATTTCGGCCCAGATTCCCGCGGAGGGTAATGGGGTTCGGGACCTCGAAACACTGCGTCTTGATGTAGCTGACGGGATTACCCGGATTCACCAGCGAACCGCAACCGGGGCCAGCAATCAGGTTCGGCACATCGATGCTTGGGTCTGTGCTTTTCACTCCGAGCGCGTCTCCCCCAATGCCAGGAGTGAAGGGCACGCCCGTGCTGGCTTCAAACACTCCTCCTATTTGCCATCCTCCCAGCACCCACCCTTTGCTTCCAGACGCCCACTTCGGCGTGCCGATTTCCCAGGTGTAGTTGACCTCCAGGTTCTGTGCAACATTAAAGTCGGAGAGTCCGCGATTCAACCTCGGGGTAAAAAATAGCGGACTGGAGATCGAATTGGAGTACTCATCCCCTACCATGCTCCCCGAAGAAGTGTCTATGGACCTGCCCCAGGTGTAAGAGCCTGCCAGGGACCCTCGTCCGATCTTTTTCTTGACCTGGACCTCCAATGCGTCGTAATAGGAGTCGCTGGCCCAGAATGCAGTGGTAATCCGTCCAGCACTCTGATTCAGCCGGGTTCCACTACCGGCAGGTGACGGCCAGAGATAGCCCTGGGGAGTTAGTGTCGGCAGCACAATGTCAACGTCTTCCACTCGAAAGGGTTGATGCACTCCTCTTGAACCCACATAGCCGACCATCGCGCTCAGGTCCTTCGCAAGTTCGCGCTGAATCATGAGGTTCCACTGCATGACGTAGTCCCGGCGCGGATGGGGATCGAAATAGGCCTGCCGAAACGTGTTGGAATTACCGGCCACAACGGCAAACGCCGCGCTCGGGAAAGATCCGACAGGCAAGTCAGTGGAGCTTCCCAATTGAAAAAACGGCGCCGAAAAGAGCTCGTTGGTCTGGATGAGATAGGGAAGCGGCAAAACGTCGAACATCCCAAACCCTGCACTAATCTCCGTTTTGCCACTGCTGAAAGGGTCCCAGGAAAACCCCACGCGTGGCTCGAAGTTACGTCGCGTAGGATTGGAAAATAATGGATCACCGAGGTGAGGCGTTGCGTCCGTGATGTGGCGAAGTACAGTCAGCTTACCCTGCACCTCTGTCGGCACCGTCGCCATTTCGTAGCGCAGACCAAGAGTGACCGTCACGTTCGGTCGCCAGTGCCAATCGTCCTGAATGTAAGCCGCCAGGATAGTCTGGCGAAAACCACGCTCAGTTACGGCGCTGGGAATCGCGGCGCTCAGGAAGAACGGAACGTTGGTCAGGAAATCAGAGAGCGAGTTAAAGGAGAATGTACCTCCCGGATCCGATACACCCAGGATGTTGTCACGAATCCTCTCTACTCCAAAACCAAACTTGAGAGAATGTTTCACTCTGTTTAACGAAAGATCTTCGTAGGCTTGGATTGAGGTCCAGTGAAAGTGATAGTTTGACGGCGTTCCCAATCCCCCTGAAAACAAGGTAAGTCCCGTCACCGATACCTCAGCTGCGTTCTTTCCCGGCACTGTGCCAAAAGTTGGATCAGACACCTGCGAGTTTCCGCTCGGGAAAGTCAGACCTGTTAGCGCGACAACCCGGTTAACTCCGAAACGGAAGGAGCTCAGAAAATGGGGGTTGAAGGTATGCGTCTCGTTGAGGGTGAACACCTGCCGTCGCGAATCATATCCAGTCCGCTTGTCGTTGAGCTCGTCGGGCTGCCTGACCGTACCGGTATCGAACATGTAGGTGCCGGAAAGTGCGTCCTGTTCCGACAGTTTATGGTCGACTTTGATCGTGAAGTAATTCTCCGGGGTCACCTGCTGACCCGAAAATGTAAAAATCCCCGTATCCCCTGCTCCCAGCGGTGGGCCGTTTGGCAGAGGGTAAAAAGCGTTCACAAAGCTGAGAACATTCGGATCAACCGTGATCTGCCCGGAGGCGAGGTTGCCGACCCGCGCATCCGCCGAGGGCACGCTGTCCACCTGCGTCGTACCCAAGGAAGAGCGCAGGCCCTCGTAATCACCAAAAATAAATGTGCGGTCTTTTTGAATCGGCCCTCCTAGCGAAGCTCCAAATTGATTGCGGCGGAAGGGTGGCTTTTTAGTGTCAAAGAAATTCCGGGCGTCGAGCGCGCTGTTCCGAAAGAATTCATAGACCGACCCGTGAAACCCGCTCGTCCCTGAACGCGTTGAGGCGCTGATGATGCCGCCGGACGAACGGCCGTGCTGCGCGGGGTAGTTGCTGGTCAGAACCGAGAATTGCTCGACGGCGTCTACACCCAGATTGACGCCAAGGGCGCTGCCGGGTGGGCCGTTCGCGTAGTCGTTGACGCTGATACCATCCAGTCGGGAGTCGTTCTGCCGGGGACGCCCTCCCGATATTGTCATTTGCGTCCCAAATCCTCGCTGCGCTTGACCCGATGTCTGAGTGCGTGCGGTGGCTATTCCCGGCTCCAAAGCCGCAACATCAGAGGCGGAACGCCCATTCAGCGGGAGTTCACTCACGCTTGTTGTGACGGCTCCTTTCGCTCTTGGAGAGCTCTTACCTGCTTCAACCGCGGTCCCTGCCTGCATTACGAAATTCACTACCGGCTTGCCGTCGGCACTTATCTCCACCCTGGTGTGTGCATCCGCAAAGCCCTGTGCTGAAGCAGTGATTTCGTATATGCCCGGTACAAGGTTGGCTACAAGATAGCTGCCATCACTGTTCACCGTTATCGATCTCACGGAAGAAGTTGTGATGTTCTTTAGGGTCAGCCGCGCATTGGCAACCGGCGTGCCGGATGAGGACGTAACGCGTCCGGAGAGAATTCTGTCTCCACCAGGTTGCGCCTCGACTTCAATGCATCCTAGAATCCCGATCAGAAAAACAAGGGAGACCGAGACGGAGACTGACTTTCGCGTCCGGTTCATCCGGACAACTTGCGCCGTGCCAGATCCGCTAGCTCGAACGTTCTCGAATGAATCTGGTGGTTTCACACGACACCCGTTAGTGTGCCCCATCGAAGCGCGCCGTCGCGAACAGACATTCAATCGTACCTTCGCAGTATGAAGATCGAATGAAGTTAAGCTTAATTCCTGTTCATGAAACCATAGCGAACCGAGTCAATCGTTTTGCCGATATTTCGAGGAGAACCTCATTTAGATTTGTCGAGGCAACCTGCAGTGCCTCATTGCCGGTACGCAGGATTGGGAAGCATTTTGGACAGTTCTTGCTCTGCCCATTGAAGGATCCCGTGCATTTCTGTTATGAGTATAACTAGTGGGAATGACGGTTACCAAGCAGAACAACGCCAAACCTCCCTGGTTATTGCTGGTGTTCAGTTTGCCAAGAAAGGGAGCCAGCCTCAGAGTGACGGTTTGGCGCAAGCTTCAGCGCCATGGAGCCTTGCCGCTCGGGAACTCTGGCTACTTTCTCCCGAACACTGAGGAGAACCGTGAACGATTCGAATGGCTGGCAACCGCGGTCCGCACCGAGGGTGGTGAGGCTTCTGTCCTTGAAGTGCAGGCCATCGACAATTGTTCCTTCGAGCAGATGAAGCAACAGTTTTCCAATGCCCGTGCCGAAGACTATCGCAAATTGCTTAAGGAGCTTCGAAGTCCGGCTTCCGCAAATAAATCACCGCGGATCACCCGTCTCCGGCAGCGTTTCCAGGACATCGTCTCCATCGACTTCTTCGCCAGCCCGCTTCGTGAACAGGTCGAACGCGCATTGAATGCCATGCAAACATCCAGAACAAAATCAGCCGCCCCCGAAATTGACAAAGTCTCGCCTGGCGAATATCGAAACCGCGTGTGGGTCACACGACCCCGTCCGGGTGTGGATCGAGTGACCTCTGCATGGCTGATTCGCAAGTTTATTGACCAGAAGGCGAAATTCGCTTTTGCCCCCGAGGACAAAAAACCAGCCAAGGCCGTCCCGTTCGACATGTACGAAGGTGGATTTGGGCACCGTGGAGAGGACTGCACTTTTGAGACGCTGCTCAAGGTGTTTCATATTCGCGACAAGAAGGTTCTGGTCATGGCGGAAGTGGTTCATGATGCGGACCTCTTCGATGAGAAATTTGGCCGGAAAGAGGGCTTCGGAATCGATGAAGTGATGAAGGGTTGGGCCCGAGAGGGTCTGAGTGGCCGAGAACTCCTCAAGCGTGGAATGCAGTTAGCTGAGGGCCTCTACAAATCGCTCCACTGATTTTTCGATGGAAGGACTGCGCTTACTGGCCGGAGCGCAAAAACAAATCAAATACGAAGGAAGGTTACTTTTATGAAAATAAGAACGATGATTCTTTCTCTTTTGCTGTCCTGTCCGGTAATGCTCGTGGCTCAGGGCTTGGACACGGCCAAAATTGACGAAGCCATGGGTCGCTCTGGACAAAAGACTGGTGAGGTCTACCGGCTGGGTTTTCCCCGAACAGATCTCCACGTCTCAGTTGCCGGGGTTGAGATTAAGCCCGGATTGGCACTCGGCTCTTGGGCGGCGTTCGCTGGAAACGACAACGAAGCAATGGTCATGGGCGACCTGGTTCTCCTGGAGAACGAACTCACACCGGTCATGAAGAAGTTGCGCGCCTCGGGATTCGACATCACCGCCGTTCATAATCATGTTCTGAACGAAACCCCACGTGTCATCTACATGCACTACATGGGGCATGGAAAGGCCGTTGAGCTGGCGAAGTCCCTACACGCTGGGCTGGCGGAGTCGAAGACTCCGCTCGAAAAGCCCACGCCGCCGACACCCACCGCAGAATCTCCTGCATTTGTAAAAACAATCGAAGACACCTTGGGGACGAAAGGCCGCTTTGCCGGAGGCGTGCTCTCCTTCGGGATTCCTCGTTCCGCGGCGATCACCGATCACGGGATGACACTGACCACGGCGCAAGGCGTAGCCGAGGCCATCAACTTCCAGGAAGCTGGTGCCGGCAAAGTTGCGACAACCGGAGATTTCGTGTTGACGGCGGAGGAAGTCAATCCTGTGATCTCAGCACTCGAAGAACACGACATACAAGTCACGGCACTGCACAGCCACATGCTGACGGAGCAACCTCGCCTGTTCTTCATGCACTTCTGGACTGTGGGTAGCACGGAATCAGTTGACGCCGGAATCAAGGCAGCATTGAGCCATGTAGCGGTGAAATAGCAAAATGAAGCGCTGAGGTGCGTGATGCGAAGGAGTGTCTTGTTGTTCACTGCTGCTTTCCTTCTGGGAATTGGCGCAACCGGACTCGGCCAGACGGGGCCGACGTTGAAGAAGATCACCGCGTTTGATTTGCCAGGCCCCGCTGGAAAGCGGTTTGACTACCTGACGATTGATGAAGACGACCAGTACCTGATCTCGGCGCACCTTGCCGCGGGGCAGACTTATGTGATCGACCTGCGGACCAACCGAGTCGTCGCGGTCGTAACCGATACACCAGGCGTCGAAGGAGTGGAATACGTTCCGGAACTCAAGAAGTTCTACACATCGAACGCACACGACGACACGATCGGAGTGGTTGACCTCAAACTGATGAAGGTCATCAAGAAACTCAAGACTGAATCCAAGCCGGACGGCAGCACCTACGCCGCTCCTTTCCACAAGCTGTACGTCTCCGATGAACGAGGCAAAGCCGAAGCCATCGTTGACGTGCAGAAGGATGAGATTGTAGGCACGTTACATTTCGACAGTGAAACCGGGATGCCGCAATACGATCCCATCGCCCGCAAGGT
>WNFM01354833.1_pt1 | contig 21503 bp, 22 predicted proteins | sample 5400271 | NCBI WGS metagenome assembly WNFM01 (sample SAMN13153352, study PRJNA577476) | soil metagenome | isolation source: 60 cm saprolite on Douglas fir-dominated hillslope | place: USA:California | collected 2013-09-17
CGAGCGCAAGCTCAGCCAGAAGGAGTTCGAGGCGCAGGTCACGAAGGAATTGCGGGTCATCCCCGACGCGCGGCTCAACTTCCAGAGCCAGTCCGATGGCGGTGGGCGTGACCTGACGCTGTTCGTGGTCGGCAGCAACCCGGAGCTGGTCGAGCAGACCGCGCGCACCGCGATCGAGCAGATGCGCACGCTCAAGGAATTGCGCGACCCGCGCATCAACGGCGACATGGCGCGCCCCGAACTGGTGATTCATCCGCGGCTCGACCTGGCGGCGCAGCTGGGCGTCACGGTGGCGAGCATCAGCGAGACCGTGCGCGTCGCCACGCTGGGTGAGATCGCACAGAACGAAGCAAAGTTCTCGCTTGCCGACCGGCAGATTCCGATCCGCGTGAGCCTGGTGGAATCGGCGCGCAGCAATCTCGCGACGCTCGAGAACCTGCCGGTGCGCACGGCCGCCGGCGCCACGGTACCGCTCAAGGCGGTCGCCGACATCGGTTTCGGCCAGGGCCCATCGAAGATCCGCCGCTATAACCAGACTCGCCGCCTTTCGCTCGAGGCGGACCTGAACCACACCGAACTCGGCCCGGCGATGAAGAAGATCCGTGACCTGCCCATTTACAAGAACCTGCCGACCGGCGTCCAGATCGTTGATGTCGGCCAGGCGCAGTATATGCAGGAACTGATTACAGGCTTCCTGCTGGCGATCGTCGCGGGCGTCATGCTGGTGTTTGCCGTGCTGGTGCTGCTGTTCGCACGCCTGTTGCAGCCGATCACGATCATGGCCGCCCTGTTCTTGTCGTTCGGCGGAACCGCCATTGCTCTGGGCCTCACCGGGAGTCCCATGTCCATAGGCACGTTTCTGGGGATCCTGATGCTGATGGGGCTGGTGGCCAAGAACTCGATCCTGCTGGTGGAATTCGCCATTGAGGAAATGCGCGCCGGCAAGGATCGCCTGACGGCGCTCCTCGAGGCCGGACACAAGCGTGCGCGCCCGATCGTCATGACGTCGGTGGCGATGATCGCCGGCATGCTGCCGCTCGCGCTCGGCGTGACCGGCGACGCCGCACTGCAGGGCCAGATGGCGATCGCCGTGATCGGCGGCCTGATCACCTCGACTGCGTTGGCCCTGGTGATGGTGCCGGCCGGATTCACGGTGATGGACGACCTGGAACGCTGGCTCGGACGCCGCCTGTTCCCGCAGTTTGGCGGCAAGCAGCCGGCTGGCGTGGCGGCGCCTGCCGCGGCGGCCGCGCCCGTCGCCTTGCTGCCCTCCCCCCAGTCCGATCCGGCCTGAGCCCCTGCCCCGTCAGCGGCGGCAGTGGGCCTCGATCCAGGCTTGCGCTTCCGCGTTGACCTCGCGCGGATCGCGCCCAGCCGCCGCGATCGGCGGGCCGATCACGACGCGGATGGTGCCCGGCCGCTTGTACAGTCCGCGCCGCGGCCAGTAGTAACCCGCGTCGTGGGCGATCGGCACGATTAGGCAGCCGGTCTCCGCGGCGAGCAGCGCGCCGCTGATGCCGTAGCGGCGCGTTTCACCCGGCGGCATGCGCGTGCCTTCCGGGAAGATCGCGATCCATTTTCCCTCGGCGAGCCGCGCCTTGCCCTGCTCGACGACGCCGCGCACCGCGTTGCCGCCCGCCCCGCGATCGACCGCGATCCCGCGCATCAGCGCCATCGCCCAGCCGAGGACCGGCACCCAGGCGAGTTCGCGCTTGTAGACCCAGACGTGCGGCGGTACCAGCACGACCTGTGCAAAGGTCTCCCAGCTTGAGGCGTGCTTGATCAGGGCAACGTGACTGCCGGGCGGCAGGTGCTCACGGCCTTCGACGATGTAATCCAGGCGGCAGGTGAATCGCAGCACGGCGAGCAGCACGGAGCCCCAGACTCGCGCCAGCACGAAGCGCGCCCGGTAGGGCAGCAGCCATCCCGTCAGCACGAAGAACACGGCATAGCAGCCGGTCCAGAGGAACAGGAACATCGTGAACGCCAGGGAACCGAGCCACTGCACGGTGCGGGGACCTAGCCGGGGAGCAACGACAGATCGGCACTGCGCGTGAACAGCGCCCGCAGCTCACCGAGCAAGGCGAGGCGATTGCGGCGCAAGGCGGCGTCCGGGTCATTGACCAGCACGGCATCGAAGAAGGCGTCGATCGGCGGCCGCAGGCGTGCCAGTTCCGCGAAGGCGGTGCCGTAATCGCCGCGGCCCAGCGCTACGTCGACGGCGATGCGCCGCTCCGCCAGCGCGGCATGAAGTGCGTGCTCCGCCGGCGCCTGCAGCACGGTCGGGTCCGTGGACTGCGGCGCTTCGCCGGGGGATTTTTTCAGGATATTGGCGATGCGCCGGTTCGCCGCCGCCAGGCTCGCCGCGTCGGGCAGCGCCAGGAACTTCACCAGCGCGCGCGTTCGTGCGTCCGCATCGAGGAGTGAACGCGGCGCAGTGGCGAGCACGGCGTCAAACACCTCCGTGGTGACGCTGCTCGCTTCGTCCTCGAGATACTGCGAGCGCAAGCGCTCGAGCACGAAGGCGTACAACTCGTCCGTGACCGCGGCGCGGCGCGGCGCCAGGTCCGCCACCGGCTGCGCGGCCACGGCCTGCTCGAGGAGCGCGCGCAGGTCAAAATCAACTTTAAGCTCGAGGGCCAGACGCACCAGGCCGATCGCGGCGCGGCGCAGCCCGAAGGGATCGCGCGTACCGGAAGGTTTCTGGCCGATCGCAAAGCTGCCCGCAAGCGTGTCCAGCCGGTCGGCCAGCGCGAGGGTCTTGCCGGTCGGCGTCGCGGGCAGCAGATCACCGGCGCCGCGCGGCAGGTAGTGCTCGCGAATCGCGCTCGCGACCTCCGCCTCCTCGCCGTCGGCCGCGGCGTAGTAGCCGCCCATCACGCCCTGCAACTCGGGAAACTCCCCGACCATGCTGGTGAGCAGATCGCACTTGCACAGCTTGGCAGCGTGCACCGCGAGCCCCGGATCGGCGCCGCAGGATGAGGCCAGCGCCTGGGCCAGCGCTGCGATGCGTTCGACCTTGTCGCCGAGCGAGCCCAGCTGCGCCTGGTAGCTGACGCGCGCGAGCAGAGCGATGCGGGCCGCCAGCGGCGTGCGCCGGTCCTGCTCCCAGAAAAACGCGGCGTCCGCGAGCCGCGGGCGCACCACGCGCTCGTTGCCGGCGCGCACCACGCTGACATCGCGGCTCTCGATGTTGGCGATCGTGATGAACCAGGGGAGCAGGGCCCCGGCCCCGGACTGGACGGCGAAATAGCGCTGGTGATCCTGGAGCGTGGCGAGCAGCACTTCGCGCGGCAGTTGCAGGAAGCGCTCCTCGTAGCGCCCGGCCACGGCCACGGGCCATTCGACCAGCGCGGTGACTTCCTCGAGCAGCGCGGCGTCGATCAGGGCCTGGCCGCCGAGCTGTGCGGCGGTGGCGAGCAGCTGCGCGCGCACCCGCTCGCGCCGTCCGGCGAAGCCGGCGATCACCTTGCCGCGCTTGAGCAGCGCACCCTCGTAACTGGCCGGTGCGCGCAGCAGCAGTTCACGCGGCGCGTGGAAGCGATGGCCGCGCGTGCTGCGCCCGGCCACGGTATCGAGGATGGTGGCCGGCACGATCTCATGGCCGTACAGCATCACCAGCCAGTGCACCGGGCGCACGAACTGCGCCTCGCTCGTGCCCCAGCGCATGCGCTTGGGGATCGGCAGCGCCTCGAGGGCTTCAGCGACGATGCCAGGGAGGAGCGATTGCACGCTCGCGCCCGCGCGCCGGCCGGCGAACCACAGGTATTCGATATTCTTGTCGTCGCGCTCGCGGCCCAGAGCGGCGAGTTCGACCCCGCAGCTCGCCGCAAAGGCCTGCGCCGCGCGCGTTGGTGCGCCGGCCTCGTCGTACGCGGCCTTCAGCGGCGGACCGCGGCGGCGGATTTCCTGGTCCGGCTGCGCTGCGGCGAGTCGGCGCACGCGCACCGCGAGGCGCCGCGGGGTGGCGAAGGATTCGATGGCGCCGTGGCGGAGCGAGGCGCGCGTCAGGCGCGCCGCGATGCCCTCGCGGAGCGCCTGCTCGAGCACCGGCAGGGCCCGGGGCGGCAGTTCCTCGGTGCCCAGCTCGAAGAGGAAATCGCGCCGCTCGGGGCGGGCTGCCCCGGGGCTGCCTGAGGCGCTCATGTGCCCGTCCTGAGGCTCGGCGCGGTGCCGGCGCCGAGCAGCGGAAAGCCGAGCGCCTCGCGGCTGGCGTAGTAGGCCTGGGCCACGCCGCGCGCCAGCGTGCGCACGCGCAGCAGGTAGCGCTGGCGCTCGGTGACGGAGATCGCGTGCCGGGCGTCGAGCAGATTGAACACATGCGAGGCCTTGAGCACCTGCTCGTACGCGGGCAGGGCCAGATGAGCCTCCAACAGCGCCTTGCAGCCCTGCTCATGATCGTCGAAGTGGCGAAACAGGACGGCGATGTCCGCGTGCTCGAAGTTATAGGCCGACTGTTCGGCCTCGTTCTGGTGGAACACGTCCCCGTAGGTGACGCGTCCCTGCGGGCCGTCGGTCCAGAGGATATCGAAGATGCTCTCGACGCCCTGCAGGTACATCGCCAGGCGCTCCAGCCCGTAGGTGAGCTCGCCGCTCACCGGCCGGCAATCCAGTCCCCCCACCTGCTGGAAGTAGGTGAACTGCGTGATTTCCATGCCATTGAGCCAGACTTCCCAGCCCAGGCCCCAGGCGCCCAGCGTGGGTGATTCCCAGTTGTCCTCCACGAAGCGCACGTCGTTGACCAGCGGATCGAGGCCGAGCGCGGCGAGGCTCCCCAGATAGCGATCCAGGATATCGAGGGGCGCGGGCTTCAGCAGCACCTGGAACTGGTAGTAGTGCTGCAGGCGGAAGGGGTTGTCGCCGTAGCGGCCGTCGGTGGGCCGGCGCGAGGGCTGCACATAGGCGGCGGCCCAGGGTTCCGGACCGATCGCGCGCAGGAACGTCGCCGTGTGAAAGGTGCCGGCGCCCACTTCCATGTCGTAGGGCTGCAGCACAACGCAGCCCTGGGCCGACCAGTAGCGCTGCAAAGCGAAGATCAGGTCCTGGAAAGTGCGCGGGCGGGCGCCGATTCGGGCGATTTTCATCACTTTTTCTGAAGATGAAACTGGCGCGCGAGTATACAGAAGCGGCCCTCGCCCACGCGCCGGGCGCGCCGGTCACTGGGGGCTCGCCCGAGTCGTTGCACAAAAACAGGGCGCTGTTTCAGGCGCAGCCCTATAATGGTGCAGAGACCCGCCGCGGGGATCGGGCGGCTCCGCAAGTACCTGACCTGGAACGTTGTTTTGCCCTCGTAGGGGCTGGCATGTGGCCTGCATGAGTACGGGGCTTCGCGCACCTGTGGATCTGAACAATGGAGGGGCTATGACACCGACCGACGTAGTGAAGCTGGTACAGGACAAGAAGGCGAGATTTGCCGACCTGCGGTTCACCGACACCCGCGGCAAGGAACAGCACGTCACCGTTCCGGCGCGCTTCGTGACGGCTGATTTCTTCGTCGAGGGCAAGATGTTCGACGGCTCGTCGATCAGCGGCTGGAAGGGCATCAACGAGTCGGACATGATCCTGCTGCCCGACGCCAGCACGGCGGTGGTCGATCCGTTTTGCGACGATGCAGGGCTACGAGCGCGATCCGCGCTCGCTCGGCCGGCGCGCCGAGGCGTACCTCAAATCCACCGGCATCGCCGACGGCGCGCTGTTCGGTCCCGAAAACGAATTCTTCATTTTCGACAGCGTGCGCTGGAACAACGACATGCAGGGCTGCGGCTACGCGATCGATTCGATCCAGGGCGCGTGGAACACCAATACCGTCTACCCGGAAGGCAACATGGGGCATCGCCCGGGCATCAAGGGCGGCTATTTTCCGGTGCCGCCGGTCGATGCCTACCAGGACATCCGCTCCGCGATGTGCAAGGCGCTCGAAGACATGGGCCTCAAGGTCGAAGTGCACCACCACGAAGTGGCGACCGGAGGGCAGGCCGAGATCGGTGTCGGCGCCGGCGGACTGGTCAAAAAGGCCGACGAGGTGCAGATCCTCAAGTATTGCGTGCACAACGTGGCGCACCTGCGCGGCAAGACCGCCACCTTCATGCCCAAGCCCTTGGTGGGCGACAACGGCTCCGGGATGCACGTGCACCAATCGCTCCAGAAGGCGGGCACGGCGCTGTTCGCGGGCGACAAGTACGGGGGCCTGTCCGACACGGCGCTCTACTACATCGGCGGCATCATCAAGCACGCCAAGGCCATCAACGCGTTTACCAATCCGGGCACCAACAGCTACAAGCGGCTGGTCCCGGGCTTTGAGGCGCCCGTGATGCTGGCGTATTCGGCGCGCAACCGCAGCGCCTCGATCCGCATTCCCTGGGTGTCGAACCCGAAGGCGCGGCGCATCGAGGTGCGCTTCCCCGATTCGGCCTCGAATCCCTATTTCGCGTTCGCGGCGATGATGATGGCGGGGCTCGATGGCATCCAGAACAAGATGCATCCGGGCGATCCGGCCGACAAGGATCTCTACGACCTGGAGCCTGAGGAGGCGAAGCACATTCCGCAGGTGTGTCATTCGCTCGACATGGCCTTGGAGCACCTGGACAAGGACCGCGAGTTCCTCAAGCGCGGCGGCGTGTTCACCGACGACGTGATCAACGCCTACATGGGCCTGAAGTACCAGGAAATCACGCGCTACCGCATGTCGACGCACCCCTGCGAGCTCGATATGTATTACAGCGTATGATTTCTGACATAAGCGCGTAGGCGATGAACACGGTGGGTGACCGGACTCACAGGGCCGCCACCCGCCTTTGTACCTCCTCGCCCCGGGGGGCTATGCTGCTCGTCTGTGCGAAACATAGCGCTCCTGCTCGGTCTCCTTGGTGCTGCGGCAATCGCCGTGGCCGGGCCCACCTATCGCTGGGTCGATGCCGATGGGGTGCATTACTCCGATCAGCCGCATCCGGGCGCCGAGATCATCACGCTCGGCACGCCGCAGACCTTCAGTGCCGGCCCGGCGGTGGCCGCGGCGGCGAGCGCGAACCGCACACCCGCCAATCCGCGCGCGGCGAGCGAGTTCCGCTACGACAGCTGCGCGATCGTGCAGCCGGCGGCGGACCAGGTGCTGCTCAATGTCGAGGCGGTCACCACAAGGTGGTGCTGGCCTTCGACGGCGGGGAAATGCAGCCGGCGAGCCCGGACCAGAGCGAATTCCGGATCTCGCCCATCGACCGGGGCACGCACCAGGTCGCGGCCATCGTGCGCGATGCCAGCGGCAGGGATCTGTGCCAGTCGCCGCTGGTGATTTTCCACGTCCGCCAGCCCTCGGCGCTGGGCATCCTCAAGAAACACTAGCCCTCCACCGCTGCCCCGGGAGGGGCCGTGCCCGCTGAGGACACCGCGGCCTCGAGCCCGGCCCGTTTCGACGGCAGCGAAATCCTCGATGCGCTGTCGACCGGGCTCCTGGTCCTCGATGCGCACCTGCGGCTGGTGTACGCCAACGTGGGCGCCCAGGACCTGCTGGCCCTGAGCCTGCGGCAGGGTCAGGACCATACGGTCGGAGAACTGTTCGCGGATCCGCAGGCGCTGATCGAGCTGCTGCAGCGATCGCTGGCCAACCTCGAGATCTGCGCCGGCCACGAGTTCACCCTGACGCCGGTCTCCGCGGTGCAGGCCGCGCGGCCATCGCTCCTGGTGGACATCACCGTCACGCCGCTCGAGACGGCGCGCGGTGAACAGCAGCTCCTGATCGAGCTGGTCGACGCGCGCGCGCGGCGGCGCATCTCGCGCGAAGCGGAACTCCTCACGCGCGCGGACGGGAGCCGGCTTATGGTGCGGCAGCTGGCGCACGAGGTCCGCAATCCGCTCGCGGGCCTGCGCGGCGCGGCCCAGCTCCTGGAGCGCGAGCTGCACCAGGAAGCGCTCAAGGAATACACCACGGTCATCATGAGCGAGGCGGACCGGCTGCGCGACCTCGTGGACACGATGCTCGGGCCCACCGGCCCGCCGCGCAAGCAGGCGCTCAACGTGCACGAGATCTGCGAGCATGTGTACCAGCTGCTGCGCAGCGAGGCGCCGGGCGGAGTCAGCATCGAGCGCGACTACGATCCGAGCGTGCCCGAGGGGCGCTTCGATCGCAATGAACTCATCCAGGCCCTGCTGAACATCGCCCGCAATGCGCTGCAGGCACTGAACGGGAGCGGGCGGCTGGTGCTGCGCACCCGCGCGCTCTCGCACCTGAACATCGGTCCGGCGCGCCATCGCCTGGTGGCCTGCGTACAGATCGAGGACGACGGACCCGGCGTGCCGCCGGACCTGCACCAGACGCTGTTTTTCCCGCTGGTGAGCGCCAAGACCGACGGCACCGGCCTCGGCCTGTCGGTGGCGCAGGAGATGGTGGCGCGCCACGGCGGCATCATCGAATTCGAGAGCCGCGTCGGCCACACCGTGTTTTCAATACTGCTCCCGCTGGAGGATGCCGCATGAACGGACAAGCGCTACGCGTCTGGCTGATCGACGATGATGCCTCGATCCGCTGGGTGCTGGAACGCGCGCTGCGCAACGGCGGCATGCTGCCCCGGGCCTTCGACACCGCGGAGTCCGCGCTCGCAGCGCTCCGCGCCGACACGCCCGACGTGCTGATCACCGACGTGCGCATGCCCGGCCAGTCGGGCATCGATCTGCTGCAGCGCGTGCAGGCCAGCCACGGGGAACTGCCAGTCATCGTGATGACCGCGCACGCGGACCTCGGCACCGCCGTGTCCGCCTACGGGAGCGGCGCCTTCGAATACCTGCCCAAGCCCTTCGACATCGATCACGCCGTCGATCTGGTGCGCCGCGCCGCGCAGTCGCGCGGCGGCGCGAGCGCAGATGGCGCCCCGGCCGACGTGCCGTCGATGCCGAGCCTGCTGGGACGCGCGCCGGCCATGCAGCAGGTGTTTCGCGCCATCGGCCGGCTGGCGCGCTCGAGCGTCAACGTGCTGATCACCGGCGAGTCGGGGACCGGCAAGGAGCTCGTGGCGCGCGCGCTGCACGAACACAGTCCGCGCGCGGGCAAGCCCTTCATCGCGCTCAACACCTCGGCGATCCCGACGGAGCTGCTCGAGTCCGAGTTGTTCGGTCACGAGAAGGGTTCGTTCACGGGTGCCGACAGCCTGCGGCGCGGGCGCTTCGAACAGGCCGACGGCGGGTCGTTGTTCCTGGACGAGATCGGCGACATGTCACCGCCCCTCCAGACGCGCTTGCTACGGGTGCTGCCCGAAGGTGAGTTCTACCGGGTCGGCGGGCAGTCCCCGATCCGCGTCGACGTGCGCGTGATCGCCGCCACGCACCAGAACCTCGAGGAGCGCTCACGCAGCGGACAGTTCCGCGTCGATCTGTATCACCGCCTGAACGTGATCCGCATCGAACTGCCGCCGCTCCGCGAGCGGCGCGCGGACATCCCCGAGCTGCTGCGCCACTACCTGCAGGTCGCCGCGCGGGAGCTCGGCGTCGAGCCCAAGGCGCTGACCGCAGAGGCGGGGCTGGTGAATTTCTGCCGGCGCGCCACGGCACTGGCGCCGGGCAAGGAGATTCGCGTCGCCGACCTGCCCGCCGCGATTATCGGCGCGGCGAGCGCGGGCACGGCGGCTGCTGAGTGGACGGCGGCCCTGGCGGAGTGGGCCGAGGCACAGATCACGCCGACGGCCAGCCAGCCGCTGCTGGACGTGGCGCTGCCCGCGTTCGAGCGCACGCTGCTGCGCGTCGCGCTCAAGGCCACGCAGGGCCACCGCCAGGAAGCGGCGCGCCTCCTCGGCTGGGGCCGCAACACGCTGACGCGCAAGCTCCGGGAGCTCGGAATGGAGGGCGCGGAGGATCCGGACTAAGGCGCTAGGGTGAGCGCGCCGCGGGCGGCGCCGCAGCTTCGGTCCCGGCGGGGATGAAGATCCACAGCAGCAGGTAAAAGATCAGCCCGATGCCGAAATAGAACACGGTGGCGCAGAAGATCACGCGCCACGCCCAGGAGGGCAGGCCCGTGTGCGCCCCGAGGCCCCCGCAGACGCCGCCGATCACGCGGTCGGTCGCCGAGCGGGTCAGCCGATGCAGGAAATTGTTGTGCGCACCCGCTGCGCCCGCCGCGCCTCCGGCGCCGGCCGGCGCGCCGCCCAGCACGTGGGCCTTGGCCTGCGCATATTCCGCCTCGCTCAGGGCACCGCGCTCACGCAGCGCCTGCAGGCGTTCCAGTTCTTCGCTGACGCTCATAGGCTGGCCTCCTTCAGTGTACCGACGAGCTGGCCCACGTTGGCGAGGCCGTTCGCGGTCAGATAGTCCGCTACCCCTGAGTTGATGCGCGGGCAGATCAGCGGATCGTAGAACAGCGCCGTGCCCACGCCGATCGCCGTGGCCCCGGCGATCAGGAACTCGAGCGCATCGCCGGCACTGACGATACCGCCCTGGCCGATGATCGGAATCCCGCGCGGCCCGGCGACCTCGTAGACTTCGCGCACCTTGAGCAGCGCGATCGGCTTGATCGCCGGCCCCGACAATCCGCCCTGCATGTTGCCGATCACCGGCCGGCGGGTGCGCACATCGATCGCCATGCCGGTCACCGTGTTGATCACGGCGAAGGCATCCGTCCCGGCCTCGATGCACAAGCGCGCGTTCTCCCTGATGTCAGCCTGGTTGGGCGACATCTTGGTGATCAGCGGCTTTCCCGTGACGGCGCGGCAGGCGGCCACGACGCGCGCGGACATCTCCGGTACATTGCCGAACTGCACGCCGCCTTCCTTGATGTTGGGACAGGATATGTTGATTTCGATCGCATCGATCGGCGAGTCCTCGAACCGCCGCGTCACCTCGACGTATTCCTCGACGGTCGAGCCGCAGGCGTTGGCGATGAAGCGCGTCTCGGTGAAATCGAGCGCCGGCAGGATCGTTCGCACCACGGCGTCAACGCCCGGATTCTGCAGACCGATGGCATTGAGCATGCCCTCGTACGTTTCGGCCACCCGATGCGGCGGATTGCCGAGCCGCGCGCTCCCGGTGGTGCCCTTGAGCACGATCGCGCCCACGTCGCGGTTGGAGAAGCCCGCCACGCGGGTGTATTCCTCGCCGAAGCCGACACAGCCGGACAGCAGCACGATCGGGCTCGCCAGCTCCATCCCGCAAAAGCGTAGCGCCAGCGAGGCGGCCGGCGGCGTGTGGGGCGTGGCGGACAGGGCGGGCGAGGCGTTCATGGCCGGCGATTATCGCCTGAAAAACGCCCGTGTTTAACGTCATTCTTCTGGAGCCGGAAATCCCCGGGAACACCGGCAATATCATCCGCCTGTGCGCCAACACCGGATCGCACCTGCACCTCATCGAACCGCTCGGCTTTGAGCTTACGCAGCCGCAGCTGCGCCGCGCCGGCCTCGACTATGCCGACCTGGCGCAGGTGACCGTACACCCAGCGCTGGAGGAGTGCCTGCGCGCGCTGGCGGACGCTTCGGTGTACGCGATCGAGACCGGCGGGTCGCGTCCCTACAGCGAGGCGCCCTTCCGGAGCGGGGATGCGCTGCTGTTCGGCCCTGAAACCCGCGGAATGTCGACCGCGGCGCTTGGGCTGGTGGCGCCCGGGAACATCCTCGGCATCCCGATGCGCCCGAACAACCGGAGCCTCAACCTGTCCAATGCCGTGGCGCTGGTCGTCTACGAGGCCTGGCGCCAGCAGAGGTTTCGCTAGCGGCGGCTGACCGCGGCTAGACCCCCGCCTCGTCGAACTCGGCCTTGATCGGCCGCATCATCAGCCCGCGCACCACCTCGTCGGCGGCCAGGCCGTCATACAGCACGCCGTAGATGCCTTCGCAGATCGGCATCGAAACGCCTTTGCGCTGCGCCACCTGCCGCAGCGCGCGGGCCGCCACATAGCCTTCGACCACCTGGCCGATTTCGGCGAGCGCGGCGGCGGCGCCGCGGCCGCGGGCCAGCAGCAGGCCGCCGGCGAGCCCCATGAAGGTTTCGCGCTGCGCGCCGAGGCTGACGCCGAGCCGCATCATCTCGAGCAGGCCGCGCGTGATGAGCGCAATGCGCGAATTGGCGCCGAAGCCTAAGCCGTCGGACAGTCCGGCGCCGATCGCCAGCACGTTCTTGACCGCGCCGCCCACCTCGACGCCGACGATGTCGGTGGAGGTGTAGGCCCGAAAATTGGCCGTCGAGATATCATGCGCGAGCAGGGCCGCATAGTCCGCATCCCGCGAGGCGATGGTCATGGCGCTCGGCAATCCGGCGCCCACCTCGGCGGCGAAGGTGGGACCCGAGAGCACGGCCGTGAGGCGGCGGGTGCCCAGCACCTCCTGCGCGACTTCATAGGGCAGGCGTCCGGTATTGACCTCGAATCCCTTGGTGGCCCAGCACAGCCGCTGCCCGGCCGCGAGCTTGTCGCGCAGCTCGCCCAGCAGTTCGCGGAAGGCGTGGCTCGGCACTGCGATGAGCACATCGTCGGCGCCGGCCAGCGCGGCGGGCAGATCGGCGGGAATCTGCAGCGTCTCGGGGAACGGGGAGCGAGGCAGGTAGCGCGGGTTGACCCGCGAGCGGGCCATGTCGGCGCGCAGCTGCGCATCGCGGGCCCACAGGCGCACGGCATGTCCGGCGCGCGCCCACTGGATCGCCAGGGCCGTGCCCCAGGAACCCGCGCCGAGCACCGCCATCCGCGAGGGCAGCTCCGCATTCACTTCAGTTCTGCGCGGCGCTGGGGGTTCCCGGATTGTTGGCGGCAAACAGCGCTTCGAAATTCACCGGCGGCAGCAGCAGCTGCGGAAAGCCACCGTGTCCGACCAGGCTCGAGACGACCGCGCGCGCATACGGAAACAGCACGCCCGGGCAGATCACGCCTGCGGCACGGCGGAATTCCTCGTTCGAGAGATTCTGCATCAGGAAAGCGCCGGCCTGCTTCACCTCGACCAGGAAGGCGGTCTGCTCGCCGTGCTTGGCCGACACGGTCACCGTGAGCAGCACCTCGCGCAGGTCCCCCTCGATGACGTTGACCGCGGTGTTCAGATCGAGGCCGATCTGCGGGTTCCAGTCGGTCGTGACGCGGGGCCCCTGGGGCGCTTCGAAGGAACAATCCTTCAGGTAGACGGCCTGCAGCGCCAGTTGTGCGGTTGGAGGCGTGCCCGCCGCGGTCGGGGTGGGTTCTGATTGTATTGCCATGCTTAAGTTTCCTATGCGTTCAACGTTCCGGGAATGATCATTGCACCGCCGCCGGCGCGGGCGAGAGGAGCGAGTCGAGGGCGCCGGCCTCTTCGAGCGCGGCCAGTTCATCGGAGCCGCCGATCGGGTGGCCGTCAATGAAAATCTGCGGCACCGTGCGCCGCCCGCTCCGTTGAATCATCTCGGCGCGGCGCTCGGGATAGTCCTCGATGCTGATTTCCTCGAAGCTTGCGCCCTTGCGCTCCAGCAGGTGCTTCGCCCGCGTGCAGTAAGGACACCAGGAGGTGGTATACATTTCGATCAGCGGCGCCGTCATGTGCTCGAACGTGTCCCGCCTAGTCGCGGGCCACGGGCAGATGCTCCGCCCGCCAGGCATTCAGCCCACCGCGCAGGCTGACGACCTGGCTGAATCCCTGCTGCTGCAGCGCTCGCAGGGCGCCGGCGGCGGATACGCCGCGCTCGCAGTAGACGATGACGGTCCGGTCCTTCAGGCGCTTCATGCCATCGATGGCGTCGGCGAGGCGCTCGGGCGGGAGATTGCGCGCGCCGCGGATGTGGCCGGCGCCAAAGGCCTCGGCGCTGCGCAGGTCCAGGAGCGTCGCGCCCTGGTTCATCAGCCGCACCGCATCCTGCGGACTGACGGCGCCGGCCGCGCGGGCACGCTCCCGCAGTTCATAGACCAGCACCAGCAGGGCGGCGCCCAGGGCGAGCACGGTCAGGCCCAGATGTCGGGTGGCATATTCGAGCAGGCGCTGCATGGTCAATCCGGCGAGCAACGGAGCCGCGCATTATAGCCTCGCTCGGTTAAACTTTTCCCCATGCCTACCGCCCGAGCTGGATTTCTGCTGCTGCTGGCCTCCTGGCTGGCGGGCGGACGCGCCCTCGCCGCGAGCAGCGCTGAGACGCAGGCGCAGCTGCGAGCGCTGCAGCAGCGCATCGAGCGCGTCAGCCAGGAAGTCGGCCGCGATGCCATCGAGCGCGACCGCCTGGCGCACAACCTGCGGGACGCCGAGGTGGCGGTGGCCGCGACGCGCCACGACCTGGAGGGCGTGCTCGCGCAGGAATCGCTCCACACTTCGCGCCGCGCGGCACTGGCCGCCGAGCGCGAGAAGGTGAACGCTTCCCTGGCGCGCGAACGCACCGGGCTTGCCTCGCAGCTGCGGGTGGCCTACCTGATCGGCCGCAGCGAGCCGCTGCAGCTGCTGCTCAACCAGCGCGATCCGGCCGCCGCCGCCCGGCTGTACGCCTACTACGGCTACTTCGGGCGAGCCCGCGCCGCGCAGATCGACACGATCGCGCAGCAGGTCGAGCGCATCGATGCACTGGATGCCGAGCTCGGCAAGCAGGAAGCGGCCCTGCTCGAGCTGCGCAACGCCCGGCAGAGCCAGCTCGCGCGCCTGGAGAACGGCCGGGCGCAACGCCAGAGTGCGCTCGCGAGCCTGCAGAGCGAAGCGCGCTCGCGCGCGGCGAGCCTGGCGCGCCTGCGCAGCCAACAGGGGAGCCTCGAGCGGCTGCTGCGCGAGCTGCAACGGGCCGCGCGCCCTGGGCCCGTTCCGGACAACGCCAGCAATTTCGGCCGGCTGCGCGGCCAGCTCGAGTGGCCGCTGGCCGGGCAGGCCCTCGCGAGCTACGGGCAGGAGCGGGCAAGCGGCGTGAAGTGGCAGGGCATGGTGCTCGCCGCCGAACAGGGCGCGCCGGTGCGCTCGATCGCGGCGGGCCGCGTGATTTACGCCGACTGGCTCCCGGGCCTGGGGCTGCTCGCCATCGTCGATCACGGCGAGGGGTACCTCAGTCTCTACGGCTACAACGACCAGCTGCGCAAGTCCGCCGGCGAAGCCGTGGCCGCGGGCGAGGTGCTCGCGGCCGCCGGCGACAGCGGCGGGCGCCCGCGCCCGGAGCTTTACTTCGAGATCCGGCGCGCCGGGCAGCCGGTCGATCCGCGCCCCTGGTTCCGCCACCCGCGGCCGAACTGAGACCTGCGTCACAGCGCCCGCGCGCCGGGGAATGCGCGCGTCGGCATTGGCGCCAAGGGGCGCCGGGGAACTCACGGGGCTCATTTAACTAAACCGCGAACCCGATCAAGGCGTGCGGGCGGGGTCTTGTCCGAAGCTAGTCACCGGTACCGCACCTCAATGACAGATCAAATCAAAATCAAGGGCGCTCTGCAGGGCGCGCGCGAGCTCGAGAGCTATACGCCGCTGCTGCGTGCCCTGTTGCCGCGCATGATCGGCGCGTCGATTTTTGATGCCGCCGGCGATCTGCTGTGGTCCAACGAGATGGCGGTCGATGGATCCCTGGGCAAGCTGGTGGCCGAGGCGATGCGTGCGGCCGCCGGGGACCCGAGCGCGCCCGGCGTCCTGCTCACGGACGGCGAGCCGCTCTATATTTTCTGGCTGATGCGCGCGAGCGGTGGGGACCGGGGCCAGCCTTTTGCCGCGGTGCTGCTGCGCTGTCGCGCCGGGCCCGAGAACGAACAGCGGAGCCTGGCCTTCGTGTACGCCATGGTGCGTCCGGCGCTCGACATCCTGGCGCGCGAGCTGCTGACCCGCGAGCAGATCCTCACCTTAAGCGGTTCGCTCGCCGAGCAGGACCAGGACCTGGACATGCTGCTCGCCGTCAGCGGCGGCGAGGCGGCAGACGAGGAGGGTGGGGGCGATGAACTCAAGGCCGTGCTGCGAGCGGCCATCGAACACATCCAGGGCGGCCTCGCCGCGATCATCGTGCCTGAAAAGGGCCTGGTGCTTGTGCGCCAGCAGCCGGACAAGCCGATCGAGGCCAGCCTCGTGGCGCGCGCGCACCGGCACCTCATGTCGAGCGCGCAGCTGCGCAGGGAAGCGGTGATTGTCAACCAGCTGCAGCTGCAGACCGGCAACCCGGCGCATGTCTATCGCGTTCTCTCCTGCGCGATCTCCCGGCCGGACGGCCGCGCGATCGGCGTGCTGGCCCTGTTCCGCCCGCTCTCGATGCCGGAATTCACGCCGCGCCAGGCGCGGCTCTCCGAACTGCTGGCGCGGCGCGTCTCGGCCGTGATCGCCAGCAGCTACGATGCCCTCACCGGCCTGTTCAATCGCCCGGCCTTCGAGCTGCGGGTGAAAAACGCCCTGCAGTCGGCGGGCAGCACGCAGCGCCGCTGGAGCGCGCTGGGCATAGACATCAACCGCACGCACGTCGTCAATGACACCTACGGCATGCACATCGGCGACAAGGTCATCGCCCAGGTGGGCGACCTGATCCGCCAGCGCCTGCCGCCCGGCGCGATGGCGGCGCGCATCTCGGGTGATCGCTTCGCCATACTGCTGCCGGCCGGGCTCGATGACGCGGCGGGCTTCGCCGAAGCGCTGCGCCAGAGCGCCGAGCAGCTGGGCGGCACCATCGGCGACGGGACCCTCTCGGTTTCGATCAGCGTGGGCGTGGCGGCCGTTGAGCCGCGCGCGCACGAGTTCACGCACGCCTTCGCAGCGGCCGAGACGGCCTGCAAGGCCGCAAACGATCGCGGCCGCAATCGCGTCGAGGTGTTCCAGGAAGCCGACGAGAGCATCGTCCGGCGCTTCACCGACATCAATATCATCACCGACCTGCGCAACGCGATCTCCGACAATCGCCTGCGCCTCTACGCGCAACTGCTGCTGCCGCTGGGCGAAACGCACCGCCAGCCGCATTTCGAAATCCTGCTGCGGATGCTGGATTCCGAGGGCCAGACGGTCGGCCCCGATCATTTCATGTCCGCGGCGCACCGTTACCAGCTGATGCCAGAGATCGACCGCTGGGTGGTCAGCGAGGCGATGCGGCGGCTCCAGCCGCACGCGGCGATCTTGGCGAGCGGTGGGGTGGGGTTCACGATCAACTGTTCCGGTCAATCGCTCAAGGACAACGATTTCACCGAATTCCTGACGTCGCAAATCGCCGCGAGCGGCATCAACCCCGAAGCGCTGTGCCTCGAGCTCACCGAAAGCGCCGCGGTCGGCAACCTGGCGCACACCGAGACGCTGATGAGACAGCTCCGCAAGCTCGGCTGCGGCATCGCGCTCGATGACTTCGGTACGGGCCTAAGTTCGCTCGCCTACCTGCGCTCGCTCCCGATCTCCATGCTGAAGATCGACGGCAGTTTCGTACGCGATGTGCTCACGGATGCCAAGGCGGAATCCACCATCCAGGCGATTGCGCAGCTGGCGCGCGCCATGTCGCTCATCACGGTGGCGGAATACGTCGAGACCGAGGAGATCCGGCACAGGATCGCGCAGCTGGGAGTCGACTACGGCCAGGGCTTTGCCATCGGCCGGCCGGTGCCCATCGATGAAGTGCTCGAACACCTGCCTTTTTATGCTGCCATGCACACAGCCGCGGCGCCGGGCACGCTGACGGGACCGCCGCCCAGCGCGCTGGCGGTGTAAGATCCACCCCCTCATGGGCTCCAGATTTCGTCTGCTGCTGACCCTCGGCACGGGAGCGCTGGCCGGATTCGCGCTCTCGATTGCGGGCCGGGTGTTTGCCGATCGCGGCAACGCTCCCGTGGCGGGTTACACGGCGCCTGCGAGTGAATACGGGCCGATCCCCTGGCAGGACGCCCGCCTGCTCGCCGAAGTGCTGCAGCGCGTGCGCGAGAGTTACGTGGATCCGGTCGACGATCACCAGCTGATGCGTCAGGCGGTGCACGGACTGGTGGAATCGCTGGACGAACATTCGGCCCTGCTCGAACCGCCGCCACCAGCGGCTCCTATGCGGGCATCGGGGTCGAGGTCAACGGCGTCGCCGAGGGCGTGCGCATCGTGCGCTGCCTGCCCGAATCACCGGCCGTGCACGCGGGCCTGAAGATCGATGACCTGATCGTGCGCATCGACGACCTGGCGGTCAGCGCGGCCAACATCGATGCGGCGACCACGCAGCTGCGGGGCCGGCCCGGGAGCGAGGTGCGCCTTTCGGTGCGGCGCGGGCAGGTCCCCGCGACGCTGGAATTCCGGCTGCAGCGTTCGCTGGTGGAGTTGCCGAGCATCGCCGCCGAGCTGGTGGCGCCGGGCATCGGGTACCTGCGCATCAATGAGTTCACCGACGGCACCGCCGGCGAAGTGGACGCGGCGATGCCGCGGCTGCACGCTGCGGCGGGCGGCGCCCTGCGCGGGCTGATCATCGACCTGCGCAACAATCCGGGTGGCGTGCTCGAAGCCGCCACCGCGGTCGCGGACGATTTCCTCGACAGCGGCACGATCGTCAGCGCCGAGGGGCGGCTGCGCGAGGCGCGCTTCCGCATGGAGGCGACGCCGGGCGATATCGCCGCGGGCGTGCCGATCGTGATCCTGGTCAACGGCAGTTCCGCCTCGGCTTCCGAGATCCTGGCTGCGGCCCTGCGCCAGAACGGCCGCGCGACACTGGTGGGCCGCAAGACCTACGGCAAGGGCACGGTGCAGACGATCATGCCGCTCTCGGGCGGCGAGGCGCTCAAGCTCACGACTTCGCGTTACTTCACGCCCTCGGGCGCCTCGATCAACGGCATCGGCATCACGCCGGATGTGGAGCTGCGCGGCCCGGAAAGCGCGCCGGCGCCGCCCGATGGGCCGAGCGCGGCGCCCACGCTGGCGCGCCGCGACACCCAGGTCGCCGCGGCGCTGGCGGAGCTGCGCGAAGGTGCGAGCGCGCGGGGCGCGGTGCATCGCTCGGCGCGCCGCTTCTGATGCCGGCCCTGCAGTTTCTCTCCGATGTGGTGTTGCATCTCGACCGCCATCTGGTCGAGCTGCTGGCGCGCTACGACTTGTGGCTCTACGCGATCCTGTTCCTGATCATCTTCGCCGAGACGGGACTCGTGATCACCCCCTTCCTGCCGGGCGACTCCCTGCTGTTTGGCGCCGGCGCGCTTAGCGCCATCGACAGGAGCGGAACCCTGCGCCTGCCGTGGCTGCTGCTGCTGCTGGGCGTAGCGGCGATCGCGGGCAACACCACCAACTACCTGATCGGCCGCGCGGTGGGCCCAAGGGCCTTTAACGGTCGGCACCGGCTGTTCCGGCTCGAACACCTGCAGCGCGCGGCGGAGTTCTTCCGCCGCCAGGGTGCGCTGGCGATCGCGCTGTCGCGCTTCGTCCCGATCGTGCGCACCTTCATGCCCTTCACCGCCGGCATCGCGCGCATGCCATGGGCGCGCTTCCAGCTGTACAACGTGCTCGGCGGCGGTGTCTGGGTGGCCCTCTTCCTGTGCGGCGGGTTCCTGTTCGGCAACCTGCCGCTGGTGAAGAATCATTTTGGGCTGGTGACGCTGCTGATCATCGTGGTCTCGCTTCTGCCGCTGCTGTGGGCGCTGTGGCAGGAGCGCTCGCCCCAGGCCAGTGCCCGTGGCTGACCGTACCCGCGGCTACGCACACCGCATCGACGTGCGCGCGCCGGTGCTGCTGCTGTGGCGCGGACTCATCGAGCCCGAGCTGCTGCTGCAGTGGTACGGGCCGGGTGCACGCATCGATGCGAAGACGGGCGGCAGCTACGTGGTGCGCGCGGATCGCGACCTGCAACGCGAGGCCCACATCGACGTGTTCGACGTGGGCCGCCGCCTGCGCCTCATCTATATGACGCCGCACGACCTGCCGCCGACGGATTCAGTGATGGTCGATGACTTCATCCTCGATACCGAGCGGGACACGGCCGTGCTGCGCCTCCTGGGTTTCGGCATTCCGGCGGATGTGGCCTGGAATGACTACTACACTCGCCTGCGCGGCGGCTGGGGACAGGCGCTGGCGCGCCTCAAGGTCTGCGTCGAGAAGCTTGCCCGCACCTGAGCTGTGCGCCTAACCGCGCAGGCGGGCGACCCAGCGGTACAGCAGGAACACCGTCAGCGCAAAGACGCCGCCGCCGATCCACACCGCCGCGTGGCCGGCGAACGCGTCCCCGACCAATGCCAGCGGGTACTCCACGCCGGAAAAGGCCACGATGCCGGCGATGACCACGCCCACCAGTCCTTCGCCCACGATCATGCCCGAGGCCAGCAGCACGCCCAGCTGCCGGGTCGATTCGGGGCGCGCGGCGCGCGCGGCGTGCCGGTCGTAGAGCCAGCCGGCCACCGCGCCGACCACGACCATCAGCGTGCTCTGCGTCGGCAGGTAGATGCCCAGTCCCACCGCCAGTGGCGACAGGTGCGCCGATGGGGTCACGCGCCGCAGCGTCTCGTCAACGAGGATCATCGCCACGCCAATGCCCATGCCGATGTAAATCAGGGGCCACTCGATGTTGTGCTGGATCACGCCCTGCGCCAGCGCCGAGATGAGCCCGGCCTGCGGCGCGGCCAGTGCATGCTCGCGCACGGGGCCGGGCGCACCGGCGAAACCGTAGGCGTGATTCACGACGTCCAGGATCGGTGGAATGATCGCGGCGCCGGCGAGCACGCCGATCACCAGCGCGACCTGCTGCTTCCACGGCGTCGCATCGACGAGCTGACCGGTCTTGAGGTCCTGCAGGTTGTTGTTGGCGATGGTCGCGACGGCGAACACCACCGCGGTGACGAACAGCGCGAAGGCGACCAGGGCCTGCGGACCGGCGGCCGGCAGGGTGTGCACGCCGAGCAGCAGCAGCAGCGCCGCACCGATCACCGCCAGGATGCCGATGCCGGACAGCGGGCTGTTCGAGGCGCCGATGAGCCCGGCCATGTAGCCGCACACCGCCGAGACGAAGAAGCCCATCAGCACGATGTAGATCACGGCGCCCGTCACCACCAGCAGCAGCTGGCCGCCGAGCCCGCTGCGCACGCCCAGGTTCGTCAGCAGCATGGCAATCGGCACCATGCAGACGAGCGAGATCAGCGCCACCCAGCCGATCGGGATGTCCTGCTCGGTGCGCGGCAACAGCGCGCCGCGGCCGCTGGCGCGCGCCTTCGAGGCGGCCATCGCCGAACGCAGTCCCGCCGCCACCGGCTTGACCAGCTTGGCCAGCGTCCACACCGCCGAAATGCCGATGGCGCCGGCGCCGATGAGGCGCACCTGGTGGAGCAGGGTGCTCTGCGCCAGCTGCGCCAGATTCATGCCCGCGCCGCTCGCCAGCGCCGAGTAGTGCGGCACGCCCCAGACCCAGGCGATCAGCGCACCGGCCAGCATCGCCAGTCCGACCCACAGACCCACCAGGTGCCCGACCGCGAACAGCGCAAAGGAGAGGAAGAAATCAAAGCCGGTGACGCCGCGCTCGCCGACGCGGAAGTAGCGCACCACATCGCTGGCGAACACACGCGTCGCCACTACACCTGCGAACACGCCTGAGACGATCGAACCCCAGACCACGGCGCGCAGTCCCGCGCGGCTGTCTTCGACCGCGGTGGCGTCCGCATGCTCGCCGCCGCCGACCTTCAGCACCTCGGCGCAGGCCACGCCCTCCGGATACGGCAGGTCGGA
>WNFM01220483.1_pt4 | contig 21501 bp, 22 predicted proteins | sample 5400271 | NCBI WGS metagenome assembly WNFM01 (sample SAMN13153352, study PRJNA577476) | soil metagenome | isolation source: 60 cm saprolite on Douglas fir-dominated hillslope | place: USA:California | collected 2013-09-17
GACGTCCGGGGCTTCGACCACAGGGTTATCGTGTGCGCGCATCATCCAGCCCTGATGCCCGCCTGGAGCCCATCGAGGCCTGGCCCGGTGGAGAGGCACCGTTTTGGCGGAAAGCCTATGGCTGCAAAGGTGTTGAAATGGTTGTTCGAACCGGTTCCGTCCGGCTGACAGATATCATCCTTAATAATTCGCTACCGTCATCTGAGTGCGAGGCGCACCCGAATATTTACTGCTTCTGAAGTTTCGTGATCGTCTTGGTCCCACCCGCTTCGGTCGCGGAAAAGGTGACCTTATCGCCGGCATGCACCGCGTCTAACGACAAGCCATCTTGTGCTTTGAACTCTTCGGCGGCGGCGCCGGTATTCGCTCCGACCGTACCGCTTTGCGCCTGTTTGATCGCGACGGTGCCATTGATCCGGTCAACTTTGGTAACCGTTCCCGAAAGCGCTTGTTGGGCCAAAGCCGCCGAGCTGATGATGGCGAGGCCCGCAGTACCAGCCAAAATGATCTTTGCGATTTTCATGGCAGTCTCCCGGTTATCGATATATGCGCGATAAGCCCGCGCTGGCCGGATTGGTTCCTGCGGAACACGCACGAAGGTCAGCACACAGCTTCGTGATGGAGGCGGCAGAATGCGGGGCGCGCTACCGCCCGCCTGAAATATGGCACCGGCTCGACAGGTTCATGCTTGATCCTTGCTTGCCGGTGCCTCGCGCGCACTGAGCATGGCACACACGGCGGCGCCGGTCCGGCGCATGTGCTCGCTGAGCGAGTCCGCGAAGCTTTCAACTTTGCCCGCGCGCAATAGCGCCATGAAATTTTCGTGCTCGTTGATCGACTCGTTCCACCGCCGGGCGTCGAAATTGGCAAGCGACCTGGCCCGCAGGATTTTGGCTGTGAGACCAGTCCACATCGACTGCAGCACCGGATTGCCGGCCAGTCGCGCGATTTCGGCGTGGATTTGCTGGTTCATGCGAAAATAGGCGGCGCGCGCACCCTCGCGATGTAGCGTTACGAGTTGTGCATGCATCGCGTCGATGACACCGATCTCTTTTGCTGTCGCAAGACTCGCCGTGCGAAGTCCGACCAGTCGCTCCAGCGCGACCATGACTTCGAACACAGCGGTGATTTCGTCGGGATCAATCAGCGTGATCCGAGGCGTGCGGTGCGGCCTGAGCTCGATCAGTCCTTCGGACGCCAGAACCTTGAAAGCTTCGCGAAGCGGCGTACGGGACACGCCAAAGCTTTCGCACAACATCTTTTCGGGCAACGCCGAGCCCGCCCGCAATTCGTTGTTCAAGATCATCTCACGGAGCTTGGCCACCAATTGGTCGTGCAGTGAATGTCGTTGCAGGACCGGCCTGGCCGGAATCTCCGACAGCTTCAGCCGCGCAGGTTTGAAGCGCGAGCGGGCGCGGCTGCGCGTTGATGTTGCGGTCATTTCAATCTCGCGCTCGAAGCGGCGTGCCTCATATTCATCCATTTATCCTCCCGCAGCCTACAAATGCGGCAGCGACGGCCTCCGAAAGAATAGACTATCTACCTGCATATATTATAAAAAACTAGCATTGCATATCGTATTCAACTTGGCACGACAGTTGCAATGGGCGTACCACCTGCGTGCCATCTGAGTGTCCCCGTTCGGAGTTTCCTCATGAACAAGTTGATTTGCCTCGTCGCCGGCATCGTCTCGCTTGCTGCGCTGACCCTGAATTGCGTACCCGCGGCAGCCCAAACTGAGCCGACCATCAAGCTGGGTTACGCAAAATGCGCACACTGCACGCCTCTCGCCCTGCTGCCGGAATATGCCAAGGGCGTCAAAGTCGAGGCCATCGGCTTCAACACCGGAAATGACGTTCTCACCGCGCTGGTTTCGAAGAGCATCGATGTCGGGCAGGTAACGTATCTTCATTACGCGGTTGCCCTGGATAAGGGTTTTGACGTGGTTGCGATATCCGGCCAGGTGAATGGCGGATCGGTCATGCTGGTGACCAATGATCTGCCCGTCACCCCGGAAGACTGGGGTTCGCTGAAGAAAGTGATCGCCGACTACAAGGCGGAGGGCAAGCCGTTCCGTGTCGCCGCCTCGCGCGGCAATGCTCAGGATATCCACATGCGCGGGGCGTTCGCCAAGCAGGGCATCGACGTCAACAAGGACGTTCAGTTCATCAATATTCCCAATCCATCCGATCACCTGCAGGCGCTGCGGCGCGGGGAAATTGAACTGATCTGCACCGTCGAGCCATTCGGCACGCAGATCCTGCAGTTGAAAGCGGCCAAGCTGTTCACTCATCCCTACGATCAGGCGGCAGGCAAGCTTACGAATTTGATGCTGACCCGCTCGGACGTGATTGCGGCCGAGCCGAAAGCGCTTGAAGAAACCGTGCGGGCGATCGTCAAGATCGACGACTATGTCGGGGGCGACAAGCAGGCCTGGATCGACGTCATCAATAAGGTGACGGGCCTCGACAAGTCTGTGGCAGCCGACGCGATCGGCAACCTTTATCCCGACCCCAAGATGTATCGCGCATCCGCAATCGCGATCGCGGCGATGATGCGTGACCTGAAATACATCAACTCGGATGTCTCGGCCGCGGTGGAAAAGAATCTGGATTACCGGTTTCTCGAGGCTGCGACAGGAAAGCCAAAATCTGATCTCGGCTATTGAGCCGCGCTATGAAGTCGCTGCGATTGAAGCGGCTGGAACGATGGATCGTTCCGGTGCTGATCCTGGTCGGCTGGGAGATTTTTTCGCGCTCGGGCACGCTGCCGGCCGCGCTGCTCCCCGCGCCGACGACCGTGCTGCGGTCGTGGGCCGACTGGGTGTTCGCGATCGACGGCAATACGCAGACCAACAGCGGTCGGTGGATTTTCGACACCGCGGCCAGCATCTCCCGCGTGATGGCTGGCTTCGGCATCGCAACCGCGCTTGCGGTGTCGCTGGGTGTGGCTATCGGCTGGTCAAGGCGGATCGAGACCATCATCGAGCCGACACTCCAGGTGTTGCGTCCGATTCCACCGGTGTCGTGGATTCCCCTCGCCATCATCTGGTTTGGCATCGCCAACAAACCGGCGATCTTCCTGGTGTTTCTCGGCTCGTTTTTCCCGATCCTGGTGAACACCATTCATGGTGTGAAGAGTTGCGACCGCAATTTGATCCGGGCCGGCGCCATGGTCGGCGGCGGCCAGAGGCAATTGCTGCGCTACATCGTTCTGCCGGCGTCGTTGCCCAGCATATTTGCCGGCCTGCGCATTGGCATCGGCTCGGCGTGGATGCTGACCGTGACGGCGGAACTGGTAGCGGTGAAGAGCGGCCTCGGCTATGTGCTCTGGGATTCCTATTATTTCCTGCGCTACGGCCTCGTGCTCGCCGCCATGGCCAGCATCGGTCTGCTCGGCTTTCTCAGCGACCTAGCCATTCGTGCGCTGATGGCGCGCGTGCTGCACTGGCAGCGCAACACCACGATCCAGGGCGGGGAGGGCTGAGATGGCGACGATCCAGATCTCGAACGTCAGCAAGACTTTTCGTGACCTGAAGCGCAAGACCGATGTCATTGCGCTCGACGACATCACGCTGTCGGTCGAGAAGAACGAATTTCTCTGCCTGCTCGGCCCCTCCGGCTGCGGAAAGTCCACGCTGCAGAATATGATCGCGGGCTTCGAGAAGCCCAGCACAGGTCAGGTCACCGTCGACGGACGGGCCATCACTTCGCCCGGCGCCGATCGTGGCATGGTGTTCCAGCACGCCAATCTGATGCCATGGTTGCCGGTGTGGGAAAACGTCGCCTTCCACCTGCTGCTGCGCGGCAGCCAGAAGCTGATGCGTCGGGAGGCGGCGCAGCTTTATATCGACATGGTGGGTCTGACGGGCTTCGAAAACCATTATCCGTCCGAGCTGTCAGGCGGGATGAATCAGCGCGTCGGGATCGCCCGCGCATTGCTGATGAACCCTCAGGTCATTTTGATGGATGAGCCGTTCGGCGCGCTCGACGAGCAAAACCGCATGGACATGCAAAATGAACTGGTCGGCATCTGGCAAAAGCACGCCGGCACCATCGTCTTTGTCACCCACAGCATCGACGAAGCTCTCACGCTCGGCACCCATGTCGCGGTCATGACGGCCCGGCCCGGGCGCATCCGCGAATTGATCCCGATCGATCTGCCTCGTCCCCGCGATATCACGAGCATGCGATTCAACGATATCAAGCGCCACATCCTGAGCTTGCTAAGGCCCGCGCGGGTCGAGGCTGGCCTCGTCGCAATGGAATGACCATGACCAAACGTGTTCTCCTCGGCATGCTGACGCCCTCCTCCAACACCGTTCTCGAGCCGGTCTCCCAGGCGATGGTCGCAGGCCTGCCGGAGGTCAGTGTGCATTTTTCCCGCTTCAAGGTCACCGAGATCGCCTTGTCCGCGAGCGCGCTGGCGCAATTCGACGACAGCGAAATCCTGCGTGCGGCCGAACTGCTGGCGCATGCGAAAGTGGACGTCATCGGCTGGAACGGCACGTCTTCGGGCTGGCTCGGGTTCGAAGCCGACGTCAGGCTATGCGAGCGGATCACGTCCGCGACCGGAATTGCCGCGACAACATCCATGCTGGCATTGAATGAGGTGCTTGCCGCCACGAAGGTCAAGCAACTCGGCTTCGTGACGCCCTATCTTGACGACGTGCAGGACCGAATCCTGACGAACTACGGCGCATTGGGGATCGCCTGCCGGGGCGAGCGCCATCTCGGACTTCAAGACAATTTTTCGTTCTCCGAGGTCACCCGGCAGCAGATCATCGACATGACGCGGATGGTCGCAAAGCAAGCACCGCAGGCCATCACCGTGATCTGCACCAATCTGAATGCGGCGCCGCTGGTTGACGAGCTGGAGCAGGAGGTCGGCATTCCCATCTACGACACGATCGCAACCGTGATCTGGAAAAGCCTGATCATCGCAGGCGTCGATCCGTCCCGTGTCACCGGATGGGGCACGCTGTTTCGCAAGGCGGCCTGATCCGATGGCCGCTTTTGTCACGGGCGCAGCGGGCTTTATTGGCCTGGCAGTGACGGAAGCCCTGCTGGCGCGTGGCGAGCGCGTCATCGGCTTCGATCTGGTTCCGGTCTCTCAATATGCAGAGCAAACGTTCGGCAACCTCCCCGGCAAGTTCGAGCAGATCACGGGGGACGTCTGCGATGCCCAAGGCCTGAAAGCCGCGTTGCGCCGGAGTGACGTCAATTGCGTCCTCAATCTTGCCGCGGTCACCGCTGGTACGGCCCGCGAGATTGCCGATCCCGTCACCGTCGTGCGCGTCAACGTCGGTGGTGTGGCCACCACGATCGAGGCCGCAGCGGCGTGTGGAATCCGGCGCGTGGTGCATCTCAGTTCGGGCTCGGTTTACGGCGCCAGCGGGCGAGACGTCGATTTGCTCACCGAAGATACGCCGCGCCGTCCCGAACAGCTCTATGGCATCACCAAACAGGCCGGCGAGGCGGTCGCACTGCGGCTTGCCGATCTCTATCGGCTCGACCTGTCGATTGGCCGTCTCGGCACCTGTTTCGGCCGATGGGAATATGCAACCACTGCGCGGGACACGCCGAGTGCACCGTATCAGATCGTGCAAGCTGCCCGATCGCGGATCCCGGCGATCCTGCCGCGCTCGCACTTGCGCGACTGGCTCTATGCACGGGATGCCGCCGCCGCTGTGATCGAATTGCTGTATGCCCGCACCCGTCGCCATCGGGTCTACAATCTGGCGGCCGGGTTCATGTGGTCGATCGCGGATTTCTGTGCCCGCTTGCAACAAGTCTGCCCTGGCTTCGAATGGCGTTTTGCACACGACGGCGAGGCGGCTAACATCGATTATTACGCGCCCTATGATCGCGCGGCGATGGCGATCGATCGCCTGCGAGGCGACACGGCCTTCCTGCCTCGCTACAACCTTGCGGAAGCGCTGGCCGATTACCTGCAGTGGCTCGGCCCGGCATTGGGAGCACCGTCATGACCGGCCTTAAGCTCGTCGATCAGATCTGGATCGTGACCGGTGCCGCATCGGGCATCGGCCGCGCGATCGCCCGGCTCTTTGCCTCCCAGGGCGCGCGGGTCGTGATCGCCGATGTGACGCAACAAGTTATCGAAGGAGGCATCCCGACCATCGAGTTGATTGCGTCGGAGGGCGGCAAGGCCGTCTATCTCCCGACCGACGTCTCGCAGCGCGAGCAGGTCGAGGCGACGGTCGCCGAGACCGTTTCCAGTTACGGCCGCCTCGACGGCATCGTCAACAATGCCTGCATTCGTCATGCAAGACCGCTGCTGGAGATGGACGAGCGCGATTGGGAGCGCGTTCTCAAGGTCAATCTGACGGGGACCTATCTCTGTTGCCGCGCCGCCGTCGGGCAAATGATAAATCAGGAGCCGCGTGGCGAGGTCCGCGGGCGGATCGTCAATCTGTCCTCGCAACACGGAATGATCGCCGCGCCGGACGACATTGCCTATGGCACGACGAAGGCAGGGATTGCTTACCTGACCAAACAGATCGCAGCCGATTACGCCAGCAAGGGCATCGTCTGCAACGCGGTGGCGCCCGGCAAAATCCAGACCGGTGCTACCGGTCGCGCGATCGATCCCGACGTGCTGGATCGCGCGCATCGGCGAACACCTTGGCCGCGGCTTGGCCAGCCCGACGACGTGGCGCGCGCAGCGTTGTTTCTTGCCAGCGATGATGCGAGTTTTGTGACCGGCATCAATCTGATGGTGGATGGCGGATGGACCGCGGCCTGAGCTTTGCAATAATCGACAGGAGTAGACGCAATGCCTGAGTTGGATCTTGCCATTCGTGGCGGCACGGTTGTCACGGCTTCCGACACCTTTCGCGCCGATGTCGGCGTTCGCGATGGGCGCATCGTCGCGGTCGCCGCTGACATCGAGGGAGCGGCGCGGGAGATCGACGCCTCCGGATTGCTGGTGCTGCCGGGCGGTATCGACAGCCATGTGCATATCGCCCAGCCTTCCGGCCCCGACGTCGTGATGGCGGATGATTTCGCGTCCGCAACCGCCGCCGCCGCGGCCGGCGGCAATACCTGCATTATGCCGTTCGCCCTGCAACAGCGCGGCACGAGCTTGCGCCGATGCGTCGAGGATTACGTGCGTCAGGCAGAGGGCGAATGCCACATCGATGTCTCCATTCACTTGATCATTTCCGATCCGACGCCCGAGGTTCTCGGACAGGAGCTGCCGGCGCTGCTGAAGGCCGGCTACACATCGTTCAAGGTGTTCATGACCTACGACGATCTGGTGCTGAACGATCGGCAATTGCTCGACGTGTTCGAGGTGGCGCGCCGTGAGCGCGCGCTCGTGATGGTGCATGCGGAAGGCTATGACGCCATCAAGTACATGACCGACCGGTTAGAGCGCGCTGGACAGACCTCGCCATTTTTTCACACGGCCTCCCGCCCGGAGATCGTCGAGCGTGAAGCGGCGCACCGCGCGATCAGTCACGCCGAGCTGATCGACGTGCCGATCATGATTGTTCACGTTTCAGGTCGCGAGGCCATGGAGCAGATTCGCTGGGCGCAGCAGCGCGGCCTGAAAGTCTATGCCGAGACCTGCCCGCAATATCTGACGCTGACGGCGGACGATCTTAAGGGCCTGAACATGGAAGGCGCGAAATACGTCTGTTCGCCGCCGCCTCGCGACGCGGCGAGCCAAGCGGCGATCTGGGAAGGCCTGCAGCAGGGCGTGTTCCAGACCTTCTCCTCCGATCACTGCCCGTTCCGATACCAAAGCAGTGAGGGCAAGCTCACGCCCAAAGGCAAGACGTCGTTTCGCTGGGTTCCGAACGGCATTCCGGGGATCGAAACGCGGCTGCCGATCCTGTTTTCGGAAGGCGTTTCGGCAGGGAAAATTTCGCTGAACAGGTTTGTCGAGTTGACCTCGACTAATCACGCCAAGATCTATGGTCTCTACCCTCGAAAGGGATCGATCGGGGTCGGCTTCGACGCCGATATCACGCTGTGGGATCCGCACCGTCGCGAGACGATCCGACAGGAGAAGCTACACCACGGCTCCGACTACACGCCGTGGGAAGGTTTCGAGGTTACGGGGTGGCCGGTGATGACGATCGCCCGGGGCGAGATCGTTGCACGTGATGGAGAGATCGTCGGCGACAAGGGAGCCGGCCGGATCTTGGAGCGGGATATTTCTGCCTACGCCGCAGCCGGCGAAAAGTCCGGAGTCACGGGGTTCGCGCAGACCGGAAATCTATTTCGGTAAGGCTAGACCCCTCACCGCGCAGGCGACGGAAGGGGCCTCGCAAAACGGGCGCCGTGACCGGCCGTTTGCCGCGCGCGTATAGCGTGATCGGGAGTTACCCCAGGATCATGTTGGCCGGCCAATCATCGTGCGTCTTAGCCGCGCCGCTCCAATGCGGCGCATCGATCTTAGGCGAGATGCACGGCCCGAATGTCCGATCACGACCCGCGTCCGCCTTTTGCTCGCAGAAACCACAGTGAACATCATGGCGCGCCATCGGCGTTGCGAGCGCAGGTGAAGCGGCCGATAGGACGAGCGAAACCACAAGCAATTTGGCTATCGTTTTGAGACGCATCCTTATGGTTGTGGGCATACGCAAAGCAACATGGGCCATAATAGAAACTCCTTTTCGGCTTCACGGCGATCAATGGTGATCGTGTATGGCCATAAGGTGTGCCCTGTCCGGCGATCGTTCCAATGGAAAATTCCGCTTGGTACGATCTACATCTTCGATGATTGATTGCTTCAAATCGTGACTTCTCCAACTGGCGGCGACCGCGCAATCCCCGCTCGATTCGATGGCATACCGGTGTTCTAGTAAGATCACGGTTAGCTCGCGAACGATTTTCTTGTCACGAGGTGGTCATCGCCGGCTGTTTGCCTTCGCGTGTTAACGGAAATGCAAATTCGGGGAGCATGACATGCAGATCAACCGATTAACTTCTGTCGCGATCATCGCGGCAACTTCGTTCAGCACGGTCGCCATCGGAGAAGCGCGGGCTCAGTCTGCGGCAAGCACTGAGACCGAGATTGCCGCGCTCAAACGACAACTGCTCCTCATGGAGCAGAAGCTCGAGGCGTTGCAGAAGCAGACCGCGGCCAATACAACAGCGGCCGCGAAAGCTAACGCAAAGGCGGACGCCAAGGTCGCCGTAACCAGCGCCAATCCCGCCATCCCGATCAAGACAGCGGTCGCGCCGTCCGACGTCGTCGTGACGATGCCGGGCAACAGGCCGACCATTTGCACCGCTGACAATCTCAATTGCGTTGCCATCACCAGCCGCGTGCACTTCGATGGCGGCGGCTACGACTATCGGCCCAATACCGCGGCGACCGTTCCGCAGCGCCTCGATGACGGGGTCAACGTCCGTCGCGCGCGTCTCGGGGTAATCGGCAAATTCCTGGGCGACTGGAACTACGCGCTGATCTACGACTTCGGCGGGGCTTCCGACGGGTTTGCCAGCACTGCCGCCTACCTCAGCTACACCGGCTTCAAGCCATTTGGGGGCAAACTCGCGGTCGAGGGCGGCGTCATGGACCTGCCCTACACACTGGACGAGGCGTCAAGCTCCAATGACATCCCGTTCATGGAGCGCGCGGCTTCCGGCATTGCCGCCACTAATATCGCAGCTGGCGACTTCCGTTCCGCCTTCGGCGCGCGCTGGTACACGGACCAGTTCTGGGCCGGAGCTTATGTGACGGGGCCCACCACGGGGGCCATTCACTCTGCCTCCAGCATCAACCCTCCCGGCACCACGGAACAATATGGCACTTTCGCCCGCGTGGCGGGACAAGTCGTCAGCGGCAAGGACTACTCGCTGCACATCGGCGGCGATGCCGAATGGCTGATCCAGCCACCGCACAATCTGATCGCGGGTACGCAAACGCTGACACTCAGCGATCGTCCGGAAGTGCGCATCGATCCAACCGTGCTGGTCTCAACGGCTGCGATCGCAGGCGTATCGGGTGCGCAAGTCTACAGCGCCGAAGCCGCGGCAACTTACGGGCCTCTATTCTTCCAGGGAGAATATTTCTGGTACAACGTCGACCGCAACGCGTTCGCCCCGCTGCCCAGCCTGAAATTCCAGGGCGGCTATGCCGAAGCAGCCTACGTCCTGACCGGCGAAACCCGCCCCTACAATTCGGCGTCCGCCTCATACGGCGGCATTGTGCCGGAAAATCCGTTCTCATTGACCGGTGGTGGCTGGGGCGCATGGGAGATTGCCGGTCGTTACAGCACCGTCGATCTCAACGATCGGCTCGGCTTGGTGACCGGCGTCGCCGGCGGACGACAGACGATCTATACGCTGGCGCTGAACTGGTATGTCAATCGCAATGTCCGGTTGATGTTCGACTATCTCCACGGCAACGTCAACAAGCAGGTGAGCCCCACCAATTTCGGCGATGCCGGCGCCAAGTTCGATGCGTTTGCGATGCGAACCCAAGTCGCATTCTAAGGTCGAACGTTCGCGCGAAACCGCTACTCCGCGGCTTGCCGCACATGGCGCGCGCTCGGCGTGCGCATGGTCACGAGCTCTTCGGCCGCGGTCGGATGCAGCGCCATGGTCGCGTCGAAATCGGCCTTCGTCGCCCTCAGTTTGACGGCGATGCCGAGCAGCTGCACCATTTCGGCGGCGCCGTCGCCGACGATGTGACAACCGACGACGCGGTCGGTCAAGGCATCGACGACGAGCTTCATCAGCATCCGCGTGTCGCGGCCCGACATCGTCGCCTTCATCGGCCTGAAGTCGGCTTTATAGATATCGACGTGGCTGAATTGCGCGCGCGCCTGCGCTTCCGTCAGTCCGACCGTGCCGACTTCCGGCTGAGAAAACACCGCGGTCGGAACGTCGAAATGATCGACCTCGACCGAGCGCTTGCCGAACACGGTGTCCGCGAACGCATGGCCCTCGCGGATCGCGACCGGCGTGAGATTGAGGCGATGGGTGACGTCGCCGATCGCGTAGATGTTCGGTATCGACGTGCGCGAAAAACTGTCGACCGCAATCCCGCCATTGCCTGGATGGATGGCGACGCCAATTTTTTCCAGCCCGAGACTGGCGATATTGGGATGCCGTCCGATCGCGAACATCACCTGATCGGAGGTAACACTCGAGCCGCCGGTCAAATGCGAGGTGAATTCCTTGCCGTGCTTGTCGACCTTGTTGACGACACAGCCGGTGAGAATGTTGATGCCTTCTTTTTCCATCTCGGCGCGCACATGGCTACGGACATCCTCGTCGAAACCGCGTAAAATGTTTTCGCCGCGATAGACCACGGTCACGTCGGAGCCGAAGCCGGCAAAGATGCAGGCGAATTCCAGCGCGATATAGCCGCCGCCCTGGATCACGATGCGCTTCGGCAATTGCCGCAGATGAAACACCTCGTTCGACGAGATCACGTGCTCGATGCCCGGTATCGCAAGCCCGTGATTTGGCGCGCCGCCGGTTGCGATCAGCACATATTTTGCCGTCACGGTCTCGCCGGTTGCGAGCCGGAGCGTATGCGCGTCCTCGAACACCGCGCGCGTCTTGACGATACGGGTGCCGGATTTTTCGACATTGGCGGTATAGGCGGCCTCCAGGCGCGCGATCTCCTTGTCCTTGTTGGCGATCAGGGTCGGCCAGTCGAAGCTCGCCGAAGGGATGGTCCAGCCAAAGCCTGCGGCGTCCTTGATTTCGTGATGGATGTGAGAGGCATAGACCAGCAGCTTTTTCGGCACGCAGCCGCGGATCACGCAGGTGCCGCCCATCCGGTATTCTTCGGCTATCATGACGTGTGCGCCGTGACCGGCGGCGATCCGGGCGGCGCGCACCCCGCCCGAACCGCCTCCAATGACAAACAGATCGACGTCGAACTCAGCCATGTCAGCCCCGAGCGGAACAGGAATTCCCTAAAATCATATCTGCTTGCCGCGTTTGCGCATCTCGGCGCGGAATTCGCCATTGACCGTTTCGGCAAATTGCTGCGCCCACTGGTTCATATAGGACATGCTGAACTGAATTGCCCGTGGCTCCGACATCAGCAATTTCTGGCCGAGCGGCGATTTGTAGAACGTGACCAGGTCCTTCAGCTCCTGCTCGGTAAACTCGCTGGCGTAAACCTTCGCCATCCCGTCGCCGATTTCCTTCTCGCGGCCGGCAAACTTTTGGGCGACGATCACGGCAACCTCGTTGAGGTCCTTTTGATAGTTGAGGTTGCTCTGCATCAACTGATCCTTGGTCTGCTGGACGATGTTGGGAACCGCGGCGGAATACATCGCGCTCGCGTTTTTCATCGTCAGAATTTCCTTGGCCGCCGCAATCGCCGCCGGCGAAGCATCCTTGAGCGGAGGCGGCTGCTGCGCCCCGGCCGGAACGACTGTCAGAGCCAATCCGAGCGCAAGGCTCGCGGCCGACAAAATTCGTGAAAAGCGCTTCATTCCAATTCTCCTGAGATTGCGGCGCTAGCGCCGTTCAACAACGCGAATTCCCTCATCCCCCGCCAACACCGCCATGCCGGCAAGGCCGATGAACAGCCCGTGCTCGACGACACCGGGTATTGCGGCCAGTAAAGCCGCCAGGCGCGGAGCATCTTCTATTCGTCCGAGATAGGCATCGACGATCCAGTGGCCGCCATCGGTGACAAAAACGTGGCCGCCTTTGCCCTTTCGGAGCACCATTTGCCCGGAAACGCCGCTTTCCGCAAATGCCTTGGCCATCGAGCGCCGGGTTGCCGCGAGGCCAAACGGAACCACCTCTACGGGCAACGGAAAGCGGCCGAGCACTTCGACCCATTTCGAATCATCGGCGATCACGATCATGCGATCAGACGCCGCGGCTACGATCTTTTCCCGCAGCAAGGCGCCGCCGCCACCCTTGATGGCATTGAGTGCGGGGTCGATTTCGTCGACGCCATCGACCGTCAGATCGAGGTGGTCGATGTCGTCAAGCGTGGTCAAGGGAATGCCGCAGCGCAGCGCGTCGGCGCGGGTCGCTTCCGATGTCGGCACGCCGATGACGTTCAGTCCGGAACGAACGCGTTCGCCGAGAAGCTCGACGAAATGCTTTGCGGTCGAACCGGTGCCGAGGCCGAGCTTCATGCCCTCACGCACCTCCTCGAGCGCGCGCGCCGCTGCCTGCCGTTTCAATTCGTCCATCGTCACGTGCAAACCAAGCCCCAAAAGCTGTTGGCGATGCCGTCGCCGGTCGGGCGACCGGCGACGTCCGAGCCTATCTAGCGTCGTTTTGCCGGGAGGAACAGCGCCATGCGCGGACCCCGGTGAAAATCACGAACTATCCACGCATCAGGGGGCTGCCGATTTGTCCATTGCGGCGATAATGCCGGCAAACCGCTCCTTAACGTCATCGCGCATTTCCGGATGCGTGAACACGTAGAGTTCGTCCTCGCGGATCGCGGCGACAACCCGCGCCGCGACATCAGCGGGGTCGAGCCCGGCCTCAAGGCGCGCGGCGATCTGGGCCAGCAATAGGCCCGCAGGGCTTTGCGGGTCCGGCGTCTGCGTCGCGCCGTAGCGCTCGGGCCGATTGCGGCCGCTCTCGCCGATGCGGGTGCGAACAAAGCCCGGACAGAGCACGGTCACGCCAATGCCATGCGGCTTGAGCTGGGTCGCGAGCCCCTCCGACATGCCGACCACCGCGAACTTGCTCGCCACGTAAGGGCTGAAGCCGAGCCCGCCATTCATCCCGGCCATCGAGGCGGTGTTGACGAAGTGGCCGCCTTCGCCGTGCTCGCGGATATGCGGGAGGAAGGTCCGGATGCCGTAGAGAACCCCGAAAAGATTGACGTCGAGCACCCATCGCCAATTGTCGAGCGAGATATTGTCGATGCCGCCGGCCGCGGCGACACCGGCATTGTTGCACACCACATGGACCTTTCCGAACGCGTCATGCGCCGCTTTCGCCGCGCGCTCGACGCTTGTGGGATCGGCAACGTCACAAATGACCCCGCGTATATCAGGGCCGACATCGTGCAGGCTTCTGACGGCGGCCGCGAGCGCGTCGGTCTCGATATCGGCGAGCATCACCTTCATGCCCGCTTCCGCAAAGGCCCGGCCGAGCGCGAACCCGATGCCGCTGGCCCCGCCCGTCACGAATGCTGTCTTGCCGGCGAGCTCGCGCATGTTTGTCCCTGCTAGCTAACGGAATATGACCGATGCCGATGCCGATATCCTACTTGCATGAATGTGCGCGGACCGATAGCGGTTTTCGATGACTAAAGACCGCATTGTTGTGTTCGATCTCGACGGCACGCTGGTGGATACGGCGCCCGACCTGATCAATGCCCTCAACTACGTTCTCGACCGCGAGGGCTTGCCCCCGGTCCCGCTGCTTTCCGCGCGCAACATGATCGGCGCCGGCGCCCGCCGACTGATCGAACGCGGCCTCGAACTGGAAGGCCGCTCCGCCGGCCTCGACGACATCACCCGGCTCACCCATGATTTCATCGAATATTATGCCGCCCATATCGCCGACGCCTCGCGCCCTTTCGAGGGCCTGGAAGGCGCGCTCGATGATCTTACAGCGCGCGGATATCGCTTTGCGGTCTGCACCAACAAACTTGAGTGGCTGTCGAAGCTATTGCTCGACCAGCTCGGATTGAGCGACAGGTTTTCCGCGATTTGCGGCGCCGATGCTTTCCAGCAGACGATCGCGCGCGCGGGCGGAACGGTGTCGGCAGCGATCATGGTGGGCGACGCCGGCCCGGATATCGGCGTCGCCCGCCGCGCCGGCATTCCCGTGATCGGGGTCGAATTTGGCTATACCGAAGTACCGATCGCCGATCTCAAGCCCGATCGGGTAATCGGCCAAATGAGCGATTTGCCGGCTGCGGTCGAGAGCCTGATGCCGCAACGAAATTCCAGCTAAGATATTGATTTGTAGTGTATATTTTGTAGCGCTCCGGTTTCGCATTAACCATCAATTAACGAAGCCGGCCCGCGTGGTTGCGCGGCCCTGCTGACGCTCTTATGGTCGATGCGGGGATTGTGGCTTTAAGCCGCATTATAGTGACGGATGGATCATGCGTCGTGTCATCGCGATTGCGGTAGCGGGGGCTAGCCTGGCCGGCTGCTCCTCGTTTTCCTGGGATGCCTTCAAACCGACGCCGCCGACCGTGCAGGTCCAACTCGACTCGGTGCCGACAGGCGCCGATGCCCGCACCTCGTTGGGACCGGGCTGCAAGACGCCCTGCTCCGTTGCGGTTCCCGCTCCCGACGCCGGTTTCTCGGTCAGCTACACGCTGAACAGGTACCAGCCGGCCACTGTCCAGGTGCAGGTCGATCCCAATCCGGTGGTCGCTGAACTGCAGCCGGCTGGCCCGCCGCCAAGGGCGGCGCGGAAGAAAATGCTGAAGCCGAAGAAGCCGAAAGTGCCCAAGGGCACCGCCGCGGCGCCCGCGCCAGCGGGATCGCCATTCCCCGATCCATCGCAAGCCCCCCCGCCCGCCGCGCCGGCGACCCCAAGCCGCTGATTGCTCGCATCGCACCACGGGCGGTTTCGGATTGTACGCGGATCGCATCGTGCCTACATTGTGACTGTGGAACTTGAGCGCCATGCTTTATGGCGGCTACTGCAGTGACAAGGCTTGTTGAATGAACGGACCGATATTGAGTCCCTCCGCATCGCTGAAGCGTCCGATGACCGACCCATTCGGCCGGACCATCAGCTATTTGCGGGTATCGGTCACCGATCGCTGCGATCTGCGCTGCTTCTATTGCATGTCGGAAGACATGACATTTCTGCCGAAAGCCGATCTGCTGACGCTCGAAGAGCTCGACCGGCTGTGCACGGCGTTCATCGCCAAGGGCGTGCGGAAGCTGCGCTTGACCGGCGGCGAACCGCTGGTTCGCCGCAACGTGATGTCGCTGGTGCGCTCGCTGTCGCGTCACCTTGCGACCGGCGCGCTGAATGAACTGACGCTGACGACCAATGGCTCGCAACTGGCGCGCTTCGCTGGCGAATTACGCGACTGCGGGGTGCGCCGCATCAACGTATCGCTGGACACGCTCGATGCCCAAAAATTCCGCGCCATCACCCGCTGGGGCGAACTCGACAAGGTTTTGGCCGGCATCGAGGCCGCGAGATCGGCGGGGCTCGCCGTCAAGATCAACGCGGTTGCGCTGAAGAATTTGAACGAGGACGAAATCCCGACGCTGATGGAATGGGCCCACGGCAAGGGCATGGCGCTGACACTGATCGAGGTGATGCCGATGGGCGACATCGGCGCAGGACGTATCGACCAATACGTGCCGCTGTCGCTATTGCGCGCGCGGCTCAGCAAGGACGATAACACCGGCGGCCCGGCGCGCTACGTCCGCGTCAGCGAAACCGGCGGCAAGCTTGGCTTCATCACCCCGATGACCCATAATTTCTGCGAGGCTTGTAATCGGGTGCGGATCACCTGCACCGGAACGCTGCATACCTGCCTCGGCCACGAGGATGCTTCCGATTTGCGCAAGCCGCTGCGGGCCTCGGCCGACGACGACCTGCTCGCAGCTGCGATCGACCGAGCCATCGGCCTCAAGCCGAAGGGCCACGACTTCATCATCGATCGCCGGCACAACCGCCCGAGCGTCAGCCGCCATATGAGCGTCACCGGCGGTTAACGCTGTGGCGGCCTCGCAACGGCGCGGGACAAATATTCCCCTTCATTATCAACAAACTTCCAATTGACGGCGGCTTCGCGCGCTGGTTTGGTGCGGCAGCTTTTATGCCTGCTCGGCTAAAATTAGCCGCTGCGCCTGACGGGCGCGGTCAAGACGGCAAAGGCGCAATAGGGGGAGGATTATCGTTGCAATCGCTCTTGCAGACGAGCCATTTCTTGCAAATGCCATTCTTGCAAATGCCATGGCTCTGCGCATTCGACATGCGGCGGCGAAGCGATGCCTGTTGAAACGATCGGCGTGCTTTGATGGCGACCGCCCGGGAGAACACCATGCGTCCATTGCTGGCGGTTAGCGCGGCGATCGACCTGATCAACGAAAAGATCGGTTACGTCTGTAATTTTCTGGTGCTCGCCGCCTGTATCGTGAGCGCCGGCAACGCGATGATCCGGTATGCGTTCGGCTACAGCTCGAATGGCTGGCTCGAACTGCAGTGGTACATGTTTGCCATTCTGGTCATGTTCGGCGCGTCCTACACATTCAAGCGCAACGAGCATGTTCGGGTCGAAATCTTTTATTTGTTCCTCTCCGAGCGCGGCCAGCTCTGGCTCGATCTGATCGGTACGCTGTTCTTCCTGATCCCGGCCTGTCTGCTGCTCGCCTATCTGTCCTGGCCATTCTTCTATCAGGCTTATGCCGTTAACGAAGTGTCGAGCAATGCCGGCGGCCTGGTTCGCTGGCCGATCAAATTCGTGATCCCGGCCGGCTTCGTGATGCTAGCCTTGCAGGGCGTGTCGGAAGTCATCAAGCGCAGATCACGCTGGAAACGATGCCGCCGCTGATGTTCGGCGGCCTGGTTCTAGCCATGCTGATCGGCTTCCCGGTGGCGTTCACGCTTGCCGCGGTCGGAATTTCATTCGGCTTTCTCGCGATCCATCTCGGCTTCTTCGATCTGAATTTCTTGCAGGCCATTCCGGGCCGCGTCTTCGGCAGTGTGCTCGCTAACGATCTGCTGCTGGCGATTCCGTTCTTTACGTTTATGGGCGCGGTGCTCGAGCGGTGCGGTCTCGCCGAAGACATGCTGGATTCGATGGGCCAGTTGTTCGGGCCGATCCGCGGCGGCCTCGGCTATTCCGTCATCATCGTGGGCTTCATCCTCGGCGCCATCACCGGAACGGTCGCGGCGCAGGTGATCGCCATGGCGCTGATCTCGATGCCGGTGATGATCCGCTACGGGTACAACATGCGCTACATCACCGGCGTGCTGGCGGCCTCCGGGACCATCACCCAATTGGTGCCGCCGTCGCTGGTGCTCATCGTGCTGGCCGACCAGCTCGGCAAATCGGTCGGCGACATGTACCTCGGTGCCTGGGGACCGTCGATCTTCCAGATCGCGCTATTTGCCGGCTACACTTTCCTGCTCGGCGTGTTCAAACCGGATCATGTGCCGCCGGTGCCGAAGACGGCCCTGACGCTGACCGGTTGGCCGCTCTGGCGCAAATGTCTGCTCGGCATCATCCCCTCGGCGGTGCTGATCTTTGTCGTGCTCGGCACCATGATGCTCGGCCTTGCAACGCCGACCGAGGCCGGCGCCATGGGCGCTGTCGGCGCCATCGTGCTCGCCGCGATCCACAACAAGGAATTCAGCACGACCGGCCAGAAGATCCTTATCGTCGGCGTGATTGCCTGCGGCATCGGCACCATGGTCGGAATCTTCCTGTCGGAAGGGCTTATCTTCAAGATCGCCTTTGCCGTCACCTATTTCGCGGTGGTCTGGGTTTGCCTCGAGGCCGTGCGGATTCCCGAACTGCGGGGTCTGATCAAGCAGGGTTACGAGACCACCATGCGCATTACCACCATGGTCGTGTTCATCCTGATCGGCTCGACCTGTTTCTCAGTGGTATTCCTCGGTGTCTCAGGCGGGGTATGGCTTGAACACATGCTGACGTCACTGCCCGGCGGCGTCTGGGGATTCCTGATCTTCATCAACCTCTTCATCTTCTTCCTGGCGTTCTTCCTGGATTTCTTCGAGATCGCCTTCATCATCTTGCCGATGATCGCGCCGATCGCGCAGAAAATCCTGGCGCCGGTGGTGGGTCCGGATGCCGCGCTGATCTGGTTCGGCGTCATGCTCTGCGTGAACATGCAGACGTCATTCATGCATCCGCCGTTCGGCTTCGCGCTTTTCTATCTGCGCGGCGTGGCGCCGAAGGAAGTGAAGAGCTCGGATATTTATTGGGGCGCCCTGCCCTGGGTCGGCTTGCAGGTCATCATGGTGGTGCTGGTGATCGCATTCCCCTGGACCGTCACCGCGCTCTTGGACAAGCCCGTCAATGTCGACCTCAACAAGGTCAAGATCGAAGTGCCGCAAATCGAACTGCCGCCGCTCGATTTCGGTCCATCGCCGAAGCAATAGCCATCCTGGTTTCCGCATAGAAGCCCCCGGAGCAACGCTCCGGGGGTTTTTGCATGAACCGCAATCAGGCGCGCAAATGGCGGGCCATGAATGAATCGTAGCTGAGTTCGGCGACCTGGAACCACTGATAGGCGGGGTTGGTAAAGTTGTTCAGGGATTCGTAGCCCTTTTTGAAGCTGGCATTGGTCGAGGAAATCTCCTCGTGCAGCTCCTTCGCCGCCGTGAAACACGCCTCCATGATCGCGGGCGAGAAGCCGTGCAGCTTGGTGCCGCCGGCGAGCAGACGCTTGAGCGCCGGCGGATTGACCAGATCGTATTTGGCCGTCATCCAGGTGTTGGCGTAATGGCCGGCCTGCTCGAGGATCGCCTGATAGCTCTTCGGCAGGCTGTTCCACTTGTCCAGGTTGACGAAGGCGAGAAGGATCGCTCCGCCTTCCCACCAGCCGGGATAGTAATAATGCGGCGCGACCTTGTAGAAGCCGAGTTTCTCGTCGTCATAGGGACCAACCCACTCGGCAGCATCGATGGTGCCCTTCTCCAGCGCCGGATAGATGTCGCCGGCCGCGATTTGCTGCGGCACCGCGCCGAGCTTCTGCAAGACGCGTCCGGGGAATCCGCCGATCCGGAATTTGAGGCCCTTGAGATCGTCGACGGTGTTGATCTCCTTGCGGAACCAGCCGCCCATTTGGCAGGTGGTCTGGCCTGCGAGCAAAGAGACGATGTTGTAGTTCTTGTAGAACTCGTTGAGCACTTCCTTGCCGCCGCCAAGGGTGTACCAGCCCTGATTGGCGCGCGAATTGGGACCGAACGCAACCGAGGTGCCAAAGGCGAAGGTGGGATCCTTGCCGAAATAATAGTAGGACGCGGTATGTCCCATCTCGACGGTGGCGTTCTGCACGGCATCGACGACCTGCAGTCCAGGGATGATTTCGCCAGCGGCGAACACCTGGATCTGGAATTTGTTGTCGGTCGCTTCAGCAACCGACTTGGCCATCAATTCGGCACCCCCGTAAAGCGTATCGAGCGATTTCGGCCAGCTGCAGCTCATGCGCCATTTGATTTCCGGCGTCGATTGCGCGATCGCGGGCGCGGCAATGGCTGCCCCCGCGACGCCCACGCCGGTCGCCTTGATGAAGTCACGACGTTTCATGAATTTCCCTCCCCTTGGTGATGTGACGTGTCGGCTCGCCTTCGTTTCGAGGCTTGATGCCAGCATGGTACATCCCCTTCCGGATTTCCATGACGAACTAAGCTGCCGCAACGCAAAAAGCCCGGCCTCTGCGGAGGCCGGGCTTTTTGTCTACTACTTAAGGCTTAGTTTTGGTTCCTCAGAGCCAAGGCTTTGTCGTTTGCTTGGCGGGTTTCTCGACGCGAGCCTATGGATCAGCCGCGGGTGCGCGAGCGGATCATGAAGCTGTCGAAGGTATATTCGGCAACCTGCCACCACAGATATTCGTCGGACCGATAGGCCTGCATCGCGTCGATCGATTTCTTGAAGTCGGCGCATAATTCGTTGGTCGCCTTCAGGCAGGCCTCCAGCACTTCATTGGTGAAGGGACGAAGCTGCGTGCCGCCGGCCACGAGACGCTTCAACGCCGTTGGGTTCTGCATGTCGTAGCGCGCCGCCATCCAGCTATTGGCGTTCGCGGTCGCGTTGGTGACGATGGCCTGATAGCCCTTCGGCAGCGAATTCCACTTCTCCAGATTGCAGAACGCGTGCACCGTCGGACCGCCCTCCCAGAAGCCGGGATAGTAGTAATATTTGGCGACCTTCTGGAAGCCGAGTTTCTCGTCGTCGTACGGTCCGACCCATTCGGCGCCATCGATGGTACCCTTCTCGAGTGCCGGATAAATGTCGCCGCCGGCGAGCTGCTGCGGCACCACGCCGACCTTTTGCAGCACCTGGCCTGCAATGCCGCCGATGCGAAACTTCAATCCTGAGAGATCGGCGACCGTCTTGATCTCCTTGCGGAACCAGCCGCCCATTTGCGTGCCGGTATTGCCGCAGGGGAAACCGATCACGCCGAACTTCTTGAAGAATTCGTTGCCGAGCTCCATGCCGCCGCCCTGGTACCACCACGAATTCTGCTGGCGCGCGTTAAGACCAAACGGCACCGACGCATAGATCGCGAAAGTGGGGTCCTTGCCGACGTAATAATAGGAGACCGTATGGCTCATCTCGACGGTGGCGTTGGAGGTCGCGTCGAGCGCCTGCAGGCCCGGAACGATTTCACCGGCAGAAAAGACCTGGATCTGAAACTTGTTGTCGGTCATTTCGGCGACGTATTTCGCAAACTCGATGGAAGCGCCATAAAGCGTGTCGAGCGACTTCGGGAAGCTTGACGTCATGCGCCACTTGATCTCGGGCGAGGATTGCGCGATCGCCGGCGAAGCCACGGCGGCCACCGCGGCACCGGTAGCGGACACTTTCAAAAAATCACGACGCTTCATTTAAGGCATCTCCTTG
>WNFM01277234.1_pt1 | contig 21500 bp, 19 predicted proteins | sample 5400271 | NCBI WGS metagenome assembly WNFM01 (sample SAMN13153352, study PRJNA577476) | soil metagenome | isolation source: 60 cm saprolite on Douglas fir-dominated hillslope | place: USA:California | collected 2013-09-17
CTTCGCGCATCGCCAGCCAGGAAATTCGGCGGCACCGGTTCCGCCGTCGCGTGGCACGCGCCGCAAGGCGGTTGAAAAGGCGCGGCTTCCGAGGGCAGCGCCGCCGCAGTCACGACATCTGCCTGTGCCGGCGGCAGGGACGACGCGTCGCAGCAGTGCGCCTGTGCGGGCAGGCCGAGGGCCGTGCCGAGCGCGCCCATGATTGCGCTGCGGCTGAATGGTCTGTCCGGCAGGGAAAGCCTGGCCACGGCATCGCGTATGTTCGCGAAATCCCCGGTCACCGTGACTTTTGCCTCGCCTTGCGCGCCGCGCCAGCGCAACGCCACGCGCGCAATGGCATCGCCGTTGGCGAGCCTCGCACGACGACCACTGCGGGATTGGAACTCGAGCACGCCGGGACCGCGCCTGATGGCGGACAGCGCCGGGTTGCGCAACGGCGCAGTGGACCCGATGGCAATGGCGTCGAGCGCGGATGCATTGCCGCTGAGCAAGACCTCGCCGCGGCAGTCGAACGCCGAGTTCGCATCGCCGGCGACCAGCGTGCAGGCCGATCGATACTCCCTGCTCGTCGCTGAGGAAGACGCGGCAGCGAGACGATCGTCGATCGCGCGAACATCCGCGGCAGCAAAAGCCTGCGCAAGTCCGGTGATGAAACGGTGTGCGAATCCGGCATCCTCCGCGCGCCATGTTTCGAGCGGCGCTCGCGGAACAAGCGCCTCGAACGGCGCGGGAACATGCGCCTGCGCGAGGCCCGGGGTACCGGCTGCAAAGGCAAGGGGATCGCGGTTCGGAATGTCCGGATTCGGAATGGCCAGTCCGTTCGGCCAGCGCTTGCGGAAACCCGCGGCAATCGCTGCCGCAACCTGCTCGCGGTCGAACCCCTTCTCGCCCGAGAGCCGGTACTGCAATGCCGCGATCAAGGCGGCCGCGCGGCATTTCGCATCGCAGGCCTCGATCCAGATGCGCTGCATGACGCCGATCAGATTGGCGCGATCGGTGGCATCATCGATGGCATTGGGTATCTCGACCGGGATGCGGCGAACATTCCCGCCCGCACGGGACAGGAGTGCGGCAACTTTCGGATTGGCGTTGGTTTCGTCCCATACCTGGCGCGAGAAAATCGGGCCGTGGTTCTGGTGACAGGCGATGCAGACGGTGCGGTCCGCGTACACCACTTGCGGGGTGGCGCCGCGGCGATAGTTCTTTACCAGCTGGAATTCGAAACGCCCCGCGGTTTCGTTGTAGCTGATGACTTCGATGACGTTGGCACGTGGCTGATAGCCGAGATAGATGCGGTCTTTGCCGGACAACGGCCCGGCGCCTTCTCCGGTGATGGCGACCACGACGCGGGGAGATGCAAAAAAATCCGGTGAAGCCGCCGTGCGTTGCAGCGAACGTCCCAGGGGAATGAAAACGCGCTGACTGCAACTGCTTTTGCAGCCCAGGTGTTGTTCCACGCGCCGCAAGAGCGCATCGAAAGTCGGCGCGATGTCGTACACCGGCCGGCCGCCGACGCGGCCCGCGACTGCGAAATCGAACAACGAACGGCCCCCCGAAGGAATATCGGGCCCCGGCCTGCCCGGATCCATCGCCCAGGGCGCAACCTCTTCCCCGGCGGCGGGCAGTCCGTGCTCAGCCATGGCGCATGCGGTGAAGAACACTAGGGCCGTGCCGATCGCGGCCACGACCCTCATGCGTTGTTTGCGTCATGACGGAGCACCGCATCCAACTCACTTCGATGCCGTCAGCGCCATCCGCCGCGGCGTGCCCGACCAGCAGTCCTCCTGGATCTGGCCGGTTTTCATGAATCCTTCGTCTTCGCGATCGGCGATTTCCTTGTTGTAGAGGGTGAAGTTGAGCAGGAAGACCTTGCCCAGGTAAGCGCGGCCGAGATAGAAGCCGGGCCGCACCATGCGGATCTCGTCGCGCACCTGGAAGCCGTTGCGCCCGGCGAGATAATCCGGCCGCTCGCGGTAACCGGGCAGCTTGTCGGTGAAGAAATAGTCGATGATCACGGACTCGCGCCGCGAATCGAGCAGGCTTTGTCCGCAATACAGCTTTGCCGGAAACATCAGCCACTGGTCGCGGCCGGCGACCGTGATCTTGGGAATGGTGGACAAGTCGCCGTCGATGAGCGGCTTGAGCAGCACCAGATCCTCGATGCGATTGCGCAGTACACGCTCGTCGCGATAGAAGACCTTGCCTTTCCACAGCGTCTTGCCGATGACTTCGATCTTCTGCACTTTCATCTCGACTGCAAGGCCGGGGAGCCCGCCGATGACTTCGGCGATGCGCCGGTCGCCGTTCACGCCCTTCGGAAAAAACAGCCCGCCGTCGAAAGCGCCGTCGGGAATCGGGCCCGCACTCAGCCGCGCATAGATCTGGTCGATCTGTTCCTGGTCGTAGTTCTTCATGTTCTGCGGATCGAGCTTCTTCAATTCCGCCGGCCCGAGCGGAAACTCATATTCGATCTGTGCGAAATCCGGCTTGGCCTGGTAGTCGGGCCCGTAGGCTGCGAACTTGATGGCCGGCGCCGGATGCAGCAGGCCGCCGACGTAGTCGCAACCGCCCAGTATCAGCGCCAGGGCGAACATCATTCCGGTGTGAGTGGTTTTCATGATGTCCCCCGGCATTACAGTGTCGCGAGGAAGGCGATCAGCGCCTTCTTTTCCTTGTCCGACAACCCTTCGCCGAACGGATGGCCTTCGTTCTCGACCTCGGCCAGGCAGGAGCTATAAACCTCGAGCAGCATCGGCCGCTTTTTCACCGCCGTGATCAGTTGCTGCGGATCCTTGAGCACTTCCGCACTCATCGATTGCAGTTCCTCGACCACTTTCCTGCCTTCGGCTTCACCGAGCTGCCTGCCCAGTTTTTCCTGCAACGCTGCGGGCCGCAGTTTTGCGGCAACGATGTCGTTGACGAATTGCTTGTGCTGGAAGTCGCCGAGCGCGCCGGCATTGGTGCCCGCCGGCAGGGTGAGCGTAAGGCCGATCACCTGCTTTTCCTCCTTGCCGTCCCACAGTTTCGGGCCGAGGCTGATCGACACGTCCTCGGTGAATTTGGTGATTTTCGGGATGCGCTTCTGCGGATTGAGCAGGTCTTCCATGGACGCGACGTACAGCTTGAAGCGGCCGTCCACCCTGGGATCGTAGGCCCAGCAGGCGGGCGCCCGGCCGGCGTCCAGCGGTTTGTGGTCCGCACTGACGTAAGGCGAACGGTAGAAATCGTTCGCCTTGTTCGCGGGATTGCCGCAGATCTCGGGGCCCAGCGCATTGTTGTGCAGGAACGGCGCGTGCGCCCATAGCGACAGCAGCGAGATGTTGCGGTAGTAGCCGCGGCCGCCCTCGTGCGCCTCCTTCAGGGACGGATCCGGCGCACGGGCGCGCAATGTCTCCGATCCGTATTCCTGCCAGACATGACCGGCCAGATGGTTGGAGTGCAGCGCGCGGCAGCGGAAGGTCTTCACTTCCGAAGAAAGCGTGGCCTGGTCGTTGCCCATCCAGTCGGCGCGCAACGCGCGCGGGTGGTTCAGCTCCGTCGCACGGAAGTCGCGGTTCTTGAACGCGCCGGCGGTCGCTTCGGGAAGACTCGAATGGCAGCGCGCGCAATTGGCGGAGAACACTTCGCGTCCCAGTGCCACGCTGCCGGGAGCGAACTGCCTGTCGAGATCGCGCTCCAGGTCGGCTTCCGAGTAGGCGGCCTTTGCGTTCTTCTCGCGGCGCTGGTTTTCCCTTGCGGCCGCAAGGTCGGTCGCGTCCGATTCCTTTGAGGTCAGGAAGGCGAGGATGTTGGCGAGCCGGTCCTCGATCGCGCGGAAGTTGCTGCAATCGCGCCGGCACTGGCCGATGTTGAAAGGCGTCTGTCCATAGTTGCGCGACTGCGGATCGACCTGGCGCAGATCGGTCAGGTGATTCACCCAGCACTGCTCGGAGCACGAACCGATGTTGAAGTAAACGCGCTGGATGGCTTCCAGCGCGCCGATCGAATCCTCGCCGCCCTTGAGGATGTGATGCACGGTTTCTTCCTTCACGCCGCGCTGCCAGCACTTGCCCTCGCGGCCGGGTTCGCACCAGCACTGATTCTCCGGCACGCCTTTTTCGCAAGCTGCCGTCTTGCGCCACTTGTCGACTTTTTCGCCGGTGAACGTGGGACGGCGGTCGATGTTGATGATGGCGTTGATGGTGCCGGGATTGTTGATCTGGTCCGTTGGCACGGCGGACGTGTCGGATGTCCCCGGACGCGCATGCGCGAACACCTGGAACTCTATGCTCGACGTCGGCATGCCGGAGCCGAGGATTTCCGAAATGCGCGTGTACTGGTTGCCGATCGCGCCCTTGATGTTCTTCCATTCCGGATGCGACGGATCCTTCGGCGGATGCAGCGGATCGAAGGCGATGTGGCAGGCCCCGCACGACATGCCGATCAGGAAGGGCGGTTCGATCGAGCCGTCCGCCAGGCGGCTCATCTGGCTGTCGGAATTTTTCGGATCCCTGGCGAGCTTGCCGCGAAACCCTTCCCAGCTAGCCTGGCTGCCGTTCAACTTCGTCCAGCGCTCCTTGTCGAAACGCGGATTGGGAAACTTGCGCAGCCCGAGCGCGCCGGTGGAAGTACCGAACGCGAGATCGCAGGATGACTGGCGCTGGTCCTTGTTCTTGTAATGCACGTCGTTCGTGTCGGCCGGTGCATCCGCGAAATCGCAGGCGAGATCGCGATAGCCTTCGCGGCCGACGAACTTGAGCAGTTCCTGATCGCCGGGACACCAGTCGAAACCGTAGGTCTCTTCCGGTGTCTTTGCGGGACATCCCTGGCTTCCGGGCTTGCAGCATCCGGGATCGTTGATGATTCCCCACGCGCGCAACCGGTCGTCGCGCTCGTTCGTGTTGAGCACGCGATACCAGTCGATGAGCACGCCGATGCGCTGCTGGAACGTGTAAGTATGAAAGCGGCTGTTGCCTGCGGTCGCCTTGTACCAGATCTCGCGACCCGCGCGTTCGGAAGGGCTGAGTCCTTCCTCACCGGCGTAGAAACCGGGATTGTCGCGAATCGCCACGGCGCCTGCGCCGGCAACCGCCGCGGGTTGGTCGGCTTGCGCGACAACGATCGGCCCGGTGGCATCGCGGTGATCTGTAGCAGCCGTTACCGCAATTCCACCGCAGATCGCCAACGCGGCGGCGATGATGGCGAAACGTTTCATCGTTCTCCCCTTTTCTCCGATGCCGGCAAGGCACCGGGAACATGGCTGCCGGACCGTGGAGCGCGTGCGGCAACGTTCCCGACTTGTTATCGCCCTATATATATCTTTTGCCGCATAAAAAAGAAAGCGAATCAGTGCGGCGCATCACGCACCGCGTCGCCGAATGACGACAAAACTATTTTGGATATGCCAATCGCAAGCCAGCGGCGACGGCTCAGATCGATTCGACAAACCTGACGAGCGCGGCGCGATCGGCCTTCGTCATATTGCGGAATGCTTCGCGGGCCGCTTCGGCTTCGCCGCCATGCCAGAGAATCGCCTCGCTCGTGTTGCGCGCCCGGCCGTCGTGCAGCATTGCCGTGCTGGCGCTGACAGTCTGCGACAAACCCAGACCCCATAGCGGCGGCGTGCGCCAGTCGCGCGGGCCCGCCGCGAAGTCCGGCCGCCCGTCTGCGAGTCCGTCGCCCATGTCATGCAGCAGCAAGTCGGTGTAGGCGTGAAATACCTGATCGGATAGCTGCGGCAGCTTTGGGAACTTGCCGGTCATCATGTCGGGCACATGGCACACCGCGCATTGTGCCGATGAGAACAGCGCGGCACCGCGTCGAACTTCAGGATCGTTGACATCGCGGCGCGCCGGCACGGCGAGACCTTGCAGCCAGAGTTCGAGCGTATCGATCTCGTTAGTGCCAAGTTCCGGAACATTGCCCGGCAGGTGGCGAGCGCAAATGGTTTGCACCGGCGGACAGTTCTGGTCCGGGAAATATTTCGACGCCACACCCATGTCGCCGATTGCGGCGGCTGCGATCTGCTGCTTCAGCGAGGGCTGATTCGCTTTCCAGCCGAAGCGGCCGAGCGCGGTGCGCTGGTTGATGGCATCCCAAACGTAGTTCGTCCGGCCGTTGTAACCCGCGGTCTTCTGCTTGCGCGCGACTTCCACGAGCGTCTGTTCCGGCACCGCTTCGAGCAGGCCGAGCCCGAAAATCGGCTGGGCGATTCGCACCGACGTCATCGTGTCCGCGCCGAGCTCGCCGAAGTTGAGGTTCTCGATGCGCAATTTCGGCGAGCGCAGTTCGACAGTCTCCCCGTCCGCAAACGCGACGGTACGCTCTTCCCAATCCAGATAGACGTCCGCTTCCGGCGGCACCGGACTTCCGGCATAAGCCAGATCCACATTGCGGCCGTCGAGGGAACGATTCTGAAGTTGATCGCCGTAGGCCGGATGCGGGCGTGGTGCGCCGTGCTCCCCATCGCCGGGAAGACTCAGCCGCACCAGCATCGACAGCATCTGCTCGCCGCGTTCGGGCGGTGCACCGCGGCCGGTGTTGACGTGGCAGGCGCTGCAGCGATCGGCGATGAAAGTCGGCCCCAGCCCCCAATCGCCGTTGAGCGAATTGACCGAGGCCCACTGGCGATGAAACACGCTGCGGCCGGCCATGAAGAGCTGCCGCTGCTTCAGGGTCAGCACGGATGCGGGTTCGGAAAAGGCCTGGCGATCGAAGCGCTGGATGGTGAAGCTGCCCGCGGACAGCGTCGCGTCTTCGATATCGTCCGCGCCGATGGCAAGTGCGCCCGCCGCCAGCAGGAATACCGGCAGCAGGACGGATGGACGTAAACTGCGCCTGGAGGACTTATGCTTGCGCATGCCCACGATCATGCCAGATTGTACCGGTCGCAGCAGCTTAAAATCCTTCACCGCAAAGGACGCGAAGGAAAGCAAGGACAAAGAGTATTCTTGCCTGAAAGTCGTTCGTCGGCCGATGATCCATCACCGTGAAGGTTGCCAGTACAGGTTCGCTAGCAACTGCGTCACATTATTTCCAAATTCAATATGGCTTTCCTTCGCGTCCTTTGCGTCCTTTGCGGTGAGTGCGTTTTTATCCGGATGAACCATATGAAAGGAGCATCATGGGACTATTGAGCGGGAAACGTCCTGCCGGCCTGGGCGTAAGGGACGGCAACCTCAAATCGCCCCCGTCTTCGCCGAACGCGGTCAGCAGCCAGGCGGCCAACGGTCACCAGATCGCTCCGCTCGCCTATAAGGGCCCGCGGGAGCAGGCGATGAAGGCACTCAAGGCGATCATCGAGAGCACGCCGAACACGCGCATTGTCGAGACGAAGCCGGACTATCTGTACGCCGAATACGCCAGTTCGCTGCTGGGCTTTGTCGACGATGTGGAATTCTATTTTCCGGCCGGCGCAAACATCATCCACGTGCGATCGGCCTCGCGCCTGGGCTACAGCGATCTGGGCGTGAACCGCAAACGCATCGAAGCCGTCCGTGCAAGACTGGTCCAAGCCGGCGCCTGAGCCGTCGGAAGAATCCGGCACGCCGATCGACCTGAGCGAAGAGATCAGGCCGTGGTGGCAACGCTCGCCGCCGCTCGCGGCCTGCGCGTCGCTCGCGATCGGGCTGGCGACGCTCTGGTTCGGGAACATGCTCGGCCGCGTGCCGCTCGATTCGCAATCCACTTTTGGTTATTTGCTTATGCTTCCGCTGCTGCTCGTCGTGCCGGCTTTTTCCGCAGCGGGATTGCGGCTGGCGTGGCTTGCGCTGCGGGGCACGCCGCCGATGCGATGGGTTATTGGAACGCTCGCACTAGCGGCGACGGTGGCGAACGGCCTTGCGATTGCAGGCTTCGGAACCGCGCTCATGCGCATCTTCGCCCATTGATGCGACCGCCTGTGCAAACAGCAGGTAACGCGGCACCGGCGCAAAAAATATTTTTACTGGCCTAAACGACTGATCGTTGCGCGGTTTTCCGGGTTGAACGAACGTGTCAATAAAACTGTCATATTGGTGTAGAACGCCCATGATAGCGTGTGTCCGACTTCCACCTGGACCCCTCCTCTATATGGACAAGATCTCGCTCCCGCCCCCACCGATCGCCAACGCAGCCGATTACATCGATGCACTGACCCGACCGCGGACGCAGGATTCGAAGATCAAGAAGAAAGTCATTGCCGGGCGCCGCATGCGCGACAAGTATCTCGACGAAGTGGTGGTTTTAGAGGTCGTCAAGAAGCTCGCCTGAAGATTTCCCGATGTAAGGGAATGTAAGCAGAAGCGATTCCCCGCGCCCCGCCCGCCCGGGGCGCGATTCACTAAACGGGTGCCGATCGGCATACCGTTACGCACTCGCCGGGTGCATCACGCATCCCCGGACGTTTCGTCTCTCCCCGATATTTCCTCCTTCGCGCCGCGGACGCCCTCATCACGGCATTGCCACCGGACATTCCGGATGCCGGGCATGTTTCCTGCGAACCCGCCCATGTAGTGCGCGGCCGGTTGGTCGTGCCGGCACCCGATGGAGGCAAAATGAATCTCACTCCGACAGAACTGGAACGGCTGACGATCTTCACCGCGGCCGAACTGGCTCGCCGCTACCGTTCGCAGGGCATCCGCCTGAGCCACCCGGAAGCGGTGGCGCTGATCTCCGATGAAGTCCTGACCGCGGCGCGCAAGGGCATGGCGCACCCCGACATGGTCGACTATGGCCGCTCCCTGCTCAGCGCCGACGAGGTCGAACCCGGCGTGGCGCACATGATTCCATTCATATGCGTGGAAGCCTGCATGGCGGAAGGCACCAAGCTGGTCACGATTTTCGATCCGATCAGACCCGGCCGCGCTGCAGTCCCCGCGGATGCAACCCGCATTGAACCGGGCCCCGTCGAACCAATACCCGGCGAAATCATCACCCAACCTGGCGAGATCGAGATCAACGCAGGACGCGAACGCGTTTCCGTCGACGTGCTCAATACCGGTGACCGTGCGATCCAGGTGCGCAGCCACGCGCATTTCTTCGAGGTGAACCGCGCGCTCAAGTTCGACCGCGCCGCCACCTTCGGCATGCGACTCGATCGTCCTTCCGGAACCGGCATTCGTTTCGAGCCCGGTGAAATCATCCACGTCGACCTCGTGCGCATCGGCGGCACGGGTAACGTCCGCGGCTTCGGACGGCTCACCGAAGGCTCCATCCATTCCGGCGAAGTGAAGCAGCGCGGCTTGAGGCTCGCGAAAGAGCGCGGCTACCAGGGCGCCTGACCGTGGCAAAGATATCCCGCGCCGCGTACGCCAATATCTACGGGCCGACGCGCGGCGACCTGGTGCGCCTCGGCGACACGTCGCTGCTCGCCGAGGTGGAACACGATTTCGCGCATTACGGCGACGAACTGACCACGGGTGCCGGCAAGTGCATGCGCGACGGCGAAGGCTTCCAGCCTTCGGGCACCTATGCCTCGGGCGCACTGGACATGGTGGTGCAGAACGCCACGATCATCGACGCCGTGGCCGGCATCGTCAAAGGCGACATCGGCATCCGCGATGGCAAGATCGTCGCCATCGGCAAGGCTGGCAATCCCGACATGATGAACGGCGTGGACCCGCGGCTGCGCTGCGGGCCGAATACGACGGTGGTGCACGCAGACGGCTTCATCGTCACGGCCGGCGGCATCGAGGCGCACGCGCATTTTCTTTCTCCGCAGCAATGCCATCACGCGCTGGCCGGCGGCACCACCACGATGATCGGCATGTCGCCCGGCCCGCACTTCGACGTCAGTTGTTCGGGGCCGAACGTGCTCGGACAGTTGATTCGCGCCGCCGACGAGTTTCCGCTCAACTTCGGCTTCCTCGGACGCGGCTGCATGGACGTCGGCGCGGTGGAGGAATCGGTCGCGGGCGGCGCGCTCGGCGTGAAGATCCACGAGGATTTCGGCGCGTCGCCGGCCGTCCTCGACGGCTCGCTGGTCGCGGCCGACCGCAACGATTTCGCCGTGCACATCCACACCGACACCATCAACGAATTCGGTTTCTGCGAAGACACGCTCGCGATGATCGGCAGCCGCAGCGTACACATGTATCACACCGAAGGTTCCGGCGGCGGCCATGCGCCGGACCTGATCCGCGTCAACGGCATGCCCAACGTGCTGCCCTCCTCCACCAACCCGACCAATCCCTTCACGCCGGCCGGCCTCCACGAGGGCGTGCCGATGACGATGCTCGCGCACTTCCTGAACTTCGACGTACCGGAAGACGTGGCCTTTGCCGAGATGCGGGTAAGGCCGCAGACCATGGCGGCGGAAGACATGCTGCACGACATGGGCGCGATCTCGATGTTCGCCACCGATACGCAGGGCATGGGGCGACTGGCAGAGAACCTTGCCAAATGCTGGCAGCTCGCCAGCGTGATGAAGGATCGCATCGGCCGCCTGCCGGAGGAGACAACCTCCCGCGCGGACAACGAACGCATCAAACGCTATATAGCGAAATACACGATCAATCCGGCGCGGGCCGCCGGCATAGACCGCTATGTGGGGTCCATCGAACCCGGCAAGATGGCCGACCTCGTCATCTGGCCGCGCGCCAGCTTCGGCATCAAGCCGTTCCAGGTCATCAAAGGCGGATTCATGACCTGGTCGGCGATGGGCGACGGCAATGGCAGCATCTTCAGGACCGAGCCGATGGTGCAGCGGCCGATGTGGGGCGCGCTCGGGCGCGCGAAGAACGCGTTGTCGGCCACTTTCGTCAGCAAGCTCGCGATCGAAAACAACGTGCAGCGCAAGCTCGACGTGCAAAAGCCGATGCTGCCGATCACCAGCGTGCGCAAGCTCGGCAAGAAGGACATGCTGCACAACGACGCGCTGCCGGTCATCACGGTCGATGCGCAGACCTTCGACGTGTGGGCCGACGGCAAGCTGCTCAAGGTCGAACCGGCCACGCGCGTGCCGCTGGGCCGCAAATACATGCTGCGCTGAGCGGTAACGGGCGTTGATATCACCACGAAGACACAAAGACACGAAGAAAGTCGATCGTAGAAATGTCAGGTCCCCAAAAAACCGCGCTCAAGTACGATGATAGCCAGATGCTTCGACTCGTCAATATTCCATTCTTCCGTCTTTCGTCCTTCTTCGTGTCTTCGTGGTGAATCCCGCTCTAAGGTTTTCCTGTTGCGCCTTCACCAATTCGGTGCCACGCTTTGCGCGTTTGGTGCAGCCCCGGCCTCTTCGCTGTCGGTAGAAAAGGATGGCTCCATCCGTTATTTCCGCGCCCGATTCATTGCTAATTCCGAACGTTAACGATTTCATCGCAGTGTGATTTCGAGCGGGCACGCTTCGTGCGACCGCGATTGCGGGTTTGGTTCGGTGGATCAACGATGAGCAGCGTTGTCGCTTTTTTCTTCGACGTGCTTGCCTACAGCTCGATCTTCGTGCTGGTGGTGCTGGGCCTTGGCGTCATCGCCAGCATGATGGGCATCTTCAACTTCGCGCACGGCGAATTCGTCCTGCTCGGCGCGTATACCGTCTATGCCTTCGAGCAAGTGGGCCTGCCCTCCTGGGCCGGCATGACGGCGGCACCCTTCATCGTCGCGCTCATCGGGCTGGTCCTCGAACGCGTGGCGATCCAGCGCTTCTATGCCACGCCCGTGATCGCCATGCTTGGCACTTACGCCATAGGCCTGGCCTTGCGCGAAGGAGTGCGCACCCTGCTGGGCGGACAGTTCTACAGCGTGACCGCGCCGCTGGTCGGCTCGTTCGCGTTCGGCGACATCACGGTATCGAAATGGCGCACGGCAATCATCATCATCACTGCGCTGGTCATGGTCGGCTGCTGGTTCCTGCTCGCGCGCACCCGCTTCGGCCTGCGGGTACGCGCCTCGCTGGAGAATCCGGCACTGGCCAGGGCCTCCGGCATCTCGACATCCCGCGTCTATGCGGCGACTTTCGCATTCGGGTCGGCGCTCGCGGGACTGGCGGGCGGCCTGATGGTGCCGATCTATTCGGTCAGTGCCGACATGGGTGTGCCGTTCCTGATCAAGGCGTTTCTGGCCGTGATGCTGGGCGGAATGGGCAGTTTCGAAGGCGCGATCGCCGGCGCGGCGCTCGTGGGCGGCGGCAGCGCAGCGCTGCCCTGGGCGATCAAGCCGGTCGTCGCGGATGTTCTGGTTTTCATTATCGCCATCGCGATCGTGAAACTTCGGCCGGGAGGCCTTTTATCTTCATGGGGGAAACGGCAATGACGCAGGACAAACGAAATCTCGAATCCGAACAGCGCCGGCTGTTCCTGCAGCGCGCCAGCGTGCTGACGGGAATGATTGCCCTCGGCGGCGGCAGCTACATTCTCAATCCGAAGGGCGCGTGGGCGGCCGATCCGATCAAGGTCGGCATAGCCACCGACCTGACCGGACCGATCGGCTATGCCGGCATCCCGAACTCGAACGTGGCGAAAATGGTGATCGAGGAAATCAACGCCGCGGGCGGCCTGCTCGGCCGGCCGCTGCAGATGGTCCTCGAGGACACGGCCAGCAACGAAGCGGCCGCCGTCACCAAGGTGCGTAAGCTGGTGCAGAAGGACAAGGTCGACGTCGTGCTCGGCGGCATCACCAGCTCGATGCGCAACGCCATCAAGGACACCATCGTCAACCGCGGCAAGACGCTCTACATCTATCCGCAGCTGTACGAAGGCAAGGAATGCACGCCCTACCTTTTTTGCACCGGCCCGACGCCGGCGCAGCAATGCGACACCTTCATTCCGTGGCTGATCAAGAACGGCGGCAAGAAATTCTATCTGCCCTCCGCAGACTATGTCTGGCCGCACGTGCTCAACGAGTACGCGAGGAAGACCATCGTCAAGAATGGCGGCGAGGTGATCGGCGAGGAATATTTTCCGGTGGATCACAACGAATACAGCGCCACCATCAACAAGATCATGTCGAGCGGCGTCAACGTGGTGTTCAACACGACCATCCCGCCGGGCGTCGCCGTGTTCTTCAAGCAGTTGTACGAAGCCGGCTTCCAGAAAAAGGGCGGGCGGCTTGCCTGCGTGTACTACGACGAAAACTGCCTCAACATCACGCCGGCCAACGAGATCGAAGACCTGGCCACCTGCCTGGATTACTTCAAGGCGCTGAACGATCCGTTCGGCAACACGCTGCAGGAAAAATACACGAAGCAGTTCGGCACCAAGAATCCGTTCACCGCGGGCAGCGCATCGACCGGCATGTATCGCGGCCTCATGCTCTGGCAGGTGGCGGTCAAGGAAGCCAAGAGCGTCAAGCGCGAGGACGTAGCCAAGGCCATGGACCACGCCAAGGTCGCGGAGGGCCCGGGCGGCGGCTTCGAGATCGTGTCCGGCTCGCTGCATACCAAGATGAACATGTACATCGCGGTGGCGAAAGCCGGCAAATACGAAGTCGTCGAGAAGAGCAACGGCCCGGTCATGCCGGCCGAGTGCGGCTGATAGTTCGCAACGCAATGTCCACCGCAAAGGACGCCCCCCTCACCCCAACCCTCTCCCCCCGATGGGTGGAGAGGGAGATGGAAAACCATGCATTCCATTACCCGCACTCCTGCGTTTCAGCTCCTTCTGCGCTTAGGGGAGGAATTCCGTCGACACGGCGTTGGCGGAGCCATCCCGAGCGGGAGACGGAGCGTGGCGCGCTACCCGCGCGAGCGTGACTCGTTAGCGGTACGCCCATTTGCGGGAACGCGAGCCAGACTCGGCACATTTACCGTTCCCACGCCCGCCACTGACTCGACTCCGCCCCAAGCTACGCCCGCCGGAGAGCCGAGTCCGGGTGATTCCATCACTAACGTGTCCGCGCGCCCGGGGGATGAGGTGGCTTCCTCCGCGGTGAGAGCGTCGTTTTAGTTTCGTAGACAGATCATGATTCCTGCAGCCACCTCGAAGCGCCGCGTGATCCCCTGGATCGAGGGCGCGCTGCTTCTGTTGTTCCTGTTTCTGCCGCTGGCGGTGGACGATTTCTGGGTGCTGTTCTTCACCCGCGTGTTCATCCTCGGCTTGCTGGCACTGTCGTTCGACCTTGTGTGGGGCTACGCCGGCATTCTTTCGTTCGGCCAAGCGCTGTTCTTCGGCGTCGCCGGTTACAGTTGCGCGCTGCTCGCCACCAAAGCCGGCGTCACTTCGATCCTGCTTCTGCTGCCGCTGGCCGCGGTGGTCGGCCTGGTCGTGTCGGTGGCGCTCGCCTTCCTGATCATCCTCGGCAAACGCGTGCCGACCAGCGTCTTCGTCGCGCTCGGCACCCTGACCGGCTCCTATGTGGTCGAACGCCTGGCGCGCGGCTGGTCGTACGTCGGCGGACAGAATGGCATTCCGTCGCTGCCGCGGCTGACCATCTTCGGCCATGAAATCGCGGAGGGCCCGGTCTATTACTATTTCGCGCTCGCGATACTCGCGCTGATTTATCTCGGCCTGCGCTGGCTGACGCGTTCGCAGTTCGGCCTGGTGCTCGCCGGCATCCGCGAACAGGAAGCGCGCATCGCGTTCTTCGGCTACCACGTGCAGAACTACAAGGGGGTGGTGTTCGCCATCGCCGGCCTGATTGCGGGCCTGAGCGGCGGGCTGTACGCGTTTCACGAAGGCTACGTCGGGCCCGGACAGCTCGGGCCCGTGTTGTCGACACAAGTGGTGCTGTACGTGCTGTTCGGCGGCGTCGGCACGCTGATCGGTGGCATCATCGGCGTGTCCATGATCGACCTGTTCAGTTATTACCTGTCGCAGCTATGGGAAACCGGCTGGCCGATCGTGCTTGGGCTTTTGCTGCTGATCGTGGTGATGTTCAAGCCGACGGGTTTGATCGGCTTCCTGGTGACGGCGCGCGAGCGCGTCGGTTCTTTCGGCCGGCGGGCGCCGAAGCCGAAGGCCGGCGAAAAGCCTTCGACCACGGCGACCGAAATCACATGAGTCCGGCTTCCGGCGCATCGAGCATCCTCGAAGTACGTGGCGTAAAAAAAATCTACGCCACGCTGACCGCCCTCGGCGGCGTCGATCTCACTGTTGCCGGGAATTCATTCCACGGACTGATCGGCCCGAACGGTTCGGGAAAAAGCACATTGATCAAATCCATCGCGGGTGCCGAAACACCGACCGAGGGAACAGTGACTTTCCTCGGTAACGACATCACGCACGCCGCGCCGGCGGAACGTTCGCGCGCCGGCATGAGCCTGAAATTCCAGATCACCAGTATCCTGCCGATGCTGAGCGTCTACGACAATGTGCTGCTCGCGGTGCAGGCGCAGGATTCGATGGCCGCCCTGTGCCTGTCGCGCACGCGCGAGCCACTGCACCGGCGCATCATGGACATGCTGGTGCAGTTCCGGCTCGACGCGCGCCCCGACGAGCTCGCCGGTACGCTGTCGCATGGTCAGCAGCAATGGCTCGAAATCGCAATGGCGCTGGCGCGCGAGCCGAAACTGCTGTTGCTCGACGAGCCGACCGCCGGCATGAGCCCGCAGGAGCGGCATGCGACCGGCGACCTGCTCGCCCCGATCAGGCAGCGCTGCTCGCTGCTGATCGTCGAGCACGACCTGGATTTCATCCGCGACATCTGCGATACGCTGACCGTGCTCGACCAGGGGCTGGTCGTCGACAGCGGCCCGACGCAGATCGTGCAGAACAGCGCAAAGGTCAAGGAGGCGTACTTCCATGCCTGATACGCAATCGCCACTGCTCGAAGCGGCGGATCTGTGCACCTACTACGGCACCAGCCAGGCGTTGTTCGACGTCTCGATCAAGGTGCCGTCGCGCGGCGGCGTGGCCATCCTCGGACGCAACGGCGCGGGCAAGACCACGCTGCTGAAAACGCTGTCGGGAGACCTGAAGCCGGCGCGCGGCAGTATCCGATTCGACAACGTCGACGCCACCAGGCTGCGCACCGAGCAGCGCGTGCGCAGGGGCATCGGCTACGTGCCGCAGGAGCACGGCGTGTTCGCCAAACTCACGGTCAGGGAGAACCTGCTCGTCGGCGCGATGGCGACCACCGACGGCGAGCAGGGCATCGACGAAGTGCTGGCGCTGTTTCCCAAGCTCGGCCAGCGCATGTCGCAGCAGGCCGGCACACTATCCGGCGGAGAGCGCAAGATGCTGGCCATCGGCCGCGCATTGCTGGCGCGCCCCTACCTGCTGATGCTGGACGAGCCGACCGAAGGCGTCTGGCACGGTGTGGTGGAAGAAATCGCCGAGCGGCTCCACCAGCTGGCGCAGAAGATCGCGGTGGTCATCGTCGAGCAGCACCTGAAACTCGCGCTCGGCGTTTCGCAGTATTGTTATGTAATGGATCGCGGCCGCGTTGCTCTCAAGGGAGAATCCGAGTGCATTCGCAACGATCCGGAACTGGTCCGTCTGCTCGCACCCTGAATTCAAACAGGGATTTTTCCACAACAACCAGAAGGAGGCCATCATGGTGCAGTATCCGACACCGGAACAGATCTGGGACGCCGCCGAGGAAGTCGGCCTTGCCCTGACCGAGGACGATGTGAAGTCCTACCTCGGGCTGATCAAACCCAACATCGACGCCTACAACATGGTCGACACGATGCCGGACTATCTGCCGGCCGTGAAGTATCCGCGCACGCCGGGTTACTTTCCGGGTCCTTCCGAGAACACGCGCAATGCCTGGTACGTGAGGACCTCCATCAAGGGCGCGTCGTCCGGTCCGTTGAAGGGGAAAAAAGTCGCCGTGAAGGATAACGTGATGGTGGCCGGCGTGCCGATGATGAACGGCAATTCCATCCTCGAGGGCTACGTGCCGGATATCGATGCGACCGTGGTCGCGCGCCTGCTCGACGCGGGCGCGGAGATCATCGGCAAGACGCACTGCGAGTCGTACTGCATTTCCGGCGGCAGCCACACCGGCGCCAAAGGCGCGGTGCATAACCCGTACAAGATGGGCTATTCGGCCGGCGGCTCCTCTTCGGGCAGCGGCGTCACCGTCTCGCTCGGCGAAGCCGACATCGCGCTCGGCGGCGACCAGGGCGGCTCGATCCGCATGCCCTCTTCGTGGTGCGGCATCTACGGCATGAAACCCACGCACGGCCTGGTGCCTTACACCGGCATCATGCCGATCGAAATCTACGTCGACCACACCGGGCCGATGACGGCGACGGTCACCGACAACGCGTTGATGCTCGAAATCATTGCCGGGCCGGACGGATACGATCCGCGCCAGTACGGCACGCCGAAGAAGGTGAAATACTCGAAGATGCTCGAAGGCGGCGTAAAAGGCATGAAGATCGGCATCGTCAAGGAAGGCTTCGGCCGGCCGGAATCGGAGGCCGCATCGGATGCCAAGGTGAGGAAAGCTGTGGAGTTGTACAAGAAACTCGGCGCCACCGTCGAGGAGATCTCCATTCCCGCGCATCTGATCGGACCCGCGCTGTGGACGCCGATCGGGGTGGAGGGCATCACGCAGACCATGATGTTCGGCGACGGCTACGGCCTGAGCAGGCCGGACCTCTACGTGACCAGTATGATCGACAAGCTGCATGGCTGGCAGTTGCGCGCGAACGAGTTGTCGGAAACGACGAAGGTGCTGACCACGCTCGGCGTCTATATCAAGAAATATCACGGCAGCCACTATTACGGCAAGGCGATGAACATCACCAAGCGCCTGATCGAAGCTTACGATGCCGAGCTGGCGAAGTACGACCTGCTACTGATGCCAACCATGCCGATGAAGTCGCAGCCTCTGCCCGCGCCCGGCTGTTCGCGCGAGGAGTATTTCGTGCGCGCGCTGGAGATGATCGGCAACACCTGCCCGTTCGACATCACCCACCACCCGGCGATGACCGTGCCCTGCGGCTTCGTCGACGGGCTGCCCATCGGCATGATGCTGATCGGCAAGCATCACGACGAAGCGACGATTTATCGCGCGGCCTATGCGTTCGAGCAGTCGGGGGACTGGAAAAAGATGTAGCCGCGCGCGACGCGGGCGGCAGAGGAAAGAGGAAAGAGGAAAGAAGAAAGAAGAAAGAAGAAAGAGGCGAATACTGGTCCGGTTCATTCTCTTCGATCTAATTTTTTCTTGGCAGTCAGCAATAAATAAAAAGGGGTGTACATTCGTGCGCCCCTTTTTTATTTGACAGCGATGCGTCGGGCTTGAGCTTTTACCATTCCTCTTTCCTCTTTCCTCTTTCCTCTTTTATCTTTCCTCTGGCGGCGCGCGACTATGTGAAATCGGTATCATTCGTCCCCTGACAATTCACTCACCGTCGAACAAATGAACGATCGCCGCATACTGACGCTGCTGATCACGCTATGCACAGCCGTGTTCTTCGTCACGTCGGCCGGTGCCAGCCTGGCGCCGTTCCTGAACCTGATCAGCCGCGACCTGTCGACCACGCTGCCGGCGGTCGCGCATCTGTTTTCCCTGCAGGCGCTGACCTGGGGCATCGCTTCGCTGGTGGCCGGCGTGATCGCGGACCGTTTCGGGCGACGCATGATTCTGGTGGGCGGCATTTTCCTGATCGGGGTGATGCGCCTGGGATTCGTCACGTCGGAAAGCTATGGTGCCGCGGTGACCTGGCAAGTCTTGAGCGGTGTGGGCGGCGGGGCCTTCATGGGACTGGTTTACGCCGTCGTTTCCGAGCACGCCGCACCCGAAATCCGCGGGCGCGCGATGAGCTGGGTCATCACAGGCCAGTCGCTGTCGCTGGTCCTCGGCGTGCCGCTCGTTACGCTGTTGGGCACGGTTGGCGGATGGCGCGGCGCGATCGCGACGCACGGCGCCTGCGTGCTGCTGTGCGCGATTGCCGTGCGCCTGGCAACGCCGGCCGATCCGCCGTCGCATGCGCACGCGCAGCGCCCGAAGCCGCCCTACGCCCTGCTGTTCAAACCGAAGCTGATGGCGCTGCTCGCGGCCGGCACCACCGAGCGCCTGTGCTTCGCGATCGTCGCGATTTTTCTGCCGGCCTACCTGCAGCACACTTATGACACCTCGTTCGGCGCGCTCGCCCTCGTGCTCGGCCTGGTCGCCGCCGGCAACCTGATCGGCAACATCATCGGCGGCCGCATTGCCGACCGCACGCGTTCGCGCCCGCGTGTTTTCGCCATCGGTTCCGCGCTGACGGCGCTCGTGGCGCTTCCGCTGCTTACCTGGCATCCCGGCCTCGCCGTCTCGGTGGCAATGGGATTCGTCTATTCGCTGGTGAATGCCGCGGGGCGCCCGTCGCTGATGGCCACGCTGGCCGAAGTGCCAAGCGAAATCCGCAGCGCGCTGTTCGGCCTGAACATCACCATGGCCAGCCTCGGCTGGTTGATGGCCGGCTCGGTCGGCGGCACGCTGATCGCCGCCGGCGGATTTTCCGGGCTGGGAATGTTCGCCTCGGGCGTGGCGGCGCTGGGGTGCGGGCTTGCGCTGTTCAGCGCGGCGAAGCCGGCGCCGCGCGACCGCTAGCGCGAGGGGAAAGGTTAAAGGTGAAAGTGAAAAGGTAAAAGCCGAAAGGTAAAAGCATCAGACCACTTTCCCCTTTCACCTTTCACCTTATTCTGTCAACAAAAAAAAGACGCGGCATCGAGCCGCGTCTTTTTTTGCAAACAGAATGTCAGGGTCGCTTGTCCACGCTGAGCGGTCCGGAGCCGTGAACGACGATGTAAAGCATGCCGCCCATGATCGCCAGATTCTTCATAAACTGGACCTGCTGCATCATGACCTGCTCGGGCGGGGAAGCCCAGAACGCGTGAAAGAAGATCCCGGCCAGAAAAACGAATACGAACAGGGCCGCAGCCGCCCAGCGCGCCTTCCAGCCCACCACCAGCATGATGCCGCCGCCGAGCTCGACGATGATCGCAATGATCGCGCCCAGTTGCGCGGCGGGCAAGCCCGCCGACTGGATGTAGCCGACCGCTCCGGCGAACCCCATTATTTTTCCGAAACCCGAGATGATGAAAATCAGGGCCAGCAAAATGCGCCCCACCAGCGGTCCGAACTTATGCACAATTTCCATGGCTTCTCCTCTGTTGTTGGGAAACGAACAGAACCACTTCCGCTGCTGCTGCAATCACCGCCTGGCGCTGTGGACAGGCGGCCCTGACAAGGGCCTGGCCGATTTTCTCGATGCTCGACTCGCGGACCTCATTTTTTGTCCTGGCCTTTCCTGCTTCGCTTCAAGTGTTCCCTTGTCTTTCCTCTTTTCTGCTGCGCTGCAAGTGTTCCCTTGTCTTTTATCTTTCCTCTGGGTAACGCTGCAGACGCAGCGTTACTGCGCCGTCCACCCGCCGTCGATCGAATACGCGGAGCCGGTGATCGACGCGGCCGCATCACCGGCCAGGAATACCGCCAGCGCGGCGATTTCCTCGACTTTGACAAATTCCTTCGAGGGCTGGCGCTCGAGGATGACCTTGCTGATGACCTCCTGACGTGGGATGTCGTGCACCTTGGCCTGGTCCTCGATCTGCTTCTCGACCAGCGGCGTCAGCACATAGCCGGGGCAGATCGCATTGCAGGTGATGCCCTTGCCGGCGGTCTCGAGCGCGACGGTCCTGGTCAGGCCGACGAGCCCGTGCTTGGCGGCGACATAGGCCGACTTGAACGGCGACGCCACCAGTCCATGTGCGGAGGCGATATTGATGATGCGGCCCCAGTTGCGGGTTCTCATGCCGGGCAGCGCCGCGCGAATGGCGTGAAATGCGGAGGACAGGTTGATCGCCAGGATCTGGTCCCATTTCTCCACCGGAAATTCCTCCACGGGCGCTACATGCTGGATACCGGCGTTGTTGACCAGCACGTCTACGGAACCGAACCTCCGCGCCACCTGGTCCACCATCGCGGAAACTTCCAGGGCTTTGGCCATGTCCGCGGACGAATACAGCACGGTCACTTTATGCTCGGCAGCAATCGCCGCGCGCAACTTCTCTATCTGTGCCCCGTCGCCGAAACCGTTGAGCATGACGTTGCAACCTTGCGCGGCGAACGCACGCGCGATGCCGAGCCCGATACCGCTGGTGGACCCGGTAACGATGACGGATTTGCCTTTCAACATGCGGGGATTCCTGGAGAGGGGAGAAGCCGGAAACAACGAATTCAGTGTAGCAGACCGTCCCGCTCGCGATATGTTCCGTCCGACCGCCGGGCGCCGGGGGCCGACGAACTGTGGGGAATGAGGGATGAGGGGCGAGGGACTAGGGACTAGGGGCTAGGGGCTAGGGGCTAGGGGCTAGAGAAAGACTAAAACCTGATACGTCCCTCAGGCGATCAGGTTGCGAATGAAAGCGGCGATTGCGGCAACGGTGGCGTCTTTCTGCAGGCTCTGGTGGGGCGAGTGCGCGCAATCTGGCAGCATGACGATCTCCACCGGACCCGATACCTGGTGCGCAATCGCTTCGACTTGCGCGATAGTGCCGTACTGGTCGTCTTCACCCTGGATGAGCAGCAGCGGACAGCGGACGTCCGCTAGGTAGTCTTCGATGTTCCAGCGCAGGAAATCAGGATGCAGCCAGATGTCGTTCCAGCCCCGGAACGTCGACACCACGTCGTCGTGATAGCGGCCCAGCCGTTCCGGCAGATCGGTATTG
>WNFM01281415.1_pt1 | contig 21496 bp, 17 predicted proteins | sample 5400271 | NCBI WGS metagenome assembly WNFM01 (sample SAMN13153352, study PRJNA577476) | soil metagenome | isolation source: 60 cm saprolite on Douglas fir-dominated hillslope | place: USA:California | collected 2013-09-17
CTCAAAAGCGATAAACTGACAATGCTGGCTGTGAGCTCGCCAAACCGAGTGCCACTTCTGCCGGACGTGCCCTCGATCGTTGAAGCCGGATTTCCGGACGCCGTGTTCCGCTTCTGGAACGGATTGTCGGCACCGGCAAAAACTCCGCACAACGTCGTGCAGAAACTGCATGACGTGACCGAAAAAGCGCTGAGTGATCCTGCGTTGGTGGAAAAACTGGCAAAGCTCGGTGTCGAGCCCAAGCCGATCAGCGCGGATGAATTCGGCAAATTCTTTAAAGACGATCTAGCCGCAACCGTCGATCTCGCAAAGCAAGCGGATATCAAACCAATCGACTAAACTCCGGTTGACGCGGCGCCTCGGTGAGATGCCCTAGGGCTTCGTCGTCCTCAGTTCAGGAACCCTCCCAATGACAATCGTCCCGCCACGCATCGGCCCGCAGCCGTGGGAAGTCGTGCGAACCAAACTCGACCAGTCGCTGCCTTTCGCCAATATGCGTGACACGCCCTATTACCGCGATGCCGTGTGGGAGCAGTTCTCGAAGGCCGAGTATGAGCGCCGCTATCGTCGACTTCGCGAGAAAATGCGCGAGCACAAGCTCGACGCGGTGATCGTCCCTGGCGGCCCGAGCCATTGGAGCTTTGGTGGCGGGATGCTGTGGCTGACTGGCCACTGGGAGTGGCACGCTCTTTCGAGCTACGTCCTCGTTCCACTCGAAGGTGAGCCGACCTTAATCTATTCGATGGGCGGTACGCACGCGGAAGCCGTGCGCCGGCAGGTGGACGTGGCCGTCAAGGACGTCCGACATAGTCGCAACGGCCGCTATGCCGACATCATGGTCGAGCGCGTCCGAGAACTAAAACTTGAGCGCGGGCGCATAGGACTGATGGAGATTGATCCGCGGCACGGCGACTATCTCCCGGTGAATCAATACAACGTGCTGCGCGAGAACTTGCCGGACGCCGAGCTCGTATTCACCCAGGGCTTTTTGCACGAGCTACTCTCGATCCACAGCGCCGAAGAGCTCGACTGCGTCCGCAAGGCCGGCATTTTGTGCCGCAATGCGATGGATGCGATGGTGGCACGCGCCCGCCCCGGTGTGAAGGAGTACGAACTTCGGGCAGCGGCGGGCTCCGCTATCCTCGACGGCGGCGGCGATATCGATTTTCTGATTATCGGATCGACGTCGATGGCGAACCCGACGATGATCTTCGGTAATCCACGTCCCTCCGCCCGAGAACTACAAAAGGGCGATATCATTAATATGGAGCTTGCGGCCGGCTATCGCGGCTACACTGCGCAGATCGGCTCTCCCATTTGCGTCGGCGAGCCCACGGAAATGGTGAATAAGTTTTGGAACGAAATCACGCTGCCAGGCTATCGGCGCATTATTGCCGAGATCGCGCCTGGAAAGCCGGTCGAAGCGATGCGCACCGCGAGTAAATTCTTTCGCGATAACGGCTACCAGTCGCGGCCGACTCAATGTCACGGCATCGATCTTGTAACCGACAAGCCGCATGTCGTTGCCGAGCATGTCTCCGCGGAAAAATTCGAAGAAGTGCTAAAACCTGGCATGGTGATCATGGCAGAACCCAATCCAATCACGCCAGACGGTCTCTTCGGCATTTTTCTCGGCCACACATTCATCGTTACCGACACTGGACACGAGGTCGTAGACGACTTTCCGCTGGAGATCGCTGTTGCGGGAGGCTGACGTCGGTTTCCGACAGTGATGTCTGTTCAGTAAGCTACTTCCGATAAATTCCTTTATCGCGGTCGATGTCCGTTGAGGGCCAATAGCGGACATCGCGCCCGTCAGCAGGCAGTCATAATGCGAGCGCTGTGACAATGCTGAGCCGAAGCCAGTCGTCGCGCCTTAGGGATGTGGCGCGCCCGGTTTCCGAATTCCGATCGATGATGTCAACGAACTCCGCGCGCACACCCATCTGAATCAGATAAAGCCTGAATTGATCGCCGAACCGCGCCGTCAATCCTTCCTGGTGTTCCGCGGAGACATTTGGAGCTAAGCGGTTGCGAACATGCATTGGACCAATGACGATCCGGGCGTCGGCTGGAAGCGTGCGGTGGACGCCGCCCGCTAAGATCAAAACGCAAACGACGTCGCACACGACGGATGAGGTATCGATCCTAGCCTCTAGCGGTTCGCTGCCGCGCTTGAGCGCGAAGCATTCGGCTTCTGTCGAGTTCGCGCATTGCGAAACAAGCGTCGAGCCTGCGCTCACATCGAGTCCACGCTGACGAATAATCCTGCCGAGCGTCGCCGCAACATTGAGATCTCCTTGACCCCAGACTTTCAAAACGACGGGAGGTTTGCGTTCTCCAAGGCGATCCAGCAGCGCGAACAGTCGCTTGTACGAATCCCACTGCACCGCGCCTTCGGCTGCGATCCATTCAGTGCAATTGGGCCCGCAGGCTCCTGCCGGACCTCGTGCCAGATAGAAAATCATGGCATTGCCCGGCGAGCTAACACCGCCGACTTGGGGCCGCGCGCCGACTTGTGAACGCGCCGGATGAGCGAGGAAGGCCGCAAGGATTACGAGTGAGGTCACTGCACCCAATCGCACCATCGTTGGCCGCCTTGCCGGTTCGGACTCATGAAAACTAAAACTATAATCCGCCGCTGCAGACAAGGAAACCTTACCGGACGACAGCTACGACAAAGCCCGCGCATAGATGCTTAACGCGGGCCAGCGACGCATTGTGAATGGAGTAATCGCCCAACGCTAGGTCGCGCCGGCTATAACCTTTAGCCGCGGAGCCTCAAGCTGCATGATATTCCGGTAGGCAGCAAGATATTCCACCGCCATGCGCCGCGCCGTGAAGCGCTCTTCAAACCGAGTACGTACCCTCCGCCGATCCAATAGCCGGACTCGATCGACTGCATTAATGGCGGAGATCTCGTCCTCGACAACAAAGCCGGTGATTCCGTCCTCGACCACTTCCGGCACCGATCCCCGATTGAACGCAATCACGGGCGTTCCGCAGGCCATTGCTTCGATCATGACCAGACCGAATGGCTCTGGCCAATCTATGGTTACCAATAGCGCGATTGCGCCACTCAAAAATTGCGATTTTTCGCGATCGCTGATTTCTCCGATAAATTCGACATTCGGCGATTTCAAAAGTGGCGAAATAATTTCGTCATAATATTCTTGGTCGACTCGATCGACCTTGGCTGCGATTTTCAATGGTATTCCACATCGATTGGCGATTCGAATAGCGCGATCGATCGATTTTTCGGGTGCTATGCGGCCAAGAACGGCTAAATACGTAGGCTTGACCGATTGAGGCATCAGCAGCTTCTCGGGAACGCCATGATAGATTGTCCGAACCCAATTCGCCTGCTGGACGGGTCGCCGCTGCGAATTCGAGATGGAAACAAGCGGAATATCGCGAAACGTATCAAAAACTGGCTGATGCTCCGGCAGATCAAGTCTGCCATGCAAAGTAGTAATGAACGGCGTCCCCTGCCGAGCAAATAGTGAAAATGGGTAATAATCGAGATGAAAGTGCAATAGATCGAATTCTTCGCTGCGCTGGCGCACACGCTCCAACATGACCGTGTGAAGCGCGTTTGGATCACGAATGGATCCATCGAGACGAAGTGCCCTTGGCCATGCGGCCTCGAGTTTTGCCGAGGTGTGGGAGTCGCCGCTCGCAAATAATGTGACATCGTTTCCGAGCGCGACCAATTCCTCAGTCAACCAATATACTACACGCTCGGTACCGCCATAAAGTTTTGGAGGTATTGCTTCGGTCAAGGGTGCTACCTGCGCGATGCGCATACGTCCTGTCTCCTCGTTTTTTTCAGGCACTGCCCCCCAAAGACGCTCGAATCCATCCGGGACATGGAACGTTTGGATTTGAAAGTTGTTCCTTCTTGAGCCAGGTGTGAACTCGATGCCGGGCGGTGGAAAAATGCGAGTGACCATATTTTTGGCAAATATCGGCCCATCATCGAACCCTCGTCGATGTGCCGGAGAACTCCAGGAGAAGAGAGTTCCTGTCGGTAGCAGATCTTTATATTTTTGAAGGAACTGGCAGCGCGTATGCACAGCCTCTCTTGGTACTCCGGGCGTCCATTCGCCTTCGTGGGCCGCTATTTGCGTTCGCGGTTGCCATCGCATGCGGTAATAGTCGGAGCCGTCTGCGCCGCTGTGATCTGCTCGATCGGCACGCAGTATAGTATTAAATTCCTTGTTGATAGCCTTGCCGCGGCCGTTCCACGCAACGTTTGGCTTGCATTCGCAATTCTTGGGTTGCTGATTGCCGCCGACAATCTGCTTTGGCGAGTCGCAAGCTGGGTGGCGAGCGGGACTTTCGTGCGGGTGACCGGCGATCTCCGCCGCGATCTGTTCCGTCATTTGACCGGCCACTCTCCGAGCTTTTTCAGTGATCAACTTCCGGGAATGTTGACCAGCCGAATCACCGCCACCTCCAATGCTGTATTCACAATGGAGAACATGTTCGTCTGGAATGTGCTTCCACCCTGCCTCGCGACAGTGGCGGCGATCGCGCTGATCGCCACGATCAGTACACCAATGGCAAGCGTTCTCTCAGTTGCTGGCTGCGTCATCGTGATTGCGATGTTCCGCTTGGCGGCAGCCGGCAAACCTCTTCACCACGATTTTGCTGCGAAGGCTGCAGCGGTTGATGGAGAGATGGTCGACATCGTGACCAATATGACGCTGGTCAAATCATTTTGCGGTATCATGCGAGAGCAGGACCGTTTCGACGAAACGGTCGCGCGCGAAATGGTCTCACGCCGCCGAAGCCTATTATATCTGGAAAAGTTGCGACTCGCCCACGCGGCAATTACCGCTGCATTCACAATTGGGCTCGTTGCATGGGCTGTGGTGCTTTGGCAGCGCGGCGCGGCCACACCCGGCGACGTCGTTTTGGTCTGCACACTGGGGCTTTCCGTCCTGCACGCTACGCGAGATCTCGCAGTGGCGTTGGTTGATGTAACCCAGCATGTCGCGCGACTCTCGGAATCGCTTGGCACACTTCTCGTTCAGCATGACCTCCAGGATCACCCCGAAGCTGCGCCACTCGTCAAGCACGGCGCCGTGATCGAATTCGACAATGTCTCGTTTACTTTCCCCAACGGCCAGCCCGTATTTCGTAGTCTGCGCTTGCGTTTCGAATCCGACCAGCGGATCGGGTTGATCGGTAATTCCGGTGGCGGCAAGTCGACGCTGTTTGCATTGTTGCAAAGATTCTATGACGTACAGCAGGGCTGCATTCTCATCGATAGGCAGAACATCGCGCGGGTTACACAGGACAGCCTGCGTTCTGCAATTTCGCTCGTACCGCAGGACATTTCTCTCTTCCAGCGTTCGATCATGGAAAACATTCGGTACGGCCGCCCGGACGCGTCTGACGCTGATGTCGCGGAGGCTGCCGCAGCAGCACGCTGCGAATTCATACACGATCTCCCAGGTGGCTTTGACATGGTAGTCGGCGATCGCGGAATCAAACTCTCTGGTGGTCAACGTCAGCGCATTGCCATCGCGCGGGCCTTTTTGAAGGACTCGCCAATCGTGCTGCTGGATGAAGCCACAGCCTCGCTTGATGGCGATTCCGAGGAAGCGGTCCGCGAGGCCCTCGGCCGGCTTATGCAGGGACGCACCGTGATTGCAATCGCCCACAGGCTGTCGACGCTGCGCAATTTTGATCGAATTATCGTGCTGGAGTCGGGTCACATCGTCGAAGATGGATCCCCGGATTGGCTGATGAAGCGCAAAGGCGCCTATTACAAACTGGTCCTTCGTGAAATGAACCGTCTGGCAAGCCGCGCCGCCTAGCCGCATAGACCGCCCTTTCGGTCGCTCGCGCCGCACCGTATATCGCCTCTGCGCGGAACCTTTATCGACCGAGCAGGGTTCCTTTGCCAATTGCCGCACTATTGAGGGCCGCTTTATGTGCGCGAACCGGCTTGCAATCAGCCACGCAAAAATTCTCCTTCTCGCGGGTCTTCTCACAGGTCCACAATTCGTGCAGGCGGCTGACGCGCCTGAAAATCAGCCCGTCGCCCTGCCTACAACATTGCCTTTGGTCACGGTCATCGACTCGTCGCTGGCACGGGGAATCCTTGGTCGCGCCGTACAGGACTCCGCCGGAATGGATATGGGTCATATCGTCGATATTATTGTCGACCCGCCCGGTCATGTCGTTGCCGCTGTAATCGATTTCGGCGGGTTTTTTGGCGTCGGCAGTCGCAAGATTGCCGTTGAGTGGGGCGCGTTGCATTTCGGCCAGGCCGTCAAGCACGGCGATGAGGTCAGTCTTAAATTGACTCGAGACCAGCTGATAGCAGCTCCTGAGTACACCGAAGGAAAGCCACTTATTGCCATCGGCGCTACCGGCGACCTCAGGCCGCTGAGTATCCTGCCGCCAACTAGACCGGAGAAATAACCTGCGTGCGCAACGCACCTTGTCGACGGCGTCGGCCGCGTCCGCGAACGTCGCACCGACCCGAGAGGTGCGACCTCCAAGCCGCCCGACACCGCGATTTGCCGGCGAGCCTTCCCGCCGAAGTACGCGAGGCCTGGACTGGTTTATTTTCTTCCTCGCGGACGTCCAAACAGGTTTCGGGCCGTTCGTTGCGGTCTACCTGACAACCCAGAAGTGGACACAGGCGGAAATTGGCCTCGTTCTATCGGTGGGCGGGCTTGTTGCACTGCTCGGCCAGATGCCGGGCGGAGCGCTCGTCGACTGGGCGCGATCCGAGCGCCTTGTTGCGGGCATCGCGGTGGCCGCAATCGGCATCAGCGCGATGGCCTACGCTGCCATGCCAATTTTCCTGATCGTCCTCTCGGCTGCCGCGTTGCACGCGGCTAGCAGCTGCGTTCTCGGCCCAGCTATTGCCGCAATCAGTCTCGGTCTTGTCGGTCAATCGGGGTTCGGCCGGCGACTGGGCCGCAACGCGCGCTTCGCGTCTCTTGGCAACGGCTTTGCCGCGGCTGCGATGGGGACGTGCGGCTATCTGTGGTCGAGCCGCGCCGTATTCATCGTTACCGTTGCCTTGACTGTCCCAACGTTGTTGTCCCTTGGACGAATTCGATCGGACGAAATCGACACCGAAAGAGCACATGGCGCCGTTCCAGCCAAACGGACCGGACGCTCGACATCAACAAGTATCGCAGTGCTGGCTTACAATCGCCCGCTTTTGGTGTTCGCATTCGTTCTCGCACTATTTCATTTCGCCAACGCCGCAATGCTCCCCCTGGTTGGAATCTATTTAACGACACGCTCCAGCAGCTGGGCCCCTGCCCTCATCGGAGCCAGCATCGTCGTGCCGCAAATTGTAGTTGCAATAATTTCTCCATGGATCGGAGACCGGGCCCAGCGGTGGGGTCGCCGTCCGCTATTACTTATCGGCATCGGCGCACTCATTCTACGCGGACTTTTATTTGCATTCGTGCACGATCCAGCATTGCTTGTTCTCGTGCAATTACTGGACGGCGTCGCCGCTGCCGTGTTCGGCGTGCTGGTGCCGCTGACTGTTGCTGACGTGACGTTCGGGACCGGGCACTTCAATCTCGCGCAAGGAATTGTCGGCACTGCGACTGGAATTGGTGCGTCGCTCAGCGCACTTTTTGCCGGTTATCTCAGCTATCAGTTCGGCAACGGCACCGCATTTATCGCGTTGGCGGGCATCGCAACGCTGGCATTTGCCCTGGTTTGGCTGGCGATGCCCGAGACTCGCGACATACTGGGCAAATCGAAAGCAGCACGGAGCTAGCGGGAGACCTTCCGCGGAAATTCGAAATCCCGGATGTCAGGCGGCCAGCGCGCGACGCGTTATTTCTTTAACACGAGCCTGCGACTGTCTCGGTTGAATTACGAGACTTTGGGCCGGCAGCTTTTCCATGAACTCGGCCAGCCCCGCTGCAGGGCTGCCGCTTGGGAGCACTGAACGCGTAGTCCAAATACTTTTCAAAATGGCTGTCGTGGCAGAGAGGGCTGAGGCGTCCACGATGGAGTTGTCCCGCCCAGCGGTAAACAGCTTGCGGATCATGAGGTCGCGCTCAATCGACGGCGGCAAGTTAAACTGGATCCCGAGAAAGTCGTCAGCGTGCCGGACGGCTGTCCCTTCGACAAAACCGACCTCGGCCAGGAACACGCGAACTGGCTCTCCAATACGCGCTACGCAGGCGCTCTCAGGATCGACGGCAACACCGACCCCGGACAGCGATACGTCTTTTATTCGCCCGGTCGACGCCGTCCCATCGGCGGCCACAATCCAAATTGTTTCATTCAGATTGAAACGTTCCTCGGTGCGCCGAATTGCGGTTTGTAGCGATATCATGCAAACAAGCAGCAGGATCACGACGTTTATTGCGGCCCAAAACGCCACCATCGGAACGAGAGCGGGTTGGCTGACAATGCGCCACTCGGGAATTGTGTTGATGATCAATCCACCCACGGTAAGCATCATCAGCGCCGCCGCAGCCCAAAACACGCCGCGCTGATAATCTGAATCCTGTGCTTCAGCACCCTTTGGCGTAACCCTGAAAATGTGGCCATGCGGCCGGACGAGAGTTGTCAATACCGTTGGCAGAATCTTGAAACTCTGAAATGTCCCCAGCACTTGCGCGCCAAACGGAAAATATTGGCGCGGCGCATAGACCCATAGGCCGGCGACCACCGCCAGCACCATCGGCAGCAAATAGTAAATCACCGCTTCGGCTGTCACGTTCACCAGCGGCCTGGTGTCGGTCCATAGAAATATGATCGGCGCAATGATCGCCATCATCAGCATGAGGCTTTGTGACAGCCAATGCGTCGGCAGAAACAACAAGCGTTGCATCAAGGTTAAATTACGACCGAGAGGGCCATCGGCCTGGAATAAGATCTGCATCGCGCCGCGCGCCCACCTTTGACGCTGCACAAAGAACGCCTTTGTGTTTTCCGGTGCCAAACCAAATGCCAGCCTCTCGCAGAGATAGCGTGTGACATATCCTTTGCGGAGCAAAGCGAGGCTCAACATCATATCTTCGGTTATTGACGTGGTAGGCAATGCGTCGCCAACTTGGCGTAAAGCTTCTCGACGGGTGACTGAATTGGAACCACAGCAGAAGGCCGCATTCCAGGCGTCCCGGCTCGGCAAAATCGCTTCGAAGAAGAAACGTTGATCGTCTGGTTGCGTTTTTCGGAGTGCGAGATTGGCTTGCATTGGATCGTGGTTGTAGAACGCATGTGGTACCTGGACGATTCCCACTGTTGGGTCGTTAAAGAAACCGAGTGTGCGCGTCAGAAAATTTCGTTGCGGAACGAAATCAGCGTCAAAGATCGCAACAAAATCAGCGCTGGTTTTTGTCAGCGCATGATTGATATTGCCTGCCTTTGCATGGGTGTTGTTAGGCCGCGTCAGGTAACCGGTACCCTTTTCTTCGCAGAAGGTTTTGAGCCAAGGTCGTCGGCCATCATCGAGCACCCAAACGTTAAAGTTTGGATAGTCGAGAGACAGCGCACCCGTAATCGTTTTTTCCAGAACGTCCAAAGATTCGTTATACGTCGGAATATAGACGTCAACCGAAGGTAACTTGTTGGGTGCCAAAGTTCTTAACCGCGCTTCATGACGATCCGCCTCAGCGCGACGATCGGTGGTGCGCAAGAATGTAACGTAGAGAATGAGTGCATCGAATAGAGCAAATATCTCAACTGCAAAGCAAAACCAGACCCAGCCCACCTCGTACCGCGCCCCGTGCGCCGGTAATACTGTCGAGAAGAGTCGCCAGGACACGTAACGCGCAACGATCAGCCAGACCGCCGCAAACACACAAGCGCGCGCCCATCCACGCGACATCGGCAAATTCGGCCCAAGAATGTGAATCGCGCCCAGGACAAAAAGAATTGGCGCAAGCAGCTGCAAAAGAGGAAGGTCTTCGGGACGCAAGTTATCTACTCGCGACCGATGCCGCTTCACGCCCGAAACCGAACCATTGCCACATCCGGGTGAAGCCTTCGCTGATGCGGAAAAGCGGCCGTCCAAAACGCACCTCGGCAAGACGGCCGATGTTGCAGAAACTGTTGCTGTCCGCCGCCGCAATATCTCCCGAAATTGCAACTTCCACCGTGATATTGCCGGCATTGGGCGCGGGTACTTGCGCCGCCAGCAGACGCTCATCCGATCGAGCGGCCGAGCCCCGCACCTGCCGAACCTTGCCGTTGGCCCATTCGCTGCTACCAATTAGCCGCACGGTCGCCGGATCGCCAGCCTTGATCTTCTCAAAATCTCGCTCCGGCAACTCCACGGCGACAAAACGGCGGCCACAGTCGGCAAAGTCGAGCAGTGTCTGACCCTCTGATACCGCCGAGCCGGGGCTCGCCGCGACAGACCAGACAATGTGTGAAGTAGACATCGCCAGTTCATAGTGGCCAACTTGTGCGAGTCGGCTCCGCTCTTCGCCGATTTCGGCTGTAAGCCGATCGAGCAGCGAGGTGTCCTGCAGCAGCAGGGTTTGCAATTCCTGTCGACGCAACATCAGCCGGTCGCGCTGCTGTTGTGAGTATGGAACGTCGTTAGAACCGTCACGCAAGAACACGCCATTGCGGGCGGCGCTCAATTCTATCTCCAGGCGGTGAAAACGAGCATCGGCCATTCCACAGCGTGTCGAAGTCGCTTCTTGCGACGCAAGAGCCTCAGCTGTCCGAATTTGCGATACAGTCCCGCTTTTGGCCAACGCTTCCATACGAGAGCCGACGTCGCGACGTTGATTAGCTTCGGCTAAACAGCCAAGCTTCTCTGCATTGGCCTCATCGACTTCATGGCCAAGGCGGTCGATCATGCCGGATCGATAAGCCGCCGAGCGTTTTTCAAGCTCGGCGTCAGCCATCGATATTTCCGTGAGTTGTGCGCGCGCGAGCTCGGCGTTTCCTTTTGCCGTAGCGTGTTGGTGCTCGAGATCGAATAGATGCCGGCGGTCAGGGGTTATCGACTCGATCAGGGTCACTTTCTCGGGCTTCGTAATGAACTCGCCCTTGCGCGGAAGATCTTGCGTCAGCCTTCCGGCAATAGGTGCAGTTACCCGGATCAACTCGGCATTGATAAAAGCTGATGGCGCGATCCGATAGGCAACATACGGAATAAATGCCCAAGCGCTCAGCGCAATAAAAAGCAAAGCAAGCCCCAGCCGGGCTCCCCGACTTCTAATAAGAGTTTCGAGATTTGGTAACGTGGGCATGCTCGAATTATCGAGCATAGTATTGAGGACTAAATTAATTGAAGTGATTGAAACGGCCTAAAACGACGCTCATCGTTAATAAATCTTGCCGCTTGATACGCAAATGCCGATGACTCGCTTGGCTTTGATCATCGGTTGCGCTGAATTCCACTATGGGCTGGACTTTACCTCTTGCAAACGCAGTGTTTGCTTTGGGCCATGAGCAGACGCAACCCCTCGCCTATCGAGCGGCCAATCGCGGCGCGATGGCCGTTATCGAGGCATGGCGGACGCCACTCGTGTTCGCGCATCAGTGGGACCTTTAGCACGACGGGGCGCACCTAAAGCGATTCCAGATTTCGTATTCGAAGCCTTCGGAGTCGGTCTGTTCTTCGGCAAGTTCCAGGTAGGTTTTCGGGGCCGTCGGCACCGGCTCTCAGCCAATTAGTCCAACGGTTCGACTTTGATGATGGAAGCACCGTGATTGCTGCCAACCCAGAAGCTAACCGGCGTTGTCGTGTTGTCTACAAAAACTCGGCGAATGTTTGTTGACCTCGGCAGCAGATAATCGACCATCTCGCCGGTTTTTGTGTCCAGTCGCGTCACTTGGTCTGTGACCATCGATCCGGTCCATGCATTCTCGTTCTTGTCGAGAATGACATCATAGGGCGATGCCCACCGCGTGGTGAGTTTCCACTCTTTGAACTGTTCGGTTTTCGTATCGAACATCCCGATGCGGTCGCCACGGTATTCGCCAAACCAGAGGCGATCCTGCGCATCCATGCTTCCGCGCCGTGGCGAAGACCGAGCCGTAGGAACCTCGAACAGCTTGATCTCGCCGGTCTTGGCGTCGATCCGGCCGATATGCTGGTGACGGAAATCAGTGAAATAGACGTTGTTTCTGGAGTCAGGGATAACGTCATAGATATTGTGCACCTCACCCTTAGGGGCGTTCTTGAACGGTTCCCACGTTTCGATCTTGCCGGTAGCGATGTCGAGACGATGCACGCCGGCAAAGCCGTTGTTCTGGGTCCAGACCTTGCCATCGACATACGATCTCTGAGGGCTCACCATATTGACCTGCGCGGCGTCGATGTTTTGCTCAGGCGGCAGCGGCCAGAATTGGAACGATTCCGCCTTGCGGTCGAATTTGATGATTGTGGCTTGATACATGTTGCCAAGCCACAGGTTGCCGTCTTTGTCGGCGCGTAGGCCAAGTCCGCCGGTCGGAAAGCCGGGTTTGTGCTCGGGAATCGGATATTCGGTGACCTTTCCGCTCTTGGGATCGAGCCTGCCCAGATTTTGCTCGCCGAAGCTCGAATACCAAACGATGCCGTCTGCATCCACGATTACGTCATGCGGCGAAATTGTCTCGCGTGGCAGACGATATTCCGTGTAGACAACCCGCGTTGCCCGGCCGGTTGGACGCGCAAACATTTTGAGCGCGTAGCCCCATTGCGAACCAGCGCTAAGATTGATTGTGCTGAGATACTCCGCCGCTGTGCGGTAAACCTGGACCCGCTGATCCCCGCGCTCCTCCATGAGGCGCTCGGCGCGGCGTAGTTGCGGATGCGCCGGTATACTCTGGTTCACATACCCCTGCATGCGCGGCAGTACTTGGTTAAGGAAGGCATCCGCGTCATATTTAGAGCGCACGATGCGTTCAAGCGTGTGACAACCGACACAGTTGAGCAACTGGCCTTTCTGTTGGTCGGTACCAGGGATGCTCGCCAACCATTCGCCATTCGACAATTGCGCGGCGAGATCTTCGGTCTTACGCAATTGGAGATCGACCGTTGCTGTCTTCTGCTCTGTGATCTCGATTGCTTTGGGCGCGTCGAGATCATAGCCGACGGCGCGCATTGCCAGGGAATATTGACCCGGCGCCAGTTTGCTCGCCGGGAAGGAAAAGCGTCCATCCTTGCCGGTCACCACGGTCACCGAGACGGACGATCCCGTTTTGCTGGCGCTGACCAGCACTCCTTCCATCGCGTTATCCTCGGCGGAACTGACGAGGCCTGTCAGCGCGGTGGTGACCGTCTGTGCCAACGCGTCCGAAAACAGAATTGCGAACGCCAAGCCGACGGCAATGACAAGTGCACGGCAACACATGGTCTCCTCCCGACGGCGCAATTTTTTGCTTGTCGCAAGGATAGGCCTTACGGCCGGCATCCAGCAACCGGTTTCGCCTGTAGCCACTAATTCGGTATAGAGTGCGCTTGCCGGGCAGTGTTGGTCGCCTACGGTCGAAACTGCATTGAAACTGGCAAGCAATTCAAAACACCAACCGTGGGGACTGAGCCTCGCAGTCGGGGCGACATGACGTGGATAATGGCGCAAACGGAAACGACTACCCGTATTCAATTTCACTCAGCCGCAACAGCGAACATGTGTGACATCAGCGCGTTAGTCTAAAGTGCCGAGGAAGAGGCGAGCGCCACGTGATGGTGTACGGCGTTGTGGAGAGCGATATTCCGGCGCGGCTCGACCGGCTGCCTTGGGGCCGCTTCCATACGCTCGTGGTGGTGGCGCTTGGCGTCACCTGGATTTTAGATGGACTGGAGGTAACGCTGGCGGGCTCGCTTGCCGGCGCACTCAAAGACAGTGCGGTGCTGCGCTTCACCAACGTCGACATCGGGTTTGCGAGCAGTGCCTATCTCGCCGGAGCAGTAGTAGGTGCCGTCTTCTTTGGCTGGCTGACCGATCGGCTCGGCCGTAAAAAGTTGTTTTTTATTACCGTCAGCGTCTACCTAATTGGTACCGCTGCCACAGCCGCCTCCTGGAATCTTGCAAGCTTCGCCCTGTTTCGTTTCGTGACCGGCGCCGGGATCGGCGGCGAATACGCGGCAATCAATTCCACGATCCAGGAGCTGATCCCGGCGCGCGTGCGTGGCTGGACCGATCTGGTCATCAACGGCAGCTTCTGGGTCGGTGCCGCGCTGGGCGCGCTCGGCTCGCTATTGCTGCTCGATCCAGCCATCCTCAATCCAGAAATCGGCTGGCGGCTCGCGTTTCTGGTAGGCGCCACGCTCGCGCTGGTGATTTTCTTCATGCGGTTCTGGCTGCCGGAAAGCCCGCGCTGGCTCATGACACATGGTCGCCCACTTGAAGCACAGCGTGTCATCAAAGGCATTGAGCGCCAGTTCGAGAATCTACCGCCGGCGCACGACTTGCCGCGCGTCCGACTGCGCCCGCGCAAATATACGCCGCTGTGGGAAGTAGCGCAGACGCTGCTCAAACGCCACCGCCAGCGCACATATGTCGGTCTCGCGCTAATGACGGCCCAGGCCTTTTTCTACAATGCCATCTTCTTCACCTACGCGCTCATCCTCACCGATTTTTACGGCGTTCGTTCGGACCATGTCGGCTATTACCTGCTACCCTTTGCGGCGGGCAACTTTCTGGGACCGGTGCTGATCGGACGCTTGTTCGACACGCAGGGCCGGCGGCCAATGATTGCCTTCACCTATATTGTTTCGGGCCTTTTGCTCGCTGTAACCGGATTCTTGTTTGCACGCGATCTAATTACGGCGCAGACGCAGACGCTATGCTGGATGATCATCTTCTTCTTCGCTTCTGCCGCCGCCAGTTCGGCCTATCTGACGGTGAGCGAGACCTTCCCGCTCGAGATGCGCGCGTTGGCGATTGCACTCTTCTACGCGGTGGGCACAGCTATCGGTGGCGTCATCGGGCCCTGGCTATTTGGGGCGCTGATCGACACCGGTTCGCGCATGAGCGTATTTGGCGGCTATCTCGTCGGCGCTTTGCTAATGGTGCTGGCTGGCGCGGTTGCGTGGCGCTGGGGTGTCGCCGCGGAGCGCAAGCCACTGGAAATGGTGGCGCGACCACTGACGTTTATCGATATCGATTGAGGGCCCGCTAATTCTTTCGCGGTCTCTTGCGTCCCACCAATCGCTCAATCAGCGTTAGATGAACGCCCGGCCCACGTGTGAGGTTTTGTCCGCCCGTCCGTGTCATTTTTTCCGGCTCTGTTGCCCGGCAGGATCAGTTGTCCTGGCGTCTTGCACCTGTTTGGCGATGACGCTCTTTGCATGAGTTCCCTCGGTAATCGGTTCGGTGGACAGTGCCTCAACCTTTACATGGTCCACAAAATCAGGCACCCGCGGGTTCCGCGGTGGCAACGGGATCTCGTCCGGTCCGTTCCAGGCGAGCAGGCCAGCAGCCTGTTGGCAAGGCGCCGCTCGCGGAAGCTTTACGGCGGGGCTGCCCGCTTGAGCCACAGTCCACGTCTCTGCCGGCCACCCGGTGATGATCTTTACGTAGTCTTGCGTCTCCTGCGGCAGTTGACCCTTGTTCGCGAGCCACTCCGAGATGCGCCTTGGGCCCGCATTGTAGGCCGCGGCGGCGAGGCCAAGATTGCCGAACTTCTGATACAGATCTCGCAGCAAGCGTGCCGACGCAGGTATCGCTTGCAGTGGATCGAACGGATTATCCAGCCCCCGATCGGTGGCAGTCTCTGGCATGAATTGCGCTATGCCCAGCGCGCCGGCCGAGCTGATGGCGGCCAGTCTAAAATTACTTTCCTGGTACAATAGACGAATGAAGAAATGTGCAGGCAAATCGTTGCTGCGTGTCGCGTCAGCTAGCGCTTCGCAGATCTCCTCGAGCGAGCGATAGACAATCGGTTTAAGAAGAGGACGAAGTCGCGCAAGTGGCAGCACAACAGGCTCATAGCGTGGCCCTAGGTCTGTGCTGACGTTTTCTGCTGGCTTGCTCGGCGACAAGTTGAACGTCGCTGCATCGCGCCATGCAAGGGTGAGCAAGCTCGCCACAAAGATTCCACCGATGCCGATGGCAATGTCTCTGATGAGGCCGACGCCGGTTCGCTCCACGATCGTACCGGGAAGCAAGCCAGCAACGAGGCCGACCAGCAGAATGATCAAAATGTTCTCGCCTGAGAAATCCATGGGCCCTGCCCGGCTGGCTCAGGGGGACGATCGTGAACTGACGTGACAAATATGAGGCAGAAGTCATCACAACTTGGGGCCGCAACGCCGGCTAAGGGTCAAAACCGGTCGCGACCTCGTTCAACTGGACCGAGCGGCGGGCGCAGAAAAATTGGGAACGCGCTTATGGGGGTACGTGTGTGGGTAAGGTCGATCAATCGGCTGAAAGTCGAGCAAATACAAAAGGGTCGAACGAACACACCGCTTCGGCCTGCCTAGATGAAAGTGCTGTTTTTTGGCTTCGATTTTATGTCTCCCCCGCTAAAACCCACGTTTTAGGCATGGTAGGCCACGCGAATCGCTCGATTCGGGTAACCGGAGCGGGGGGCACGGCTGGCCGCGCCGCCGCGAATCTCATAGGGCTAGTACTGCGGCGCATAGCGCGCACCAAGGAGCAAACGCCCATGACAGCCACCACGGTTACAACCATCACGACCAAGCATCTGGCCGCTGCGTTGGCAGAGCAGCACCAGCTTTCGAAGAAGCAGGGTTTGGAAATGATGGAAGAGCTCATCGGGATGATTACCAAGCACCTTAAGAAAGGCGAGCGGGTGAAAATCGCCGGGCTCGGAATTCTGCAAGTGCGGGATCGCGCCGCCCGCATGGGCCGCAATCCGGCGACCGGCGAGCAAATCCATATCAAAGCCAGCAAGAAGGTTGCCTTCCGCGCCACCAAAGAACTCAAGATGGCGATCTGATCGCCAGACGCCCGCTAGCTTCTCAGGCGAAAGGTCCGCCGGCCGCGGGCTGTAGTGGTCACTATTTCGCCGAGTGGTATGACGACTGCCCGGTAATTTTTCGAGACTGGTCAAGCTGTGCTGGACACCCCGCTTGAGGGGTTCGCCGGCACTGCTTTGCTTTAGGCGTCGTTGACTGAGAGTCAGGTACTCCCGCCTAACAAGAGGGAAGTCCTGGTGATCAGTTACCAAGCAGCCAACGCACATTCCGATTCAATCGTCCGACCTGACGGTCCGAGTTTGCAGATCGCGGCATGCCGAAGTGAATAGCCCAATTGAAATGTGCAAGTTTCGGAGTGGCCTCATTTAGCGGCGCCTTTTTCCTCTATCTGCGATAACATCACGGCCATGATATTTTTGGGAGATAACGTCCCATGCCGATCGATCTGGCAACTGTAAACTGGCTCTATGTCGCCGTGCTGGCGGTTCTCGTTTTTGTTGCTGCGCTGGTGGGCAACTTGTTGTCCTTCGGCCGCAGCGTGAGGGCCGCCGTACTCTCTGCAGTGCTGTTTGCGGGACTCTTTGTCTTCTGGACGTATTACCCACATGGCTTGCCGCTGCCGACAACCCTGACAGTCCAGAAGACCACGATCGCGCCGGCTGCGCCGACCACCCCTTCCGCCCAGTGAGTTGACGCGAAAGCCTATTTGGCAGTTGCGGCTTTCAGAATTGGCGTCAGCCGGTTGACTTCGCTTTTCACCAGCTCGGCGAGCGCTTTTGGTCCGCGACGGTTCGGTTCCGCGATATCGGCTCCGAGATCGGCCAGTCGTTTCTGCACCGCCGGCTCGTCGAGGCCCTTGTTTAGGGCGTCGGCAAGTTTGTCGACAATCGGCTTCGGGGTGCCTTTCGGTGCGAACACCGCATAGAAGGGCGCGCAGTCGAATTCCGGCATGCCTTGCTCATATGAGGTTGGCACGTCCGGCAGCAGCGGGCTCCGCTTTTTCGTCGCAATGGCAAGCGCCTTGACCGTACCGGCGCGTACATGCGCCAACGGTCCGAGGACCGGGTCGCAGTCGTAGTCGATCTGGCCCGCAAGGATCGCGTTCATCACCGGCGCTGTTCCGGTGAACGGCACCATCGTCGGCTTGATTCCAATCGCCGAGTTGAGAAGAAGACAGCCAACGTAGGACACAGAGCCAACTCCTGCGTGACCCATATTGAGCTTGCCTTCGTTCGCTTTGGCGTAGGCGACAAATTCCTTGAGGTTGTTCGCGGGAAAATCCTTGCGGACCGCCAGCAGCTCCGGCTGCTCCGCGATCAATCCGATCGGCTCGAAATCCTTCTCCGGGTCATAGCCGAGGTTCGGGTAGAACGAAGGTGCCGCGGCATGCGTGCCCATGTGCCCTGAGATGATCGTGTAGCCGTCGGGCGCTGCACGCGCCGCGCGGAGTGACCCAAGGGTGCCGCCGGCTCCGCCAACATTCTCGACCACAAATTGTTGGCCAAGGTGACGAGAGAAGATGTCTGCCACGATCCGGCCAGTGACGTCGGCCGGTCCACCCGCCGCGAATGGCACAATTATTGTGACGGTTCTCGTCGGGTAGTCCTGCGCTTGTGCGCCACCCATCCCCACGAGCACCAAAAATGCTGCTGCAATCCATTGTGCCTTCATCGTTCCCTCCCCTACGCCAAGAACACGGGCGACGTGCGCGCCGCGTTTTGTGCCCTCCGGCAACTTTATCAGAAGCCAACTGGCAAACACGCACCTGAGTGCCTAGATCGCTTCTGCCCAGTTTATCGAGTTCAACCCGCGAGAACACGTGATGTCTCCCGTATCCCTCGTGCTCAACGTATTGTGGATCGTGATCGGCGGCCTGTGGATGGCGATTGGCTGGGTTATCGCAGCCATTATCATGGCAATCACCATCATCGGCCTGCCGTGGACACGCGCTGCTTTCAACATCGCGGCTTACACTTTGATGCCCTTTGGGCAAAAGGCGGTGTCGCGCGCGCAGGTTACCGGAAGCGCTGATTTAGGCACTGGTCCGCTGGGCTTTCTCGGCAATATCATTTGGCTCGTGCTTGCCGGCTGGTGGCTCGCGCTGGGGCATTTGATCACAGCCGTTCTGCTCGCCCTCACCATCGTGGGTATTCCATTTGCTTGGGCGCATTTGAAGCTGGCAGGCATAGCCCTCTGGCCAATCGGCAAGGTGATTGTACCGGCCTAGTGTGAGAAGTCTGCTTTGGGTACAAAGCAGCTTGCGCCAAATCACTTGCCCGGCCACACATGAGTATCCTTCGTCTCTATGGCCGCGTTCTCGCTCTGCTCGGGTCCGAGAGCCGTCTGGCGTGGGTGTTGGCGCTCGCCAATATCGCGCTTGCCTCCGCGCAATTTGCCGAGCCGGTCCTGCTTGGCCGCATTATCGATACCCTCACGAGCGCGCAATTCGGCGGCGGGCCGCCGTCGTGGTCAAAATTGGGATCGCTGCTCGCCGCATGGGCCGGATTTGGCATTTTTACGATTGCGTGCGGCACGTTGATTGCTCTCTATGCCGATCGCCTTGCGCACCGCCGCCGCCACGTCGTCCTCACCGGCTATTTCGAGCACGTGCTTCAGCTCCCGCTTTCCTATCACGGAAATACTCATTCCGGCCGGCTGATGAAGATGATGCTGCAGGGCACGGATGCCTTATGGGGACTATGGGTCGGCTTCTTTCGCGACAACCTGTCGTCATTCATTTCTCTGCTCGTGCTGCTGCCGATTTCCCTGTTTATCAACTGGCGCCTTGCTTTGTTGTTGATCGTGCTGTGCGTCGTGTTTGCGGCGCTGACCGCCCTGATCGTGCGCAAGACTGAAACGTTGCAGAGCTCTGTCGAGCGTCATTACTCCGACCTTGCGGAGCGCGCGTCCGATACCCTGGGCAACATCGCGCTGGTGCAGAGCTTTTCACGGCTCGACGCCGAAGTCGCAGAGTTGCGCCAGATCGTCGAGCGCCTGTTGGCGGCGCAAATGCCAGTTCTTTCGTGGTGGGCTCTGGCTGTGGTGTTAACCCGGACAGCCACCACTTTGACTGTTCTATCAATCATCATTGTCGGCACGCTGCTCAACATCAACGGTCAGGCGACCATCGGAGAGATGGTCACCTTCATGAATTTTGCCGGTCTGATAATTACCCGACTGGAACACAGTGTCAGCTTTATCAACGATCTGGTCTCCGAAGCACCGCGCTTGCGTGAGTTCTTCCAGGTTTGGGACACCGTTCCCACCATTCGCGACCGGCCCGACGCGTATGATCCTGGTCGGCTTCGCGGTCGCGTCGAGTTCAAAGACGTTTCGTTTTCTTATGACGGCGAGCGTATGGCCGTCTCGAATCTGAACTTCAAGGCAATGCCCGGCGAAACAATTGCTCTCGTCGGCGCAACCGGTGCCGGGAAATCGACGGCAATTGCGCTTCTTCACCGCGCCTTTGACCCACAGTCGGGTTCAATTGAAATTGACGGCGTCGACATTCGTAAATTCAAGCTTTTCGCACTCCGCAGGAATATTGGCGTCGTGTTCCAGGAGGCGCTGCTATTCAACCGTTCAATCGCCGAAAACTTGCGGATTGGGAAGCCCGACGCAACGGAGATGGAGATGCGCAAGGCAGCCGAGCGCGCCCAAGCCCTGGAGTTCATCGACAATAAATTTGAGAGTTTCGACGGTAGCGTCGGCGAGCGTGGCCGGTCTTTGTCCGGCGGCGAACGCCAAAGATTGTCTATCGCGCGCGCACTCCTAAAAGATCCACCAATTCTGATCCTCGACGAGGCGACGAGCGCGCTGGATACAGACACCGAGGCGAAGGTTATGCGTGCACTCGATGAGGTGATGCAAAATCGGACCACCTTCGTTATTGCGCACCGACTATCGACGGTGCGCAATGCGTCCCGCATTCTCGTCTTTGACCTGGGAAGGATCATAGAAACGGGGACATTCGATGAGCTGGTGAAAGCCGGTGGTCGCTTTGCGCGGCTCGCCCAGACCCAATTTATCTCGGCTGCGCCGGCCATTTCGCCCGCGGACAGTGTCTGAGCACCTCACCGATAGACGCGTCCTCCATCAATTTTACCCGTGTCGCGCTCCGCTAAATAGGGACGCGCACCCCGGTGGATTTAGGGGAAAACCGGTTTTCGCCCAACGATGACCGGCTATGATTGGCCCATGGTCAGGCCACCCACAAATGCCGACGTGATCCGCCTCCAGCAATTTTTAAAGGCATTGGAAGCTGACGCGGAGATTAAACTCGGCGATATCGATCTTCGTGCGCACGAAATTGTAAGATTAAAGTGCGAGATTTCTTATCTCGAGAGCGTTGTGAACGTGGCGCCGTCCAAGGCCTATTTGTTTCAGATTGCAATCGACTACGGCGCGTCCCAGGGCGCTCGCAATTCGGCCTAAAGCGCCCAGCTCAATCGGTCACGGAAGTTTAAGCAACTCCCTCGCGTTGGCACCTAAGATCAGCGTCCGGTCATGATCGCTTACCGGCGCCTTGTCCATCCACTTGCGGCCGGCGCGATTGTCCATGAATGGCCAGTCGATAGAAAATAAAATTCGCTCTACACCCATCTCGGTTAGCGCGCAGGTCAGCGCGGAGTCGGAAAACGCACCACTGGTCGTGAGCCA
>WNFM01016142.1_pt6 | contig 21492 bp, 15 predicted proteins | sample 5400271 | NCBI WGS metagenome assembly WNFM01 (sample SAMN13153352, study PRJNA577476) | soil metagenome | isolation source: 60 cm saprolite on Douglas fir-dominated hillslope | place: USA:California | collected 2013-09-17
CGCCCAAAGTCGAAGTCGATCCCCAGACGACGGCGCGCGGCGTCTTCTCCGAGGACGCGCTGCGGCCGCTCTTCCTGTACGGATCCGTGCACGGCGGCGTGCGCGGCGGACACGCCTGGCAGCGCGGCGCGCGACTCGTCAGTCCGGTCCAAGGCGGCAAGGACGGCATCCTCCACCTCGACAACGCGCGCTGGGTGAACCCCGGAGCGACCGTGCAGATCACGGACGGTTCGATCACGGAGCTCGCGCTCGTGCAGGAAGTTCGCAAGAGCGGCGAGGTGGTCCTCGACCGCGTCCTGCAGGGCGACTACGAGGCCGGCACGGGAATCGTCCGCGTGCTCGCACGCAGGCCCGTGAACCTGAACACCGCTCCTAGCCAAGTCCTCGAAGCCCTCTTCGCGAACTTGCAGGTCTCCGGCCGCAACTCGCGCATCACGCGCGACGAGGCGGAGAAGCTCGCGACGCTCGTCGTCGAGTCGCGGCCGTTCGAAGGCTTCGAGGATTTCCTGCGCCGGGTCGTCCTGCCCGCAGCGGGGCTCGAGAAGCTGCCGAGCGACGCGCCGGTCGTGCCCGCGAGCCTGTCGGGCCTCTCCGCCGGGAGCGGGTTCATCGATCCCGACGACGCGCTGGCCTTGTACATGAACGGGCTGAACGCGAACGACGCGGGGCTCGCCTACGCGACGATGCCGTACTCGTTCGTCACGCGGGACACGTACGACCTCGAGCTGCGCGCGACGGTCGACGCGCCGAGCGGAGTCGAGCGCTTCTCGCTCGTGCGCGAGGAGACCGACGTCGTCGTGCCGCAGCGGCCGCTCTTCGCGCTGTGGGCGCGGCAGGAGGATTTCGACGAATCGCTGCGCCTCGACCTCGAGGCGCCGTGGTGGATGACGGGACCGAACTCGACGTCGCGCTACGACAACGGTTCGGTGCCGCCCTCGCGCCTGTGGGCCGGGATGGGAACGGCCGAGGGGAAGGCCTACCTCCCCGGCGTGACGGACATGTCCGCGTTCAAGGATCGCGCGTCGCCGCCGACCCCGGAGCACATCTTCGCCTCGCGCGAGGAAGCGGGCTGGATCCACCTGTGGCCCTCGCGCGTGGGTTGGTCGAAGCGGACGGACGGCCGCGTGATGCACTTCGACCACGAGACCCGCGATCCGGAAGGGCGCTACCTGCCCGATCAGATCGTCACGCGGCCGACGGACGACACGCAAGTCGTGTGGACGACGAGCCGGTCGCCCTTGTGCAGGCCGCTGTCGTTCTCTCTGTGGGTGAAGCCGAAGGCGATCGTGGACTCGAAGCTGCTCGACGTCGGCGGGACGAGCCATGACTCGGATCGCGTGTCGCTCGCGTTCGATGGTCCCGATCTCGTGCTGCGCGTGATCGGCGCGGGGGGAGATCACCCCGACACGCCGGAGAAGGAGTTCTCGGAGTCGCGCTTCGCGATCGCGAAGGGGACGAGCCCGGGAATGCCGCTCGACGTGTGGAGCCACGTCGAGGTCGACGTGCGCGGCACGCGGCCGGACCAGATCAGCCTGCTCGTGAACGGCCTCGCGCACGGAGTGAGGCCGCAAGGGCTCTCGCGGCTCACGACAGCGCTGTCCCAGAACGCCTCGGCGATCCCGCTCGAATCCGCGGAAGGATTCCCCGCGGCGTGCACCGTGCGCGCGGGGAACGAGCTGATCGAGGTGCTCGCCGACCACGGACAACTCACGGCGACTCGACAAGAGACCGGCCGACTCGCCGGCTTCGGCGGTCGCATGGCCCGCGAGGAGTACGGCTCGCTGTCCCACCACTCGCCGATAGGAAACACGGGGGTGAACCTGCCGCTGAACATCGCGACGCTCGTGGTCGACCACTCGCCCGGCGCGACGGTCGAGCTGTACGGCTACAGCCTGCCGCTGACCTCGGATCTGCCGACTGGACACGCAGGGCTGCCGGCGGACATCACGCCGTTCCGTGCGGCCAGGCTCGACCACGGCGTCGGCGGACAGAATCAGAACGGAGACGTCGTCGTGGTCATCGATCCGCTGAATCCGCTGAACGGCATCGGCGGCTACGGCATCGAGGGGACGAACAGCCACATCAACGGACTCGTCCTGGTCGGAGCGGACCAGAGCATGCAGACGAACGCCGCGATTCCTCCCGAACAATTCATGCCCGCATTCAACAAGGGCGGCGGGTATGCGGCGATCGTGCAGGACAATTGGCACGCCGGGAACGATCCGAACAGCAACAGGACCGGTGCGGGGACCTACGTCGGCGGCGTGGAGGTCATCCGCTACAGCGGCTGGGACGGCACGACACTCCTCATCGCAGAGCGCGGTGACGCGATCGCCGCGAGCGGAGAGCTACGGAACCTGCAGGGATTGGATCCGGCGCTGAGGAACATCATCGGAGGCGCACGCGCCTTCGTGTCGCGGTGGGATCCGAGCGTCCGCGAAGCGAATGGAAGCGGTTACGGCGGCGATCCGGTGGCCCAGCTCCTGCGCTGGCAGACCTACGTGATCCCGATCTCGCTCCCGGTCCCGGGCTCGAACAGCGTCAATGGATACCTCGCGGCGTCGAGGACGAACCCGCGTCTCGTTCAGATCACTCACGTCGACGACGCGGAGAACACCGAGTGGGTGCGGTACGACGAGTTCACGAACGAGCAACTCATTCGAGACGATCCGGATGCGCTGAGGCGCCTCGTGAACGTGGTGTCCTTCGGCATCTCCGGAGCGGGAGCGGGAATCCCTCCTCCGAACGGAGGTGGTGGAGGAAACGGCGGACACGGAGGGAGCAGCGGCGGAGGTTCGAACGGTGGCGCGTCCTTCGCCGCGACCGTCTCGAGTGTCGAGCCCCCCGCTTCGGCCGCGCAGGCCTACTCGTCGCAGTGGGACCCGCGCATCGGAAAGAGTGAGAACGACAACTACCCGCTGACGGAGGCGATCGAGACCTCCTTCCAGTTCCGCGGCGTGTTCGGGACGTTCTCGCACGTGCACAGGACCGGGACGGTCGTGCTCCCTGTCTTCACGACCGCGGTCGCAGGTCCGGACCAGGGCCGCCCCGGTCGTCTCGACGCCGCCTTCCTCGTCGGTCCCTCGGCCGATCACCTCGGCTGGCCCGTGCGCGTGCACAGAGCTCACACTCCGGGCCCGGCGATCGGCGTCAGCGGTTGGGTGCAGAACCAGACTCCGGGCCCGCCCGTGCGCAACGACCCAGCCGGCGGACAAGTCATGTCCCTGCAGGACGTCATCCTCCTCAACAAGACCTACGTCGCACTTCAGAAGGTCTCGCCGGACATCTTCGTCGCCGATCCGAGCCCGGGGAATCCCGATCCGCGCCAGCGCACGCGCCTCGTCTGTCCGCCGACGGGCGAGCTCCCGCGCATCGTCGGCCACGTCGCGATCGGCGGCGCCTTCGACGGCGGCAACACCGGCGCCGTCCCCACGGCGACCGTCGACGAGATCGTCTTCGGCGACGCACAGTTCGGCCGCAAGCCTCGTGTTGATCACCGACATGGCCGAGGCGGAGATGCAGATGCGGGTCGCGGCCGGAGCGCTCCGCATCGCGAACGGCGACTTTGGCATGAGCTACGAAGTGCTCGCGGATCTGCCCCAGGATGCCGGACTTCTGAAAGTCGGCGACGAGATCCTGGCCTACGACAACCGCGATCCGTCGACGGGGATCCTCACGATCGCTCCGAACGGCCGCGGCCTCCTCGGCACGCGCCCGCAACGGCACGAGAGGACCGAGCCGGTGACCTTCCTCGAGCACCACGTCGTCAGCTTCCTCGCCGGCGGCCTGAGCGCGGGAGAGGCCTCGATCCAGATCGCGAACATCGAGGACTTCCCCGCCGAAGGCACCGTGCTCATCGGATCCGAGCTCGTCCACTACACGCGCATCCACGAGAGCTCGCTCGAGATGCCGCGCGCGTCCTCCGTCCCCGGTCGCATGGACCACAAGGGCGACGGCCTCTTCCGCGGCCGTTTCGGCACGCTGCCCGCCGGCCATTCCCAGGGCGAGCCCGTGATCCTCTTCCCGTTCCGCTACTGGGATCGGTGGCAGAGTCGCGCCGACGCGCCCGAGCTCGCCTACTTCAACCTGTCGATCGATCAGCCCTCGGCCTACTGGGACTCCTGCTTCTTCGTGAAGGAGGACGCGGAGTCGTGCCAAGTCGGCGTGCTCCAGAAGGACGATCCCGACGCGCCCTGGGACGCCGATCCGGAGAACGATTCCAGGCTGCACCTCTATTGGAAGGGCGACGTCGACGGGCGCACGATCCCGATCGGCAAGCAGTCCGACCGCATCGACTGGCGCGTGTTCGTGAAGTACGCACCCGGCGCCTTCGATCTGAAGACCGGCCTCGGGCACGGATGGACGCAGACGCCGGTGCTGAGGCGCTTCGCGGCGACCTACTTCGGACCGGGGATGGTCCTCTCGAGCGTCGAGCGATGAGGAATCTGGCCCACTTCGCTGTGTCGCGCTCTCACTCAACCCACTATTGGAAAGAGACTTCCGTTCGAGACGCCGCCCCGGGCGAGGCCTGGGAGCCCGAACACGGCGAATTGCCCTGCGTTTTCCGACTCGGGGCGCGGTGGTCGCAACAGCCGAGGGGGCCAGACTCTCCGCGTCTCGGCGTAACGCTCGTGGAGCTCCTGCTCGCGGTCGCGATCTTCGCCTTCCTCGCCGTGGCCGTCTTTCAGATCCTCGACCGATCGCTCTCGCTCTGGCGACGCGCCGAGACGCGTCGCAGCCTCCTGGCGCAGGCTTCGACGGTGTCCGACCTCCTCGCGCAGGATCTCTCGGGGCTCGAGGGCGGTCCGCGCGGGGACGTCCTCGCGGAGTGGGTGACCTTCGACACCGACGGCGACGGCGTCGCCGAGACGAAGTGGCCGAGGTTGCGCTTCGTGCGCCAGGCCTCCGCGGCCGAGGTCGGCCGTCTCCAGCGGGATGCTCAGAACTCTCAGGAGGGCGCGGACGACTCGAGTGCGGACCGTCCTCCGCCGCTCCGCGCCGGCGAGGGTCTCGCGGAAGTCGTCTGGCTCGTCGTGCCGGCCTCGCTCACGGACGCCCCTGCGCGCGCCGAAGGCGTGATCTGGCGCGGAGAGCGCCTCCTCACCGACGCCACGACGAAGTCCTTCTTCGCCCCCGATTTCTTCGGCCACTCCAATCGTCCACCCGGCGGAGTCGTCGACGAGGTCGGCGGCGGAGTGCTGTGGCTCGGGATGCTGTTCGCGACGCAGACTTCGATCGTGCACGACGGTTGGAAGACAGGGCCGGACCTCGACTGCGCAGCCACCTCGTGGGACGCGTGGTCGCGCGGCCGGCCGCCGACGGAGTCGCATCCGTGGAACGAGCCCGGTTCAGGGATGCCGCGCGTCCGGTCGCGACCGCTGCTCCCGCGTCGCGTGCAGTTCGAAATGGAGTTCGAGCGCGAGTCGGACCGCGTGCGCCGGACGAGCCTGGCGGCGCCGGTCGAGAACGGGGACGCTGGGTTGCTCGTCGACGACGGCGAGAAGATCCCGAAGGAGCCGGGCGCCTTCGTCCTCGTGGACGCCGAGTGGATGCGCATCCTCTCGTTCGACGGAAGGAACGTCTCCGTGAATCGCGGCCAGCGCGGGACGAAGACGGCCGAGCACAAGCGCGGCGCGATGGTGCACTACGGCCAGCGGCTCGTGCGAGAGATTTCGATTGCGACGTACCGGGAGGAATGGAACCTGTGAAAGTACGGTACCTGGTTCACTTTCTCACACCTCGCGAAGTACGGAACCTGGTTCGTTTTCTCGCACCTCGGCGCCGAGCATCGCAGTTCGCAGCGTCCCTCGCCGAGGTGCGAGAAAACGAACCAGGTTCCCTACTTCGCGACGTGCGAGAAAGTGAACCAGGTACCGTACTTTCCCAACCAGGTACGGTGCGCGCCGGCTTCACGATCATCGAGGTGCTCGTCGCCCTCGCGATCCTCGTGTTCGGGATGACGGCGATCATTGGGATGCTCACGTTCGGCGCGGCGCTGACGCGCACAGCGCTTCTGCGGACGTCCGCCGCCGCGGCGTCGCAGGCGGTCGTCGCGGATCTCGAGGAAACGCTCTTCCCGCCGACCCCGGCTGGGGTCGCGAATGCGGACGCCGAAGGGGAGGTCGCCGCGCCGCTCGAGGTGAAGGATCGTCCCCTGCCGAGCATGCCCGACGTCGTGTACTCGGCCCGCGCCGAGGAGAACCCGCGCCGGCCCCTGGAGTACCGCGTGGACGTCGAGATGTCGTGGAAGGCCGCGGGCGTGCGCCGCGCGACGAGGTTCTCGACGATCCTCGTCCGCGAGATCTCCTTCGGCGAGCGCCTGAGGCGGCGCCTGGTCGGCGGAGAAGCGAAATGATGCGGTACCTGGTTCACTTTCTCGCACCTCGGCCAGGGGCGCTGCGAACGGTGAGGCTCGGCGCCGAGGTGCGAGAGAGTGAACCAGGTGCCGTACGTTGCCAAGCGCCGCGAGATCGTCGACAGTGAGGAACCTGCCATGAGAATTTCGATCACCGCCCGCTCGTCCCTGCTCTGCGTGGTCGCGCTCGCTCCGTTCGCCCCGTTGGCTGCGGGGGCGTTCGGTCAAGAGCCTCCCGCTGCGCAGGTGATGCTCCTGCACCTGCGCGACGGCCGCGTGCAGTGGGGGACGATCCAGACGCCGGACCCCGAGGGATTCGTCTTCTCGCGGCTCGACAACGGCGGGGATCTCAAGCTCCAGTACAACTTCGTCGATCTCACCGCCGACGAGTACATGATCGACGCCGACCGCATCGTCACGACCGACGGGACCGAGTTCACCGGAGTCCTGATCGATCGCACGGCCGATGCGATCCTCCTGAAGACGTCCGGCGCGACCGTTACGATCCGCAAGGACCGGATCGGCGGCGCGTCGACGACCGTGCACGTGCCGGCGCGCGAGATCTACACGAAGCAGGAGCTCTACGACCAATACGTCCTCGCGAACCCGCCGAAGGATGCGGCGAGCCATTACGACACGGGCGTTTTCTGCGAGCGCATTTTCGATTTCGCGCGGGCCGTCGAGCACTACCGGAAGGCCGGCGAGACCGATCCGAAGTTCCGCGTCAGCGAGATTCCGATCGCCATCGCGCGCGCGACGGAGAAGGGCAAGAACCAGGACCAGCTCGACTACCTCTCGGACGTCGACTCGGAGTTGCGTCAGAAGCGCTACGACAAGGCCCTCGTCAAGGCCGACGCCTTCGCGACGAAGTTCCCGACGAGCACGCTGATCCCGGACGCGAAGAAGAAGCACGATCAGATCCTGAAGGCGCGCGACCGAGACGTCGCCGAGCGCGTGGCGCACGGCTGGATCTCGCGCGCGGAACGCCTCGCGCACAAGGCGGCCCTCGACATGACGCTCGAGCAGGCGCTCGCCTACGTCTCGGACCCGATGAAGCAGGAGCTCCTCGACGCCGTCGTCAAGGACGTGCAGAAGGTCTCCAAGGACGTGACGCCGGACATGGTGCGCCAGATGTGGACCTCGCGGAAGAAGGTGCGCTACTTCCGCGCGTCCTATGGACTCGGCACGTGGCTCCTCGGCAAGGAAGCCGCGCTCAAGGGCGGAGAGGAAGACAAGGACAAGAAGGACAAGGACAAGGACAAGAAACCCGACACCGAGATCAGCAAGGAACGCGCGGACCTCGAGAAGAAGATCAAGACCTTCCTCCAGAACCAGGAGATGGCGCGCAAGGCGCAGAGCAAGGACGAGCAGAAGGAGGACCGCGAGGGCTTCTGGAAGGAGTACGGCGCGCTCTCGAAGGAGCAGTGGCTCTTCTCCTACTTCGTGGAGAACTCGGGGCTCTTCGAGCTCGCCAAGCACCCGAACCTCGACAACTGCTCCGACTGCGGCGGCAAGGGCACGCGGGAGATCGCGGTCGTCGGTTCGAACGTGGCGAAGAGCATGATCGGCAAGGGCCAGTACGGCACGACCGCGGAGTGCCCGATCTGCCACGGGATCGGCCGGATCCGACGGATCGCGTTCCGTTGAAAGCTCGCCGCGACATGGTGTCTGGACTTCTGCTCGCTTGCCTCGGATGCGGCGCGATGCCGAATCCACCGGCGCCAACGCAGCCCGCGCCGCTCCCGGCGAGCACGGCGAAGCCGGCTCCCGCCGAGGGCCCGAGACCTCCCGCCGTCCAGGCTCCGGCCGCGGCCGGGAAGTCCGCACCCTCGGTGACTCCCTCGGCAGCTCCGGCGCCGTCGAAGACGCCCGCGTCGAAGCCCATCGCGCGCGTCGCCGGGCGCGACATCGACGTCTCCGAGCTGCTCGACCTCTGGCTCCACCAGGACAGCCTCCAGGTGCTCGAGAGCCTCGACCACCTCGTGCTCGGCCGACTCGTGCTCGCCGAGGCCGGACGACTGGCCGTGCAGGTCGATCCGGAGAAGAGCGAGAAGGCCTATCAGGACGCCGTCGCGGCGATCGAGAAGACGCTCAGCACGAAGCGACCCGGGGTGACGCTCGACCGGTACGTCGACGAGGCGCTCGGGCTCGATCCCGTGCGCTACCGCGAGTACCTGCGCGACGAATCCTTGCGCGGACTCCTGGCCGAGCGCGCCGTGCGCACGTGGGTGCTCGAGAGCGAGCGCGCCGAAGTTCGCGTGATCGTCGTGAAGACCGAGGAGGACTCGCGCAAGGTCGCCGACGCGCTGGCGGCCGGCGAGGCGTTCGCGGACGTCGCGAAAAGGCTCTCCGCGGACGGATCCGCCAAGGACGGGGGCCGGGTCCCTCCCGTCGTGAAGGGCGACACACCCATCTCGCGCCTCGCATTCCTGACCGACGTCGGCAAGGTCGGCGGGCCTCAGTACGAGAAGAGCTCGTGGCTCTTCGTGAAGGTGGATGCGCGCCCCGAGCCGCTGCACGGCGACTGGAAGGACGTCGCCGCTGCGGTCGAGAGTAGCCTCACCGAGCGCCCGGTCGCCGACCTCGAAGTCTCTCAATGGAAGCCGGTGATGGTCGCGCGCTACGGCGTCGACGTGTCGCCGCTCCTGGAGATGGCCGGTCAGCGAGCGAGGTAGACGAGCTCGTTCGCCGAGGCGAGCCGTCCTCCGATGAAGAAGCGAGCCGCCTCAACTCCGCGCCCCGGCGCCCGCGATGCAGCCGGCGCCCGCGATGCAGCCCGCGCCCGCGAGGCCGTCGGTGCGCGGACCGTCGCACCCGGCGGCCTCAGCCGCTCCCTGCCGTGGCTCTGGGTCCTCGCTCTCGTCGCGCTGGTCTTCTTCGCCTTCAAGCCCGCGCTGTCCGCCGAATTCTTGTTCTGGGACGACGAGCAGAACATCACGTCGAACTACGCCTTCCGCGGTCTCGACGCCGCGCACCTGCGATGGATGTTCACGACCGACCACATGGGGCCCTACCAGCCGCTGGCATGGCTCTCGCTCGCGGTCGATCACCACTTCTGGAGTCTCGGCGGTCCGGACCAATTCCCGGAGGCGCCGCACTACCACTTCACGAACGTCCTCATCCATGCGCTGACCGCGGTCGCCTTCTTCTTCCTCGCGCGGCGCCTCCTCGCGCGCGTCTTCTCGCGCTCTCCTCGCGACCTCGGGTTCGCGGCGTTCGTTGCCGCGGCCTTCTTCGCGATCCATCCGCTGCGCGTGGAATCCGTCGCTTGGGTCACCGAGCGTCGCGACGTCTTGTGCGGGCTCTTCTACGTCCTCGCGGCGTGGGCCTGGCTCGTCTACGCGGAGGTGCGCGGCGATCGACAGGCCGGTTCCCGTCGGCTCGCAGCGGCCTTGTTCGCTTCCCTGGGAGCGCTCGCAGCGCTCTGGATCGCGGTCGATCTCTCCGATCCTCAGGCGCTCGCTCTGCGGACGGGAGGAATCGTCTGGCTGCTGATCGGTGGAGTCTTGCTCGGATTCGGCGCCTTCACCGTCGCGAACGGCTCCCGCCGCGCTTTCGGCGCCTACGCGGCGGTGATCGCGCTCTTCCTCTGCGCGTTGCTGTCGAAGGGCACCGTCCTCGTCCTCCCCGCCGTCCTGCTGGTCGTCGATCTCTGGCCGCTTCGGCGAGTTCGCGACGCGCGCACGCTCGTCGCTGCGGCGATCGAGAAGGGGCCGCTCCTCGCGCTCAGCGTCGTCTTCGCCCGCGTCGCGGTCTGGGGGCAGCAGTGGATCCCCGGCCTCATGGCGTCGTGGACGGAGCACACGCTGGGTGAGCGCGTGCTCCAAGCCTTCTTCGGCCTCGTCTTCTACGTCCGGAAGACGATCCTGCCCGACGGACTTGCGCCCATCTACGAGCTTCCGGACGCGCTGCGGCTCGCCGATCCGCGCTACTACCTCTCGATCGCGGCGGTCGCCGCCGGGACGGCGATCCTCTTCTTCTGGAGACGGCGCGCGCCGGCGCTGCTCGCCGCCGGAGCCGCCTACGCGATCGCCGTCGCGCCCGTCCTCGGATTCAGTCAGGCCGGACCGCAGATCGCGGCCGACCGCTACACCTACCTCGCGTGCTTGCCGTTCGCGCTGCTCGCCGGCGCGGCGGTCGTGCGCTGGCGCGGCCACGCTGCGAAAGCCGCGGCCGTCGCCGTGCTGGCGGTCCTCGCCGTGCTCACCGGTCTGACCTTCGCACAGACGCGCGTATGGCGGAGCTCGGCCGCGCTGTGGGAGCACGCGATCGCTCTCGACCCCGACGCCGTGCTGAACAACCTGAACCTCGGCCACGTCCGCGCGCGCCAGGCGGAACGGACGGCCGACCGGAGCGCGCAGGCGGCGCTGCTCGACGAGTCGCAGCGGCTCTTCGAGCACGGACTCAGGATTCGAGAGGACCCGCTGCTCCTCGCCGGGATCGCCCTCGTCCACCAGCATCGCTGGGAGCTCGATCCGAAGAATCGGTCTGCCGAGGCGGAGCTGTCGCTCGAGTTCGCCCGGCGCGCCCTCGAGGTGGCGAAGCAGCGCAACCTCGAGACGCCCGACTACCACCTGAACCTCGGCAGCGCGCTCGGGAACGCACAGCATCCGAACGACGCGCTGGCCGAGTTCCAAACCTACGTGCGCGAGCGACCGAGCTCCTACCTCGGCCACTATCTGCTCGGCTTCGCGCTGCTGCAGGCGAGCCGCTTCTCGGAGTCCGTGCGCGAGCTCGGCCAGGCCGTCGACCTCGAGCCGGGCTCGGTGAACGGGTGGGGAAACCTCGGGATCGCGCAGGAAAAGCTCGGGGAGAAGGACCTCGCCATCCAGGCCTACCAGCGCGTTCTGGCCCTCGCGCCCGGACACCCGACCGCGAAGCAGCATCTGTTCCTGCTGCAGTCGAGGATGAGCGTCGACGTCGTCCCGAACAAGTGACGGCGGATCCCATCTACCTCCTTGACCCGTCCCTTCCGGTTCGAGAGGCTCGACCCACATGCACACGAGCGATGAGAGCGCGGCCGAGGGGGATGTAGCCGTGGTCGAGGACGAGAGCGAAGCCGCGCCCGGAGAGCAACCCGGAGAGCAACCGGATGCGGAGCGGGCCGACGCAACCCTCTCCGACGACGAGTTCCTGCGCGCGATCGCCGCGCTCGTGTTCGCTTCGCCCGAGCCGATCAGCGAGAGGAAGCTCGCTGCTCTCCTCGCCGGCGAAGGTGGAAAGCACGAAGTCGCGCGCGTCGCCGCGATGCTCGAGGTCCTCAAGGCCCGGCTGCAAGCGAGCGGTCTGCCTCTCGATCTGCGCGCGATCGCGGGTGGCTGGCAGATCCTGACGACTCCGGACACCTCCGAGGTGGTGAAGCGCCTCTTCGTCGACCGCACCTCGGAGCGCATCTCGCCCGCCGCGCTCGAGACGCTCGCGGTCGTCGCCTATCGCCAGCCCGTGACCAAGGCCGAGATCGAAGCCATCCGCGGCGTGCAGGTCGGTCCGATCCTGCGCACCCTCGTGGATCGAGGGCTCGCCAAGGTCGTCGGAAGGGCGGACGTGCCGGGTCATCCGCTCCAGTACGGGACGACGAAGTCGTTCCTCGACCGTTTCGGCCTCGCGGGGCTCGACGACCTGCCCCGCGACTCGGAGCTGGCCCGCTAGTCCGCGTCCGGGTAGGGTCTTCCACCCTTCGCCCGCCCTTCCACCGGCCTGCACGGGCAGGGCGCCAGCGCGTCCCCGGTACCCCGAGGCCGCATCCCGCCGTAGACTGAGCGCTTTTCCAGCACCCCCTCCGATGTCCAAAGACACGCACGAGACTCACCCGGCCGACCCCGAGGGCTCCGGCAAGCATCGGATCGTCGTCCCGAGGGGCAGCAGTCGGACACGGTTCCTGATGACCGCGCTGCTCGTGGTCCTCATTCTGACGACCTTCTCGGTGAGCTCTCAGGTGGTCGACGTCTTCACGGGCCGCAACAGGGGCCGCAGCTCCTACATGAGCTGGAAGCACCCCGCGGGAACGCTCGAGACGCTCAGCCAGAGCGATTTCATGATGGTGAAGCAGGACGTCGCGCGCGTCCAAGCGATCCTCAGTGGTGGACGCAACACGAAGGATCGCGACGACGTGGCGACCGCGCGCCACATCATCGCGGACGCGATGGCGAAGGAGGCCGGCGTCGAGGTGACGGACGACGATCTGCGGAAGGTGATCCTCCCGGCCTTCAACAATTCGCAGGACATCTACGCGCAGATGCTCGAGCACTACCGGACGACCGCCAAGGACTTCGAGGACACCCTGCGCGGGCTCCTCCGGGTCGATCGGTACGTCCGGCTCCTGTCGGAGACCTTCTCCCTGGCGGATCCCGCGGGCGTCATCGAACAGTGGAAGAAATCTCACAAGGAGTACTCGTTCGAGGTCGTCGAGCTCGAGACCGATCGCTTCGAGGAAGAGGCGAAGGCTGCCTGCCCCGCGGGGGACGACCTCCAGAAGTGGTTCGACGCCCTGTCCGAGGCGGAGAAGGGCGCCATCCGCAGGCCGGCCGCGCCCATGGTTTCCGCCGAGTTCTCCTCGTTCAGCTTCAGCCCCATGACGCGCCTGGACCGGCTGCTCGCCAAGTACCCGCGGCCGGAATCCGAGAAGCCGGAGGACGTCGCGAAGACTTGGTACGAGGCGAACAAGGGCCTCCTCTTCAGGAAGCCCGGCATTCCCGCCGCGAAACCGCCCATGGCAGGCGACTATCTACCCTTCGACGAAGTGAAGGATCTGGCCCAGTCCCAGGGCACGGCGTATCAGTCCCTCGTCGACTGGTTGAACGACATGAAGAACCGCGAGGAGCGCGGCGAGACGGGAACGCTCGTGACCGAAGGGTCCGACCTCGGCCTGGCCTACCGCCAGGAGGCCACGCTCCGCGCAAAAAACGATTGGAAGACGCTGGCGATGGCCTGGTCGGGCGGCGAGGTGACCGAAGCGCTCTACGCCCCGACGAGCGCATCGGGCAAGCTCCTGCCCGACGTCCTGATCGACGCAAAGGGGCTGATCGTCGCTCGCGTCATCGAGAAGCAAGCCCCTCACATGCCCGAGTTCGCGGAGTTCCAGGAGCAGGCCCACGACTACTGGATCAGGAAGAAGAAGTCCGAGCTCGCGCTCGCGAAGCTCGAGGCCCTGCGCGCGAAGCTGCCGACACAGCCGGATCCGAACGATCCCGCCAGTCCGATGCCCGTCGAGCCCGACTCCGTGAAGTGGCACGCCGCGGCCCAGGAGCTCGGACTCGAGGTCAAGGCCCAGGATTGGTTCGACGCGGGTGCGGCACCCAAGCCCGGAGAGGCGACACCGCTCGCCTCGTTCCTGCGCCAGGTCGCCCAGCGCCATGGTGACGTCGCGGGCGCGGTCTCGAAGACGGATCTCTCGACCGACAGGTCGAAGGCCTGGGTCGCCCGGGTCGTCGCGTCTCGTGATCCTAATCCGGAGCAGATGACTCCGCTCGAGTACCAAAACGCGTTGCAGTTCACCGGCTACGAGGCGCAACGGAAGTTCTACGAGAGCACGTTCGGCTCGGACGACTATCTCAAGCAGCGGTTCGGGCTCGAGCTCGAAGCCTGGCGCCGCGAACCATCCGAGAAGGCTCCGGCGAGCAAGTAATCGAGCTCGGGCGAGCGCTCAGGCGCATTCGAACGTCACGCGGAACACCGTCCCGCCCCCGTCGCGGTCGAGCGCCTGGATCTTCGCGCCCATCCCCTCGCAGTGGAGCGCGGCGAGGTGGAGACCTAGGCCGGTGCCCTTGGCCGTGCGCGTGGTCTCGTTCCCGACGCGGTAGAACGCATCGAAGATCCTCGAGCGCTCTTCGCGCGGGATCCCCGGCCCTCGGTCGCGGACCTCGAGGATCGGGTGGCCGTCGCTCGTGAGCGTCGTGACGCGGATCGGCTCCGCGCCCGGGACGACCGGGTCGACCGGAGCGTACTTCCGGGCGTTCTCGACCAGGTTCGTCACGATGGACCGCACGCCCTCGGGGACGATCTGAGCCATCGGCAGATCGCGAGCGAGATCGAACACGACGTCCTTGGCCGGGCTCTCGGTTCCGCTGCCGATCAGCGCGGGCCCGAGCCCCTCCACGACCGCGTTCACGTCTCCGGGTTCGGGCGTCGCATCGGTGGTCGACAGGCGGCTCTTCTCGAGCACGCGCTCGACCATCGTCTCCAGCCGGTCGGTCTCGCGCACGATGCGGCGGTAATACTCCTGCCGCTTGGCTTCGTCCTGGACCCAGCCCTCTTTCAACATCTCGCCGTGCATGCGGATCGCCGACAGCGGCGTGCGCAGCTCGTGCGTGACGGCCGCGACGAAGTTCTCCGTGCGCTGCGCCGCGTCGAGGTCGCGCCGGACGCTGCGCAGGAGCAGCGCGAGCCCGGTGCCGAGCGAGAGGACGAGCATCGCCGCGACGCCGAGGAAGTGCATCGTCTGCGAGCGGAAGCGGGCGTCCAGGTTGGCGGTGTTGCCGACCACGCTCATGTGGCCGAAGGTCAGGTCGTCGGGGTTAGGGGTCTCGAATTCGAACTCCTTCACGGGGAGGATGTCGGCGAGCACAGCGCCGGGGTGGAACGGTGCGAGGGAGCCGGATCCGCCGGCGAGGAACTCTTGGGATGGATCGAGGATCGTGTTAGCGAGCGAGTGGGGCAGTTTCGCGAAGAGCCAATCGGGGTCGATGTAGAAGCCTTGGGTCACGCGAAGACCCCGACCCAGTCGGTCGAAGCAGGCCGGCATGTTCAAGAAGCGGCGGTCGGGCCAGATGGTCACTCGACGGATCGCGACCACGCGCGGAGTGCCGTTCGATTCGCGATAGAACTGAATGTTGAACGAGGAGATCCGGACGTCGAGGTTCTCGTCCGGAAGGCTCTGAAGCTTCGCACGCTCGGTGAGCAGGCACTCGACGTCCGGCTCTTGGCTAGCGTTGACCGCGGCGACCGCGAGTGGGAGCGGATCCACGCGCACGCTCCCCACGCGCATCGGCTCGTCCTTCCGCGGGATCCACGAGTCGTGTTGCGCGAACTCGAGCGTTGCGAAGATCTCCACCTCCGAGTCCTCCCGATCCTCGCGGGGATAAGTGAACCAGGCCAAGATTCCCTCCGGGACGCGATTCGTCGCGAGCGGCGAGGGGACGAGCACCAGGCTCAGCGGGATCGTGTTGGTCGGGAAGTAGTTCCGCTTATAGAGGTAGAACGCGCGATGGCCCTCGTTCTCGAGAACCATGTTCAGGTGCTTCTGGACCTCGTCGGAGAGCCGCCGCGCCGCGTTCGTCGCCTCGCCAGGCACGGCCGCCATCTCGGCATTGTGGTCGTCTTGGAGTTGCCGCCAGAGCAGGCCGCCGAGGACGACGGTCGGGAGGACGAGGAGGACGCCGTAGAGTGCGAGCGCGGATCTGCGGGTGACTAGTTGAACCAACGGTAGCCCTTGCCGCGCACCGTCTGGATCAAGGTCGGCTGGGCGGGGTTCGGCTCGACCTTGCGTCGCAGTCCGACGATGTGGATGTCGACCGTCCGCGTCTCGACGTTGGCGCTCTTGTAGTGCCACACGTCGAGGAGCAGGTCGTCGCGGGTCACCACGCGTTCACGGTTCTGGATCAGGTACGCGAGGATGTCGCCCTCGCGCGGCGTCAGCGCGAGGACCTGCCCGTCGCGGTGGACTTCGAGGCGCGACAGGTCGACCTTGATCCCGGCCGGGAGCTCGAGCACTTCCGGGCGTCGGCCGGAGTGCCGCTCCATGCTGCGGAACTGCGATTCGATCCGGGCCAGGAACTCGTTCGGCGAGAAGGGCTTCTTGATGTAGTCGTCCGCCTCGAGCTGGAAGCCGCGCTGCAGGTCCTCGTCCTTGACGAGCGCGGTCACGATGACGACGCGCACGCGATTTCCGTCCTTGCGCAGCGCCGAGAGGATCTCGAGTCCCCCCATGCCGGGCAACATCAGGTCGAGGACGACGAGGTCGGGCTTCTGCTCGCGGATGGCCGCGAGTCCGGACTTGCCCTCCGAGGCGAGGCCTACTTGGTAGCCCGCGTGCTCGAGCATGTCCTTGACGCCCAGCGCGATCGTCTCTTCGTCCTCGACGACGAGGATGCGCTTCGTCTGGATCTCTTTGCGTGTCGTCGTCGGCAGTGTGGTCATGGCGAGGGAGGCTCCGTTCTTGAGAGGTTGGGCCCGACGCGGGCACCCCATCATTACGATCGGATCCTGCGCGTGCGAAAAGGCCGTGCGAAGTAAATTGTCGACGGAATCCAGGGCGAGCTAGATGTTCGGCCTCTCGGGCCGTCCCTCGGATGCTCCCGAGCGCCCATCGGGCCCGCTGCGGAGCCGACGTCCGCGCAGGAACCAGAGCGCGGACAGACCCAGCGCCGAAACGGCGTAGAGGACGTCGAGCGCATCCGGCTCCCGGCGCGAAGCGAACGCGCACCCGAGGAGGACGAGGAGGAGGAGAACCTTGCCGTCGCGGTACTCGCGCGCCGAGCCGACGACGACCGCGGCGATCGCCGAGACGCCGACGACCATCGCGGAGAGAGCCACGGCGCGCCCGAGCGCCGAGGCGGCGAAAGACGTCGCGCTCGTCGCGCCCAGGGTCTCGAGTCCGCGCAGCAACCTTCCGGTGCCGAGCGCGAGGACGAGCGCGAGGTGCGCGCCGTAGAGGAGGTCCAGACGCCGCCGGTTCGACACAGGCCCATTCCTAGCAGAACGCGGGCTCCGGTCCTCTACTTCGCCGCGTCGAGGGCGCGGAGTCGCTCCGTCGCCCAAACGGGGAGGGACTCGAGCTCGGCGGATCCGGGGTGGAGCCCCGCGATCTCGGCGCGCGCCTCGGCCTCCCGCCCGGATGCCGCGAGCGCGGCCGCGAGCTCGAGGCGCACGCGTGCGGCGCCGCCGTCGACGTGGTCGCCCGTCACGCGCACGCACTGTCGGTAGCTGCGGACGGCGTCGCCGAACCGGCCCGCGTCGGCGTGACCCCGAGCCCAGAGCAGATGAGCGCGCGCCTCGAAGAGGTCGGCGAGGATCGCGTCGCCGCTCGCGCGCTCCTGTTTCGCCCGCGCGAAGCACGACTCCGCGACCGGATTCGCTCCCTCGAGCCATTCGCGTCCCGCGTCGAAGCGCCCTTCTTGGAGGTCGAGGGCGCGGAGATTCCGCCGGATGCCCGGATGGCCGGGATCGAGCCGTCGTGCGCGCTCCCAGGTCTCGCGAGCTCGAGCGGCGTCTCCCTCGCGCAGCTGCGCGAGCGCGAGCTGCATCAGCGCTTCGACGCGCGCCGGCCGCAGCGCGAGGACGCGCTCCCAGTCCAGGCGGACCGCGGCGGGATCGGCCTTGCGCTCTTCGTCGAGCCGCGCGCGCAGCGTCCGCGCGAGCACGGAGTCGGGGCAGGCCTTGCGCGCCGCCTCGATCGACCTCTCGACGTCGGCGGTTCTCCGCTCGCCCGACACGGCGAGGCCCGCGAGCGCTCGTCCGTGCCGGACGAACGCGAGCGCCGCCGGGATGGACGTGAGGAGCAGGAAGAGCGCCGCGATCGGGATCCAACTCCGTGAACGCGTCGCGGGGGAGCTCGCCGCCGGCACGAGAACGGCTCCGAACACGACGTAGGCGATCGAAGCCGCCGCCGGCTCCTGGGTCAGCGGTCCATGCACGAGCGCGTAGGCGAGGATCGCGAGCGCGGCGGCGCCGAGCCCTGCGCGCGCAGCCTCGCCGCCGCGGAGCGCGCGCCAGGCGCCGTGCGCGACGGCAAGGAGGAATCCGATCCACGCGATCCCGGCCACGATGCCGAGGTCGAGCGCGGGCGCGAGCCAGTCCTCGTGCGGCTGCTCGACTTCGGTCTCGGCGTCGATCTTGCGGCCGTGCGTCGAGAGCTCGATCTCCCGCGGATCGCGGTAGGGCGGGAAGCTCGCGGCGAACTGTCCCGGCCCGACGCCGACCCACGGATGATCGCGGAGCATCGCGAGCGAGCTCGACCAGACCCGCTTCCTCACTTCGAACCCGCCCGTGCTGCCGGTGGTCGGCGGAACCTCCGGCGCCGGCTTGTGCGACCGGAGCGGAGCGAGGACTCCGATGGCTGCGAGGATCGCCGCGGCGACGTAGAAGGCGCGGAGATTGGCCGAGAGACCGGATCGAGCCAGCGCGAACGCTCCGAGCCCCGCGGCCAGCGCGAGTCCGCCCGCGATCACGGGTGCGCGCGCGACGTACACGAGGAACAGGAGGCAGGCGAGTCCGCCGAAGAAACTCCATCGGCTCCGCGGCTGCGAAGCCAGGCACGCTCCCGCGATCGCTCCGGGCAACGCGGCCTGAGCGATGCTGCCCGTGTTGCCGAGCGCGCCCGCGAGTCCGTTGGCCGAATCGACGAGCGCGACGGCGAGGAGGAGGATCGCAATCCCGATCACTCCGCGCGCGTAGACGGCGAGGCCCGCCGAGGAGAGGCTGGCACCGGCGAGGAGCAGTGCGAGCGCCGTCGCCGACCGGACGACGACGCGGCGGAGCTCGAACGAATCCGACGCGTGTCCGAACGCGAGCCAGCCCGCCGTGAAGAGCAGCGTGACGAGGAAGAGCGGCAGGGCGCGGACCTCGGGCGCCGCGCGGCGGAGCACGAGGAGCAGCGCCGCGGGCAACGTCGCGAGCGCTGCGGCGCCGATCCCCGTCGCCTGCGGGAGGAAGTCGTTCTCGAGGAGCGAGCCGGGTCCGGGCCAGGCGAGGAGGAAAGGCGGCAGGAGCAGAGTCCAAGCCAGCAGCGTCCGACGCACACGGGGCGCTCGCTCGCTCTCACTTTGGGCGACCATCGTCGTCCGTGCTAGCCTCCGAGGATCGCGTCGACGAACACTTCCGGATCGAAGGGCTCGAGGAGTTCGAGCTTCTCGCCGGTTCCGATGTAGCGGACCGGCAGCCCGAGCGCGCTCTGGATCCCGAACACGGCGCCGCCGCGCGCCGTGCCGTCGAGCTTCGCGAGGACGAGGCCGGTGACCTCGACCGCGGCCGTGAAGAGCTTCGCCTGCTGGATCGCGTTCTGGCCGTTCGTCGCGTCGAGGACGAGGAGCGTCTCGTGCGGCGCCCCGGGCAGCCGACGGCCGATCACGCGGCGGACTTTCTGGAGCTCCTCCATGAGGTTCTTCTGCGTGTGCAGCCTGCCTGCGGTGTCGACGAGCACCGCGTCGACACCGCGCGCGACCGCGGCGTCGACGGATTCGAAGGCGACAGACGCCGGATCGGAGCCGGACTTCCCGCGCACGATCTCGGCGCCGTTCCGCTGCGCCCAGACCTCGAGCTGGTCGGCCGCGGCGGCGCGGAACGTGTCGCCGGCGCCGAGCAGCACGCGCTTCCCGTGCGCCTGGAAGCGATGCGCGAGCTTGGCGATCGTCGTCGTCTTCCCCGAGCCGTTGACACCGACGACGAGGATCACCGTCGGACGATGGGAGAGGTCGATCTCCCCCGGCGTCGAGGGCAGTCGCGCGAGCAACACGACATCCTCCTCGCCGTGGACTTCGCCGCGGCGGTGCAGCCGCGCGAGTTCGGCGACGACCTCCGCCGCGACAGGACCGAGATCGGCCGAGTAGAGCACCGACTCGAGCTCCCCAAGCAGGGCTTCGTCGATCGACCGGCCGCCGCGGAACAGTCCCGCGATCTTGTCGGAGAGCGCCGAGCGCGTGCGCGTCAGGCGCTCGCGGAGGCGGTCGAGCAGCCCCACGGACTAGCCTACGTCCGACGCTTCTTGCGCCGCGGCTGCCGAGGGCGGGTCCTCTTCGACGGCGGTCGCGACGGCTCCCTCGACGGGCGTCCGTGAACCGTGCATCGGCTCGGCGCCTGTCTCCTCGGGCGTCGCGTCGGGAGTCGCCGGGCCCGCCGCGGCCGGCTTGCGGTTCATGATCTTGTCGAGGATCCCGTTGATGAAGGCGCCGGAGTTCTGGGTCGAGTAGCGCTTGCCGAGCTCGATCGCTTCGTTGATCGCCACCTTGGGCGGGATGTCCTCGCAGTGGAGCAGTTCGTAGGTCGCCAGGCGCAGCACGTTCCGATCGACAACGGCCATCCTGGAGATGTTCCAATTCTGCGCGACGGCCTGGATCGTGCGGTCGAGCTCGTCGCGATGCTCGAAAGTCCCCTGGACGAGCCGCAGCGCGAAGCGCGCGGTCTCGGCGTCGCGTTCCTCGCCGCGGATGAACGCGCGCGCTTCCTCGAGCAGATCCTTGCCGCGCAGGTCCAGCTGATAGAGGAACTGGAGCGCGAGCTCCCTCGACCGCGTCCGCTTCTTCATCGGAGGCTTCGGCTCACCGCCGCGTCCTCGGCTTCGCGGGCGCGCGCGCGGGCCGGATCACCGCGCGTACGGTCGTCGCGCGCGCCTCGTCCAGAGCGGCGAGCAACTCGATCGCCGAGCGCGCGACCTCGCGGCCCTTGTCTTCCTTGCCTCCCAATTCGGGCGGCAGCGCGCGATCGCGGGCCTGCTCGAGCGTCTCGCAGGTCAGAATGCCGAGGAGGAGCGGTTTGTCCGTGTCGAGCATGGCCTGCATCAGACCTTGGACCGCGCCTTCGGCCACGTAGATGTCGTGGTCGGTTTCGCCGCGCAGGATGACGCCGAGGCAGAGCACCGCGTCGACGTCGTCGCGGAGCGCCAGCGCTCGGGCGACGACCGGGACCTCGAAGGATCCGGGCACCCAGATCGTGCGCATGTCCGCTACGGAGACGCCGCTCGCCGCGAGTTCGCGCCTCGCCGAAGCGAGCATCGGCTCGGTCAGGTCCGAGTGGAATCGCGACACGACCGCTCCGATGCGGGCTCCGGGTCGCTGCAGGCGGGGTCGTTCACGGTTCTTGGTTTCGCGTGCCATGTCTACTTTCGAGGCGACGTCGGCGCCCGGGACCCCAACAAAGGGGCGAACAGTGTATCGCCTTGCTCTTCGGGATCCAGGCGACCGAGAATCGCGCGCGATGCATACGCCCACCGAAGCCTTGGCCGAGATCCTCGCGAGGATCGAAGCTGCACCCACGCTCGAGACCGCGCCGCTCGTTCGCGCCGCGGGCCGAGTCCTCGCGCGCGACGTCGCTTCCGACGTCGACGTTCCGCCCTTCGAGAAGAGCGCGATGGACGGCTTCGCGGTGCGGAGCGCCGACTTCGACGGCCGCTCCGGTCCGATCCGACTGCGCCGGGTGGGGGAGGCGCG
>WNFM01013094.1_pt1 | contig 21491 bp, 16 predicted proteins | sample 5400271 | NCBI WGS metagenome assembly WNFM01 (sample SAMN13153352, study PRJNA577476) | soil metagenome | isolation source: 60 cm saprolite on Douglas fir-dominated hillslope | place: USA:California | collected 2013-09-17
CGGGACATCGTCGGGCAGCACCAGCACCGGTGTTTGACACTGGCGAACGAAATCCCGGCTCACGGTGAACACGAAGTCGGGATCGTCGCGGTACATTTTGGTCAGGAATTTTTCAGCCCTTTCCATCGTGAGGTCGGGCCGTTGCGCGATCAACTGCGGCGCCCAGCCGTTGATGTTGTTCTGGTAGAACAGGTCGCGCATTTCGGGGCGCGAGCCCGAGGGCTGCACCAAGACGCCGGCGACGACGCGATCCGGTGCACGCTTGAGCAGATTCCAGATCAGCGGACCGCCGATACAAAAACCCAGCACCATGAACTTGTCGATGCCGAGGTGGTCCATCAGCGCCAACTGGTCGTCGGTATGGGCATCCCAGGGACGATCGATCTCGAGCGGGCCGGTTGACTTGCCGGGAGGCGCGTTGCGCAGGTCGAAGGCAACGCAGCGGTGCTCGGCCTTGAACTCTTCCATCGCGTTGAACGGCGGATAGGCGCCGATGATGCCTTCAATGGTTGAGTTCAATCCGCCGCCGGCGATCAAGAGCAGCGGGAAGCCGGTGCCGGCCTCCAGATACTGAATGCGAACGGCGCCGTTTTCGAAAAAGCCCATGGTGGAGTCTTCCCCCTGCTTGTTTTTGTTTTTCGAGACTCCGACTTGGAGTCCCCGTGGAGCGCCCCCACCATAGCCGATGCTTCGCATCGGCGTTCTTTTTTAAGAGGACGGCGGCCTCAGGCCGCCTACGCCTCCCCCGCAAGCGGGAGAGGGAGCAGAGCACGTCACTTGGCGAATAGCTTAATCGACAAGACAGACGTTAGCCAACATGACGATCGTTGTTGAATTCGAATTCATCGGCAAACGCTGCTGTGCCCCCTCTCCCGCTTGCGGGAACGCTTGCGGGGGAGGGTTGGGGTGGGGGTGCCTCCGCGCATGCGATCTCCGAAGAGGCCCCTCTCCCATTCACGCCTTGGCAGCAGCGGGCTCCAGCTTGTCCTGCGTCTTAGTGTCGAAATCGGACGCATCGTGGCGTTCGTGCAACTGGCTGGCGGGATCGCCGAACGGGCGGTTGACCATGCGGCCGCGCTGCACCGCCGGGCGTTTTGCAATCGCGTCGGTCCAGCGCTGCACGTTCTTGTAGTCGTCGACGGAAAGAAATTCGCCGGCGCCATACAGCAGCCCCTTGGCGAGGCCGCCGTACCACGGCCACGTCGCCATGTCGGCGATGGTGTATTCGTTACCCGCGAGATACTCATGGTCGGCGAAATGGCGATCGAGCACGTCGAGCTGGCGCTTCACCTCCATGGCGTAGCGGTCGATCGCGTATTCGATCTTGGTCGGCGCGTAGGCATAGAAGTGTCCAAAGCCGCCGCCGAGAAACGGCGCGCTGCCCATCTGCCAGAACAGCCACGACAGGCATTCGGCACGGGCCTGGCCGCTGGTCGGCAGGAACGCGCCGAACTTTTCGGCCAGATGCACCAGGATCGCACCGGACTCGAACAGCCGGATCGGGGTCGGTCCGCTGCGGTCCATCAGCGCCGGGATTTTTGAGTTCGGATTGACAGATACGAACCCACTGCCGAACTGGTTGCCGTCGATCCGGATCAGCCAGGCATCATATTCGGCGCCGCTAAAGCCCGCCGCCAGCAATTCCTCGAACATCAGGGTGACCTTGACGCCGTTCGGCGTAGCCAGCGAATAGAGCTGGAACGGATGCTTGCCGACCGGCAGCTCCTTGTCATGCGTGGGACCTGCGATCGGGCGGTTGATGCTGGCAAAGCGGCCGCCGCTCTCCTTGTTCCAGGTCCAGACTTTCGGCGGCACGTATTCGGCGGGGCCGGTGGCGGTGGGGTCGATAACGGGGGCGTCGCTCATTGTTTTGGCTCCAGGCTTCTTTTTCGGCCGTGTCTCGGGATAGACGATCCTGCCGCTTGGCGGAATTATGTTGCGTGTGCGGGGCGCACAAGAGGGGGGCGCCCTGCCGGACAAATCGTTGTGGCGGCCGGCGCAGTCTCCATGTTACGATTTCGCCGAAGCACCGCAACAAAAACAATGAAGCGGGCAACATCAGGGGAGGAATGCACCATGCTGCGAGGCAAGTGGTTAGCCGTGTTCTCTGGAATCGTGCTCGCGATCGCTGGCTGCGGTCATGCCAGCGCCCAAGCCACCATCAAGGTCGCCTATACCGACCCGCTCTCAGGCCCGTTCGCGCAAGTCGGCGACGCCAACCTGAAGCAGATGCAATACATCATCGACTACATCAATTCGAAGGGTGGCGCACTCGGCAAGAAGTTCGAACTTGTGCCGTTCGACAACAAGTCGCAGCCCTCGGATGCGCTGATCGCGCTGAAGAGCGCCACCGACCAGAACATGCCCTTCATCATGCAGTGCAGCGGCTCCAACATCGCCGCCGCCCTGATCGATGCGGTCAACAAGCACAACGAGCGCAATCCCGACAACCGCATCATCTACCTGAACTGCGGCGCGGTGGCGACGGAACTGACCAACGAGCAATGCAGCTTCTGGCATTTCCGCTTCGACCTGCATGTCGGCATGAAGGCCGAAGTGATGGTCCGCGCGCTGCCGAAGACCGTGACCAAGGTCTATCTGATCAACCAGGATTATCTGTTCGGCCAGTCGGTCCAGCGCGAGGTCAAAAACTATCTCGCCAAGCTGCGGCCTGACGTCCAGGTGGTGGGCGATGAACTGATCCCGCTCGGCAAGATCAAGGACTTCTCGCCCTATCTCACCAAGATCAAGGCCTCGGGTGCACAGGCGCTGCTGACCGGCAACTGGGGCCCGGACATGAACCTCCTGATCAAGGCCGGCGTCGATTCCGGCGCTGACCTGAACTACTACACCTTCTATGCCCATCTGGCCGGCGGTCCGACCGCGATCGGCGCCGGCGGCGACAACCGCGTGCTCGCCGTGATGTCGTTTGGCGAAAACGTGGCACCCGCTATCGGCAACAAAGAAGCCGAAGCCTTCGCCGAAGGTTTCCGCGAAAAGCACAAGTTCGACTTCTCCGCCGCCGGCTTCCGCACCATCTTCGAATACCTGCAGGCCGCGGTGAACAAGGCGGGCTCGGTCGATCCGACCAAGATCGCGACCGCGATGGAAGACCTATCGCTCAAGGACTTCCTCGGCTTCGACACCAGGATGCGCAAGGACGATCACCAGATCATCAGCGAGTACTTCGTCGGCACCTTCAAGAAGGGCGTCAAATACGACGCCGAAGGCACCGGCCTCGGCTGGGAGAACACGGCGATCATCCTCGCCAAGGATGTCGATCAACCCAACACCTGCAAGATGAAGCGCCCGAGCGGAGCCTGACCGACATACCAGCCGCCCGCTTCCATGATGGAAGCGGGCGTCGCGCTTTGCGGATGGGCCCTGTCTGATGGAAGTCTTTGTCGTCTCGCTGCTGAATGGCCTCGTTTACGGCATGCTGTTGTTCATGCTGGCGAGCGGGCTGACGCTCATCCTCAGCATGATGGGCGTGCTCAACTTCGCGCACGCCAGCGCCTATATGCTGGGCGCCTATTTCGCCTACACCATCAGCGTCTATATCGGCTTCTGGCCGGCGCTGGTGATCGCCCCCCTGCTCTGCGGATTGATTGGTGCTGCGATCGAAATGTTCGGGCTGCGGCGTGTCCACCGCAACGGCCACATCGCCGAGTTGCTTTTCACCTTCGGCCTCGCGCTCTTGATCGAAAAGGGCGTGCAGATGACCTGGGGCCTGCTGCCGGTGCCCTACCGGGTGCCGGAGCTGCTGGATTTCCCGCTGTTCAGGGTTTACGGCACGCAATTCCCGGCCTACCGCGCCTTTATGCTGGTGATATCGGCGCTGATGTTCGGCGCGATCTGGCTTGGGCTGACGCGTACGCGCATCGGCCTCGTGATCCAGGCCGCCCTCACCCATCCCGACATGGCCTCGGCGCTCGGCCATAACGTGCCGCGCATCTTTACGCTGGTGTTCGCCGCCGGTACCGCGCTCGCGGGCCTCGCCGGCGTGATTGGCGGCAACTACCAGGTCACCGAGCCGGCGATGGCCTTCACCATGGGGCCGATCGTGTTCGTGGTGGTGGTGTTCGGCGGGCTCGGTTCGCTGGCTGGCTGCTTTATCGCTTCGATATTGATGGGGCTGATCCAGACCTTTGCCGTCGTGTTCGACGTCTCGCTGGCGGATCTCCTGGCCAAGTTTGGATACACGGTGACGTCGAGCACGCCGTTCGCCGAGGTCCTCAACGTGACGCTGCCGCGGGTCGGCGCGCTGTTGCCGTTCCTGATGCTGGTGCTGATCCTGGTGTTCCGGCCGCGCGGGCTGATGGGGACGCGCGATACATGACCATGCTGCGCCGCCATTGGCCCTGGATTTTTGCTTTCATCATCCTGCTCGCGATCCCGTTCCTGTTCTACGACTGGGGCAAGGGCCGCCATTCCGGCTTCGTGCTAACCTTGATGAGCGAGATCGGCGTGATGGCGATCTTCGCGCTGTCCTACAACATGCTGATGGGTCAGGCCGGCTTGCTGTCGTTTGGGCACGCCGTGCTGCTCGGGATGGGCGCCTACTGCGCCGCGCATGTTGTGCTTCTCGTCAAGGCCGGGACGATCTGGTTACCGACCGAACTGGTGCCGCTGGCCGGTGGGCTTGGCGGACTGTTCTTCGGCTTCGTGTTCGGCTGGCTGGTGACCAAGCAGCGCGCCACGGCGTTTGCGATGATCACGATGGGGCTCGGCGAACTGGTTTCGGCCGCAGCCCTGATGTTCATGGGCTTCTTCGGCGGCGAAGGCGGCATCAGCATCGATCGCGTGATGGATACCAGCCTGGTCGGCGTCAAATATACCTCGCCATGGCAGGTCTACTGCCTGGTGCTGGTCTGGGCCTTCATCGCCGCGGTGCTGATGAAGCTGCAAACCCAGACGCCGCTTGGCAGCATCGCCAACGCCACCCGCGACAATTTCGAGCGCGCGCAGTTCGTCGGCTACGATCCGCGTATGGTGCGGCTCTATCAATTCGCGCTGTCCGGCTTCTTCGCCGGCATCGGCGGCGGACTCTATGTGCTGATCTACGAAATCGTCACCTTCGACACGGTGTCGGCGGGAAAATCCGCCAACGCGCTGCTCGCAGTTTATATCGGCGGCGCCGGCGGATTCTTCGGACCGATCCTCGGCACCATCGTGGTGGTGTTGCTGCAGAGCGGCGTCAGCCTGCTCAGCAATGCCTGGCTGCTCTATGTCGGCATTCTCTTCATCGTCATGGTGATGTATGCACCGGGCGGGCTGATCGGGCTGCTCTTCATGCACATGCCGATCTGGCGCGCCGGACGGATGCGCGAATTGTTATTGCCCTATGCGCGGGCATTCCCGCCGGCGCTGATCGTCCTGCTCGGCTTCGTACTGCTGGTGGAGCTCGCCTCCTTCACCACCATCGGCGCCGCGCAAGGCAAGACATTCTCGATCGGCGGCAACGTCATCGATACCACGGCGCCGATGCCCTGGGTGATCGCATTGGCAGCGCTCGTGCTCGGCACGCTATGGCTGCGCCACGAAGCCCGCGGTTTCCGCGAACGCTGGGATGCCGTGACCGAAGCTATTAAACTGAAGGCGTCTGCAAGCGTTTCGGCCGAACCGAGATCATCCGCGGCGTCAACCTGTCGATTTCGCGCGGCGAACGTCATGCCATCATCGGCCCCAACGGCGCCGGTAAGACCACGCTGTTCAACCTGATCTCGGGTCGTTTTCCGATCAGCTCCGGCTCGATCACGGTGGACGGCAAGTCGACCGCCAATCTGGCGCCGCAGGAGATCAACCGGCTCGGGCTGTCGCGCAGTTTCCAGATCACCTCGATCTTCCCGCGCATGACCGTGTTCGAGAACATCCGCTGCGGCCTGTTGTGGTCGCAAGGCTATCGCTACTCGTTCTGGCACCTGCTGGGACGACAAAAGGCGCTGAACGAAGCCGCGGACCAATTGCTGGAGCGGCTGAAACTGTCCGATCGCCGCAACCTCCAGGCGGGCTTGCTGTCCTATGCCGAGCAGCGCGCGCTGGAAATCGGCATCACCATCGCCGGCGGCGCCGAAATCATCCTGCTGGACGGTCGCTCTCATTCGATCGGTGACCGAAGGCAAGACGCTGATCATGGTCGAGCACGACATGAGCGTGGTGTTCGGCCTCGCCGACCGCATCACCGTTCTGGTCTATGGCGAAGTGATCGCGTCCGACGCGCCGGCCGCCATCCGCGGCAATGCCGCCGTGCAGGAAGCCTATCTCGGGACGGTGGCGGCATGATGCTCGAAGTCCGCGATCTCCATGCCTATTACGGCAAAAGCCACATCCTGCAGGGCGTCGACCTCTCGGTCGATCAGGGCGAGATCGTCAGCCTGCTCGGCCGCAACGGCGTCGGCCGCTCGACCGCCTGCAAAACCATCATGGGGCTGCTGCCGCCGGTCGGCAACGTCGCCTTCAAGGGCCGCTCGATCGCGGGGCTGCGGCCCGACCAGATCGCCCATCTCGGGATCGGCTACGTGCCGGAAGACCGCCAGGTGTTTCCCGGTCTCACCGTGAAACAGAACCTCGAGCTCGGGATGAAGCGCGCCGGCGTCGAAGGGCGCTGGAAATTTTCCGATGTGTTCGCGCTGTTTCCGAACCTCGCCGCGCGCCAGGACAATCCCGCCGGCGTGCTATCGGGCGGCGAGCAGCAGATGCTGACGATGTGCCGCACCCTGATGGGCGACCCTGATCTGGTCATCATCGACGAGCCGACCGAAGGCCTTGCGCCCAAGCTGGTCGAGCAGGTCGGCACCTTGCTCGACGAAATCGCCAAGCGCGGCACCGCGATCCTTTTGGTGGAGCAGAAGCTCACCATCGCCCTGCGAATCTCACGCCGCCTCTACGTCATGGGCCACGGCCGCATCGTGTTCGAGGGAACACCGGCCGAACTCGCCGCCAATGCCGCCGTGCGCAAGGAATGGCTGGAGGTTTAGGGGCGCGGCGCGAATTTGTAGGGTGGGCAAAGGCGCCCTTGCGCCGTGCCCACCATCCATCGACAGCTTCAGTTTGGAATGGTGGGCACGCTTCGCTTTGCCCACCCTACGGGACTGGCTTACGACGCCGCCGCTTTTCGCGGCTGCTCCGCGCCCGCCATCACGAATCCCTCATAACCCTTCGCCGCGACGTCGTTGCAGATCTGCCGGTACGGCCCAACGCCGCCGATATAGGGCATGAAGATCCGGGGCTTGCCGGGAACGTTGGCACCCATGTACCAGGAATTGGCCCGCGGATAGAGCGTGGTGTAGGCGACCTCGTTGACGTGGGCGACCCATTTGTCCTCGGCATCGATGGCCGCTTCTATGGTGTCGAGGCCGTGGTCGCGCATGTAGGCCGTGCAATCGGCGATCCAGTCGACATGCTGCTCGATCGAGACGATCATGTTCGACAGCACCGACGGGCTGCCGGGCCCGGTGATGACGAAGAGGTTGGGGAAGCCCGCGCTCATCAGGCCCAAATAAGTGCGCGGACCCGCGGCCCATTTGTCGTTCAGCGTCTGGCCATCGCGGCCGTGAATGTCGATCTTCGCGACCGACCCCGTCATGGCGTCGAAGCCGGTGGCGAGCACCAGGGCATCGACTTCGTATTCCTTGCCGCCGGTGCGCACCGCGTGTTCGGTGATTTCCTCGATCGGATTCGACTTGATGTCGACCAGCGTCACGTTCGCCCGGTTGAAGGTTTTGAAATAGTCGGTATCGATGCAGATGCGCTTGGAGCCGATCGGGTGATTGTTCGGCTGCAGCAATTTTGCCGTCTGCGGGTCCGTGACGATCCCGGCGATCTTCTCGCGGACGAAATTGGCGGCGGTATCGTTGGCCGCCTGCTCCAGCCCGAGGTTGTTGTAAACCGACATGAAGGTGAGCCCGCCGCGATTCCAGCGCGCCTCGTATTTCGAGCGGCGCTCGTTGTCGCCGTCGTCGAGCGCGCCGCGATCCGGCATTTCGGTATAGATGCCGTTGCGGGCGACCTCGCGCGCGAACTGCCGGATTTCCGGATAGCGCGACCGAAACGATTGCCGCTCCTCTTCCGTCAGCGACGCATTGCGGGCGGGAATCGAGAAATTCGCGGTGCGCTGAAACACCGTGAGCTGGCTCGCCTGCTCGGCAATGATGGGTACTGACTGGATCGCCGACGACCCCGTTCCGATCACGCCGACCCGCAGGCCGGTGAAATCGACTTCCTCATGCGGCCAGTGGCCGGTGTGATAGACCTTCCCCTCAAAGCGATCGATCCCCTTGATATCAGGCATCTTCGCGTTCGACAGGCAGCCGGTGGCAAGCACGAAAAACTTTGCCGTCACGGTATTGCCGTCTGAGGTCGCGACAGACCAGAGATTGGACACTTCGTCGAAGACGGCGCGCTCGACCGTTGTATTGAACTGGATGTCCGGCCGCAGGTTGAAACGGTCGGCGACATGGTTGGCGTATTTCAGGATTTCGGGCTGCGGCGCATAGCGCTCGCTCCAGTCCCATTCCTGCTGCAGCTCATCCGAGAACGAATAGGAATATTGCATGCTCTCGACGTCGCAGCGCGCGCCGGGATAGCGGTTCCAGTACCAGGTGCCGCCGACGCCATCGCCCTGCTCGTAGACCCGCACCGTCATGCCTTGGCCGCGCAACCGGTGCAGCATGTACATGCCGGCAAAACCCGCGCCGACCACGACAACGTCACAGGTCTTCGGCGTTCTGGCGGCGGCGGATGACTGGGCGGACATGGACGCGGGCTCCCTCGGTATTGTTGTCGATTTGGCAAACAGCATTCTACCCGTAGCGTGAAAGCGCAAGAGACAAATCGCCCCGTCTGGTTTGCATATTTTGCGGCGTGGAATGCGTAGAAATACCTGCCGGGAAACCCGCTTGGCTTACCCGCCCCCGATGCGCTAGCGTCGAGCCAACACCGCAAACCAAAATGAGCGGCTGGCAAAGGCCGCCACAGGGAGTGCTACCGCCATGAAATCGCCGATCTGCGACATGCTGGGAATTGAGTTCCCGCTGCTGGCCTTCAGCCACTGCCGCGACGTGGTTGCCGCCGTCAGCCGCGCCGGCGGCTTTGGCGTGCTGGGCGCCACCGCGCATTCGCCTGAGAGCATCGAACAGGAACTGAAATGGATCGATGATCACTGCGACGGCAAGCCCTACGGGCTCGACGTGCTGATCCCCGAAAACATTTCGACCGCGGGCGAAAAGGACGTCACCTGGAAGAGCCTGGAGGCGCGGATTTCGCCGCAGCATCGCGACTTCACCCGGAGCTTGCTGAAAAAGTACGGCATTGAGCTAACGACGACCAACGTCGCCGACAACCAGCCGCAGCCGTTCGACGCGCAGCGGGCGCTGGAGTTGCTGGAAGTCTCGTTCCGGCATCCGATCAAGCTGATCGCGAACGCGCTCGGCGTGCCGCCGAAGGCGATGATCGACATGGGCAAGAAGCACAATGTCCCGGTCGCGGCGCTGGTCGGCGCCAAGGAACACGCGTTGCGCCAGGTCGCGGCCGGTGTCGACATTCTGGTGGTGCAGGGCACCGAGGCTGGCGGCCATTGCGGCGAGGTCTCGACCATGGTGCTGGTGCCCGAGGTGATCAAGGCGATCAAGCCGATCCGCGACGTCCCGGTGCTGGCCGCCGGCGGCATCATGACCGGACGCCAGATGGCGGCCTGCATGGCGATGGGCGCCGCCGGCGCCTGGACCGGCTCGGTATGGCTCGCCACCGTCGAGTCCGAGACGTCAGAAATCTTCCGCGAAAAAATGATTGCTGCCTCCTCCCGCGACGCCATCCGCTCCAAGGGCCGTACCGGCAAGCCCGCCCGGCAATTGCGTTCGGTCTGGACCGATGCCTGGGACAGCGGCCCCGATTGCCCCGGCGCGCTGCCGATGCCGCTGCAAAGCATCATCAGCCGCGACGCCTTCAACTCGATCGACCGCGCGGCGGCGGCCGGCAATGCGCAGGCGCGCGACCTCGTCAGTTATTTCGTCGGCCAGGGCGTCGGCCTGATCGACAGCGTGAAATCCGCCGGCGCCGTGGTGCAGGAATTCAAGGAAGATTTTGTCGAGGCGGTCGAGCACATGAACGCGTTGATGGAGGAGTGACGGCGTCTTTCGCCGTCATTCCGGGATGGTCGGAAGGACCAGACCCGGAATCTCGAGATTCTGGGTTCGATGCTTCGCATCGCCCCGGAATGACAGGAACTAGATGACCAGAAAGCAAAGCAAGAAAAAATGTCAAAAACCTCCCTCCCCGAAGACCGTATTCCCGTCATTGTCGGCGTCGGCGAAATCGTCGACCGGCCGGCGGATATTGCCGCCGGCCTCGAACCGCTGACGCTGCTCGAACAGGCGGTGCGGCGCGCGGAGGCGGACTCGGGCGCAAAGCTGATCGGCGAGCTCGGCTCGCTCGACGTCGTCAATTTCCTGAGCTGGCGCTATCGCGATCCCGAAAAACTGCTCGCGGCGCGGCTCGGCGTCAGCCCTGCGCATAACTATTACGGCCCGGTCGGCGGCGAGAGCCCGATCCGCTACATCCACGAGGCGGCGAAGCGCATCGCGCGCGGCGAATGCAGCGTCGCTGCGGTTTGCGGCGCCGAAGCGCAATCAGGCCGAGCGCGGCGGCATCACGCTGCCGTGGACGCCGTTCGCGAGCGATGTCGAGGAGCCGAAGCGCGGCGCGGCGTTCCAGAAACCGATGGCGGTAAAGCTCGGCGTGTTCCGCCCGATCACCGTCTATCCGCTGTATGAGTCCGCGACATCTGCGCATTGGGGCCAGACTCCACGTGAAGCGTTGGCGGAATCCGGGAAACTCTGGTCGACCTTCTCAAAAGTGGCGTCGAACAATCCAAACTCCTGGATCAAGAAGGCGTTGGCGCCGGACGAGATCACCACGGCGACGCCAGAGAACCGGTTGATCGCCTGGCCCTACACCAAACTGATGGTGGCCAACCCGACCGTCAATATGGGCGGCGCGGTGCTGCTGACGTCGCTGGCAAAGGCCCGTGCGGCCGGCGTGCCTGAGGATCATCTGATCTATGTCTGGGGCGGCGCGTCGGCGGAGGAGCCGCGCGACTATCTGCTGCGCGATCAGTTTTACGAAAGCCACCCGCAGAACGCGGTACTGAAAGCCGTGATGGATCTGGTCGAGGGCGATGGAAAAAAGTTCGACGCCATCGAATTGTATAGCTGTTTTCCCTGCGTGCCGAAGATGGCGCGGCGGACGCTCGGCCTCGGCCCCGACGTGCAGCCGACCGTGACCGGCGGGCTGACGTTCTTCGGCGCCCCGCTCAACACCTACATGACGCATGCGGCCTGCGCGATGGTGCGAAAACTGCGTGACGGCGGCAAGCTCGGCCTGCTCTACGGTCAGGGCGGTTTCGTCACCAAGCATCACGGCCTGGTGCTGTCGCGCGAGGCGCCGAAGCAAGCACTCTCGCAGGACACCAGCGTGCAGGCCGAGGCAGACCGGGCTAAGGGCGCGGTGCCCGAGTTCGTCACCGAAGCCTCCGGCAAGGGCAACGCCGAGAGCTTCACCGTGATCTACAAGGGCGAGGGCGAGGTCGAGCACGGCGTGGTGATGATGCGCACGGAAGCGGATGCCCGCGCACTGGCACGCGTGCCCGCCAATGATGCTGCGACGCTGGCGCATCTGCTCGACATGGAGCGCACGCCGGTGGGAACGCTGGGCAATGTGGTGACGGCGGAGGATGGCGTACTGGAGTGGCGGGTGGGGTGAGCCCGGCTTTTGTCTCTTCTCCCTCGCCCCGCTCTTCGCGGGGAGAGGGTTGGGGTGAGGGGCTGCATCAACGAGCGAGACAGTAGATAGTCCGGTACCCCCTCACCCGGCGCTACGCGCCGACCTCTCCCCGCAAGCGGGGCGAGGTTAAGAAAGAGTCCCCTACCCCTTCACGTCCTGCTTTTCCGACGCCGTCGGCTTGCCCTTGGCGGCGGGGCCGACGACGCGGACCGGGTCGCCATCGGCGAGGCCGTCCGGCGGCGCGGTGATGATGCGGTCGTCGGCGGTGACGCCTGAGGCCAGTTCGATCTCCTTGCCGAGATCGCGGGCGATCGTCACGGTCTTGAACAGCACCTTGTCGTCAGGACCGACGGTCGCGACCCGCAGGCCGTTCTGGTTGAAGATCAGCGCGCTGGCCGGAATATGCAGCGGCACCGCATCGCGCTGCAGGTTGAGGCGGACATTGGCGTAACCGCCCGGCATCAGTTCGCCCGCCGAATTGTCCAGTGCCAACTGCATCCGCGTGGTGCCGGAGGAAATATCGACCGATTGCGACGAAGCCTCGACAGTGGCAGCAAACGTCCGGTTCGGATATTCCGGCATGGTCAGCGCGGCCTTGGCGCCGATCTTGATCGCGGGCACGTAGTTCTGGGGCACGTTGACATAGACGCGCAGCTTGGTGATGTCGGAAACCACGAACATCGCCGGTCCCGCGCCGCCGCCGGCATTGATCAGCGCGCCAACATCAGTGTCGCGCGCGGTGACCACGCCGTCGAACGGCACGGTGATCTTCTTGTAGCCGGCCAGCGCTTCCAGCCGCTCGACATTGGCCTGACCGGAATTGACGGCGGACAGCTTGTTGGCGAGGTCGGCGGATCGTTCGTCGATTTCCTGCGCCGAGACGAAATTCGAGGCGACCAGCGTCTTGCGCCGGTTCAACGTCGCTTCCGACAGTCGCGCGCTCGACTGCTGGCTGACGAGATCGGCTCTAGCCTGCAGCAACTGCTGATCCAGGTCCGGCGCCTCGATCTCGGCGATCACCTGGCCGGCCTTGACCTTGGCGCCGATATCGGCGCTCCAGCTTTTCAGGTAGCCAGAGACGCGGGCCAGGATCGGCGCGCGCGAATAGGCCTCCAGCCGGCCCGGCAGATCGAGGGTGGGAGTGAGCGCCCGGCCGCTCGGCGGCGCCACGGCGACCGTCGGAACCGCCTGGTCGTTGGTCCATTCCTTCAGCTTGGAGCTCGAATCCTCGCGTGCCCGGATGCCGGTTGCAACGATCAGTCCTGCCCCGATCACCGCCACAACCCCGAATATGCCCAGTTTCCGGTGCGAAACCGGCGGGCGCTGTTCAGTGGGCGGCATGCGGAATCTCCGATGAGGCGGCGGCTTTGGCGCCTTGCTTCTTGTGTACCATACTAAATACCACGGGAACAAACATCAGGGTCGCGATCGTCGCGAAGATCAATCCGCCGATCACGGCGCGCCCGAGCGGGGCGTTCTGCTCGCCGCCCTCGCCGAGGCCCAGCGCCATCGGCGCCATACCGATGATCATCGCGAGCGCGGTCATCAGCACCGGGCGGAAGCGGACGAAACCGGCCTCCAGCGCTGCCGCTATGGGATCGCCGAGCTCTTCGTAGCGCTCGCGGGCAAAGCTGATCACCAGCACGCTGTTGGCGGTCGCCACACCCATGCACATGATGGCGCCGGTCAAGGCCGGCACCGACAGCGTGGTCTGGGTCGTGAACAGCATCCAGACGATACCGGCAAGGGCTGCCGGCAACGCGGTGATAATCACGAACGGGTCGGACCAGGACTGGAAGTTCACCACGATCAGGAAATAGATCAGCACCACTGCGGCGAGCAGTCCGAACAACAGGCCGGAGAAGGCGCTGTTCATGGTCTGCACCTGGCCGAGCAGCACCACCGACGAGCCCTTCGGCACATCCTTGGCCGTTTCGGCCATCAGGGCCCTGACGTCGGCCGCGACCGCGCCGAGGTCGCGACCCTGCGGGGTGGCGTAGATTTGCACCATCGACTGGATGTCGTATTGCGAGACGACGGCGCTCGAGGTCGCGCGCTTCACGTCCGCGATACCGCCAAGAATCGGCGATTGCGGATTGCCGGCAGCCGTAATCGGCAATGCCTGCAGCGCGCTCAGCGAGTCGATCTGGTATTGCGGCGTCTGCATCACGATCGAATAGGACACGCCGTTGTCGGGATTCAGATAGTAGGTCGGCGCGACCTGCGAACTGCCGGCGAGGTTGACGACGAGGCTGTTGGTGACGTCGCGCTCGGTCAGCCCGACATATTGCGCGCGCGTGCGGTCGACGTCGATGTTGAAGGTCGGGTTGTTGGGCGACTGCTGGATCCGCGCATCGGCGATGCCGGGAATCCGGCGGATGCGGTTCAGCAACTTGTTGGCATAGGCAAAATTCGCGTCCTGGTTGGCGCCGCGGATCTGCAGGTCGATCGGCGCCGGCGCCCCGAAATTCAGGATTTGGCTGACGATGTCGGCCGGCAGGAACGAAAAGCTCAATCCCGGAAACAGCCGGGGCAACTGCTCGCGCAGCGCCTGGACGTAATCCTCCGTCGGCTTGTGACCTTCCCTCAGCTTGACCTGGACGTCCGCATCCTGCGGGCCGATCACGCCGGTGTTGTTGTAGGTCATGTTGATGCCCGATATCGGCATGCCGATATTGTCGGCGAGCGTGTCGATCTCGCCGGGCGGGATGATCTTGCGGACCGCCTTCTGCACGTCGGCGAGCTGGTTGGCGGTTTCCTCGACGCGGGTGCCGACCTGGGTGCGGACATGCATCAGGATGTTGCCGGCATCGACCGCGGGGAAGAAGTTGCGGCCGAGAAACGGCACCAGCAGGAACGACAGCGCGACCACGGCAAGAAAGCCGGTGACGAACAGCGGCCGCCGCCCCAGCGCCATCGACAGCAAATCGCGGTAACCGGCGCGGATGCGCTCGAAGCGGCCCTCGAAGGCGCGCTGAAAACGCAGCAGCGGATTGCGCGTCGGCGGCGGTCCGCCCTCATGATGGACGTGTGGCTGCAACAGATACTTCGCCATCGTCGGCACCAGCGTGCGCGACAGGATGAACGACCAGATCAGGCACGAACAGGAAGCGCGCCACGCCGGTGAGGAAGAACATCGGCACGAACACGATGCAGATGCAGAGCAGCGAGACGAAAGCCGGTGTCACGATCTGGTTGGCGCCGTCCATGATCGACTGCTCGACCGGCTTGCCCTGCTCCAGATGGTAATTGATGTTCTCGATGGTGACGGTGGCGTCGTCAACGAGAATGCCGACCGCGAGCGCCAGCCCGCCAAGCGTCATGATATTGAGGGTCTCGCCGATCGCCGACAGCAGGATGATCGCGCCCAGCACCGACAGCGGGATCGAGATCGCGATGATCACGGTGGAACGCCAGCTTCCGAGAAACAGCAGGATCATCACGCTGGTCAAGAGCGCGGCGATAACGCCTTCGGTGGCGACCCCCGAGATCGCGCCGCGAACGAACACCGACTGGTCGCCGATAAAGCCGATCTTGAGCGCCTCGGGCAGCGAATCCTTGACGTCGATCACCTTCTGCTTGATGCCGGCGATGATATCGAGCGTCGAGGTCGCACCCGCCTTCAGCACCATCATCAAGACCGAGCGGTTGCCGTCGACATGCACGATATTGGTCTGCGGCGGATTGCCGTCGCGCACGGTGGCGACGTCGCCGACATAGACCATGGCGCCGTTGACGGCCTTGATCGGCAGACCGCCGAGGTCTTCCATCTTCAACGGCGAGTTGTTGAGCTGGATGGTGTATTCGAACTGGCCGATCTTTTGCGTGCCGACCGGCGTGATCAGGTTCTGCGCCGCCAGCGCGTTGGCGACATCCTGCCCGGACAATCCGCGGGCCTGCAGCGCAGTCGAATTGAGATCGATCGTGACCTGGCGTTGCTTGCCGCCGAACGGATAGGGAATGGCGGCGCCGGGCACGGTGACCAGCGGCGTGCGCAACTGGTTGATGCCGATGTCGGCCAGGTTCTGTTCGGTCAGGCCCTCGCCCGACAGCGCGACCTGGATGATCGGCACGGTAGAGGCGCTGTAATTGAGGATCAGCGGCGGCGTCGCCCCCGGCGGCATCTGCTTGATCAGGGTCTGCGAGATCGCCGTCACCTGGGCATTGGCGGTGCGGATATCGACATTCGGCTGGAAGAAGATCTTGATGATGCCGAAGCCGTTATAGGAATTGGCGACGATGTGCTCGATGTCGTTGACGGTGGTGGTCAGCGCGCGCTGAAACGGCGTGGTGATACGTCCCGACATCTGGTCCGGCGGCAGGCCGGTATATTGCCAGACCACCCCGATCACGGGGATCCGGATGTCCGGGAAGATGTCGGTGGGCGTACGCAGCGCAGCCAGCGGGCCGATGATCAGGAGAAGCAGCGCCAGCACGACAAAAGTATAAGGCCGGCTCAGCGCAATACGTACCAGTGCGATCATAGAAGAAGCATTCCCGGAGCCCGCCGCAGGACAGGAATCGGCACTGCGACGGCCAATTCGTTCGGTCTGATTTAGCCGAAATGGGGCCATTAGGCCAAGAGCCGGCGGCGCAGGTGCCCTTCACTTCCCTGGCATAGCTCGCCGGAGGCCAGCCGGAGACGCAAAAAGCCCGTCAGACCACTCCGGCCGACGTGGGAATCTCAGCCTGCGGCGCGGTTCAGGCCGTTCCACCAAATTTACGACGACCGGCTGTGTTGCCCGCGGGCGGCCAGCGTCTGCTGCGGCGTTTCGTCAAACAGCTCGCGGTATAGCGAGAGGAACTCACCGAGGTGCCAGAAGCCGTTCACGAGCGCGAGCGCCTTGATCGATTCCGGCCGACATCCCTGCACCAACTGCTGGCGTACGCTCCACAGCCGCAGCAGCCGCGTGTAGCGGTGCATGCTCATGCCACGAATCGCAAACACCGCATTATGCAGCGTCCGTACCGACACATCGAGCTGCTCAGCCACGTCGGCGCTGTACAATGTTCGCCCGGAGTTGGACGCGAGGAATTCATCGAACCTTCGCACCAGCGACAGATACTGGCTCAGGTTCGCCCTCTTGCCTTGGAACGCACGCGTGGCCGGATGCAAGGCATGATCGACCGCCTGCAATATCGATTCCTCGACACTCTCGATCATGCCGGGCCGTACCAGGACATCGGGCGAGTGCGAGGCCAGCGTGAGGACGTCGCGGATCACGCCCCGAAGCGCCTCGAACCTGGCAGGTTCGGCCGCGATCAGCTGCGCCCGGTCGCGCTCGCCCAGCCAGCCACGATTTTCGATGGAACCGAAATTCACGAAGGCGATCAGGTTGGCCTGCGGCTCCACGATCTCGCAAACCGCGCGGCCTCTGACCAGAAGGATGGAAGGTGCGCGGCCCTCCTGGCCGTTGAGAATGACTGAAGACGCTTCATCCATCGCCAGGCCGACAATGGCCCCGTCGCTGCAATAGTGCGCCTGGAGAATTCGCGGGAAGGTTTGCTGCAGATAGATCGCGCACGACTTCAGCGTCACCGCCGCGAACGACGCGGCAAAGCCTCTGCCGTCGAGCAGAATGCTCCTGGCTTCGCCCAGCCTCTCGATGCTCTGGAAATGATCGAAGCCCGGCGACCGGCTGATCGTCAGCGCATCCGAGGCAACAAGTTGACCTAACAAAGACACGCAGTAATTCCTGCCAGCGGCGACGCGGAGTTAAATGATATTCGTCGTCTCCGAACTCAGCAACGACCGGTTGAGAGTTGTGGCCCCGTAATAAAACGGTGTTCGGACCGGAACCGGTTTGCGTCCGGGTGCCGCGATCCCGGCATTGCCGGCAAGCACGGCACACGGCCACACCAGGCGTCCAACGCACGAATTTCCGCCCAACCGATGCGGGCCGTCAGGGGCAAAGCTCGGCGCTTTCGAGAGCCGGGCTGCGGTATCGCCGTCCGCTGGCTGCGTATCAGGCCGCCCGGACTGAATTCAGGAACTTGCCGACCTCGAGCTTGAGGCGATTGGAGTCGCCCGATAGCGATTGGGCTGCCGAGAGCACCTGCGAGGACGCCGAGCCGGTCTCGGTGGCGCCACGCTGCACGTCGGCGATGTTGGAGGAGACCTGCTGGGTGCCCTGGGCTGCCTGCTGTACGTTGCGGGAGATTTCCTGCGTCGCGGCCCCCTGCTCTTCCACCGCAGCCGCAATGGTCGAGGATATTTCCGACAGCCTTTCGATGGTGCCGCTGATCTCCCTGATCGCGTCAACCGATTGCTGGGTCGCGGCCTGGATGCCTGAAATCTGCTGGCCGATCTCACCGGTGGCTTTCGCCGTCTGCTCGGCCAGCGCCTTCACTTCGGAGGCCACGACCGCAAAACCTCGTCCGGCCTCGCCAGCCCGGGCCGCCTCGATGGTGGCGTTGAGCGCCAGCAGGTTGGTCTGGCCCGCGATGGTGTTGATCAACTCGACGACGTCGCCGATGCGGCTGGCGGCCTTCGAGAGTTCGCTGACGCGATCGTTGGTGGTGCGGGCCTGATCGACGGCCTCATTGGCCATCCGCGCCGATTGCTGCACCTGACGGCTGATCTCGTTGACGGAGGATGACATCTCCTCAGTCGCCGAGGCCACCGACTGCACGTTGGTCGAGGCTTCCTCGGAGGCCGCCGCAACGGTGGTCGCGAGTTCCTCGGCACGTTCCGCGGTCGAGGTGAGCGTACCGGCGGATAGTTCGAGCTGGGTCGATGCCGAAGACACCGCTTCAACGATCTGGCCTACCGCGGCCTCGAAATCATTGGCCATCCGGTTCATGTCCGCCTTGCGGCTCGCGACGACGCGGGTCTCCGCCTCGCGCTGCTCGCCCTCGAGAGCCTGACGAGAAATGGCATTGCTCTTGAACACCTCGACCGCCTTGGCCATCTCGCCGACTTCGTCGCCGCGTCCGATCCCCGGCACCTCGACGTCGAGATTGCCGCTGGCGAGATCGTTCATCGTGACCGTCATGCGCTGCAGCGGCGCCGTGATGCGCCTCGCAACGAAGATCGAGACCGCGAGCGTGAACAGCAGGATCAGTCCGGCGAAGATCAGGGAGCGCTGGGTCGAAATCCAGGTCTGCGCCTTGAGGTCGTCGATATAGACGCCGGTGCCGATCACCCAGTTCCAGGGCGCGAAGCCGACCACATACGACAATTTCGGCTGAGGCTTGTCGAAACCCGGCTTGGGCCACTCATAGGCGACAAAGCCGGCGCCGTCCTTTTTGACGGCCTCGACGAAATCGACAAACAACAGCCTGCCGTTCGGATCCTTGTAGTTCGAGAGATCGTTGCCGACCATTTCCGGCTTGATCGGATGCATGACCATGCGCGGAAGCATGTCGTTGATCCAGAAATAATCGTTGCTGCCGTATCGCAGACCCGCTAGCCGGGCCATCGCCCGCTTCTGCGCGTCGGCCGCCGCTATCTCGCCCTTCTGCGCAGCGGCATGCTCTTCCTTGACGATGCCGAGCGCCAGTTCGCCGAGGTGCTTCAGCTCGATCTGCTTTTGCTGGTGGAGGCTCGATGCCAGTTCGCGCGAGTCGAGCGCGGCGATGCCAAGCAACCCGACGAAGCTGAGGCTGATAAGAGCATAAATCTTCCGGCCAACCGTCAGCTTCGGCCAATGTTTCACTGCAAACGACATCTCGATCTCCGCACGATCAGGGTGGCTGGCCAGTTCCGCCGCGCGGAATAGTAGGGCTCCGGTGCTTGCTTCCCGTTAACGCATACTGCGTAGATATACCGAGTATTTACCTTGAGACGCCGCTACGCCGCCCGCACCGAATTGAGGAACTTGTCGACCTCGAGCTTGAGGCGGNNNNCCGAAAGCACCTGCGAGGACGCAGAACCCGTCTCCGAGGCGCCGCGCTGCACATCGGCAATGCTGGTGGAAACCTGCTGGGTGCCGTGGGCGGCCTGCTGCACGTTGCGGGAAATTTCCTGGGTCGCTGCGCCCTGCTCTTCCACCGCCGCGGCAATGGTCGAAGAAATCTCCGACAGCTTCTCGATGGTGCCGCTGATCTCCTTGATCGCCGCCACCGAGTCCTGGGTCGCGGCCTGAATGCCGGTGATCTGCTGGCCGATCTCGCCGGTGGCCTTCGAGGTCTGCTCGGCCAGTGCCTTCACTTCCGACGCCACCACCGCGAAGCCGCGGCCGGCCTCACCGGCGCGTGCCGCCTCGATAGTGGCGTTCAGCGCCAAGAGATTGGTCTGCTCGGCGATGGTGTTGATGAGTTCGACGACGTCGCCGATGCGGCTCGCGGCCTTCGAGAGTTCGCTGACGCGATCGTTGGTGGCGCGCGCCTGTCCGACCGCCTCGGTCGCCATCCGCGCCGATTCCTGTACCTGGCGGCTGATCTCGTTGACGGACGACGCCATCTCCTCGGTCGCCGACGCCCCCGACTGCACGTTGGTGGAAGCCTCTTTGGAGGCCGCTGCCACCATGGTGGTCAGCTCCTGGGCCCGTTCGGCGGTCGACGTCAGCGTGCCGGCGGAAGTTTCGAGTTCGGTCGAGGCCGACGACACGGTCTCGACGATTTCGCCCACGGCGGTTTCGAAGGTGTCGGCGAGCTTGACCATGTCGGCCTTGCGCCGCTCGGCCGCGATCTGGTCCTGGGCGGTCTTGGCTTCGGCTTCGTCGCGGGCCTTCTGCTCGGCATTCTCCCGGATGACGACGACCGTCTTGGCCACATCGCCGACTTCGTCGCCGCGCGTTGCACCGGGAATTTCGATGTTCAACTCCCCGGCGGCCATTTTTCCAAGCGCGCCGCTAAGGCGGGTCAGGGGCCTCGAAACACCGACAAAAGTGAAGAACACCGAGCCAATGAGAGAAAGCATCATGACGATCGCCAGTGCGAAACTCAAACGGTTGGCCTGGCCCAAATCGGTCGTTGCCAGCGTTTTGGCTTCCACCGTATTCTTTCCGGCAACCTCCACCGCCGTCCGCATCAACTCCCGGGCCTGATCGGCAATGGGCGACGCTTTGACGTCAACAAGCTCTTTCTTGACCGCTTCCGCCTGGATCGCCTCGCCGGTAACTGCGGAAAATCCTTTCACGGTTGTCGCGAGCGAATTGATTGTAGCGAGAAGTCCGGTGTCGCTGATGATGCTCCTGGCATTGTCCAGCGTGTCATCCAGTCCGCCGGTACGATTGACGATCACCTGCTTCTCGCCCTCATCGCCGGTGGCGATCAAGCGCCAGGTTGCAGATTGAACTGCATTGAACATCGAATCGGCTTCGTTCAGGACCTTTTCGACGTCAGTTCGATTTGACGTACCGATCAGTGCCGACGACAAGAGCAGGCCTTCAAACGTCTTGGTCCAGGCGGTGGCGCGCTCGCTCCGCTTCTTCGTTATCTCGAAGATCCCGAGCTGGATCTTTCCGATCTCCGATGCGTATTTATGGTATTCGATGCCAAGGGATTTGATCTTCTGCAGGCGCTCCTTGTCTTCCGGCTTCGCGACATTGGCGATCGCGGCATCGAGCTCCCGGGTCACGGTCGCAAAGGCCTCGTTCAGGCCACCCACGTTCTTCTCAAGTTCGGGCGGGTTCTTCGACTGCTTGATATCGCGCACCGCCAGTTCCATTCCCCGCAACCCAACGTTACCTTCAAGGGTGCGGTCGGCAATCGCCTGCTGCAGGCCGGCGCGATGGTTGGCCGAATTGATGGAGGATTCCGAGACCATC